>ENA-OPCS01000134-OPCS01000134.1-human-gut-metagenome-genome-assembly--contig:-NODE-134-length-64225-cov-6.131697_pt1 | contig 64225 bp, 56 predicted proteins | sample MGYA00241256_ERZ501492 | MGnify/ENA primary metagenome ERZ501492 (study PRJEB25962, sample SAMEA2042512) | human gut metagenome | biome: human gut; feature: human-associated habitat; material: faeces... | reverse complement strand
GCTTCCATATCGAGGGAATCCACGGGCTTTGTTGCGCTTTTTTTTACAGCGCCTTTTGTGTTGTAATCTTTAGTTAAGTATCCAAATCTGAGCTGAGTTTTCAGGCTCAAGGTCAGAAAATGAGAGCTTTCCGCCCTTTGAGTTTGCAAGCACCTTTACATAGTCTGTGGACTCAGTGGATATTCTGAAACGTCTTTTTCCCAGCGCAGTGACCCTGAACTGAACAGGCTTGCCGTCTATTTTCAGATAGTCATATCCCTTGCATGAAGCGTTTACATATCCGCCGTCGCCTATCTTTAAACCAAATGTGCCGTCCTCTGTAAGACAGACCGTCAGCTTCTGTTCAAGCTCCTTGTCAGGCTTTTCAAGCTGCAATCCCTTTGGGGTAACAGTGAGTACAAGACCTGATATCTCGTTTTTGAATGTGTAAGCCTTGCCGTCAAGTATGTAATTCCCTGCGTCAGCGGTGCAATCGTCATAAAATTTCAGAAGGAGCGCTGTGACATTCTGCTGTGTGACCGGCAGAGTGTTCTTTGCAACGTCATCAAAAGCTCTTGGGTCAAGGTGAGAAATGGTGTCAACGAACTTGCCTGCGTATTTTACAAGCTTGTTTGAAGCCTCGCCAAAGTTGTCCTTGCCGTAGTATTTCAGCAGACGCTTGTCGAAGCTGTCGGCTGTGTGTCTTGTGCAGGTGGTGGAAACGTGCTTCTCAAAAGCGTAATGCACGTTGTTTGCCTTGTCCTGATATTTCATGTTTGCAACGTGAACAGTGCATCCCATGTCTGAAATAAAATGTGCGGCTCTGCCGAGAACACGCATGGCGTTTTTTATGTCACCGCTTTTGTAAAGAGATACTGCGGCGGTGTAGTTTTCTTCGAGGCAAGTTCTTGCACTCACTGCAAGGTCACCAAAGCGGTTGCGGTAATAGCCGTTAGTTTCAGGAAGCTCCTTGCCCTTTGGATTAACGCAGGAGTAATAATGCTTGCCATGACCTTTGTCCATATCGTTCTCCTCGTCAGGCTGTGTGCAGCCCTTGAGTATCTCGCTGTGATAGTCTTTATAGAAAGTCACCTGCTTCTGCTTTTTCTCCTTTTCCAGAAGTGCAAGTGATTTTTTCACAATGTCCTCGTGAGTAGTGCCGCTCCATGCGTACGCTTTGATAGGTCTGAGCCTATAGCATACAGCCAGCGCAACTGCGGCTGTGAGAATTTTTTTCATAACTCTATTTTCCTTTTCTGATATTTTTGTTGTTTTTCTTTTTCTTTACTGAGTAGCCGAACATACCAAGCTTTTTGCCAAGTCCGTAATACTCTCCGTGAGCGTAGGCAAGAAGCCCAGCTTTGTCAAGGCAAAGCTTTCCTTTTTCGTCAAGCAATTCTTTTGCAACGTCAAGCCCCACAATGTCAGCAATGAACATATCATGCGTTCCAAGGCTCACGACCTCTCTTACTTTGCACTCGATATTCACAGGGGACTGGGCCAGCAAAGGTGCCGATACCTTTGCGGACGGCTCTGCGGTAAGGTGCATTTCCTTGAATTTATCCACTTTTCTGCCGGTTTTCACACCGCACCAATCCACAGCTTTCACAAGCTCTCTGGTCGGCAGATTTATGACGAACTCACCGCTTTGAGTGATAAGCTCGTGAGAATATCTCTCAGGTCTGACGGAGATGTAGGTAACAGGCGGCTGAGTGCAGAGAATGCCTGTCCACGCAACTGTGAATACATTGGGTTTATCCATACTGCCGCAGGTAACGAGAGTAGGTGGCAGGGGAGAGGTTATGACGCTGCCTTTCCACTGCTCCTTGGTGTATTTTGTGTACTCCATTATTTCACGCCTTTCTCGTTGTCAAGTCCAAAATTATGTACTCGTCTGTATATTTTGTCATAGTCCTTATAAAGAAGCTGAGTCTGATTTTCAAGAAAATAGTAGTGCTTTATATAAGGCACAAGCAGTACGAGAAACGCAATGGCAAGGGGTATGAGTATCATGACCTGCCAAACTGCAATGGCAATGAACGTCATGACAGTACAAAGTGCAAAAAGCACCGTCACGATAAGATGTATCAGCCGTTCGTGCTGAAAAAAAGCGATATGCTCTTTGTGATAATCAAGGAGCTTTGCAAAGTCGCAGTCTTTATCATCAAGACAGCTTGCAACAAAACTGCGGTAACGCTTGAAATATTCCGTCATGATATCACCTACAGTTCAATAAACTCAGCGTCTTGTATCTCAAGGTCACGGAGCTTGGTCTTGTATGAATTTTTCTTTTTAAGAGCCGCACGTTCCTGCTCTTTTTTCTTGACGTCCTTTGCAACTGTCATAAGCATTATATTGTCGATAGTTTTATAGTGCTTTGAAACACGCTGAGCAAAGTTTTTGCGCTTTGCAGGCTTTTTCTTTTTGCCGTCAAAAATAATGGCAAGAACAACGGATATCGTCATTGCGATAATAGTTTTCTCTGCATTTGAGTTCACAGAGATAACTCCTTTTTTCATACTATCACCATTCCTTCTGCCTGAGTTTTCCTATCAGGATAACAACATATAAAGTTATTATACTATATTATCCCGAAGATTTCAAGTATTATCTATTAATAAAAAAGTAACGGTGTTATTATGAGAGCTATCGTTTTTGTTGTGCTTTAACGGTCACGGGGATTTTGAACTGTCAAAAAATGAAAGCCATATGTATCAAAAGAACTACCGCTTGTGCATTATTCTTACCACTTGTGCAAATGTTGTTGACTTTTTGTTAATAACAATGTACAATTATTGTGAACATTAATGCTATTTAGCAGGAATGTCTGGCTAATGCACAAGCAGGAGGAAAATGATGGAGAATAATGAGAACAAAGCAAAAAAACAAAGGATCATAATAGCTGCACTTATTCTGGGCATGATGTTTTGCATAGGCATTACGATTTGGGCTGTGTTTTTCAGAAAGCCAGAAACAAAATCTCTAGTACCTGATTATGCACCTCAGCAGACAGAGCAGAATGCTGAACCTTTGGAGGACAACAGCAGAAGTCTTGATGTGCCTGAGGGTGGCGGAGGAATTTCTCTTGAATACGAAAATACAGTGAATATCAAGCTTTCTGATAAAACAGCTTATTTTAGTTATAAGCATCCAAGCAGTTCAACTCAGGATATCGTGCTTTGTATCGAGGTAAATGGTGAGATCATCGCACGCTCAGGTACTATAAAACCAGGTAATCAGCTTAAAACGCTTCCTTTGCTTGAGGGCGAGGCGGACAAACTTAGTGAAGGCACTTATACAGACGCAAATTTCAGAGTTTTAAGTTATGATCCGCAATCAGGTGAAAAAGCAATGGTCGATACGGTTGCAAAAATAACTGTCACTGTTGAAAAATAAATAACGGAGGAATTTATCATGAAAAACAAATTGGCGATCATTGCCGCATTAGTGCTTGCAAGCACTAGCGTGGTTACAGCATATGCGGTAAATTCAGAAAAAAATGACGGTAGCGAACTAACAAATATCAAGGTTACAGGAAGCTATATTGATTCCAATTCAACGACAATGTCTGTGGACGTTGAGTGGGAGGAAATGAATTTTACCTACTTTGGCGGACATAAGGTATGGGATCCTGAAACACATAGCTATACCACAGAGTCTGCATGCTGGTGGGATGAGCCAAAGGCGATAACTGTAACAAACCATTCAAATTCGGCTATTAAAGCACAGTTGAATTTTGCATCAAAGGTCGAAGGACTTAACGGAAGCTTTGATGAAGATGTTATTTTATTGGAAACAGCTGAAGGCACTGCTGTTGACGCCGCACCTAAAGATTCAACACATTTCAGTGTAAGTGGAGCAGGGATAGAAACAAACAATACGGATCTTGGCACTATCATAGTAACGATCTCTGAAGACATTCAATAAGTAACTGACGCAATGGTTGCTTTTACTCATGTTGATACAACTCTTTATTATGCAACATGATCAAATGGAGCATGGAGGGTAGTAAGAAACAATGATATTGGGATTGTACCGATAGCGTAATAAAAAAGTATTCATATCAGGGGGCTTATGATGGATAAGCAAAAAAATGACGGGAAGCTGATCGTATCAGTGCTTATGATCTGTTTTGCAGTTACCATTGGCGTGATGATATTTGCATTGTGCCGTCCAAATGATAAAAAAAGTGCAGAATTTACTCCACCGCCTTTTGAAAGCACAGCACAGCATGGAAAACCTGAGGTTTCAGAAAATTTAGGCTATAGCTCTCCGAACAGAGATGATATGAGCTATGACTTTGCGGTGTGCGGAAACGTCACTATGGAAGGCGATAAGGCAATAGTATATCTTACAAATATCGAGGGCAACAATGCCTGGATAAAGCTCAGAGTGTTTGACGAACAGGAAAATATGCTCGGAGAAACGGGTCTTATCAAGCCAAACGAGTATGTGAAATATGTTACGCTCTCAAAGACGCCTGAGGTCGGTACAAAGATAAAGCTTAAGATCATGGGTTACGAGCCGCACACTTATTATAGTGCAGGTGCGGCTTCCTTGAATACACAGATAGGGGGTCAAATAGACCAATGAAAAAAATGACTTCATTTCTTGCTCTTGTGCTTGCATTAAGCATACCTTCTGGTGCTTATGCGGCCGAGGCAAAGCTTGATGATAATAATACAACTGCAAATGGAAATGTTTATGCGGTCTATACAGAAGATGTTCCATGGAACAGTGTGCCTGTTGACGACGATGGAAATGCTGTTATTGATTTTCCAGATGGCACAAGCGTGAAGATCGAGAATGCCGATAAAGATAAAAATCTTGTGGTGGATCAGGTCACAGAGAAGGAAGCTCTTGACTGGTTAAACAGCGTCATGGGAAAAAAGTCTGAAAACACCGTAGCATTTCATATTTATTACATTGACGGAGATTCTATTCTGCCGGCAAATGGAATAAAGGTAACGATAAACATAGACAAAGATCAGGTAAATTCCGTTAAAGGTGATGGTACAGTAAGCAGTCTTAAATGTGAAGAGTCTGATGCAGAAATATCCTTTGTCACAGACGATGCACCTTTCTATGTCCTTGGTACAAAAACAACTGAAAGTTCATCAGATATATCACCAGACAGCACTGGTAAAAAAGATGATAGCTTACAAAACAGTTCACAGACAGCAGTTCAAAATGTAAACAAAGACGGTGATAAGTCACCTAACACAGGCTTAGGAGCAGGTGCAGCATCGACAATGTTGCTGCTTGGTGCCGTTGCCGTAAGCGTGTCAAAAAGAACAAAGGATAAATGATCTGATATTCATAAGGCTCGCCGTTTGCATTGGCATTATTAAGCAAAAAAAAGATTCGCACGAAAATGTGAGGCGCTGATATAGCAGTATAGAATCAATCACTATATTAAGGCCAAAACAGCGAGCTATGAAAACGAAATACCGATACTTCATGTTGTGTGAAGTATCGGTATTTTTTCGTTATATATCAAGCCTTATCCGAAAATACTATCCAGCTTTGCTTCCAATGTCCCATCCTTTGCCAGCGGTAGTGCATCACACTGACGCAGATGATGCTTCTCAATCAGCTCCCCGCCATCAAAGCCGAGAATGAAGTGCAGGGCAATCTGATAGATGATCTCTGTCGGTGCAAGTCCGTACACCTGATTTTCAAAGATATGCTGTAACCGCTGTGTCTCGTCAGGAAATGCCTGTTTCATGCCGTCGCTGTTGAACAGCCGCTTCACGATCTCTGCTATGTACAGACCTGATTTCATGTACAGATCAGCAAAGGTCTTGCTCGGATCATCGAAACAGCCGGGATTTTCCTGCTCCAGCATATTGACCATCTGCTTCACGATACGCTTGGGCGTGAAAATCTGATTGGTCTTCTGTGGTGGGATGTAGTCGAAAATATCCTCTGTATGTGACTCATCAAAGTAATTGTCCAACCGTGTACGCAGTGCGAGAAATTCTTTGATGGAATCATCAAATACCACAGGATCAAACAGCTTTCCGGGATATCGCTTTTCTTCTCCCGACTCTGCATCCGTATAAGAACCTCCGTCACGTAGGAATCGGAATTGGTCAAGCGTGATACTGGTCACTTCATAGAATACATCATCAGGGATGATCATATCGAAAGTGGAGAGTGTGGTCTCATCGTCGCCGTATGCCATCAGGAATGACGGGATTGTCCTTGCAAAGCCACGTAGATGGTCACGGACTGCCTCCTCAATGGTTTCCTTAGTACGCTCACGCTTCTTGGTCTCGACAGTCTTTACGACTTTCTCACACAAAGTTGGCACAGTCTCCTCCAGCACATTGCTGACACGCTCCTTGAAAGCATCGGTCGCCTCCTGCACCAGTGTATCGAACTGTTCATTGACATCGGCAGCAGTCTGCCCTGTTTCACTCAGATGTGAAAGTGCGTCCTGCCGCTGTGCTTCCAGTGTTTTCTTCTGAATGGAATAATCGCCGTATTCCTGTGTAACAAGCCTGTCCGCTTTCTGTTCAAGTTGCTTTTGGAGCTTCTGTGCATCACGCTTTTTCAGGTCGGTACCATAGGTGTCGTTCGTTACCTGCATCACAGGTGCAACAAGCTCCTTGCGGAATACGTCCTGCAAATGTGATATCTGCTGATTCTCTGTCGATTCGGGGGCAGCAAGTATCTCCTCAGTCTTGCGCTCCAGCGTTTCAGAAATGTCGCTGTAGATCTTATCCCCGAACACATTCTGCGCCGTCCCGATGACATATTCGTCGGACAGCTCCACTTCACCCTCGTCATTGACAGACAGGTCTTCTCTCGTTTCAGGCGATACATCGACCAGATCTCCCTCCGGCGCATTTGGCAGAGAGCTGATAATATCAATGACCTCCGGCGGCGCATTGAAGATATTGGCGATATTCTGGAACAGAAAATTCGACATAAAGCCACGGCGAACAACTTCCAGAGAACGTATCTTTCTCGGAATGGACAGCACCTTTTCAGCATCCAGCTCGATCATCTCGCCGTTTTCGTCCTCGCCGATGACCGGGAAGAAGTTGAGCAGTTCACGGACATTCTGCTTGCGCTGGTCGCTGTCGCCCTTACCGCCGGAAGTGCCGCTGGACAGATCATTCGCAAATTCCTCGAAGATGATCAGCGTTCTTGCCGGGTCAAAGTCAAACACATACGCGTTCTTCTTCACATGAAGCGTGCCGTTCTCCTGATAGCGCCACGGATTCTGACTGCGGAAAGCCGCCTGCATATACAGCGCCGGAGACTTGATATTGGATAGCATCAGCACAGCCGTCCACTCCGGAACGGTGATACCCGTGGTCAACTGTCCGACAGACAGCGTGATCGTCTTATCGTTGTGGTCGATGGCATCACGCACCTTGTCGTATGCCTTTTTAGTCTCCTCTTCCTCGGAGAGTTTGCCGTCACCGGCAGCAAGCACGATCTCATATTCTCCAAAGACTGGGTGCGCCTTGAGCTTCTTTGCCAGAGCCTTTGCACTGTCTACACGATTCAGCAGCCAGAAGGTATGTTTCAGTTCCGCACGGAGTTCCGGCGTGGAGAACGGAAATTTCTCCTGTGAGGTCAGTGCATCAAGGAAACGGTCAATCGACTCCTCATACACAAAATCTCCGTTCGCCTTGACAGAGAAGAACAGATTCAGGTCAAAAGCATACTCCTCCGTTTCGCCCTCTATCTCAACGCCCTGCTGTAATTCCTCACGGATGATCTCGGACATCTGATAGGTGAATAGATTGAGCTGTGGGAGGTTCTCATAAGGGTTATTGCGCTCCGCATCGTTCCAGCCCGCCTTTGCTTTCTGTTCGTCAGCGTATGTCCAGTTATAGATCGCATCGGACGGGAATTTATCATTTGCCAGCGCCTTGAACGGAGTACCCGACAGGTGCAGGGTGTGATTACGCTTGATCTGATGAAACGCCACATCGGTCTTGGAAGTATCAACGCCCTCATGTGCTTCGTCAATGACCAGCAGTTCCCACTGCATATTGACAAGCTCTTTCAGCTTGTCATGCTGACCGCCGAAATACAGAGAGCCTTTCAGGTCTTGAAGGCTGACAAATTCGATGCAGTCTGCAAGTTCTTTCGTCAGGCTGTCGGTGTATTCCTCACGGGACATGACAAACGGCTTGCCTTTCAGGGCTGATACCTCGCTCACGAAACGGAACCCCGACTCCGTGCCGATAAACTTGACAAAATCCTCATACCACGAATTTGCGATAGCTGGGCGGTTCGTCACGATCAGGATATTGCAGGCGTAGTCGCCCTTGGTCGCCTGCAAGCGCTTGCATAGGTCGTATGTCGCCAGCGTCTTGCCGAAACGTGGCTTTGCATTCCAGAGAAATTCGCCCTTTTCGTGGCTCATAAAGTAGTCAAATGTCTGCGAGACCGCCTGCTCCTGCTCGGCACGGAGTTCATAGGCGATCGTTCCGACCGTATCCAAAACGCCCTTGGTACGGCGGAATTTCGAGTACAGCGTGAATGACTCATCGCCGCTGATGCGGAACCACTCAGGCTGTTTCTTGTCGCCGTTCATCGGCTTCATGCGCTCAACGCCCTGCTTTTTGAGATAGGCGTGGAAATCGCTGTCACGGAAATACGTCCTGCCGTCGGCAAAAACAGCAACATCGCTCCATTCGGTGTGGTGCGGGATATGCGCCGTCTGTAACTGCTGACGGATGCGGTCTTCCACATCGTCCTGCTCGGTGTAACCGATCTTCACCCAGCCGTCATGGTCGGAAATCGTGGGAGTGGTATAGCAATAACAGCGCGGCATAGCCGTTCTGGTGGTCTGAATGTTGATATTAGCCACTTATTTCATCTCCTTTACATGGGTTTCGATGAAGGTGATCTCATCGGGTGTCAAGCCGTATTTTTTGTAGAGCTGCTGGTCTATTTCAGCGATAGACTTGCTCCAGTTGATGTCGCTGGTGGGGGTGAAGTCTTGGAGGGGGACGTATTTAAATTTTCCAGGAGTAATGGCTTGCGTAACTTTTAGAATACCTAGCATAAGTCGAGCAAATTTTGTTTTAATGTATTTTATAACATTTTCTGCTTCATTTATACTGTCAAAAGACCCTATACTCAAAAATGTCTCAGTAGTGCCGACAAATGGTCTTCCAATAATTGGTGCGCTAATATTTTCGCCAATTGCTCCAGTCCCACTTGCTCCTGGAACAAAAGCCTTATATTTTTTAAAATTAACAGTATCGTTTAAATACGAGGACTTTACCCATTTTATAGACCTTTGATTATTTATTCTTCCTAACACCCTAACATATTCGCCATTTGTTGGTTTATCATCAAGGAATATTTCTGGCATCAACTCGAAAATATTTGATTTTAAATCCTTTTCATGACCTTTACTAAGACGATGCTTCAATTCAGGGTGTTCTATGTATAATGCATCACTTAGGTGATATGAGTATGCAGATTCAACAATCCCACTGAAACTTGTAAAGCCACCATTTTTAAACACCTTATGAAGGATAGTGTTTAATTTAGCATATGGTGTAAATGTTTCGATTGCTCCATACACCTTTGTTTCATCTCGATATGTAATGACTATTCCACCCTTTATATCTGTATTACTAAACACCTTACTGCTGTCCTGTTCATAGAATAACACCTTAAAATGCTCGTCATTGAGCATTTTTCTATTCCATTCTTTTGGCGTTGAGCCTGCATTGAACAGAAAACGGGCGGGGTGAATAAGTTCAACTTTATCAGAAACAGCACAGGCGGCATCTAAAAACAAATGATAAATAGGCGGTGCATAGGTAGTGTTATCTCCGAGTGTATTGTCCTGATACGGCGGATTTCCAATTACATAATCAAATTTCATGCCTTTTCCTCTTTTCTTCAGACTTTTGAACAGCTTGGAATTATCTGCTCTCCAATCATATATTTTACAATAAACCGTTTTGTCTTCGATAGGTTCTTCATTTCCAAACAAAGACAACTGTACATTGTCATCATGGGGTATACCATATGGCAGTGTATCGTTCATGCCGTCCATTTGCCAAAAGTTCCAACAGATAACATTCAGAAACTTCGCCAACTCTTTTTGCGTTGCCTGCCTATCCCACTTTGCTTCAATATAATCAGCCAGAGTATACAGAAGATTCATGCGTGCAATTAGCAGGTTGTCCCCCTGATACTCATAGCCGTAAACGCTCTGAAATGCCCGAAACGCCCACTTTAACCACTCGGCTTCATCAGCGGCATTCTCGTTCACGACACGCAATTTGCGGTCAAGGATACCTATACGCCGCTCGATCGGAATGATCTCACCTGTCGATGTGTCGTAGCGTGATACGATGTAGGGCGCTTCTCCGCAGGTGATCTCCAGCCGACGGGAATCCACATACTGCTTCCAGTCTTTGCCCTCCGGGAATGTGACCGGATCAGTGCTGACCGTCCACACCTGCCCCTCCTGATGATTGAACACATCGGCACGCCCGAACCACTCATCATCGCAGTGGTTGTTCATCTGATTGACGATCCACGCAGGCGTGAAGACCTCGGCACGTTTTCGTGTGCGCTCCGTCTGCTCCGCTGCCGCCTTGTATACTCTCGGCTGAATGTCGCAGGAATCAAACCCCAGCAGCATGCCCTCAGTCATCTGCGAATCATCTCTGTATCCGGCACCGTAGCCAGCATAACTGTCCGATGCGAACAATATATTTTTCCGTGTGGTCTTATCCTGCAGCAGACGCACTACAAGCCCTCTGATCGGATAAGCATCCAGTTTTATCAGTTTTTCCAAAGGAACACTCCTCACTTGGCTAAACCGGGAGTTATGCCTGCATACCTGATAAATGCGGTGTTATACTATGTAAAGTATCTGGGGAGAAGATAGTTTTTTCTTGAAATAGATACATTCAGGAGAATGCTCACAAAACAGCGTAAAACCGTCACTATTCAATTGTCAAGATGCTGTTCTGACACCAATTTACAACTGCATACACATATTCATGAGCCTGCGTTCATAGGTGCGGTCTGGGTGGATATATCTGTTGAGTGTCAGGGTAACGCTGCTATGACCGAGGACGGCGGACAGGGCTTTGACGTTGAATCCCTTCTCTGCGGAATTGGTCGCAAAAGTGTGGCGGAGCTTGTGATAATTGTGGCTTTCTACCTCCGCCGATTGCAGTATCTTCTTGTAGCGGTACTGCATTGTGCGAGGTTCGACAGGCTTGTCCGTACCCGATAAGATGAAATAATCGGCTTCATCACGGAACATTTCAAAATACTTCATGAGCATATCGGGGATAGCAATCTCTCTGAATGATGTTGCAGACTTCGGAGCGGAGATCACGATCTTTGTCTTCCTGTTACCGTTGGCGGAAGCGATACGCTGAACAGTCCTGCGTATACGCAGTACCTTGTGCTGAAAATCGACATCTTCCCATTTCAGACCGCAAAGCTCACCGATACGCAAACCCATAAAAAGCGACAGCAGGATACCAAAAGCAGTCAGCGACATATTGGCTTTCAGATAGGAAACGAGCTTTTTCTGTTCTGTATCGCTGATCTTTTCGACCTGCTTTCTTTCGGCTTTGGGTAGAACGACATTTTTCAGCGATAATCTGAATCCATATTCCTCCTGTGCATATTTCAGCATCGTCTTGAAAACAGTAAATATATCCCTCACATAGCTTGCAGATAACCCGTCTGCGAGCTTTTTGTTTATAAAGGCATTGATCCTGCCTGCGGTCAGATCTGCACACGGAATATCCCCGAATTCGGGGAGGATGTGCTTTTCAAACTTATTCTGGTAGTTGGCAAGTGTGGATTCCTTGACACGGTTTACCACAGCATTCAGCCATTCCCGATACACCTTGCTGACTGTGATATATCTGCCCGAAAGATAGCGTGTGGCTATCTCACATCCTATAAGCACCTTGCTTTCGGCTTCTTCGTAGGTCTTGCCATAAACATAATGATATTGTGCTTTGCCGTTATCGGCGTATTCAGCGATGAACTTCCCGACATACCGCCCGTCTTTGCGCTTTGTAATAGTTATACCTGCTTTTTTCATTTAGTAGTCCTCCAACGCTCTCAGAATAGCAATCTGCACATCTGCATTGCCCTTGTTGTATACAATCCGCTGATTTTCAGCATTATACTTGAAATTTTAAGTGAAATCTTGTATAATTTCAATAAGGGGTAGTATGTCATCTGCCATTGAATTATTGCGGATTTCGTAAAAGTATCTATTTCGAGAAATCGGCTGTTTGTATTATATACGGTTACTGCGCTCAGGTCATGTAGTATGCGCGCCGGTATTGCGCTACTTGTGCGCTGAATATGTGAAAAATGCTCCCTACGATCTTGTAGAGAGCTTCATAAATGTAATAAGGCTCCCAGAATACTCTGAGAGCCTTGTTTCAGCTATATGATAGTAGATCGTCTGTTTCGTCAGAAATGTTGTCCCGAATCAACGTCCACCTTAACTGCAAACCTGTTTTGAAAGTGCAGTTCCTCAACTATGATAACAGCGGTATTATCAGGAGCTTTGCTGAGCGAGCCGACAAAGGTTATCTGTTCGCCCTTTGAGTAGAGGAAACTCACGGACTTGGCGTTGTCATCAAAAGCAAGGCAGGTGAACGTGTCTGTCTTAACGGTATCAACGCCTTTCTGTTTAGGCTGATCAACAGCGATACTGAATTTGCAGTATCTGTAATCCTCCTCAGTCACAACGTTCAGATCGGTGGTGATACGTCCTGTCATCATTATTTTGTTCAGCATAGTCTACTACTCCTTTCAGTCCACGTCACTGCATTCGTCAAGTCCGTGCATGAGCTGAATGTATACGCACTCCGCACGTTCATGCTCTTCGCCGTCCGTGGACATCATAAGTTCCAGGAAATATGCTTTTGCTTCCTCATAGTCTGTCCAGACCTCACGCTTGCCGTTGCATACGGTAGTGATCTTGCGTGTTCTCGGCATTGCCAATTCAGGTGTTTTCAACATAGCTGTTACCTCCAAAAGTTTTATCGTGAATCCATTATATCCGATAAAACTGCCGGAGTCCAGCATATTGGAATGATTGTAATAATTCTTGTGAAAGGCGCAGCAAAATGTAGATTTTCCCCAGTGCATTGCGCTGTGATTCTGATTGACTTTTTCGGGTATTTATGCTATGATATGGGAAACAAGCTTATCGTAATAAAGTAGGTGAATGAAGTGATTAAAGTTTATGATATACAAAGCAATTCTTTCAGAGATATTAACTTCAGTATGAATCAAAATGGCTTCGTATTATTCAATCGCAGTGCCCTTTCAGTTTTTAAATGCTATTATAATATCTGTGGTTTTTTCTATTTAGATAGAATAAGAAGCAAAATACATCTAATTGATCTAAATGATTGCTTAATTGCTATTCCCGAGTACTCCTTTATTGAAATTGTAGACGATTGCAAAAGCAGCTTAGTAGAATATAATATAACTGAAAGAGTGGATTTTCGCCCTTCACTTGGGTTTATTTGTTTATACTTGCAAGAAAAACTTGATGATATATCTGATTATTTTACTAAATTATGCTATAATATAATGCAAAACAATAGATTATTAAATAGCTTTGCAAAAATGAATGATAGTATTATATATCCTATATCTGAACAGGAGTTGTATGCTTTCGCTCAAAATGTTTTCAAGTTAACACACTTTGACTATATTTCTCCAGACTATGATACGAGTTTCAAGTATACTATTGATAGCTTGATAAATGGATATCACATTAATTTTACTAAAGATGACATAGAAAAATATGCATATAATATAAGTCGACTTGCTTATGAAAAGGTGGTGGAATATAATGGGTAATGCAGGAATTGGTACGCCTTATTGGTATGAATGGGAAATAGGAATCATTGAATGCTTACATATGATGACAGATGCATCAATCGAATCTGTCACGCTGCAATCAAGCAAATTCCAGTCGCTTGATGATGTGGTTATAAACTATGCTGATGGTAGCATAGCCAACATACAAGTAAAACACACTGACGTTAATGATTCTTTGACATATTCTGATTTAGAGTCCGATAAAATGTTAAAATCATGGGCATCAGAGTGGAGCAAAGTAAAAGCCAATTATAAGATTAAATCTCTAAGTATAGTTACTAACAGAAAATGGGGACCGAGGACAGCAAATGGCAAATGCTCTTTTTCGCATTTTATAACTGAAATACTCCCTAAGCTCAAAAGTGACCCGACTTATTATGGTAATAATACTCAAGAGAGAAATGCTATTGAGTGGTTCAGAAAGACTATTAATCTCAATGAAGATGAAATTGACGAATTTATACAAATCATTCAGTTTAAAAATCAAGAAGATCTTGCAGGTTTAGAGGTGCAAATCAAATATTTATTATCTAATATATTAGGTACTGATAAAGAAGAAGTAATTAATACAGCCATCGAAAAATTACGTTCAAGCCTTGAAAAATGGGTTACTTCTCGTCGAGAAAAGCCCGAAATTACTAAAGAGGATATATATAATTCACTATGTGAGCCGCATTATAGGTTACCTGAATATAAATTATCTCCTACAACCCCAATTCTTCCTTCCAGACTTGATTTTGCAGATCAGTTCACAAAAAGGATAACTGAAAGTGATAAGAGTGTCATTTTCCTTCAGGGATTACCAGGTGCAGGAAAAACAAATTTTATTAGTTACTTAGCTCAGGCTACAAACTCCATTGTTGATTTCAGATACTATACATATTTACCAGTCAATGCAGATACTCCGTCATTTAGTGATGATGAGGGATTTTATAGCGGTAAAGACCTTTGGAGCAGTATTCTATCTCAAATCAAAAGTAAATTTGAAGAGTTAAATCTACTCAGCGAATTAGAATTTCCACTACTATATGATTACTTGACTATAACGAAACTCAGAGCGGCAGTATTTAAGTTTTTACCAGTATATGCAGAAAAATGTGGGCGGACTTGCTATTTATTTATCGACGGAATGGATCATGCCGCAAGATCAAGTAAGACTAAAGATACATTTCTTTCTCAGCTTCCTCGTCCTGATGAAGTTGGCAACGGCGTAAAATTCATTTTAGTTGGACAACCAATAAATGATAAATACCCGAAGTGGTTGATAAAAAATCCAGATATTGAGTACATTGAACTTCCGACTTTAGAAGCGAATGATATCAAGACCATAATTGAAGCATATAATATTACAATAAAAAATGTTGATATTGATACTTTGTCTTCATCGTTGATACAGGTTGTAGGTAATAATACGCTTAATGTATTATTTGCAATTTTAGAGATAAAAAGATTGTCTGCTGATTCTGATTTTGATGGTATTATCAATCATTTATTGACACGGAGGCTAAACAACTATATTGACCGTTACTATGAGTGGATAGTGAATTCCATATCCTCAGAATCTGAGATTTTGTTGTTAAAATTAGAAGCTATTTATGCATTTGCTTCCAGAAAAATATCAATTGAAAACTTAGTTGATCTTTGTGAATCAGATAAGCTTACTGTTGAAGCAGTACTTCACAAACTTTATCCTGTTATTGTTTCAGATGACTTCGGATATTATGTTTTTCACAATGATGTCAGGCTCTATTTTAAAGAAGTTATACGTGCAAATAGCAACTTCGCAAATATCATAGACTCTGTAACTTCATCAATTATAAAAAACGAAACTTCGGATGAGTTTAAATACGATATTTTGTTCAACCTAAACCTTGAAACACATAATCTCGATAAAGTTTTTGTATTCTATAATCCTGATTATATTATTGGATCTATTAATTATCAAATTCCAATCGATAGATTGGTTGAACAATTCAGTAATGTGATTGATTTATTTAAAGGCGATTATGATTTTGAAATGACACATAGGCTTAGTTTAGTTTCAACTACAATCTCAAAATTAATAGAGTGTGTAAATTATTATGAGCAGGAAAAAAGATTTATAGAGGCAAAAATGTCGAGTAAGCTTACTCATTCCGAAAAATATGTACTAAAATCTTCTGACGCAATACCACAGATTATCGATGATATTTATAAACTCCTAAAAATGAATGAATGTGAAAGGGCTAATAAATTATACGTCGAATACTTTTCAGACCCGGGAATTGAAGAATCGCTAGCAGACGACGATGCCAATCAAGAAGAGTTTGAAAAAATAGGGTATATTTGCAGGTTTTATAATCCGGATGTACTCCGTAATCTTACTCTTGACAATTGTTATGTGGCATTTGTATCAGGTTGGTTAGATGCAAGTACTCATTTTTATGCTATTCCCGATATACAACAAACCTTCACTTTTTGTAAATATAATATTTCATCTCTGCACAACTATGTTTCTGAAATAACCAAGAATCCTAATATCAGTAATGAGACAATTGCTTTTTTATCCACGAAATTTTGCAGTTTTAAACATATATCTATACATACTCTGACAGAATTATGTTTCTCTATGTTATTGAAAAAGATTCCGTCCGAGGAAATACAATCTATTTTACATGAATCCGTTATCAAAATGGATTTTTTTGGTTCATTAGGTGGCGATATTTCAGAATATAAGATTCACGGTATTCAGGGCTTCTTTAAAACATATTTTTGTTTGTATAAGTATGATAATACAATCGACTGGGATATGCTATATAAAGAGACTCTGAAAAACAAACGCATTACTGCTGCCAATCGTGGTTATGAGCCTGCAATACAGCTAAAAGAATTAGCGGAAAATATAAACTCGCTTTTTTATGATAGCGAAGGAACCTATAGTGATATAATAAGAATAGCTTGTGATTTGACGTACTTTACAAGAAATAGAGTTGGCTCATGCGATGATTGCGGCACATTTGAAGTTCTCCCATATTTCAAGAGAGTATTCTTACAATACTTTGTCAATGCATCTGAATATGCAGAAAATACAAAACTATGTATTGATTTGCTGAATATATTTACTGGAAAAGATCCGCATTATATCGATGAACTTGCACAACTCTACTATTTGTTTGATAAAAAGGAATTATTCTTACAAATAGCAGAATTTTGGTGCGGTTCAAACGGAATAGTATGGCAGAACGAATATGATGACTTGGAGTATATCTGCACGCACATAGCTTCCTTACTAAACAAGTTCAACGAAACTGAATTTGCAAATAAAATTCAAAAAATAATGAACCTACGAATTCTGGGCTATGTTGGCAGAAAGGATTACACATTAAATGGCCTCTTAGAATGCTATAAGTTCCTTCCGAATAATTCTGAGAAGATCCTGTCTTATGGAATGAATCTCTTGACCCTATGTGATTATGCCAACGAAATAGGAGATAATCAAGTCAATGCAGATGATGCATTATTTGACGTAGCATGCGAACTCGGCTTTAAATATCTTGATGCCTTATTTGAGTTAAAAAACACACCAGATAATTTGACGTATTGGCGACAAGAAGTTCTTTCAGTGTTATATGATAAAATTGATAAACTGTTTACAAATGATGATCAAAGAATACTGTTATATAAGCTGACAAATGCTTGGTTGAAAGCAGAAATAGAAAACAATGAACATCTTCCTTACAACAACGAACTTGAAACGCTATACGACTATAACCATAGACTCATCGATTCAATATCTGATGCTGATATTAAAACCGAACTAATAGCTAATGGTAATTGCACACCTAATATGAAAGATGCGGATTACTTGCACTCACATGAAAAGAAAGATGAACAATATTCATATATACTTGATCGGCTTGATACAGAAGGTTATACAGTTGAAAACGAGAAAGAGATTGCCGGAATTTTGATGTATCATAATGGCAGTTTATATAGCTTAATCATTGAAATCGTAGAACATCTTCCTGATCAAAGCAAGAAAGAGTTTATTTCTAAATATGTTATCCCATACCTTGTTTCTGATAGTGATTATGGCTTCCGTTCACATGGACAAATGTATATTATTGAACAAATTTATACTTACTTTGATATTTATGATTGGAAGGCATTATTTGATAATGCTTTTCAAAGAGTGAGTAAAGTTAGAAATGATTTGGATTATTTTTATTATTTGAATGATGATATTGAATTTTTGGCACTGCATTTTTATCTTCAAAACCTTTCGGACAAGATAGTGCAACTATTTATGGACAGAAGTAAAATGCATTTCTCCTTTATTTCATCGTCCAATGCAATATTAATTGAGCATCAGCATATTAATGTTGATGAAAAGATAAACACATTTGATGATTTTATTAAAAAACAATTAGGTGATATATGCTAATCAAAGTATTATGTATATTTAACTTATCAGCGTTGATAGTCATTTGAAACACAACACACACAGCAACAGGGGAAGGAGTATAAATCCTTTCTTGTTGCTGTTTTTTGCTTATACAGATTCATTATTACAGATACTCTCATACACATTTCCGGTATCATCGGTGAGCATATCTCCGCAAGCAATTTTTCATCTATTTCGCCTGTCTCAGCATACTGCTTTCCAGCCTGCTTGATGAGTGCCAGTCTCGGCACTGTGACCTCTGCTGCTTCGGGAACATTGAACATCGGACTTTCGGGGACGGTGATGATAGTGTGGTTATTTGGGAACATCAGCTTGAACTGCATGACCGCAGGCTCAAAATTCTGCTTGCTGTTCGGAAATCCGCAGCCGCAGATCATCATGTATTTAAGGTGCGAAAAATCCGCCTGCCCGACGTGAACATACCTGCCGCCCTGCTTCTTCATCGCCATACTGGAAAGTGGCATAGTGCGGTCAGCAAAAGCCTTTAAAGACGCAGGCATTCCGTAGCAGTAAAGCGGGTAGCTGAACAGCAAAAGATTGCTCTCCAGAACTTCGTCGAGAAGTGCTTTCATATCGTCATTATGGATACACTTTCCACCGTTACGCTTGCAGGCGAAACAGCTAGTGCAATATTCGATATGCTTGTCGATAATATCAACGATGTGGACTTCCTGCGGAGCCGCTTCTTTCATGCCGTCAAGGAACGCTCGTGTTATGTGCATCGTGTCGCTTTTTTTACGCTTAGGACTGCCGTTCAGAACAAGTATTTTCATAGTGATCTTTCTCCTTCCGCTTCTCAGTTTTTCTGCTGATATTTTCATTATAAACACGTGCGGAAGTCACGTCAATCCATGCTCCGTAGAGTGGATATTTTCAATGCTTTTTTCTCTTATCAGGTTTTGGCGAATGGTGGCTGTCACCAGAGCTTCCAGCACATTGTATTCACAGTTCTTGTGTACACAATATGCAGAGCTTGCTGGGTGTGAATCTGAGATTTAATTTTTTGTTTTCTTCCGAGCAGTTTAGCTCGGTTTATTTTTCCTTTTTGATGTTCGGGGTCCAAGGGGTGGAAACCTCTTGCAAGCTGAGTATCGGAGCATTCAATTTTCTAAAATTGTAATGCGAGGATACCGTGCATGCTGGAAAAGCTTTCGCTTTTATGGAGTACGTGTTTTGAATTGACTTTTTACGCACCGTATGTTATGATAAAACAAAGGCGGTGAGTAATATGAATGAACCAATATATTTTTCCAAGATACAATTTGTTGAGGGTTTTATATATAATGAGCCCAGGTCTGTTATTTTTATCGATCTTCTAAAACGAGAATTATCTTATCAAGTATACTCGTGGAAAAGAAATATGCCCACCATTCAAGGTGAGAAAAAGGATGAAGAATGGGAACGACTGACAGGTAAAGAAGAGATATATCCATTTACAGCGCCTGCAAAAATGATTCGAAGTGGGAAAAATGGTTTTCAGACTACACTCATTCCCGATGAATCGTTTGTAAAAAACGTAGAGTTCAGCTATGGGCTACATCTTGATCAACGGCAATATGAAGATTTGCTGCCATACTGCAATGCAATTGATTTTGAACCTTATCGTAACAGAACCATGTCTATGGATGATGAAGGATTTATAGGATATCGGGATGAAATAAAAGTATCTTTTTGCGGCGTAACTGCTTCATATATTCCGTACATAGAACTTCCGATGAATTACTACTATGATGAGAAACATATATGGCCCAGTGAAAAACTATACTGTTATATCTATCAGACATTTCTTAACAATGATAAAAAATTGAAAAAATGGGTAATGGGATATGGTGCATTATCATTGCTTTTCTGATAAACATATATTATGCAAGAACTATATCTATCACTATAACTCTCCCCTCGGCAGCATCACCCTCGCCAGTGATGGAAAATCACTCACAGGCTTATGGCTCGACGGACAGAAATACTTTCCCTATAAGCTCATATCCGAAAGCATTGAAACAGAGCTGCCGATATTCACTCAGGCAATCAAATGGCTTGATACTTATTTCGGCGGCAAAGTTCCTAATTTCACTCCGCCAATCAGTATCCAAACAACTCCGTTCCGCAAGGCAGTATATGATATACTGCTTACGATACCCTACGGACAAACCATGACCTATGGTGAGATAGCAAATATTATCGCAAAGCAGAATGGTGTGGAGAGAATGTCCTCCCAGGCAGTCGGTGGTGCTGTGGGACATAATCCTGTCTCGATCATTATCCCGTGTCACAGAGTAGTCGGCGCAGACGGAAGTCTGACCGGATACGCAGGCGGTCTTGACAGAAAGATAGAATTACTGAAACTGGAAAAAGTAACATAAAAACTATTCAAGCATTAAGGGTTATACTTGGTGCTTTTTTCATTTTTCCAGTGCAAATTACACCAGGGAAAACCGAAATTCATTCCAAAGTTCGTGCGCAATACGGCTGGACAATCGCCTTTATTGCGCGCTATAATATTCATAATCGCAAAATACTCGGTCGGCTGAAAGGATGACATACCGACCTTGCAACTGCGTAGAGGGTAAGAGAAAGAAAGCGATGCCCTCACCAATGCGTAGAGAGATAAAAGCAAAGGAAAAATCGCTATGAACAAAGACAACAATGTATCCGAGTACAAGATTGGACGAACAACTTACATCGTGAAGTTAGTATTCAACCCTGCTTCAAAGGAACGCCTTACGGATATCCTGCAAAGGCTGATTGATCGTGAGTGTGAAGAAATGCTCGGTGAATCCGGACAAGAACCTGAGAAGCAGGCTGTGTAATATTAGCATTTCGGCGCATTGCCATTGACGGTATATTGCGCTATAATGATAACATAGCTCGCTTTATCTGTCGGAAAGGAAGGTTAATATGACAGGCAAGATAACAGCGTTGTATTGTCGTCTTTCGCAGGACGATATGTTACAGGGTGAGAGCAACAGCATCACCAATCAGAAAGCTATCCTCAAAAAGTATGCGGAGGATAACGGTTTCAGCAATCCCGTTTACTACGTTGATGACGGAGTTTCGGGAACAACGTTTGAGCGAGACGGCTTCAAGGCGATGATGGCAGATGTTGAAGCAGGCAAAGCGGGAACGATCATTACCAAAGATTTGAGCAGACTCGGCAGAGACTACTTGAAAACCGGTGAGTACATTGAGATCATATTCCCTGACTATGATGTCCGCTATATCGCTATCAATGATAACGTGGATACTCTCAAGAGCGAGAATGAGCTGATGGCTTTCAAGAACATTTTTAATGACTGGTATGCCAGGGATACGTCGAAGAAGATTCATGCTGTATTCAAGGCAAAGGGTCAGTCGGGCAAACCTCTTTCTCTGCCTATTTACGGCTACAAAGCATCAGAAGAAGATAAACACAAGTGGATCATTGATGATGAGCCTGCAGCGGTTGTACGCAAGATATACAAGCTCTGTATCAGTGGCTATGGTCCGACTCAGATAGCTCGTAAGTTGACAGAGGAAGGTATTCCCAATCCAACGGCTTACGCTATATCGCAGGGAAGAAACCCGGCTAACAAGAATTCCAGGCTTGACCGCTGGTGTACTGAAACTGTCATTGACATTTTAGAGCACCCTGAATACATAGGTCATACGGTAAATTTCCGTACACGCCGCAAGTCCTACAAGAACAAGCGTAAGATCGAAAATCCAAAAGAAGACTGGCTCATCGTTGAGAATACCCATGAGCCTGTCGTCACACAGCAGGAGTTTGAGCTTGTTCAGGAGATGCGTAAGAATAAGCGCAGAAATCAGAAGCAGGAAACTGTAAATCCGTTTTCGGGCATCTGTTTCTGTGCTGACTGCGGTAAAAAGCTATACCTGTGCCGTTCAAGAAGCCTTAGCGAAGATCAGGAGCATCTGAAAAGCTCTACACATTCAGCTGATAAGGATAGCTGTTCAGCCCATTACATCAGGACTGTCGTTCTGAAAGAGTTGGTTCTGAATGCACTGAACAAGCTCCTTGATAATGTCAAAGACAATGAAGCTGAGTTTGTGCAGACAGCCATGGACAACTCTGCGTCAAAGCATTCCTCTGATGTTTTTAAGGCAAAGAAAGCTCTCAATCAGGCTGAAAAACGTATCGCTGAACTTGACAGACTTTTTGCAAGACTCTATGAGGACAATATTTCGGGTAAGATCTCTGACGAACGTTTTGCTGTACTGTCCGCAGGATATGAGGACGAGCAGAAGAAATTTAAAGCGTAAGCATCAGAGCTTACTGACTTCATCGAAACGGCAGAGCAGAAGTCAGCCGATGTGAACGCCTTCATTCAGGTGGTACAGAAGTATGAGCATATTACGGAGCTGACACCTGAGATCATGCATGAGCTGATCGAGAAGATCGTTGATCATGCTCCTGACAAGAGCAGCGGTCATCGCACGCAGGAAATCGAGATCCATTATAGTTTCAACGTTGCCGTAACGAATGCTGTCGCTGACAGTATGAAGTACGACAAAAAGAGAAAGGTCGCGTAACCAAGGCAGTTACGCAACCTTATCTTCAAATCATAAAAACTTCTTTATTGGCGCTCCTCTAAAATGTGCGAGTTCTTTTTTATGCAGCAGATATATAAAATACAGTTATATTTCAATATAATCCCAAAGCTCGGAAACAAGTTTTTCTGTAAAGCCCTTGCACAAAAGAAGCTCGTTAGGGCTTTCGTAATAGGATATAAGCTCACGAAGTTCTATGACAGCATTCGCCTTGTCCATATCAATTAGCAGCTTGTCTGATATCTCCTGAGCGTCAGCCTTGTTTATGTTCACTTTCTGCCTGACTTTCTCAGTAGTTTCAGCCGTTGTAACAGTTTGCTCCTCTGTGGCCGGAGGCTCTGTTGCAGTATCAGCAGGGATTTCTGTTTGAACAGGCTGAGTTTCTGCGACTTTCGTTTCCTGCGGCATATCATGGTAGTCTGCACTGTCAACATAAAAATAGCCTTTGAGAAGTGCAAGTGTAGAGTCTCCGATGCCGTTTACTTCAAGAAGCATATCCATGTTGCTGATAACACCAACTCTGTCACGATATGCTATTATCCTGTCGGCTGTTACCTCGCCTATGCCGCTCACTGCCATGAGCATTTCCTTGTCAGCTTTGTTTATGTCAGCAGGAAAGCTGTATTCCTCTTTGGTTTCAGCAATACTGCTTGTGACGGCTTTTGATGTCGTTGTTTTTCTGGTGGTGTGTGCCTTTGTAGTCTTGCTAATGACCTTTTCACTGCCTGAATTGTCCACCTTGTCAGCCTGAAAGCTGTCAGCAGGCGGTGTGAGTATCACCACATCATCACGCTGTGGCCTGTTAACAAGTGCAGAAGCGATCGCTGTAGTAATGGCGATCGCAACTGCGATCACGCCTACGAAAAGTTTTATTCTGCTTGTTTTTGCTTTTGAAGCATCATTTTCTGTCACATTCGATTTTTCGTCTTTGTTGCTGTCTAACTTGCTGTCCATAATTGATTATTTTTCTGCAAGCATTTCGTTGAGATTTTCCACCATTTCTGACATCTTCGCTCTTGTGATGTCTGGAACATTTGTAAATGTAACAAGGGTTCTCAGTGGCATATCTCTTATCATTGCTTCCATCATTTCCTTTGCAGAAGCGCCAAGATCGTCGGAAGCTGTGTCGCCAAAACCGCAGTCTATTTTGCTTAAAATGTCCTCGAACATAGCTCTGCCCTCTGGGATAGAATTTATCTCGCCACAGGTGGTGTTCAAGGTGAAATGCACTGGGAGTTTTGTATCGGAAGATACATAAACAGAAGTCGAAAGCCTGATATCTCTTGAAGAAGAGCCTGCCTCGATAATAAACTCACCATATTCAACAAACCAATCGTGTATATCAGGTTCGTAGTATGCAAATGAACGCTTATCAAGGTGGAACACAGCCTTTTTGGTCTCGCCTGCTTTAAGGAAAAGCTTTTCAAAGCCCTTAAGCTCACGGACAGGTCTGCGCACTGAGCTTTCCTTGTCGGAAACGTAAAGCTGAACGATCTCCATACCGTCTCTGTCGCCTGTGTTTGTTACGTCCACCATGACCGTCAGGGTCTTGTCGTCTTTTATCTCGTTTTCTGAAACAGTAAGATTGCTGTATTCAAAGGTTGTGTATGAAAGTCCGTGACCAAATGGGAACAGTGGCTTTATGCCCTTTTCATCATAATATCTGTAGCCCACGAAAATTCCCTCGGCATAGTCAACATCGTCCATATTTCCCGGGAAATTAAGATAAGACGGATTATGTGAAAGCTTTTCAGGGAAAGTTTCCGCAAGCTTTCCACTAGGGTTAGCTTCGCCAAAAAGCAGAGCCTTTTCAGCAGTGCCGATGTTCTGTCCGCCAAGATACATTTCAAGTATGCCCTTCACCTTATCTGCAAACGGCATTTCAACAGCCGAGCCGTTGTGGAGAACGATAACAACGTTTTCATTTACCTTAGCAACTTCATCAATAAGCTTGAGCTGACAATCAGGCATTCTCATATGCTTTCTGTCAAAGCCCTCAGACTCAAAGCTTTCGGGCAGACCTGCGAAGATAACGGCAACATCGCTGTTCTTGGCAAGCTCCACAGCTTCATCGAGAAGCTCGTCAACAGTTTCGTCACGGTCGGTGACGAAGCCCTGTGCGTATGTGATATTATCCATGCCATTGACAGCTTCAAGAGCAGATGTCACCTTAAATGAATTTATGTGAGAGCTTCCGCCGCCCTGATAACGTGGCTTGTCGGCAAATTCGCCAATAAAAGCTATCTTTGCAGACTTGTCAAGCGGCAGTATCTTATCATCATTTTTGAGCAGTACCGCACATTCGGACTCTATCTTGCCTGCAAGCTCATGCTGTTTTTCTTTATCCCACTTTGTTGCAGGGGCATAGCCGTCCTCGGCTTTCTGAATAAGCGTAAGCACGTTTCTAACAGCCTTGTCAAGGTCATTCATTGAAAGCGAGCCGTTGTTTACGGCTTCTATGATAAGCTCGTCATTTTTGCCGTTGCTGGTAGGCATCTCAAGGTCAAGACCTGCGGCAACGCCAAGAGGTCTGTCATCAACTGCGCCCCAATCGCTAACTACAAGTCCATCATAGCCCCATTCGTTTCTGAGTATATCAGTGAGCAGAAGCTTGTTCTGCGAGGAATATTCGCCGTTTATGCGGTTGTATGAACACATCACTGTCCAAGGCTTTGCTTCCTTGACTGGTGTTTCAAAGGCACTTAAATATATCTCATGGAACGTTCTCTCATCAACGTTGGCAGAATAGCTCATACGTCTTGTTTCCTGATTGTTCATAGCAAAGTGTTTAAGGGAAGTTCCTACGCCCTTGCTCTGAACGCCCTTTATGTGTGCTGTGGCAAGCTGTGAAGCAAGATAAGGGTCTTCTGAGAAGTATTCAAAGTTTCTGCCGCAAAGTGGTGAACGCTTTATGTTACAGCCAGGGCCAAGTATAACTGAAACGTCCTCAGCCTGACACTCCTCGCCAAGAGCCTTGCCGAGAGTTGTAAGCAGCTTTCTGTCAAAAGAGCAGGCAAGTGCGCAGGCACATGGGAAGCATACTGCCTTGATAGCTTCGTTAGGATTGTCTGTATCATCACGCATTTTTCTAAGTCCGTGAGGTCCGTCAGACACCATTATGCTTGGTATATCCAGCCTTTTTATTTCCTCAGTGTGCCAGAAGTCAGAGCCTGAGCACAATGAAGCTTTTTCTTCAAGTGTGAGTTCCTTCAAAATCTTGTCTATGTTCATTGTGAAAACCTCTTTTCTATAAAACTATAGTTTGATTGTAACACAATTTTCTATGAAATTCTATATATTTTGTGCATATTTTACATAAAGTTAATATTATCTTCGATTAGTTTGGTAAGAGCCACCCTGAAATCCTCGTCCTGCTGTTTGGTGCGCTTTGGCGGACCTTTGAGCCTGCCACCGCTTCTGCGTATCTTCTTTGCAGTATGTCTTGATAGGAGAAGTGCATCAATGTTGGAGCTGTCATATATCCTGCCGTTCTGGTCCAGAGCAAGGACGTTTCTTGCAAGACACATTGCCGCAAGACCATAATCCTGCGTCACGGCAATATCGCCCTTTAGAGCGATGTTCACAAGCTTCATGTCTGCACTGTCTGCACCTTTGTCGACAGTTATCACCTGTGCATAGTCAGAGCTGAAAATATGCGAGCTGTCGCAAACTATGATACATTCAAGCCCATGGCTTTTGCTTATAGAAACTGCGATATTCGTAACAGGACAGCCGTCAGCGTCTATAAGTATCCTCACGCCTTGCCGCCTTCTATACAAAATGTAGATTCCATATCTGCAATGTGGGTCGCCAGTGCGAGAGGATACATTTCAAGGGCAAGACCGATACTATTCTTGTTTTCTTCTCCTGAAAAGCCCATGTGCCAGCGTATAGCCATGGCTTCCTCACGGGTCAGTCGCATATAGCTGCTTACTATGTAGACCGACTTTTCACCGTGACCATATGGCAGTGTTTCGTGAAATTCATAGTATGGAACTTTCTCCCACACGCCCTGTTCGTTCTTGGCGTTGCGGTAGCTTACTCTGTAAAGATTTACCTTGCAGATGTCGTGAAGCAGTGAAACGATAGCAATGCTCTCGTCAGAGTATTCCATGTTGTAATCTTCCTTTACACGCTCACGCTCCAGATAGCTTTTCAGGCACTCATAAACGTGTATGCTGTGTTCGCACAAGCCACCCTCGTATGCTCCGTGGTATCTTGTAGAAGCAGGTGCAACAAAGAAGTCGCTATTTTCTGAAAGCAAATAATTGAGCAGCTTTTCCGAACCCGGGCGCTTTATGTTTTCCGTATAGATCTCAACGAATTTGTCTTTAAGTTCTGTTACCTTTGACATAGTTGACCTCCTGTAAAAATATTATATTATGATAAGCTTTAGCGTTTTAGTTTTACCAAACTAATTATAACATATTTTTTGTAAGATTAACAGTACTTTTCGCTAATTTTTGCATTTGCTATTGCTTTTTCATGCAAAATATGCTATGATATATTATATTTATGTGGATATGGTTTGGAAAAATATAAGAAATTTAATGATTTTTAACAAATGAGAATGAAAGGAGTTGCTTATACATGTGCGGAATAGTAGGCTATGTGGGAAAAAAGGATTGTACAAAGGTGCTGCTTGACTCACTGTCAAAGCTTGAATACAGAGGTTATGACTCAGCAGGAATAGCTGTTTTTGAGAACGATGCTATCAAGACAAAAAAGACAAAGGGCAGACTTGCTGACCTTGAAGAAAAGCTTAAAAGAGAGGGCTGGCTCAACGGTACTTGCGGTATAGGTCACACACGCTGGGCTACACACGGCGAGCCGTCTGATATAAATTCACACCCTCACGGAAATGCGAATATTTCTATCGTTCATAATGGTATCATTGAAAACTACAGAACTATCAAGGATTTTCTGCTGAAAAAGGGATATATCTTTGAATCTCAGACAGATACAGAAACAGTTGCAAAGCTTCTTGATTATTATTATGAGGGCGACCCTATGGCGACAATACAGAAGGTTCTTGCTGAGATAGAGGGTTCATATGCTCTCGGTATCATATTCAAGGATTTTCCAAGAAGAATATATGCAGTAAGAAAGGATTCTCCTCTTATCGTTGCAGTTGGCGAGGACGAAGCTTTTATAGCTTCTGATGTGCCTGCAATACTGAAATATACGAAGAATTATTATCTTCTTGACGAGAACGAGATAGCTGTCCTCGACGATGGCAAGGTGGAGTTCTTTGACGTTCATGGAATGCCAGTTGAGAAAGAGATGCTCGTTGCTGACTTTGATATGGAAGCCGCTGAGAAGGGCGGATATGCTCACTTTATGCTCAAAGAGATTCACGAACAGCCAACAGCTATAAAAACAACTATCACACCAAGAATAGTTGACGGTATGCCAAACCTTGAAGAGTGTGGTCTTACATATGACAGACTCAAGGGCTATAACAACATCTTCGTTGTTGCCTGCGGTACTGCAATGCACGCAGGTCTTGTGGGCAAGTATGTCCTTGAAAAGATTGGCAGGATACCTGTTACAGTGGATATGGCTTCTGAGTTCAGATACAGAGATCCTATAATTGCAAAGGGAGATCTTGTTATTCTTGTTTCACAGTCAGGTGAAACAGCCGATACTCTCGCAGCCCTTAGAATGGCTAAGGAGAGGGGTGCTGAAACACTTTCTATCGTAAACGTAAAAGGCTCGTCTATCGCAAGAGAGTCTGATATGGTGCTTTACACCCATGCAGGCCCTGAGATATCTGTAGCTTCCACAAAGGCATATATCGTTCAGCTTTCTGTGTTCTATATGCTGAGTTTTGCTATAGCATACGCTCACGGAGCTATCTCAAAAGAGGAGTGCATGAGACTTACAGCAGAGCTTCAGAACGTTCCTAATATGCTTGAAGTTGTCCTTAAAACACCTGATAATTGTCAGTATGTTGCTTCACAGCTTGTAAACAAGGAAAATCTTCTTTATATCGGAAGAGGCCTTGACTATGCGCTTTCTATGGAAGGCTCACTGAAGCTTAAAGAGATATCATATATCCACTCTGAATCATATGCCGCAGGCGAGCTTAAGCATGGCACTATCTCACTGGTAACAAACAATATGCCTGTTATCGCAGTTGCAACACAAAGAGAGCTTCTTGACAAGACCATAAGCAACGTCAAGGAGGTCAAGGCAAGAGGTGCATACGTTGTCCTTGTTACTCACGGATATATCAACGTTGACGATGAGGTGGCAGATTATAAGATCGGTCTGCCGACAATAGACGATCTGCTCATGCCTATGCTGACAGTGGTTCCTTTGCAGCTTATCGCTTACTATACCTCAGTTCTCAGAGGCAATGACGTTGATAAGCCGAGAAATCTTGCAAAATCAGTTACAGTTGAATAAAATACAGGGCAATCCGCAAAGGGTTGCCCTTGCTGTTTGAAAAGGAGTTTATTATGAGCAAATACAAATATTTTGTTTTCGATTTTGACCTTACTCTTGCAGACTCTTCCGAGGGTATTCTGGAGTGTTTTAAGCACGTTTTGAAAGAGTTTGGTTATCCGCCAAAGGACGACAGGACTATCTACAACACCATAGGCATGACGCTTGTTGACGCTTTCGACCTGCTGACAGATATGCCCGACAATCCTCAGCGCGAGGATATGCGCAAGGCGTATGTAAAAAAGGCAGACGAGGTAATGGTGAAGAAAACATATTTTTATGACGATACTATCGCAATCTTGCAGACCTTGCAGAACGCAGGGGTAAAAGTCGGCATAGTTTCCACGAAATATCGCTATAGGATAGTCAATACTTTCAATGAGCAGGCAGGCTCTTTGCCTGTAGATATCATAGTTGGCGGAGAGGACGTCACAAGGGCAAAGCCTGACCCGCAGGGACTTGACCTGATAATAGAGCGTTTCGGTGCGGATAAATCGGACGTGCTTTATATAGGCGACAGCTACATCGACGCTGAAACTGCACTCAATTCAGGGGTGGATTTTGCAGGAGTAACAACTGGCTCTACCACTAAAGAGGATTTTGAAAAATACCCTCATATCTATATCGGCTCGTCACTGTTGGATATATTTCAGAATATATAAATTTTAAGTAAATATAATTTTAAATAAATGTGAAAAACTATTGCTATTTACGGAGCTTGATGTTATAATATAATTTGATGTACTATGTTAAGTACCAAGCGGATAACATAAATATTATTATATGAAAGGACGGGTATGCTATGATAAAAAGCATGACCGGTTTCGGCAGAGAGCATATCGTGGCAAACGGCAGAGAGATAATCGTTGAGATACGCTCTGTGAACCACAGATATTATGAATTTACTTCGAGAACTCCGAGAGCCTACGGCTATCTTGATGAAAAGCTGAAAGGCTTTCTTAAAAGCGGTATCTCCCGTGGTAAGGTAGAGGCGTCTGTTTCTATCTATAATCAGGAGGGTACTGACGCTGAGATAGAGCTTAACAAGGCTGTTGCAAAGGGCTATCTTGACGCACTGAGAGGTGCGGCTGACGAGCTTGACCTTGATGACGATATCACACTGTCACATATCATGAAACTTCCTGATGTGTTCACTGTTGTGAAGAAAACAGATGATGAGGAAGTTATCTGGAACGAGGTCAAGGACGTGGCTCAGGTGGCGTTGGACAGATTTGTTCAGATGCGTGAAACTGAGGGCGTCAAGATGTATGACGATATCAGCGGCAGACTTGATTATATCGAGGAAACTGTGGGCAAGATAGAAGATCAGTCACCTAGCGTTACTGAAAGCTACAGAGAAAGACTTTATGCAAAGATAAAGGAAACTCTCGGCGATAAGGACATAGACGAGCAGAGGATACTTACAGAAGTGGCTATTTTCGCCGATAAGGTGGCAATAGACGAGGAAACAGTAAGGCTCAGAAGCCATATCTCACAGTTCAGAGGGCTTATCAAGTCGGACGAGCCTGTGGGAAGAAAGCTTGACTTCCTTGTGCAGGAGCTTAACCGTGAGGTAAATACTATCGGCTCAAAGGCTAACGATCTCACTATCACAAAAATGGTGGTGGATCTTAAGGCTGAGATCGAAAAGATCAGAGAGCAGATACAGAATATCGAATAACGGCGGTGTGAGATATGCAGCTTATTAATATCGGTTTTGGAAATATGGTGTCCTCCGCAAGGGTCATTGCCATAGTTTCCCCTGAGTCTGCGCCTATAAAGCGTATCATTCAGGAAGCTAAGGATAAGGGTACTCTTATAGACGCCACCTACGGCAGAAGAACAAGAGCGGTGCTTATTATGGACAGCGACCATGTGGTGCTGTCGGCAGTTGCACCTGAAACTGTAGGCGGACGTGCCGCTGTTGACGAGGAGGACGATGACAATGTATAAGAACAATGCAAAGCTGTTTGTTATATCAGCTCCCTCAGGCTGTGGCAAGGGAACTATACTTGCAGAGGTCTTTAAAAACAGAGATGTGTTCTATTCTATATCCTGCACTACAAGAAAGCCCAGAGAGGGCGAAAAGGACGGCGTTCATTATCATTTTATAAGCGATGACAGCTTTAAGAAAATGATAGACAGCGGTGAATTCCTTGAACACGCAGGCTATGTTGGTCATTATTACGGAACACCAAAGAAGCCTGTTCTCGCTAATCTTGAGCAGGGCAGAGATGTTATACTTGAAATTGAAACTAACGGTGCTTTTCAGGTGAAGAAAGCCTTTCCTGAAGCTGTGCTGATGTTTATACTTCCACCGTCTGTTAAGGAGATAGACAGACGGCTTAGAAAGCGTGGAACTGAGTCTGACGATGTTATTGCTGACCGTGTAAGTCAGGCTGCCGGTGAGATCGGCAAAGCCGGTGGTTATGATTATGTGATAATGAACGATGGACTAGAGGACGCTGTGGAAGATTTTGTTGCAGTTATGAACTCCGTGAAAGCCGAGGACGGCAAGGCGGATAAATTCAGATCAGAAAATGATGATACAAAGAAATTAATTGACGAGGTGCTTAATTATGATGCTTAGACCGGCCGTAAGCCAGATTTTGAAGAACAATGAAAGCTATTATTCTCTAGTTATTGCAGTTGCAAAGAGAGCAAGAGAGATTACGAGCGATGCTTTTGACAACAAGCTGGTGCTTGATGAAAAGCCAGTAAAGACAGCAGTTGACGAGCTTTATAATGGCGAATACAAAATAATCGAGGATCCAAGCCTCAGAAAATAATCTAGGCTTTTTATGGGGAGGTGTACGGCTGTGCGTGGAGTTTTTATCGTGGCAAAGGTTGCAATAAGCCGTGCATCATACAGCTTTGACGCACTGTATAGCTATAGTGTGCCAGGGGAGCTGGCTCAGAAAGTGAAAAGCGGAGTGCGTGTGCTTGTGCCTTTTGGCAGAGGAAACCGCAAAGCCGTAGGGTTTGTTGCGAGAACGTATACGGAAGCCGAGTATAACGATAAGCTGAAGCCTGTTATTTCAGTGGTGGACGGGGAAAGCCTTGTCACCGAGGAAATGATGAGGATAATAATGTGGCTGAAAGAAAACACTTTCTGCACCTATTATGACGCTTATAAATCCGTTGTGCCTACAGGCTTTTCCTACACTTTTTCACAGCATTACAGCCTTGTCAATACCTACATTGACGAGGATACTTTAAATGAAGATGAGAAAAATGTGGTGGACTTTCTCCGATGTGCAAAAAGTCAGAGGGAGATAGACAGCTTTCTTGACGTGCATAATGACGCACGAAAGAAGAAAACTGTCGACTCTCTTGTGGATAAGGGCTATGTTGAGATCAGCGACGCTTTGAAAAGAAAAGTCGGTGATGAGAATGTCAGCATGGTAAGGCTTTCTGATGAGTATGTGTCAGGGGAGATACAGACCACTCTTACCCCGAAGCAGACCATTGTGGTGAAGCTGCTTGAAGAGGGCGGCTGTGCCTCTGTGAAAGAGGTCTGCTATATGACCAACTGCACTTCAAGCATATTGAAAAGGCTTGCTGACAAGAAAGTTATCGTGCAGTATAAATATGAGGTCATGCGTGGCGCCATAGGTGAGCTTGGCGAAAGGCAGGACCCTGACGATATCATGTTAAATGATGAACAATCAGCGGCATATGAGGGCATAATGGGGCTTATAAAAGCCGAAAAGCCCGCAGGTGCGTTGCTTTACGGCGTTACGGGAAGCGGCAAGACGTCTGTGTTCATAAAGCTTATAAAAAGCGTTATGGATATGGGTAAAACAGCGGTCATGCTCGTGCCTGAAATATCCCTTACGCCACAAATGCTCGGCAAATTCAAGTCACTTTTCGGTGATAAGATAGCCGTTATGCACTCGTCATTGTCATTGGGACAGCGTACTGACGAGTTCAAACGTGTAATGCGTGGCGAGGCAAGAATAGTTATTGGCACAAGAAGTGCAATATTTTCTCCTGTCACCAACGTGGGAATAATCATCATGGACGAGGAGGGCGAGCCGTCATATAAGTCGGACTCAACGCCTAGATACCATGCACGAGATGTTGCCATACAGCGGTGCGGATATAATAACTGCGTGCTGTTGATGGCGTCTGCAACTCCGTCGCTGGAAAGCTTTTATTATGCTCAAAAGGGCAGATATCACTTGTTTGAGCTTAAAAACAGATATTCAAAGTCGCCCCTGCCGGCAGTTGAGATAGTTGATATGCAGGAGGAAGCGGCAGAGGGCAATGACAGCTTGCTCAGCCGTGTTATGTGTGATAAGCTCACAGAAGTGCTTGCGAAAAAAGAGCAGGCTATCCTGCTTCTGAACAGACGTGGCTATACAACGTATATCACTTGCATGGACTGCCGTCAGCCTGTGGCTTGCCCTAATTGCAATATACCCCTGACCTATCACAAGAAAAATGATCGGTATATGTGCCACTACTGCGGATATACCATGGATAATATAGAGCACTGTCCACAGTGCGGCTCACAGCGGCTCAAATCAAGCGGTGTGGGAACTCAGCGTGTGGAGGACGAGCTTGAAAGGCTTTTTCCGCAGGCAAGGCTTCTGCGAATGGACGCTGATACCACTTCTTCGAGATATTCCTATGAGGAGAATTTCAAGGCTTTTGAGAAAGGCGAGTATGATATAATGCTCGGCACTCAAATGATAGCAAAGGGACTTAATTTCCCGAACGTCACAATGGTGGGTGTCATATCCCTTGACAAGGCACTGTTCACAGGGGATTTTCGCAGCTATGAGAGAACATTCTCACTGCTCACTCAGGTGGCAGGAAGAAGCGGCAGAGGAGATAAACCAGGGGTCGCATACATTCAGACCTTCGTGCCTGACCATTATGTGCTGAACCTTGCGGCAGAGCAAAATTATGATGAGTTTTATAAAGAGGAGATAGCACTGAGAAAGTCGCTGACATATCCGCCTTTTTGCGATATATGCGTCATAGGCTTTTCAGCACCCCTTGAAAGCAAGGTAATAGGCGCTTCACGCTGGGTAACTCAGCTTATAAAAGAGTATATCTCACAGCATAGGGTGAATTTTCCCCTCAGAGCGTTAGGTCCTGCACCTTGCACATTTGAAATGATAAATAATCGCTACAGATACAGACTTATCCTGAAAACACGCAATACTGCGGATTTTCGTGAGATGATAAAGCACGTTCTGGGCGAGTTCTATAAAAATAAAGATTATCAGACAGTTCGTATCTATGCCGACATAAACGGCGATATCGGGCTTTAAGAAAGGATAGTTAAATAAATGGCACTCAGAAAAATACTTAATAAGAGCGACGAGATACTTCACAAGGTCTGCAAGCCTGTTACAGAATTTGACGACAAGCTTGGTCAGCTTCTTGACGATATGACAGAAACCCTGAAAAACGCCAACGGTGTTGGTCTTGCAGGTCCACAGGTGGCAAAGCTGAGAAGAGTGGTCGTTATAATAATCGACGATAAGGTTTACGAGCTTATCAACCCTGAGATAACATGGCAGAGCGAGGAAAAGCAGAGAGTTCTGGAGGGCTGTCTTTCATGCCCGAACGAGTGGGGCTATGTTACAAGACCTATGAGAGTTAAGTTCAAGGCGCAGGACAGACACGGTAAGTGGTACGAAATGGAAGTATCAGAACTGTTTGCACAGTGCGTTTGCCATGAGCTTGCACACCTTGAGGGTCATCTGTTTACTGAGATAGTTGAAGAATTTGTAGAGGTCGAGGACTAATGAAAATAATCTTCATGGGTACGCCTGATTTTGCCGTACCAACGCTGAAAAAGCTTTATGACAGCGGATATGAGGTGCAGGCTGTTTTCACTCAGCCTGATAAGCCAAAGGGCAGAGGCTATAAGCTTACTCCGCCCCCTGTAAAGGTGCTTGCGCAGGAGCATGACACAACTGTTTATCAGCCGCAAAGCCTTAAAAAAGACGGCGAGGAGTATGTTAAAATTATCAATGACCTTGCCCCTGATTGTATCGTGGTGGCGGCTTATGGCAAAATGCTCCCTAAGTCGGTGCTTGATATACCAAGACTTGGCTGTGTGAACGTTCATGGCTCGCTGCTTCCTAAATATCGTGGAGCAGGTCCGATACAGTGGGCTGTGCTTAATGACGAAGCTGAAACTGGAATTACAACGATGCTTATGGGCGAGGGCATGGATACGGGAGATATCCTTGTGGAAAAGGCTACTCCTATTGGCGAGAACGAAACAGCCGCAGAGCTTTTTGACAGACTTGCTGAAATGGGCGCAGAGGTGCTTGTTGATACCCTTGAAAAGCTTGACAAGGGTGAGATAACCCCTGTTAAGCAGGACGAGAGCCTTGCGACTTATGCGCCAATGCTCTCAAAGGAGCTTTGCCCTATAGATTTCACAAAGCCAGTGAGAAAGATACACAAACAGATATGCGGTCTGTCTGATTGGCCATGCGCTACTACAGTGCTTGAGGGCAAAAGGCTGAAAGTATATAGATCTGAGATAGCTTCCACAAAGCCTTGCGGAAAGCCTGCGGGCACTGTGGTGGATAACAGCGACTTTTCCGTTGCCTGCTCAGACGGAGTCATAAGATTTACTCAGGTGCAGGCTGAGGGCTCAAAGAGAATGGATACCGCTGATTTTCTCAGAGGCAGACATATTGAGAACGGCACTGTGCTGGGATAATTCGGAGGAACTATGGGAAACGCCAGAAAAACGGTTTTAAGGCTGCTTACAAGGCTTGAAAACAGCGGCTCATATTCAAATATACTTCTTGACGAGGGCCTTGAAAGGTCAGACCTTTCCCCTCAGGACAAGAAATTCGCCGCAGCACTTTTCTACGGCGTTTTGGAAAGACAGATAACTCTTGATAACATTATTCGGGAATATTCACGCAACCCTAAGAATAAGCTTGGTACTGAGGTCAGAGTTATACTGAGAATGGGTCTTTATCAGCTTTTATATATGGACTCTGTTCCTGACAATGCGGCGGTGGACGAGTCTGTGAAGCTTGCAAAGAAAAACAGAAATCCTGTGGCAAGCGGCTTTGTGAACGCAATGCTAAGGGAGTTTATAAGAAACGACAAAAAGTTTCCAAAGGGCAGAAATGCCACGGAGGAGCTTTCTATAGAATACTCCGCACCTGTATGGCTGACGGAGAAGTGGACAAGGGAATATGGTAAGGACATCTGCCTTGAAATGCTGAAAACCTCAGTGGGACAGGCACCTGTCACCGCAAGAGTGAACACGGTCTTTCATTCTCTTGAAAGCACACTGGATATGCTCGCTGAAGAGGGCATTACCTTTGAAAGGCTGTCCGTCCTGCCTGATTGCATAAGGATATGCGGTGCAGGGGCAGTGGAGCATACTAAGGCTTACAAAGAGGGCAGGATACACGTTCAGGATCTTTCGAGCCAGCTTTGCTGTGCGGCTCTTGATCCTAAGGAGAACGATACAATTCTTGATCTTTGTGCCGCACCTGGTGGAAAGACCTTTACAATTGCCGAGCGTATGAACAACAAGGGCAGAGTACTTGCTTTTGATCTGCATAAAAATCGTGCAGGGCTTATTGAAAGCGGTGCCAAAAGGCTTGGGCTTGAGTGCATAAGCGCAGGTGTCAACAACGCAAAGGTCTATGACGAGAAAATGCCAAAGGCTGACAAAGTGCTTTGCGACGCACCTTGTTCGGGACTTGGCGTAATAAGAAGAAAACCTGAGATAAAGTATAAAGAACCCTCAGATTTCGACAGACTTCCTGAAATACAGTATGATATACTGAAAACGTCAGCGGAGTATGTAAAAGTCGGTGGAACGCTGGTGTATTCCACCTGCACGCTGTCAAGGGCGGAAAATGATGAGGTGGCAGACAGATTTTTGGCTGAACACCCTGATTTTGAGCCTGCACCGCTAGGCGAGGCTTTCGGTAGCGACAGCGGTCTTTGCAGAATGTCTATCACACCTGCAAAATATAATTCAGACGGATTTTTTATTGCTAAGTTTATCAGGCTGAGGTGATCTTTTGGTAGCATTTGATGATAATGGAAAAATAGATATATTGGGGCTTCTGCCTGACGAGCTGGAAGCCGAGATACTAAAGCTTGGAGAAAAGAAGTTCCGTGCCGGGCAGATATTTGATTGGCTTCATGTAAAGCGAGTGTCAAGTTTTGATGAAATGACTAATCTATCTGTACAATTAAGGAATCTGCTTAATGAAAAATTTTGTTTAAAATCACTATTTGTGTCAAAAAAGCTTGAATCTCATACCGATAATACTGTAAAATATCTATATGAGCTTGAGGACGGAAATCATGTGGAATCCGTAATAATGGAATACAACTACGGAAACACCATTTGCGTGTCAACTCAGGTGGGCTGCAAAATGGGCTGTCGCTTTTGTGCGTCAACTATTGCAGGCTTCAAGCGTGATCTGACTTCCTCGGAGATCCTGGGACAGATATACGCTTCTGAGCGTGACAGCGGAAGAAAGATATCAGGCGTGGTGCTTATGGGAATAGGCGAGCCTATGGATAACTTTGATAATGTGGTGAATTTCCTTGAAGTGCTGTCCTGTCCAAAGGGCTTTAATATGTCGCTAAGGCACGTTTCAGTGTCTACCTGCGGCATTGTGCCGAGGATATATGAGCTTGCAGAGAAAAAGCTTGGTATAACATTGTCTATCTCTTTGCACGCTTCCAATAATAAGAGCAGGAGCGAGATAATGCCTGTTAATGACAGGTATGATATCAACGAGCTTCTTGCCGCCTGCCGATACTATTTTAAGGTAACAGGCAGGAGAATTTCTTTTGAATATGCTTTGATAGACGGGCATAACGATTCTATGGAGGACGCAAGGGAGCTTGCGGAGCTTCTGGGCGGATTTGTCTGTCATGTGAATATAATCCCTGTTAATAAGATAAAGGAGCGTAATTATCATTCTGACAGAAAGTCAGCTAACAGATTCAGAGGATATCTGGAGAAGCTTGGGATAAACGCTACTGTGAGGCGGACCTTGGGTGCGGATATAGACGCTGCCTGCGGTCAGCTAAGACGAGAATATGAGATCTGATAAAAGGTGGTGAATCGCTTGTTTATAGCGTCTGATACAGACATCGGAAAAAAACGCAGTGAAAATCAGGACAGAGTGCATGCTGAATTTCTTGCTGACAATGTTGCCGTTGCGGTGGTCTGTGACGGTATGGGCGGAGCGTCATCAGGCGGAGTTGCCAGTCAGCTTGCCATTGACGCGGTAGTAAAACGTATCAAGGAAAATTTCCGAAAAGATATGAAACCAAATTCCATAAGAAATCTTATGCTCACTTCAGTGCATTATGCGAATACGATCGTGTATGGCAAGAGCAAGGAGGATATTGACAAAAACGGTATGGGTACTACCTGCGTTGCGGCATTGGTGGTGGACAAGACCGTCTATATGGTGAGCGTGGGCGACAGCCGTGGATATCTTCTTACCAAGGACGGTATAGCTCAGATAACCACTGACCATACTTATGTGGAAATGCTTTATAGGTCGGGTCAGATAACCAAAGAAGAAGCGAAAAATCATCATATGAGAAACGTTATCACAAAGGCTGTGGGCGTTGAATCAGATGTTGAGGTCGATTATTTCGAACTTGAAGAAAATGATAATTTTGCGGTGCTGCTTTGCTCTGACGGTCTGACCAATTATTGCACAGACAATATGATATATGAAACTGTGTTTGGCAATAATCTTGACGAGGCTATAAAACAGCTTATTGCTTTCGCAAACGAATGCGGCGGTAAAGATAATATTACTGCTGCGGTAATAGCAAATTAATGGAATGACAATAAAACATGAATAATATAGGAGTTGAATTACATGGATTCTAATATCGGCAAAAAGCTAGACGGCAGATATGAGATAACCGAGCTTATCGGCGTGGGCGGAATGGCTGACGTTTATAAGGCAGTTGACGTTATGGAAAACCGTACTGTTGCGGTAAAGATACTTAAGCCTGAGTTTTCACAGAACGAGGAATTTCTCAGACGTTTCAGAAACGAGAGCAAGGCTATCGCTGTACTTTCTCACCCTAATATCGTAAAGATATATGACGTGGGATTTTCTGACGAGATACAGTTTATCGTTATGGAGTATATCGACGGCATCACCCTTAAAGAGTTTATCGAGCAGCAGGGCGTGCTTAGGTGGAAAGACGCTTTGCACTTTGTAACTCAGATACTCCGTGCTTTGCAGCACGCTCATGATAAGGGTATCGTTCACAGAGATATCAAACCGCAGAACATAATGCTTTTCCCTGACGGAACTATCAAGGTCATGGATTTTGGTATCGCAAGATTTTCAAGGATCGACGGAAAGACACTTTCTGACAAGACTATCGGTTCTGTTCACTATATCTCACCTGAGCAGGCAAGGGGCGATATGACAGATGAAAGATCTGACATATACTCTGTAGGCGTTATGCTCTATGAGATGCTCACAGGCAGAAAGCCTTTTGACGGTGAAAATCCTGTGGCTATCGCTCTCAAGCATATGCAGGAGGATCCGGTTCCGCCAAGAGAGATCATGCCTTCTATCCCAGAGGCTCTTGAAGAAATAGTTATGCACGCTATGGAGAGAGATCCTGCAAGACGTTATCAGTCAGCAGCAGAGATGATAAAGGATATAGACACATTCAAGCTCAATCCATCTGTTGTTTTCGGATATAAGAACAGCCCTGTTCCTATCCCTGTGGCTGATGACAATAACAAATATTTTGACGATGAGCATAGTGAGAACTATGACGACGATGAAGAATATGAGGACGATGACGAAGAAAACGATGACGAGGAAGAAGAGGAAGAAAAGAAGCGTTCTTACGTTGTTCCTATACTCCTTGCTGTGACAGTTGCAGTAGTTATCATTGCAGCGTTCGTTATCGTAGGAGTTGTATTCAAGTCATTCAGCGGTTCAAACGGTATGCACACAGGTACAGTTACACTGCCAAACTTTGTGGGCAAGAATATCGTTCAGGTTGAGCAGGATTATAAGGATAAGCTTAAATTTGATATCACCGAAGAGTATAATGACCAGTATGACGAGGGAATAATCACATTCCAGGGTCAGGCAGCAGGAAAGTCTGTTAAGGAAGGCTTCACGGTCACACTTACTGTAAGTAAGGGCAAAAAAATGGCAACTATCCCTGACATGGTGAAGAAAGACGGCACTGTGGCTGAAAGCGAGCTTAAGGCTGCAGGATTTATGGTCGTTAAGAGAGATATATGGTCTGAGGATATAGCTTCAGGTCTTGTTGTGAAAACACAGCCGGCAGCAGGCGAGCAGTATGCCGTAGGTGCGACTGTTGCTTTGTTTGTAAGTAAGGGTCCTGTTGAAACAAGAGTCAAAGTACCAAGCGTTGTAGGTCTTACAGAAGAAAAGGCAGTTGCAATGCTCAAGGAGAACAAGCTCAAGGCTGAGGTCAAGGAGATAGAGCATGAGGGCGATAAGGGCAAGGTCATCGAGCAGGATACAGACGAAGGCACATATGTTGAGCGTGACACAACTGTTACTATTTACGTTTCGACCGGAGAAACTTCACCTGTTGAGGTAACATTCTCACTGCCACTCCCAAGTGGTATCCACGGCTCATATTCTATAGACATCTACAATAACGGCAACGTTGCATATACACAGAAGATCGGTAGTGGAGAATCTGTTGCAGGCGGTTCTGTAAATGTAACGGTAAAGGGCAAGAAGACAGAAACTCTGACTATCTTCATCACAAATGACGAAAATCAGCAGAAGTGCCGTTATGCAGTATATGACATAGATTATGATAAGCAGACAGCTACTCTTAGCGGAAGCCTGAATGAAAGCGGTCTGATCGACATTACTCCGACAACGACCACAACAACTACAACTACGACCACAACAACTACTACAACTACCACTACTGAAGCACCTGCACCGGAGCCTCAGGAGCCAGACGAGCAGGGTCAGTAGTTCATGAATGGAATAATCGTTAAAGCTATCGGAGGCATCTACTATGTAGAAGCCTCCGACGGCATTTATGAATGTAAGGCAAGAGGAGTATTCAGAAGAAAGAACATTTCTCCTGTAGGCGGCGACAGAGTTGAATTTTCATTGGAGGACGACGGAAGCGGAGTTATCGAGAAGATAGAGGAAAGACGCTCATTGCTTATAAGACCGCCTCTTGCAAATCTTGATATGCTTGTGTTTGTTTCGTCTACCTGCGAACCAAGACCTAATCTGCTGTTGCTTGATAAGTTTATTGCAATAGCTGTTTTCAAAAAAATAGAGCCTGTGGTAGTTTTTACAAAGATAGACAAGGAAAGCTGTGACGAGCTTGTGGACATATACAAGGGCGCAGGGATAAAGACCTTTCAGGTAGACAATACCACCGGCGAGGGCAGTGAAGCTGTTAAGGCAGTGCTGGAGGGCAAGCTGTCGGCATTTACAGGAAACACGGGCGTTGGCAAATCGTCACTGCTCAATAATATGTTCCCTGCTTTGGGGCTTGCCACCAACGAGATAAGCAAAAAGCTTGGCAGAGGAAAGCACACCACACGCCATGTAGAGCTTTACAAGCTGGAGGGCGGTGGTTATATTGCCGATACCCCTGGCTTTTCATCGTTTGATACCAACAGATATGATATTATTTTCAAGGACAAGCTTGCAGGCTGTTTTCCAGAGTTTCAGAAATACGAGGGCAAGTGCAGATTTCCTGATTGCAGCCACACAAAGGAAAAGGGCTGTGCGGTCATAGAGGCGGTAAAAAATGGCGAGATTGCAAAGTCAAGGCATGAAAGTTATGTGGAAATGTACGAGCAGGCAAAGCAGCTTAAGGAGTGGGAATACAAAAATGACTAAGAAATGCACTATCTTTTCAGGCGGTGAAGCGGTGTCGGCTCAGTGTGTGGCAGAATATAAGTCTTTTATCGACGATTCTCTTGTGATATCCGCTGACAAGGGCTATAAGCTTGCACAGGCAGTGGGCGTAAAGTCGGACATTATTATGGGCGACTTTGATTCCGCTGAAAAACCTGTTTTTGATAATATCGAGATCTTCCCCTCAGAAAAGGACGATACTGACCTTATGCTTGCCATAAAGCAGGGCTTTGAGTCGGGTTGTGATGATTTTCTCATATTCGGTGCAACAGGCGGACGAGTAGACCACTTACTTGGGAATATCCAATCTCTTGGATATATTTTATCTTGTGGCGGTGAGGGAATGATAGCCGCAGATAGGGAGATAATTCGGCTTTATCGTGCAGGCAGTTACAGGATATATGACCGTGAGGGCTTTTCGTTCTCGCTGGTGGCATATACCGATAAGGTAGAGGGTCTGACCATAAAGGGTGCGAAATATGAAGTAGAGGACTGTCTGCTGACCAATGCTTTCCCACTTGGCATATCAAATGTAGTGAAAGGCTTTGATGGGCAGGATAGAAAATACGCTGAGATATCATTCAAAAGTGGCTATCTGCTGTCAGTACAGTCAAAAATGGTAACCGATTTTTGATTTTTGAATAATATAAACTATAACTATTCGGGAGGTAATACTTATGAAAGTTGTAGTTGTAAAAAGTCCAAAGGTCATATCGGGTTTAATGAGGCTTATTTTCAAGATCAAAAAGGAAGAAGAATAGGATAACTGGCGGTACTCGTGTGATATAATCCCCTTAGAGTAGACACATGAAATAATAAAATGGTGTAACTCTAAAGGGGGTTATTTTATGTCAAAGAAGAAATCACTTACAAGTGAAGAACGTGTTGCAGCAGTACAGGAATACCTCGATGGTAAAGGTGGATACAAGGCAATTGCCAGAAAATACAACATAGGGGCTACAACGATGAAAAGAATGGTATGCCGAGCTAAAACCGAAGGAATCGAATCCGTTGCAAAGGCATCACCGTATCGACACTATACCAATGAAATAAAAGAAGCAGCAGTAGAAGATTACCTCAATGGAAAAGGAAGCTTAACAGAAATATGTATAAAGTATAAAATCTCAACGGATATTGTCCTCAGAAGATGGATTTCATGGTATAATAATGACAAGAGATTTAAAGAGCATAAACGCTCAGAAAGAGGACTTGCCATGAACAAAGGTAGAAAAACCACACAGGAAGAACGTGCGGAAATTGTTGCCTTCTGCATTGAAAATAATAAGAACTACACCCTGACAGTTGAAAAATATAATATTTCTTATCAACAGATATATTCATGGGTAAGGAAATATGAAATAAATGGTGTAGAAGGACTGATTGACCATCGAGGAAAATCAAAAAAACAAGAAGACCTTACAGAAGCTGATCGTCTTCGTATGGAGAACAAGATATTACAAGCAAAGCTTAAAGATCAGGAAATGGAAATTAAACTGTTAAAAAAACTCAGGGAGCTGAGAGGGGGCGGTCACTGAACGGAGTACGAAACGTGGACAAGTATATTGCAATCAAATACATGAATGAAGCAGAGCATTATCCGATTCAGAAGCTCTGCGCTGCTGTACACGTTGCACGCTCGGCTTACTACAAGTGGCTGCATCGGACACCGAGCCATAGCCAGCAGATCAATGAGCAGCTTGTAGAATGGATCAAACAGCACTATGAGGAGCGCAACGGCATCTTAGGTTATCGTCAGATGACGGTCGTGATCAACCGTGAGCATGATGTACATTTCAACAAGAAGCGCATCTACAGACTGATGCAGATTCTTCATCTGAAATCTGTTACCCGTGTCAAGAAGAATACATATATTCCATCAACGCCGCAATTCACAGCGGAGAATATTCTGAACAGAGATTTCCACGCAGATAAGCCGAACGAAAAATGGCTTACAGATGTAACTGAATTTAAATATTACGTAGGAACAGAGATCAGAAAACTGTATCTCAGCGCAATTCTTGATTTGTATGACAGACGAATTGTAACATACAAAATTATGGAAAGCAATAACAACGAACTTGTGTTTTCTACATTTGACGAAGCTGTTCGATTGAATCCTGATGCTCACCCAATCTTCCACAGTGACCGTGGCTTTCAGTATACCAACAAATTATTTCATCAAAAACTGACTGATGCAGGAATGATACAAAGTATGTCCCGTGTTGGGAGATGCATCGACAACGGACCAATGGAGGGTTGGTGGGGAATCTTAAAATCGGAGATGTATTATCTTCGCAAGTTTACGGATAAGACCAAACTGATTTCAGCGATAGAGGAATACATAACCTATTACAACACAAGGCGTTACCAGATCAAACTGAGCAGCATGACACCTATGGAATACCATGAAGCGTATGCTGCTTAGCTGGTCGGTGGGTGCCGCGGCAAGCACCTTTCTCCGTTCGTCGCTTCGCTCCTCACTCCAAAAGGTGCTTGCCATTTGCTAACAACAAAGCAGCCTGCACAAATTGCACAGACTGCTTTTAGTCACAACATAGAATATTTTTGTTTTTTGCGCTGTCTACTTGACAGGGGGCGGGTCATGTGAGTGCCGCCGATTTTTTTGCAATAGCAGAAAAGCTCTTAGATCACAGGAACGGTCTAAGAGCTTTTTTATTTTGTTATTTTATGATTCATCATGATGTGATTTTGACGGCAAAATTACGTTATTCGTATAACGATAAATAACTATTTTACGATCCTTTTTAAGCTTTGCTCTGTCGAATTTCGTCAAATCCTCTACTTATAGGTTTTATACGCATATTTGAAAATAGATTTCATAAGAACTAAAATGTCAGTAATATAACGATTCGAGAGATTTTCCTGCTGTTTTCTTCTGATAAAATCATATATATCGTCATTGGTTATTTTACATATACATTTCTGCCCAAAGAAAGGCAGAATATGTTTGTCAGCTTTTAAAATATAATTTGCAGCGGTTGATTCTTTTATGCGTATTGTGACAGTGCCAAACCATTCCTCATACACTTCTGTGAATGTTTTTCTTATTTGCGTTTTAGATATAAGATCAATGTGATATTTTTTCATCTTTGCAATTACTTCATCATGCGTTTTGCCGAAAAAAGCATGATATTTTCGTTTTGATCCTGAGGTATCCAAAAATACCCTTCCCTCATATCTTCCGTCTTTTCTGAGATAAACATTTCGATAATTCATCTTAAATCCTCCAAATTTCAGTAAATTTTTTCATATATATTGTAAGTTTTGCTGTTTTTAATTCTATTTCTACATTTTTTGTTCATACTTATTGACAAATACAGTAATAAGGTGTATAATAACATAGGTAAACAAAAATTTACTTTTGAGCTTATGTGCAACTGTTATTAAATTATATATCTTATATTTTCGATTTTAAAGTGCATATTATTATGACAAGTTTTTTTCGTAAAATAGAGGATTTGACGAAAAGGGGATAACTGGCAATGTACAAGATCGACCCGATAGTAAAAAAGATCAGTTCGGAAATAGTTGTCTGCACAGGTGATCAAAAGCTTGAGTATTGTTCAGGTATTGAATTATCAAAAGCTCAATTTGATAAGAGATATGTTATTGATATGATCTATGCAGAGAATGAAAGAATAATCATTGTTCTGAAAGAGGCTGATATAAACAGCACTGATTGGTGTCAGGATAAGGACGTTGGGTTCTTTTAGGTGATATGGTTATGACTTGAAGTATAAATGTAATATCAATATTGGAGAATAAAGTTTGAATTTTTTAATTATAGGTGCAGGACAGTATGGCATGGTTGTCAGAGAGATAGCTCAGGCAACTGGTCGGTTTGACAAAATTGATTTCTTAGATGATAACAATGCTGTCGCTATTGACAGTACAAACAATATTTCAAAGTGGGTAAGTGAGTATAAAATTGCGATAGTGGCGATCGGTAAGGCAGATGTGCGAGAAAAATATCTGACTTTGTTAAAGCAGTGTGGATATGAGCTTGCAACGATTATTCACCCTGACGCATATATTTCACCTACAGCAACGATTGGGAGTGGCTGTGTGATTGAACCCAAAGCGGTCATATATACTGATGTCAGAATTGGCGACGGATGTTATATTTCTGCTGGAGCGGTTGTAAATCACAACAGTGTTGTAGAAGATACTTGTCATATAAATTGTGGAGCAATCATAGCATCAGGTGTTATTGTGCCTAAAGGCACTAAAGTTGATTACGGATTGGTTTTTACTGGAGAGAAGTAGAGTATGGATAAGAGAAAAGTCAAAAGATTTATAGGAAAGTCTGTGGCTGTTTTAGCTGTGGCTTTTGCAATACTCAGTATCGTGTCAAAGCGTAAAAAAAGAGATACTGTTTATGATAATGAGCCTGAGCAGAAAAATCCTCTTGAGGGTAAAAAGGTCATTTTTGTGGAAGACGAGAATGATAAGGAAAATGCTGACGGCATAAGAGGTCATCTCGAGGCTATAGGTGATTGCGACCATAGGCCAAGCTTCTACGAAAGATACATAAAGAGAGGCATTGACATTGTGCTTTCTTTTGGAGGACTTGTTGTTCTTAGCCCTGTTTTCGCTGTGACAGCTTTGGCAATAAAAATCGAAGATCCGGGTCCTGTATTTTTTACTCAGAAAAGAGTAGGGCAGAATAAAAAGTATTTTAAGCTCCATAAATTCAGATCTATGAAAATGTGTACGCCCCATGATGTGCCTACGCATATGCTCGACAATCCTGATCAGTACATAACCAAGGTCGGCAAGTTTATAAGGGCGCATAGCCTTGATGAACTTCCGCAGATCTGGGATATTTTCGTAGGCAATATGTCCGTAATAGGTCCTCGTCCAGGTCTTTGGAATCAGGATCTTCTTACTGCGGAAAGGGACAAATACGGCGCAAATGACGTAAAGCCTGGACTTACAGGCTGGGCGCAGATAAATGGCCGTGATGAGCTTGAGATTCCTGATAAGGCTAAGCTCGATGGCGAGTATGTTAGAAAACTTGGTCCGATAATGGACGCTAAGGTTTTTCTTGGCTCGCTTCATGTGTTTGGTAAGGACGATTCTGTTGTTGAGGGCGGAACGGGGGAGATCTCTAAGGTAGGTCGCCATTATACAGACGGAAAAAGTGATGAAGATCTTATAGGCCATATTGGCTTTGGAGAGCCTGTAACTGTTGATACAGAAACTAAGAAGAAAGTGCTTATCACTGGTGCAGGGTCATATATTGGTGAAAGTTTCAAGAAGTATGCTGAAGAACACTATTCAGCACTGGATATCGAAACTCTTGATATGCTTGGTCCTGATTGGAAGAAAAAAGATTTTTCTGAATTTGACATAGTGTACCATGTTGCAGGTCTTGCACACGCAGACGTAGGCAATGTCGATGACGCTACTAAGGCAAAATATTATGCTGTAAATACTGACTTAGCCGTTGAAGTTTGCAAAAAAGCAAAGTCAGAGGGCGTAAAAGAATTTGTATTTATGTCATCAATGATAGTGTATGGCGATTCTGCGCCTTATGGAAAAGATAAAATTATTGATGAACACACAGTACCAAAGGCAGCGAATTTTTATGGTGATTCAAAGTTTCAGGCTGATGTTGCCGTTAGATCTTTTGCGGACGATAGTTTCAAAGTTTTGGTTATCCGTCCACCTATGATCTATGGTAAGGGCAGTAAAGGAAATTATCCAACACTTGCAAAGCTTGCTAAAAAGCTCCCTGTTTTCCCAGATGTTGATAATAAGCGCAGTATGCTTCACATAGATAATCTCTGTGAATTTCTGTGTCAGATAATGCTGGTAAGCGATATAAAAGAGAACGCAACAGTTTTTATGCCTCAAAATGCTGAGTGGACAAAAACAAGCGATATGGTAAAAAGGATCGCAGATGTCAGTGGAAAGAAAATAAGAACGCTGAAAATCTTTAGACCGGTAGTGTTTATTGGCAGCAAAATGCCTGGAAAGATTGGCGGGCTCGTTAATAAGGCGTTTGGAAATAGTTGTTATGAGCATGAGGTGTCTGATTATGATGGAATTAAGTATCAGACGATTTCGTTAAGTGAGAGTGTAGTCAAAACAGAAAGAAATAACGGAAATAGCAGAGAACCTTCTGATAAGGAGAGCCACACGTGAATGTGCGTGATAGTTACACTAAAAAGCATATATTAGTTGTTTCTCAGTATTTTTACCCTGAATCATTCCGTATTAATGATATGTGTCAGGAATGGGTAAAGCGAGGATATAAAGTTACAGTTGTAACCGGAATTCCCAATTATCCTATGGGCAAAACGTATGACGGATATGGTCTTACAAAGAAACGTCATGAAATATGGAATGATATTGAAATTTATCGCATACCATTGATTCCTCGTGGGTCATCATCTATTGGTATGATGATGAATTATTTGTCATTTATGGTTTCAGGTGTGTTAGCAGGTAAGTTTAAACGCATAAAAGCGGACTATGTATTTTCTTTTGAAGTGTCCCCAATGACGCAGGTGCTTGCAGGTATTAGTTTTGCAAAAAGACTAAAAGTTCCTCACTATCTTTATGTGCAGGATCTTTGGCCTGAGAATGTTGTTACAGTTACAGGTGTTTCTAATCCGTTGATAATAAAACCAATTGATAAAATGGTCGATTACATATACAAAAACACAGATCAGATTTTTGCGACAAGTCCGAGCTTTGTAGATGCAATATGTGAAAGAAATGTAAGAGTTGATAGAAAAAAAGTTCATTATTGGCCTCAGTATGCAGAGGATTTTTATAAGCCATGCGATGAAAAGTGCATCAGAGAAATACCAAATGATGATAGCTTTAAAATAATTTTTACAGGCAATATCGGCACGGCTCAGGGACTGCAAATTCTTCCTAAAACGGCAGCGTTGCTTAAAGATGTTAATGTTAAGTTTATCATGGTGGGTGATGGGCGTTATTTGAATTCTTTTAACGATGAGGTTAAGAAAAGTGGCATAGAGGATAAGTTTATTATGATTCCAAGACAGCCTGCCGAAAAAATACCGGGGTTGTTGTGTGCTTGTGATGCTGCTTTTTTATCATTTCAGGATGATCCGCTTTGGACTAAAACAATACCAGCAAAGTTGCAAAGTTACATGGCTTGTGGAATGCCTATCATTGCATCTGCACAAGGCGAAACTAAAAGAATAATTTCAGAAGCGGATTGTGGCGTATGCAGTGCGATCGGAGATCACATAGAACTTAGCAAAATGATAAAAGAGATGATGAACGCTGATTTGAATGATATGAGTATCAAGAGCCGACATTATTTCGAGAAACACTTTGATAAGAATATGCTTATGGATCAAATGGAGAAATATTTTATATGACTTATACAAGAGGATGAATGTGTGAAAGTATTAATGATAAATTCCGTATGCGGGATACGCAGTACGGGACGAATTTGCACTGACCTTGCAGAAGTGCTTGTTGAAAATGGGTATGAGGTGAAGATTGCCTACGGCAGAGAAACAGTGCCGGAAAAATATCAGAAGTATGCCGTTAGGATCGGTACGGATATTGATAATAAGATTCATGCGATTCAAACGAGGCTGTTTGATACTCATGGATTTGGCTCAAAGAAAGCCACTGCTGATTTTTTGAAGTGGGCAGATAAGTATGATCCTGATATCCTGCATTTGCATAATATCCATGGATATTACATAAATGTTGAAATGCTTTTTGACTGGATAAAGTCAAGACCGCAGATGAAAGTTATCTGGACATTGCATGACTGTTGGGCATTTACAGGGCATTGTGCTTATTTTACAGCTGTTGATTGTAACAAGTGGAAAACGCAATGTAAGTGTTGTCCTCAACTTAAGAGTTACCCTACTTGTAATTTCAACGGCAATGTTGAAACTAATTTCAAAAGAAAAAAGTCAGCTTTTATTGGGGTAAAAAATATGACTTTGGTTACTCCGTCAAAATGGTTGGCAGGATTGGTCAAAGAGTCATTTTTGAAAGATTATCCTGTTGAAGTTATAAATAATGGCATTGATACATGTATCTTCAAACCGACACCAAGTGATTTTAGGAAGAGATATCATATTGAAGATAAAAAAGTTCTTCTTGGTGTAGCTGCTTTTTGGGACAAACGCAAGGGATTAAATGATTTTGTTAAGTTGTCAAAAATGCTTGATGATGATTATAAAATCGTACTTGTCGGTTTATCTGAAAAGCAGATAAAGGAAGTGCCTGACAACATTATAAAGATATCAAGGACGAACAGTGCGGTCGAGTTGGCTGAGATCTATACTGCGGCTGATGTATTCTTGAATTTGACTTATGAGGATAATTATCCGACGGTAAATCTTGAGGCTCAGGCTTGTGGTACTCCTGTTATTACTTATGATACTGGGGGAAGTGTGGAGAGTGTGCCTGAGGAGAATGTGGTTGAGTGTGGAGATGTAAATGAAGTCAAGACTCTTTTATTAACAGGCTTGTTGCCTATGCATGACATTTGTTTTGATAAAAAGAATTGTTTAAAGCTATATTTAGATATTTAAAATTGTGCAGTTGGGAATCAGTGATTGGAGTAAAAGAATGTATGTGAAGAAACATATTCAAAGTGTTGTTGATAGATCATTTACACCTAAGCAGATAATGTTTTCGTTTGGTGTGTTAGTGTTTTTTTTAATTTTGAATGTAAACTTGTATGGAGATCTTTCTTTTTCATCATTAAATGTGTATGCTGTAATATCATTTTTGGTAAATGGTTTATTGTGGATTTTTCTTCTTGTAAATGAAGTAATGAAGAAATCATTTTCTCTCTTTTTTATAGTCTGGTTTTTTTGCTTATATTTTTTCTTTTTTGCAGGCTTTACTCAATATACGCATAGTTATTATCCTTGGATTTCGTATGCATTTAGTGATTCACAAATATTTACTTTCAATATTTGCTTATTATTGTGGACGTTTTCTTTATTAGCTGGTTCCAAGTTTTGTGGTGGAAGAAGCAGACGTTCTCGCAAAATAAGTGATGAAATATTACATGATAAGATTTGGATTTTTATTTTAAGCGCTTCTTTGATATGCGGATACAGAATAGTCACAGTTGGAATTAGCAATCTTTTTTCTAGGTCAACGTCCGAAGTTGCGGTTTCCATAAATACATCATTATCCATGGTTATTGATAAATTGTTGATGTCTATAATGTATTTTTCAACAGCATATTCGATTTTACACTTTAGAAAATATAAAAAAAAGTTTCCTATGATTATTTGTGGTCTATGTATGTTGGTAGCATATTTCCCTACTGGAAGTGCAAGAAATGTTATTGCTGGTTTATATTTGGGCTGCTTTTTACTGATGTTCCCTTCTTTAAGGCATAATAAAGTATTTTCAGTTATGTTCATGATTTCGTTTATGATTGTTTTTCCGCTGTTAAATGCTTTCAGAAATACATCATTTTCAGAAGTAGATATATTTAAGGCTCTTAAGTCAATAATGAATAATTATGCTACGGAATGGCTTGCAGGGGATTATGATGCATACACAATGTTTGGAACAACATTTAACTATGTAAAGGAAAATGGTTCATCATTAGGATATCAACTTTTGGGTGTTCTTTTATTTTTTGTTCCACGTTCAATTTGGGGTACAAAACCATATGGAAGTGGATATTTTTTGGGGGATAATTTAGGTTGGTCTTTTAAGAATGTTTCTTGTCCTTTGCCTGGTGAAATGCTTATTAACTTTGGTATGATTGGTATGCTTATTTTTGCTCTATTGTTTGGTTTTCTTATAAAATTGCTTGATAATACTTATTGGCAAAATTCTTCAGGCGATGATTTTAACGTATTTGATCCTCTTTATTGTTATATGGTGGGCTACTTTTTATTTATATGCAGAGGAGATTTGTTGTCATCTTTTGCGTACCTAATGAGTGTTATTTTTGTGTGGTTAATACTAAATTTAAAAGATTTAAAGGGTGAAAATTCAAAAATAACAAAATGCAAACAATAGTCATTACGCAATTACTTGTATTTTATTTTAAGAAGATAAACCACAAGTTGTAGTAAATATTATTCACAATACATATAATCGTGGTTTATTATGAATTTTTTGGAGAAACTATTATGGAAAAAGCAAAAGCGTCTGTTGCTAAAAATGCGGTTTATCAAACTATTTATAATGTTTTAGCTACGATTACACCGCTTATAACTACTCCAATTATTTCAAGAGAGTTAGGCCCTGAAAAACTTGGCGTTTTTTCTTACACTCTAACTGTATCAAATTATTTTACTATATTTGCTATGCTTGGAGTGGTAAACTACGGCACGAGGTCGATAGCGGAGGCAACTGATTCTAGCGAAGTATCAAAAAGATTTTGGTGCATTTATGCAATACAAGGTTTTATGTCAGTTGTATGTATTGCTCTTTATCTTTTATATGTAATGCTTTTTGTTCCAGCGAATACTATAATTTTTGTTGTGCAGACTTTTTGGATTTTAAGTGCATTGTTTGATGTCAACTGGTTCTTTTTTGGACTTGAAGAATTTAAAATTACGGTTACAAGAAATATAATTATAAAATTTTTAACTGTTATATCGATAGTTTTGTTTGTTCGAAAGGGTCATAATCCTCTTTTGGTTTATACATTAATAATGGCAGGTGGTAATTTTATAAGTGTTATATCTATATTACCTTTGCTAAAAAGCAGATTGATATGGTATAAACCTGAATGGTCTGACATAAAAAAACATATAAAACCGATTTTTGTTCTATTCATTCCTTTGCTTTCTGGTGTTTTGTTTGGCAGTATGGACAAGCTTATGCTTGGTTCGATGTCAGAATATGAGCAACTTGGATATTATTATAATGCAGATAGAATAATAAACATTCCACTTACTGTGATTAGCGGTGTAAGTACAGTATTATTTCCTAGAATCTCAGCTATGATATCTCAAGATAAAAGAGAGGAGAGCTTGGTTTTTATATCAAGATCATATGATATCGTTATATGGATGGCGGTACTTTTATCATTTGGTATTGCTGGTTGTGCTAAAGAATTTGTATCTGTTTTTTTTGGCAGCGGTTATGAGAAATGTGTTCCAATAATTTATATTATGACACCTTTGTTATTAATCAATGCAGTATGTATGTTTTATCGTATGCAGTATCTTGTGCCTTTTCACCATGATAAGTTATATGCATGGGCACTTTTTATAGGAACTGTGGTCAATCTTTCACTTAATTTTCCCTTGATTTTTGCGTACAAGGCATTGGGGGCTGCTGTTGCAACATTAGTGGCACAAATTGTTGTAATGATAATTCAATTTAAAAGACATGAGGGTGTTGATATAAGACACTGGCTATTCATATTAGTTAAGTATGTAATTCTGGGATTTTGTATGTTTATTGTTATGAGATGGTTGTCAAAGATCATTGACAACACAATGTCAGCTCTTATGATTGAGGTGCTTGTTGGTGGTTTAAGCTATTTCCTGTTATCTCTTTTATATTGGAAGATAGCAGGTGGGCTTAATGATAAGATTAGTTTAATAAGGAAGTAAAATAGTATGAGTGCATTAAAGAAGTATTTAGTTGATATACCTGTGAGGATCAATATTTGGATCAGGCCAGAGTGTCAGAGAAGACAATTTGAAGTGATAAAGAAAGCAAGACCAAGTATTTTATTTATACAGTCTGACGGTGGAAGAAATGACGAAGAGTGGCAAGCTATATATGCCAACCGAAAGATGATAGATGAAGGTATTGATTGGGATTGTCAAGTATACAGACTTTATGAAGAAAAAAATAATGGGCTCTATAGTATGGCAAATAAAACCTATAGTTTAATATGGAAAACTGTAGATCGGTGTATCTTGTTAGAAGATGATCAAATACCATCTGTGTCTTATTTTCGATTTTGCGCTGAATTGCTAGAAAAATATAAGGATGATATGCGGATAGAATGTATTTGTGGTTTTAACCATCTTGGAGTTTATAAAGATGTTGATTATGATTATTTCTTTTCAAGACAGGGTTCAATTTGGGGAATAGCAACGTGGAGAAATAGATACATGCAATACGGAGATTTTTCTTATGGAGAAAGTGCATATACAATGAATTTGCTAAAGTGTAGGACTAAACACAATAGGATTGCATGGCGGCGTCTTAATGCATATGCGAAGCAGTCTACGTATGAGGGCCATGTTGCAGGAAATGAGTTTTGGATAGAATTTAATATGTATTCGCAGAACAGATTGCAAATTATTCCACAAAAGAACATGATAAGTAATATTGGTGCAACTGGTAATTCCTCGCATTCTGCAGAAATAAATAAATTGCCTAGGGGAATAAGAAAAGTGTTTAATAGTAAAGTATATGATGTGGATTTTCCTTTAAAGATTAATGATTACGTTATTCCTGATGTTAAATATGAAAAGAAAAGAAATCGGATAATGGGGTATAATTATTCAATAATTAATTTTTATCGGAAGTTTGAGAGATTTGTTAGGATACTTGCTTCTGGTGATATGATGCTACTTAAGAAAAAGTTAAAACGTAATATACAAATTGAGAAATGAAGGATTTTATAATGAAAAAATTATTATTGCTTGGAGGTTCAGCACAACAGGTAATAGCTATAGAAAATGCAAAAAAACTTGGATATTATACGATTCTGTGCGATTATCTTACTGATAATCCCGGTCAGTATGTTGCTGATAAGTTTTATTTAGATAGTACAACAGATAAAGAAAAGATTCTTCAGATTGCTGAAAATGAAAAGATTGATGGAATAGTTGCATATGCATCTGATCCGGCGGCACCGACGGCTGCATTTGTTGCAGAAAAGTTGGGCTTGCCTACAAATCCATATATTTCAGTGGAAACTCTCTGCAATAAGGATAAGTTCAGAGATTTTTTAAAAAATAACGGATTTAATACTCCTTTGGCTATGGGATTCGCTGATAAGGAAAGTGCAATTCTGAGCATTGATAAATTTAGTTTTCCTGTAATAATTAAACCTGTTGATTCATCAGGTAGCAAGGGAGCTACTGTTCTGAAAAGCAAGGACGGATTTGAAAAAGCAGTAGAATTTGCTTTTTCATTTTCAAGAGGAAACCGTATTGTTATTGAGGAGTTTATTGAAAAAAATCATCCTTATCTTATTGGTGGAGATCTTTTCGTTTCAGATGGGAGAGTTGTAATGTGGGGACTAATGAACTGTCACCGTGACAGCAGAGTTAACTCCCTTGTTCCGGTTGGAAAAAGTTATCCTCCAATAATCTCTGATGAATATCTTAATGCCATTAAAAGTACATTGCAGACTATGATTGACAAATTGAAAATAAAAAGCGGTGCAATGAATGTTGAACTTATTGTTGATAATAGAGGCAAGGTATTTCTTATAGATGTTGGTCCACGAAATGGTGGAAATATGATACCCGATTTATTAGGATATATTTTCAATATAGATGTTGTCGAAATGACAATAAAGACTGCTATGGGTGATAAGCTTTTATTGGATATTGGTAAACCCAAACAGTATTATGCTACTCATAATCTTCATAGTTCAAAGCGGGGTATATTTGATCATATTGAATATTCAAAAGAGATAGAAAAGTATATTATTCGTAAGTGTGAATATAAGAAAACTGGAGATAAAGTTGAGTATTTTGACAATGCCTCCAAAGCTTTAGGAATAATATTTTTTAAATTTGATTCAGAAAAACAAATGATTGATATGCTTGATAATATATCTAATTTATATAAAGTTGTATTAAAAGAGGATTAATTGAAAAAAACAGTTCATTTAACTGATTATTCAGAGTATCTAGTTGGGCTTTCCGTTATATTTCGGATAAGAAGCCTATATGGAATTTTCATTTTTGCTCAGATCTTAATATTAAGAGCCAGGTTAGATATATTGAGAACATGTTGATCATTGCTCATGTATATTGAAATAAGGATGATAAATATGAAAGAAAAAAAACAGTACATAGTGTTAAGTGGTTTATCATATAATTTAAAAAATATTACAATTAAAGAAGAAATAATAGCCATAATAAAGCAATACCAAAAGTATTTTGATAGTTTAGTTAATGACATTGAGCTTGCTATGAATATTGCAGATAAAATATTCAAACATGGTATGTTGCTAGCGTGCATATGTCAGCATGAAGTTATAGGTTTTTGTGCCTTTTATGCTAATGACTTAAATAGTAGAGTTTCATTTATTACTTTGATTGCAGTTAATGATAAGTATCAAAATATCGGAATGGGTAAGAAGATATTGCAAAAAGTATGTGAGATTTCTAAGAAAGCTGGAATGGACAAAATAAGATTAGAGGTAAATGACCAAAATGTTAATGCTATAAGTTTTTATGAAAAGAATGGATTTTACTTTGAAAAAAAGTGTTCTGATAACTCCAAATTAATGATAAAAGATTTATAATATATTTTTGCAATGAAGGTGATAAATAATGACAAATAAAATTCTCGTCACCCGTTCCTCAATGCCAGACTATGAGGAATACTGTGAAGAAATAAAGGAACTTTGGGATAGTCATTGGCTGACCAACATGGGAAAGAAACATAAAGAACTTCAGGCAAAACTGGAAGAAATGCTTGGCGTGCCACACGTTACATTGTATACTAACGGTCACCTTGCACTTGAAAATGTGATCGCATCTTTCAATTTTCCAAAAGGCAGTGAAGTAATAACAACTCCATTTACGTTTGCATCAACAACACACGCCATTGTTAGAAATGGACTTGAACCAGTGTTTTGTGATATCAATTCAGATGACTATACGATAGATGTTACAAAAATCGAGGATCTGATAACTGACAAAACTTGTGCGATCGTTCCTGTTCATGTTTATGGAAATATGTGCGATGTAGAGGGGATTGAAAGGATTGCCAAGAAGCATGACTTAAAAGTGATCTACGACGCAGCTCATGCTTTTGGCGTGGAGTATAAGGTAAAGTCAAGCGCTTGCTTTGGCGATGCGTCAATGTTCAGCTTCCATGCTACGAAAGTGTTCAACACTATTGAGGGCGGAGCGGTTTGTTATCATGATGACAGCCTTGTTCAGAAATTGAACGATCTTAAAAATTTTGGTATCCATGGTCCTGAAGAGGTCGCTTACATAGGCGGAAATGCCAAAATGAACGAGTTTCAGGCGTCTATGGGAATTTGTAATTTAAGACATTTGGATTCAGAGATACTAAAGCGCAAGGCTGTTGTTGAGAGATATCACAGCCATCTTGAAAATATAGAGGGCATTAAATTGTGTCAACCTCAGACAGATGTAAAATCAAATTATGCGTATTTTCCTGTTGTTTTCGATGAAAAGGCGTTTGGGGCAAGCCGTAACGAAGTAATGGACAAGCTTGCAGAAAATGATATAGGCGCAAGAAAATATTTTTACCCTCTTACAAGTGCATCACCTGCTTTTAATGGCAAATATAACACTGCAGAAACTCCTGTGGCACTTGATATAAGTGAGAGAGTATTGACTTTGCCGCTTTATGCTGATTTGTCACTTGACGATGTTGATAGGATATGTGATATCATTTTGAAGTAATTGAGAGGAGACAACATGAAAGGAATAATTCTGGCAGGTGGATCAGGCACTAGACTTTATCCGCTAACACGAGTAACATCAAAGCAGTTGTTGCCGGTGTATGATAAACCAATGATATTTTATCCGCTTTCCACACTTATGCTTGCGGGTATAAGAGATATACTTATTATCTCAACTCCTACAGATACGCCACGCTTTGAAGAACTGCTAGGCGATGGGTCAAGCATGGGTCTTAATTTGTCTTATGCTGTTCAGCCTAGCCCAGACGGATTGGCACAGGCTTTTCTCATTGGAGAAGAGTTCATCGGAGATGATTCTTGTGCAATGATCTTGGGAGATAATATCTTCTATGGTGGCTGGTTCAGAAAAAACCTCCGTGATGCAGTTGCTGAGGCTGAAAATGGAAATGCAACAATATTCGGGTATTATGTAAAAGATCCTGAGAGATTTGGTATTGTAGAGTTTGATAATCAGCGCAAGGCCATTTCTGTCGAAGAAAAGCCACAAAATCCAAAATCAAATTATGCTATAACCGGCTTGTATTTCTATCCTAGCGGAGTAAGCCAGAAAGCTAAGCAGGTGAAACCATCTGCAAGAGGTGAGCTTGAGATCACTGATCTTAATCGCCTTTATCTTGATGACAGTAATCTAAAAGTACAGCTTTTAGGAAGAGGTTTTGCATGGCTTGATACAGGAACAATGGAAAGCCTTATGGAAGCGTCAGTTTTTGTTCAGACAGTTCAGAGCAGACAGGGCGTTGTTATTTCGGCACCTGAGGAAGTCGCTTACTATGAGAAATGGATAACAAAAGAGCAGTTGTTGAAAACGGCAGAAGAATACGGAAAATCTCCATATGGTGAACATCTGCGAAGAGTTGCGGAAGACAGAATTATTTTTTAAGGTGATAATATGACAATAATAGTAACTGGCGGAGCCGGCTTTATAGGCTCAAACTTTATATTTCATATGTCGAATAAATATCCTGAATATAGGATCATTTGTCTTGATAAGCTTACATATGCAGGAAATCTTTCAACACTTGCACCTGTAATGGATAATCCTAATTTTAGATTTGTAAAGCTTGATATTTGTGACCGCGATGGCGTGAATAAGCTTTTTGAAGAAGAAAATCCTGATATAGTTGTAAATTTTGCAGCGGAAAGCCATGTTGACAGGTCAATCGAAGATCCTGAGGTTTTCCTTAGAACAAATATAATCGGAACTTCTGTGCTTATGGACGCTTGCCGAAAGTATGGAATACAGCGTTATCATCAGGTGTCAACAGACGAAGTATACGGAGACCTTCCGCTAGACAGACCTGATCTGTTTTTTACCGAGAACACACCGATACACACAAGCAGTCCGTATAGTTCTTCAAAAGCAAGTGCAGATCTTCTTGTGTTGGCTTATTACAGAACTTATGGTCTGCCGGTAACTATCAGCCGTTGTTCAAATAACTATGGCCCATATCATTTTCCTGAGAAGCTTATCCCTCTCATGATTGCAAATGCACTGAATGATAAGCTTCTGCCTGTTTATGGCAATGGCGAGAATGTTCGTGACTGGCTGTATGTTGAAGATCATTGCAAAGCTATTGACCTTATCATACATAAGGGTACTGTCGGTGAAGTGTATAATGTAGGCGGTCACAATGAGATGAAGAACATTGATATTGTAAAGCTGATATGCAAGGAGCTTGGCAAGCCTGAAAGTCTGATCACATATGTTGCAGACAGAAAGGGTCATGATATGAGATATGCCATTGACCCTACTAAGATACATAATGAACTTGGTTGGCTGCCAGAAACAAAGTTTGCGGACGGAATAAAGAAAACGATCAAGTGGTATCTTGACAACAGAACATGGTGGGAGACTATCATTTCTGGTGAGTATCAGAATTATTATGAGAAGATGTATGGGAATAGATAAAGGAGCTTGTTAACATGTCTTTATTCACAAACAAAACCCTAATGATAACCGGAGGCACGGGATCATTTGGAAACGCAGTATTAAACAGATTTCTGGAAACAGATATCGGAGAGATCAGAATATTTTCGAGAGACGAAAAAAAGCAGGACGATATGCGTCATGAGTATCAGGCGAAAATGCCTGAGGTAGCGGACAAAATCAAGTTCTACATAGGCGACGTAAGGAATTTGCAGTCCTGTAAGGAAGCTATGCATGGCGTAGATTACATATTCCATGCGGCTGCACTCAAGCAGGTCCCGTCTTGTGAGTTTTTCCCAATGGAAGCCGTAAAAACTAATATTATCGGTACGGATAACGTCCTGACAGCCGCTATCGAGGAGGGCGTTGAAGCAGTAATATGCCTTTCAACTGATAAAGCAGCCTACCCTATCAATGCCATGGGTAAGTCAAAATCTCTTGAAGAAAGCGTCGCTATCGCTAAAAGCAGATATAGCGGTAAAACTAAAATATGCTGTACTCGTTATGGTAACGTAATGTGCTCCCGTGGATCTGTTATTCCTCTGTGGATCGACCAGATCAAAGCAGGCAACCCTATCACTGTAACTGAGCCTAATATGACTCGTTTCATTATGTCACTTGAAGAAGCTGTCGACCTTGTACTCTATGCTTTTGAGAACGGTGAAAACGGCGACCTGCTTATCATGAAAGCCCCCGCTTGCTCTATCGGTCTTCAGGCTGAAGCCGTTACTGAAATGTTTGGCGGCAAAAAGGAGGATATCAAGGTCATTGGTATCCGCCACGGCGAGAAAATGTATGAAACACTTCTTACCAATGAGGAGTGCGCAAAGGCTATCGACCTTGGCGGCTTCTATCGTGTCCCTGCCGATAATAGAGGCTTGAACTATGATAAGTTCTTTAGAGACGGCGACGCAGATAGAAATACTCTCACTGAGTTCAATAGTAATAATACAAAGCTCCTTAATAAGGAAGAAATAAAGGAAAAAATGCTTAAGCTTGCATATATCCAGGAGAGATTGGCTGAGGATTGATATGTCAAAGAAGTTGGTTATCCTCGGTGCAGGCGGATATGCAAATACTGTTAAGGACGTTTCTGAACAGCTGGGCTATGATGTGATAGCTATGCTGGACGATAGATTTGCCGACCGCACGCTTGATTCTTTTACTAAATATATTGCTGACGATACGGAATTTATTCCTGCCTTTGGAAATAACGAGTTTCGCTTGTCTTGGTGCGATAAAATAACTAGAGCAGACGGCAGACTTGCCACTGTTGTGCATCCTACAGCTTATGTAAGTCCTACCGCTTCTGTCGAAAAGGGCGTTGTGGTGCTTCCGAAAGCTGTTATCAATACAGATGTGACAGTGAAACGTGGCTGTATCATCAATTTGGGTGCTATCGTGGATCATGGCTGTGTGATCGAACAGGGTTGTCATATCTGCCTTGGAGCAATAATAAAAGGCGAAAATAGGATCGCAGTGCTGAGCAAAATAGAAGCCGGAGAAGTTGTGCAGCTTAGACAGTATCCTGTGAATAAATGATTTTACCAAAGGTCGTGGCTGACCTCAGGAGGAAAGTATATGGAACATAATTTTAAATGGAAAAATGACGGCAGAACAAAGGTAATGATCGGCTGCGGCACCCGCCCTGAGATCATTCGCCTGGCGGCTGTAATAAGAAGATGCCGTGAGTATTTTGATACCTGCGTTGTGTATTACAATCAGAACTGGGACCGTAACCTCAGTACAGTTTTCTGGGAGGATTTCGAGCTGAAAAACACTTTCGGCGAGTTCGGCCCTGATATTCTTGTTCCTGTAGTAGGCGATAATCTGGGCGTTACCTGCGGAAATATTCTCGGCAGGAGCTATGAACTGCTTTCAGAATTGCAGCCTGACGCCTATCTTGTCCTTGGAGATACAAACAGCTGTCTGTCAGCTATCTCCGCTAAAAGACTTCATATCCCGCTTTTCCATATGGAAGCAGGAAACAGATGTAAGGACGAGTGCCTCCCGGAGGAAACAAACAGAAGAATAGTTGACGTTATCTCTGACGTAAACCTTTGCTATTCTGAGTTTGCAAGAAAGTATCTTGCGGATACAGGACTTCCAAAGGAAAGAACATATATGACAGGCTCGCCTATGGCGGAAGTCCTTCGTGGTAATCTGGATAAGATTCAGGCTTCTGACGTTCTTGAACGTATGGGTCTTGAAAAGGATAAGTATATTCTTCTTTCTGCACACAGAGAGGAGAATATCGACACAGAAAAGAACTTTACAAGTCTGTTTACTGCAATAAACGCACTGGCTGAAAAGTATGATATGCCAATATTGTATTCCTGCCACCCGCGTTCAAAGCATAGACTTGAAAAAAGCGGCTTTAAGCTCGACCCTAGAGTAAGAGTAAACGAGCCGCTGGGATTCAATGACTATAACTGTTTGCAGATGAATGCCCTTGCTATAGTTTCAGACTCAGGCACGCTTCCTGAGGAGAGCAGCTTCTATCTTTCAATAGGTCACCCTATCGCAGCAGTTTGTATCCGTACTTCTACCGAGCGCCCTGAAGCACTTGAAGCAGGGGACTTTATCCTTGCAGGAATTACAACAAAAGAGCTGCTCAATGCTACAGATATGGCTATCGAAATGAAGCAGAAAGGCGTTCTCGGCAAGCCGTGTCCTGACTATGTGGACGAAACAGTATCAATGAAAGTCGTAAGGATCATTCAGGGATATGTTAATGTAGTCAACAAAATGGTCTGGAGAAAAGATCAGTAAGGAACGTGAAAATATGAAGATATTGGTTACAGGCGCAAAGGGCATGGTTGGAACAGCCCTTGTGAATAATCTGAAAAATATCAGAGATAACAAAAATCGAACAAGACCGAATATTTCTGTTGAAGAAATATATGAGTATGATATAGATTCCACAAAGGAACAGCTTGACGAGTATTGCAAGGAAGCAGACTTTGTTTTCAACCTTGCAGGGGTAAACCGTCCTGAGAATACTGAGGACTTCATGAAAGGGAACTTTGGTTTTGCGTCACAGCTTCTTGATACTCTGAAAAAGTATGATAACAAGGCAACTATCATGCTCTCATCTTCCATACAGGCAACGCTCATAGGTCGTTATGACGGAGAATACGGCAGAAGCAAGCTTGCAGGTGAAGAGCTTTTCCGGAAATATGCCGCAGAAACAGGAGCAAAGGTCGCAATATATAGGTTTCCTAACCTTATGGGTCATTCAAGACCAAAGTACAATTCTTTTGTATCAACACTTTGCTACTGCGTGGCTAATGACGAGCCGTATTCCATAAACGACAGAGCAAGTGAGCTGGAGCTTCTTTACATTGATGACCTTGTTGAGGGTATGTTTGATCTTCTTGAGGGTAAGGAAAAGCATTGTGAGTTTGACGGCGTAATGCCTGTCGCAAATGATAAGGGCAGATATTGTTATGTGCCTGTTACTCATAAGGTAACTTTGGGCGAGGTGGTAGATCTTCTTGAAGAATTTAAGCAGCAGCCTAAGACCCTGCTTATGCCTAAAATGCCAAAGGGCTCTTTTGCCAAGAAACTGTATAGTTTGTATCTGACTTATCTTCCTGCAGATAAATTCAAGTATGCGCTGAAAATGAATGTAGATAACAGAGGCAGTTTTACTGAGCTTGTTCATACAGAGGATTGCGGACAGTTAAGTATAAATATAAGCAAGGCGGGCATCACAAAGGGTCAGCATTGGCACAACTCAAAATGGGAGCTTTTCATAGTTGTCCACGGTCATGGTCTGATACAGGAGCGTAACATAAACACAGGAGAGAAAGTTGAGTTTGAGGTCAGCGGTGATAAGATCGAGGCTATCCACATGATACCTGGCTGGACCCATAACATTATCAATCTCAGTGATACTGAGGATCTTGTTACTGTTATGACCTGCAATGAGATATTTGATCCAAGTCACCCTGATACTTTTGGGGAGCCTGTGTAATGTCAGAATACATAAAATCCCTCCGCCAGCACCTAGGTCACACTCCTCTGCTGCAGGTGGGAGCAAGCGTAATAGTAATAAACGAAGCAGGACAAATGCTCATGCAGCAGAGAACGGACTGCGGAAGCTGGGGATATGCAGGCGGCTCGGTGGAGCTTGGAGAGTCTGTTGAGCAAACAGCCGAAAGAGAGCTGTTTGAGGAAACAGGTCTTAAAGCACAAAAGCTCGAACTGCTTGGAGTCTATTCAGGTGAAAAAATGCAGTATACTTATCCCAACGGTGATAAGGTGTCAAACGTTGATATCGTCTACATCTGCCACGAGTATACAGGCGAGCTTAAAATGCAGGCTTCTGAGGTGTCGCAGCTTAAATTTATTGATATCTGCGACCTGCCGGAGGATATTTTTCCTCCAAATATACCTGCTATAGAAGATTACATCAATAAAAATAAAACTTAAAGGAGACACTGTTATGTGCGGAATTGTTGGATTTACTGGAAATAACGAGGCAG
>ENA-OPCS01000126-OPCS01000126.1-human-gut-metagenome-genome-assembly--contig:-NODE-126-length-65255-cov-3.461043_pt1 | contig 65255 bp, 33 predicted proteins | sample MGYA00241256_ERZ501492 | MGnify/ENA primary metagenome ERZ501492 (study PRJEB25962, sample SAMEA2042512) | human gut metagenome | biome: human gut; feature: human-associated habitat; material: faeces... | reverse complement strand
CCGTGTATCAACCACGGTTTGAAAGCCGGTATGGGTAAGAGCCAGGAAGAAGAAGAAAAGGCTGTTAAGTGCGGTTACTGGCACTTGTGGCGTTACAACCCTGCTTTGGAAGAAGAAGGCAAGAATCCGTTCCAACTGGATAGCAAAGAACCTAACTGGGAAGACTTCCAAGGTTTCTTGAAGGGTGAAGTTCGTTACGCTTCTGTAATGAAACAATATCCTGCTGAAGCTGAAGAACTGTTTAAAGCTGCTGAAGAAAACGCTAAATGGCGTTACAACAGCTACAAACGTCTTGCCAGAGAAAACTGGGGAGCTGATACAGCTGAATAATAAGTAGAAATACTTTGTACATAATAAAAGGCAGGAATCCTGGAAACAGATTCCTGCCTTTTTTGTTTATATCTTAGAAGTAACGATTACTTCTCACGAAGATATTCATTAAAACTCTAAAGATATGATCGGATTTGTTATTTGGATTATCGGTTTGATACTGACTTTCAGAGCTGCCATAGAGATTTGGAATATAAATGCGGCTGTAGAGAAAAGACTTATAGCGATTGTATTAATCGTTCTTACCAGCTGGCTGGGACTACTTTTCTACTACTTCTATGGTAAAGAAAGAATGGCGGGATGGTTGAAGTAGTGTTTGCATATCAATCTTTCTCAGGAATCCAACTGTTCACCAGTTCCTGATGTTCTTCCATCCATTGACGGGCAGCCTGTCTTTCCGTTGTCTGCGCCTCTTCCAGAGCAGTCATTAAGGAGCTGATTTCCGCATCTGTCAGACGAATGTTGCCCAAAAGTTCGGCAGCAAAAGGGTCCTTCTCGCTAAAACCTTTCCATGCTATGGTATGAATGGATTCCGTATTTCCATATATCAGCTTCGGGTCCTGAAGAACTTTCAGCTTGAAACGGTCGAACATCCAGTGAGGCGTCCATCCCGTCACGACAATCCAGTCTTTCTTATCAATCGCTTTCTTTAGGGAAGCAGTCATGGCAGGTCCGCTCGAAGTCATCAGTTTATAATCCAATCCATAGTCTTTGATGGCCTGATCGGTAGCTTTCATAATACCGGCTCCGGCATCAATACCGACAATCTGACCGGAGAAACGTTCCTTTTCCGCGTTCAGTTCTTCGATTGAGTTGATCGTAACGTAATCCGGAACCACCAGCCCGATACGGGCACCATCATAAATATCCCCGATAACTTCGAGTTTATCCCCGTATTGTTTCATATAATCTTCCATAGTGACAGGCATCCAGACATCCATAAATACGTCTGCTTTCTTACGGGAGATAGAGGTAAATATAGGTGCAAGGTCGGCATTCAGCAACTTTACATCGTACCCCTGATCTTCAAAAATCGCTTTGGCAAGGTTTGTCATTGCAATACCTTCCGACCAGTTGGCATAAGCGATACTTATCTTCTTACTCTTTCCGTTGTCTCCGCAGGAAACGAAGGTTAAGAGTATGCCGGCAATAAACATTGCCGCAATCATTTTTATCTTATTCATTGATTATTCCTTTCTTTGGTGTGATTCTTATTTCTTTTTACTTTTTCTGTTATCTGCCATACCCTGAGTGATGCGGTCCAGCACGATCGCCAATATCACGACTGCGATACCGCCTTCAAATCCGAGTCCGATTTTCATTTGGGTGATACCTTTCAGCACGATTTCTCCCAATCCTCCGGCAGAAATCATGGCAGCAATCACTACCATCGAAAGTGACATCATGATCGTCTGGTTGATTCCCGTCAGAATAGTAGGCAACGCCAAAGGCAATTGCACCTTATAAAGAAGCTGCCAGGGAGTAGCTCCAAAAGAGCGGGAGGCTTCTACTACGTTTTTAGGAACCTGACGAATGCCCAGACCGGTCAGACGAACCACAGGAGGCATTGCAAAGATGATGGTGGCAAAAGCTCCCGGCACAGTTCCCAATCCGAAGAATAGAACGGCAGGAATCAGATAGACAAAGGCAGGCATTGTCTGCATAAAGTCGAGGACAGGGCGCATTATCTTGTTACAACGATCACTGTTGGCAGTCCAGATTCCCAACGGAACGCCTAAAAGCAATGCCAGACAAGTGGAAGAAAGTACCAATGCCAATGTCTGCATCGTTTCTTCCCAAAAGCCCATGCCGTAAATAAGCAATAAACCCAAGAGAGTAAATACGGCTGTCCCCTTACCCGACTTAAACCAGGCGAGCGCAGCCAGCACTGCAATTGTGATATAAAAAGGTATTCCAAACAGTACGTGCTGAAAACCGTCTATGAATCCTCCGATCCCCATGCTGAGAGCATCAAAAAAGGAAGCAAAATGTTCTGTGAGCCAATTAATGGCAGTCTCTATATATTGTCCGATATTTATCATAATTCTATTGCGTTTTGAATGATTTCATTAATTTCTTCTTTATCTTTTCCCGTTACTTCGATGATCAATGAGGAAAGTGGCACTACGCCTTCAAACTCCCGATTCTCATTTACGACCCAGATTGGCGAGTTCGTTTTTGTCATCAACGGAAGAATATCTTCCAGCACCGTATCACCCAGCACTGAATGAACTTCATGCCTTACTACGGACTCGATGGAGCGGATTTGCTCTTTTCGTAGTTTCAGCAAGTCATTCAACCGCACCTCTCCTACTAACAGATTATTGGAATCGACTACCGGAAGAACGGTCAGATTCCGTTCGCGCATCTTACGGATCAGCACCTCCGGGCCTTCTTTCTTCAAACGTGCCACTATGGGTTTATCTACCATAACAGAGGAAGCTGTTATAATCTTGCTTCGATCTACATTCTCCACAAATCGTTCTACATAAGCGTTGGCAGGTTCGGTCAGGATTTCTTCCGATGTACCGATTTGTACAATTTCTCCATCCTTCATGATAGCAATCCGGTCACCCAATTTAATCGCTTCACTCAGGTCGTGAGTAATAAAGACAATCGTTTTTTTCATCTTCGACTGCAAAGTCAGCAGTTCATCCTGCATCTGCACACGGATCAAAGGATCGAGTGCCGAGAAGGCCTCATCCATCAACAGGACTTCGGGATTATTGGCCAAAGCCCGCGCCAGCCCGACACGCTGCTGCATCCCACCCGACAGTTCACTTACCATCTGATTCTCGTAGCCTTTCAGCCCCACCAGTTGCATACTTTCCATCGCTTTCTGCTCCCGTTCTCCCTTTTTTACTCCCTGTAGTTCGAGCCCGAAAGCTATATTATGCAAGACAGAACGGTGAGGAAGCAGACCGAAGTTCTGAAAGACCATAGCCAGTTCTTTCCGGCGAATCTGCAACAGTTCCTTATCCGACACTTTGGCTATGTCTGTTCCATTGATAATCACTTCTCCGGAAGTAGGGCGTATCAAACGGTTGATGCAGCGGAGTAAAGTGGACTTTCCACTACCGGACAGCCCCATAATGACGAATATTTCGCCTTCATTAATGGAAAGATTCGCATCTTTCACCGCAACTGTACATCCGGTCGCTTTCAATATTTCACTTTTTGTTTTACCTTCTTTCAACATCTTCAAAGCCTTCTGCTTCTCATTGCCAAAAACCAGATAGAGATCTTTAATTTCTATTTTACTCATACAATAAAATGGTTTAGGTTATTAAAATAATATACACAGCAAGACAAGAACAAACGATAACAGGAATCTTTCTTTATATCGTATAAAGTTCTGATTTAAATAAGGGACAAATAACAATGAATCCCGAAATAATTAATAAAATGATTATTGACAGACTGAGTAATTAAAAAAGGAATAGAATTTGATAAGATAATCCTTTCAACGAATAGCAAAAAATAGCATTTTTATGTATAAAAACAGCCTGTTCCAGTATCTTGCTGGCACAAAGATACAAAAAACGGATTAAACATACAAATTATATTCAAAATCCGGGGCATACAGAGGGCTTTATTTGTAATGATATGGAAAGTTTCCGGGTAATATTCCCCTATCACTCAGCAAAATAGAACAAACCGGCAGATAAATATAAAATAAGTTTGAATATTTCACTTAAACACCGTATATTTGGCGTCAATAACTAAACTAGATTTATATGTTCAACAGGGCTATTACAATTTTCCTGGGGAAGGATAATTGTCATTACACAACAAAAGAAAAACAAACAGGTACTGCCACACTAGACGACAAAAGCCAAGTACAGTTCCTTAGTAAAAAGAACCCCAAAATGCCGTTTTTCTATAGCCGGCGGAATCTCTACATGATAGGTTTCCTGCTCGCTTTTATAGTGACTCTGCTCGAATTTATACGAGGACGGCATCAAAACTTTATGGTCTTCTCGGACGCTACTCAATTCTTCTGGCAAGGCATCAGCCCATACACAACTGAATTTGTAGAAGCTCACGGACGCTACTTCCTTTATTCTCCAGTTTTCACGGTATTGTTCGCTCCGTTTGCGTATCTGCCTGCATGGCTGGGACCTTTCGCGTGGAATCTATTCAATTATTCGCTGTTCTTTATGGCGATCTTCACGCTGCCCCAACAATTCACCCAGCAGCAGAAATGCCGTATGTTCCTTTTTCTGTTACTGATTTTAGGACAAAGTTTACTTTCATTTCAGTATAACATAACGGTAGCCTATTTATTCTTATTCGCCTATACGTTATTGGAAAAAGACCGTGGATTTCTGGCTGTTCTGTTAATCATGATTTCGGGATGTACCAAAGTATATGGAATTTTCGAACTGGCATTGTTGCTGTGCTATCCTCACGTATGGCGTAACTTTGGCTATGCCGTTACAATGGGCATTGTATTGCTTGCATTACCGTTAATAAAAATAGCTCCTGCAGATTTGCTCCCCTATTATGAAGAATGGTGCCATAGTCTTGCTGTTCATCAGTCCGCCGGAGCTTATGATTCATTTTTCTATGCCCGCCCCATTGCAGCATGGACATTGCCACACTTCCGTGCACTTCAGATAGGAATGCTCGGCTTGCTGACTCTGCTCTTTTTGGGGAATTTCCGCAAATGGTCGTCTTTTGCCTTCCGTGCCCAGGCTTTGGGCATTCTCATGGGCTGGGTAGTATTACTGAGTGACTCCGCCGAGAAGCATACCTATATTATCGCATTGGCAGGTTTCATGCTCTGGTATTGGAGCAGACCAACACGTACCGCAACAGACAAGATTCTATTTTGGTGCTGTTTTGTGCTGTTATGTATCGTTCCTATCGACATATTCGTCCCTGTACCCATCAGAGATTTCATTACCAGGACCTTATGGCTTCATGTATGGGTTTTCTTTATTGTATGGATACGGATGATATGGCTTACCTTCCTTGCATCCTTCATTCATCCACGTGCCACAAATGTTCTTTCAGATTAACGCATCCGTTAGCTTTGAAAGAAACTTCTTCTGCCAGCAAGAGTTGTTTTTGTTCCACCCAACCGGGCACCAGCCTTCCGGTGGAATTTACAACTCTATGGCAGGGAATGGATAATTCATCCGGCACTTCTTTCAATGCACGTCCCACCATCCGCGAGCATTGGGGTGCCCCCAACAGCAAAGCAATACCTCCATAAGTAGATACTTTTCCCACAGGTATCTGGGATACGACTTCGTACACTTCCTTCCGAAAGGATTCGGAAAAGCTCTCTTTATCTACTTTATAATCTTTCATATATCCCTCTTTACGATATCAATGAAATCATCCTTTCCTTTTCAGGAAATCTGTCGGGCTCTCTCCAAACTGCTCTTTATAGCACTTGGCGAAATAAGAAGGTGAACTGAAACCGACTTCATAACCAATCTCCGCTACGGTCATGTCCGAAGAAGCAAGCAAAGAAGCTGCCTTCTTCAAACGGGCGATACGGAGCAATTCATTCGGAGAGTAGTTAGTCAATGATTTAATCTTGCGATAAAGCTGCACACGGCTTAGTCCCATGTCTTTGCCCAAGTCCTCCACATTCAAACCGGAGTCTCCCATTTTCTCTTCAATCAATGACTTGAATCTTTCTACAAAATCCTTGTCCATATCGCAGACATCTTCTTTTGCCAATGTCTGCCCGTCACCAAAGAACTGTTTCAGACGACGGTGAGAATCGATCAGATTGCGGACACGTGCCAGCAACAGCTGTGAACTGAACGGCTTTGAAATATAAGAATCCGCACCACCGTCATATCCCTGAATACGCTGTTCGTCCAGTGAACACGCTGTCAGCAGAATAACCGGAATATGACAGGTCTGTAACTCACTTTTCAGCCGGCGGCAACATTCAATGCCATCAATGCCCGGCATCATCACATCAGAAATGATCAGGTCCGGAACATACTTCATAGCCTTACGGATTCCTTCGGAGCCGTCTGCCGCTTCAATCACCGTATAGTCTGTATGCAACAGCGTATGGACATACGAACGGATATCCTCATTATCATCAATAATCAGTACGGACGGTTTGGAAGAGTCATATCCTTTTTCCAGTTCTTCCTCTTCTGCCAATAGAACATCTGTTGTACGGGAATCCGCAGAAACAAGGGTGGTATCCGGTTCGGCAGCAACAGCCTCACAAGACTGTACAGGCAGTTCAACGGTAAAGACCGTGCCCTGTTTCTCATCGCTCTCTACGGAGATCATACCACCGTGCATTTCTACGAAGGCTTTTACCAATGCCAGTCCGATTCCCGAACCGGTATGGTGCATATCAATCTTATAGAAACGGTCGAATACATTGCGGATATGTTCGGCAGAAATCATGGAACCGGTATTTGCCACCGTGAAACGTATCCATCGCTTGTCCTCTTTACTAAGGGAAGACAGACGGATGGCTATTTTCCCGTTTTCCGGTGTAAACTTAAAGGCATTGGACAGGAGATTGAAATAAATACGTTCCAGCTTCTCCATGTCTGCCAGTGTATGATAATCCGTATCCGGCATACTATCAAAAGAAAAATGGATATGCTTCTTACGGGCTGCCGCCTGAAAGGACTCATTCCATCCTTCGAAAGAAGAAAGGACATCCACCGTAACCGGAGTATATTCCATCTTGCCGTTTTCATATTTACGGAAATCCAAAATCTGATTGACCAGGCGCAAAAGGATATTCACATTTCGCTGAATCAGCATGAGCATCCGGTGCTGATCTCCACTCAATGTCTTGTCCGCCAATAAATGTTCTACCGGGTCGGCAACCAATGTCAACGGAGTACGGAAGTCGTGAGAAATATTGGTGAAAAAGACCAGCTTGGCATGGGTAGCTTCTTCCAGTTGATGAGAGAGCTGTATCAATTGGTCACGCTGTTCTTCCAGTTTGTCACGCTGCTCTTCCAATTGCTGCTTCTGCTTAAAAAGCTCTTTATTCAAGCGATTCTTAGAGCGGAGTGATTTATAAACGACCAATAATAAACCGGCTACCAATAAAAGGATAATCAGACTGCCGTATAAAACAACCTGTTGTGTAGCTACCTGAGAGAGGTATCCACCGATACGTCCGTTGAGCGTTTCAATCTTTTTATCGAGTTCGGAGATGTGTGTAGTCTGCAACTGCATGACGTGTGCGTTGGTACGGTCCACAACAGCGGTATTCATCACCGTTTCTTTGGGATAGGGTTTCTTCTCCAGAATGTCCATAGCCAGTTGCAGTACCTTATCGCCATTGGTCGGATAGATAAAGGTGGCATCCAGCACACTGTCCAAAACCAGTTCCAGTCCGTTTCCCTTACCCGGCAAGGCATCTATGCCGACAAAAATCATTTCCTTCTCCCGCCCTGCCATCTTTGCTGCCTGATAGGCACCCGGAGCGATACGGTCATTATGGGCATACACAGCATCAATCTTAGGATGCCTCCGAAGCATACTATCCATTTCTATCTCTGCCGGACCACGTTCCCACGCAGCATCCGCTTTATCAATCAGCTTTATATCCGGGAATTTACTGATGGCAGCCATAAATCCCTGATGCCGTTCCATTGCAGGAGTCGAACCGCTCAATCCTGTCAGTTCTACTATATTTCCCTTCCCTTTCAGACTGGAGGCAATATAGTTTCCTACCGAACGACCGATTTCATAATTATCGGCTCCGATATAGGCAGTATATTTATCCGAAAGAATCTTCCGGTCTACAAGAATAACGGGGATGCCTTTCTGATAAGCTTCTTCTACAATCGGAGTCATAGGAGCAGCTTCGTTAGCGGAAATAATCAGCAGATCGACTCCTTCGTCCATAAAATAATGGACATCTTCCGCCTGCTTACTGTTATCATCTCCTGCCGAACGGATTTCCACCGAAACGCCATTATAAAACATTGCTTCCCGAAGAATCTCATCATTCATCTTATGTCGCCATGAATCATCGCTGCATTGAGCCACCCCAATACGAAAACGGGGTGTATCCTGCCGGCAAGCCGTCATCCCGATTAAACAAAACAGCACCAGCATCCACTTCAGATATCTCATCGTCTTCATCCATCTCATCATTTCGTAGTTCTTTCTGTAATCCAATTAAGAACAAAAATAAGAAATAATACTGTAAAGTTCTCTAACTTCAGCTATTTATTATTCTAAAAAGAAGGAAAGCAGTCCTCTTTCAGACCATCGGAAAGTATTAACAAAAGTATAAAGCGTAAAACAAACACTTAATCAATGTTATAAAACATAGCGTTTTACTTGGATAATTTGCAGATTTCACAGAAGTCCGTATCTTTGCACTGTGTTTTTCATAGTATTAGATTTAAGGTTAACAAAGGTTGGAGCAAGGCGTTGCTCCTTTTTTTATGCCCTGACCTTTCATCTACCGGTTAGTTTTCATCCCATTCCTTTTCCAGTTTACCATCAATAGTGTAGCGTTTCCATCGTCCTACACGGCGACCATTCTTATATTCCCCACATTCACGAAGCTGGTCATTCTTTACATAACGAGCTTCGAACGGTCCGTTCTGCCTTCCGTTCACATAGGTAGAAGTTTCCCAATAATCAAAGCGGTTGCTCACTATCAGCCGTCGTTCCTTGCCATGCAATCTGCCGGCCTGATAGGTAGCTTCATATCTCAATTCACCATTTTCCAGATTATATTCACGGTATAAACCGTCTTTACGATCGTTCTTCATATAATATTCTTTCTGCCTTACCCCACTTCCGTTGGCAAATGAGACATGGAGTCCATCTTCTTTTCCATCCAGATAGGTTTCAATCATCAGCGTATCTCCGCTTTCAGCAAAAGTAGTCCACCGACCATTCTTCTTTCCATTCTTATAACTACCCAGTATACGTGGCGAGCCAAACGTAAACACGGACGAATATTCACCGTCCTGCAAACCTTCTTCATTGAAATAAACGGTCTCATACAAATCATATGTACCTTTCAGAAAAGTATACTGTTTGCCTACCTGCTTCCCGTCCTTGTAATTATGCTCTTTCCGCAAAGTACCGTCAGATTCGTACGACAGTTGCTTCCCGTGCTCTTTCCCCATCCGGAAGTTTCTTTCACTTTCCACTTTTCCGGTAGTAAAGTAACTTTTGCTCGTACCGTCCAGCTTACCTTCCTTATAGGACTTTTCTTCTTTCAGCTTACCGTCAAACTTGGAGTTAATCTTGAAGAGGCCATCCTTCCGCCCTTCTTTATAACTTCCTTCCGTTATTAATATATTGTCCACATATTCTTTGTATCCGCCATCATAAAAACCATCTTTAAAAGATGCCAGCACATAGGCGGAATGATAACCATCTATGATGCGATGTTCGCCATTCAATGCTTTTTCCGTTTTCAGTTCCCGAAACAACAGTCTGCCATCGCCTACATTGACAACGGATACCTGATCGATCTTATATTCCTTTTGCGCAAACAAAGGAAGAGCAAGATATAAAAACAAAAATACGTTCCAGCTTTTTGATCTGAGGAAGTTTGAAATGTGTTTCATAAAGTAGTTTTCTCTTTTTAATTTATTATTTAAAGACCTGCCGCAAAGATAGGCAATCGGCTTATAAAACAAGGAAAGAAAGAGGGGGACAATTAGAGAAAAGAACATCTGTTATTATCATTCTAATAATTAACAGATTAAGTAGTAAATCAAAACACAGGGAAGGGGGATATTTACTGAAATAAGAAACAGAAAAGAAGATGTGTCAAAAGCAACTAAATTCCCCTCCTTCAGGAAGGAGGAGAGTTTAGTTGCTTTTGACACACCTTCTTTTTGAATTTAAAGAGATTCTACAACAATCTGTCTTTCAGAATAACCGGAAGTTCGGGCATTGCACCGCTCTGCGTACAAACATAAGCGGAAACTTCGACAGCCAGCTTATGAGCTTCGGGAACAGACTTGCCATTCAGAATGGAAGCACAGAAAGCGGCAGTAAAGGAATCCCCCGCTCCTACCGTATCGGCTACCGGAACCTTCGGCGTTTCCTGAAAAGAAACGACTCCCGGAGTAAACACATAACTACCATTGATACCGCAAGTAAGAATCAACATTTTCAGATTGTACTTGGCCAACAGAATCCAGCACTTATCCTGTAAGTCGATGCCCGGATAACCGAACATACGGCTGATTGTCACCAGTTCTTCATCGTTTATCTTCAGAATGTTGCAGCGTTTGAAAGACTCGCGCAATACTTCTTTCGTGTAGAAGTCCTGACGGAGGTTGATGTCGAATATCTTCAGCTGTCCGTCTATATCGGGCATTGTATCGAGGAATCGGTTAATTGTAGCACGGCTCACTTCATTGCGTTGAGCCAACGAACCGAAACAAACGGCGCGCGTATTCAAAGCCAGCCGCTTCAGTTCGTCCGTGAAAGGAATGTTATCCCATGCCACTCCTTCTTTGATTTCGTAGCAAGGCACCCCTTCGTCATCCAGTGTCACCTGCACCGTACCGGTAGGATAATCCACCCGCTCAATCTGATTTTTGAGTTGCTTTTCTTTGAATACTTCCATGATTTCATCTCCCAGTTCGTCATTGCCCACCGCACTTACTACACGGCTGTCGAAACCAAACTGTGAAACATGATAAGCGAAATTAGCCGGAGCACCGCCTATCTTCTTTCCTTCGGGCAATACATCCCATAATGCTTCGCCCATTCCTACAATTATATTATTCATGATCTACAGATTTAATTGTTTTCCAAATATAAAATTATTTTTTGATACGGAAGGTATAGAACAGCAAGTAAAGTACACCGACTGTCATCACAGCAATCGCACCATTCTGCCCCATAGAAGTATCCGAAGCAACTCCCATAGCCAACGGGAAAACGGTTCCTCCGAAGAGTCCCATAATCATCAGACCGGAAACTTCGTTTTTCTTTCCCGGCAGATAAAGCAATGCCTGCGAGAAAATAACAGAGAACACATTCGAGTTACCAAAACCGATCAGAGCGATACAAGTGTAAATCACCGCCTTATCATGGAAGATGAACAACCCTACCATAGCAGCCAGCATCATAACAACACTGATACCGAAGAAAGATTTCGGAGACATCTGACGCAGGATGAATGATCCCAGAAAACAGCCTGCCGTACGGAAGATAAAATAGAGGCTGGTTGCAAAAGCAGCATCATCCAGTGTCATGCCGATGCGTTCCATCAGAATCTTAGGTGCAGTAGTGTTTGTACCGACGTCGATACCTACGTGACACATGATTCCGATAAAGCAAAGCAGGATAAACGGTTTGCCGAGCAATGCCAGGCACTGTCCAAAAGTGGAAGGTTTGCCTTCTTCCTTCTCTTCTTCAATCTGTATCGCGTTGAGCAACAGAATGGCAAGGATGGCTATTACCATATAAATAGGGAATAATACACGCCATCCCAGATCGAAAGAAGGAATCGCCTGCGTTGCCCCCCACATGGCAATGTACGGTGCTAGGAAAGAAGCGATCGCTTTCACGAATTGTCCGAAGGTGAGGCTGCTTGCCAGACGGTCACCACGAACGATGTTGGAAAGAAGCGGGTTCAGTGAAGTCTGCATCAGTGCGTTTCCAATACCTAACAGGGAAAAAGAAATCAGCATCAGTGCGTAACTGTCCCCGAAGACAGGCAACAGTAAAGAAGCAAAAGTCACGATCAAACTTAGTAACACGGTTTTCTTCTGACCGATACGGCTCATCAGCATACCTGTCGGTACGGAGAAAATCAGAAACCAGAAGAACACCAATGAAGGGAAGATGTTTGCTTGTGAGTCTGTCAGACCCAGGTCTGCTTTTACATAATTGGAGGCAATGCCCACCAGATCAACGAATCCCATGGCGAAGAAACAAAGCATCACCGGGACTAGCTTGGAGAGAGAAGCGTTTTTAGTATTTTCCATTGTTTTATCTATTATAATTTCGTATATTAGCACAGTAATTATTTTCCTTTCCTATTGATCCTTTTTCTTTTAGCCTCCTATTTTCTTTGCTTATCACGGCTGTGAACAGACCGTATCACAAGGGTGATAAGGCCTTATCACAGTAATGAACAGATCGTATCACGTAGGTGAAACGCTATCTATCTCCCATACATAAGGAGAACATAAAGGCATGTTAACGCAAGGATAAAGGTATGTTAGCGTGAATTAAAAAGAGCGCAGGGAGAAGAAAGTCGTTTTTTATTTCTTCAGTTTGTAAACCACGAATGAATCTACTTTATAGGCACCGCCTTTGCTGTAGAAGCTGATATGATTGTAAGGTTCCGAAGGGAATACCTGATTGGTCATAGCGAAGCGTCCACCGTCACCGAAAGCCTCTACACTTGATCTGTCTACAAACAGGCGGAGTTTCATTTCATCCTTATCCCCTTCAATCGCAGTCCAAGTCAGCATCGGGAAGTTTTCGTTGAAATTTACCTCGCCACTCTTGCGACGGTCCATCGAGAATTTCTTCTCTTTCATGTCGTACTGCATGTCTACTTCTTCGCCCTTGTCATTGTAGAGACGGAAACCGATGATTTCTGCCTGCTGATTCTTGAGGGACAGTTCTATTTCGTAAGCACCTTCATTGTTCGGAATCAAATCTTTCACGATACGTGTTCCGTTAACCTTGAATGAGCGCTTTTTGGAAACACCACGCAGTTTCAGTAATTCGGGAGAAGGAGCGGATTGAAGATAAATCCCACCGTCGATGGCAAAGAGACTCAAATCACGAGGGATGGAGTTCGGACTACGGTATTGAGAAGTTGGCACGTCATTTGCATATTGCCAGTTGCTCATCCATGCAATGGCGATACGGCGGTTGTCGGGGGCATCGCTCCAAGTAACTGTAGCATAATGGTCTTTTCCCCAGTCCATCCATTTTGTGACATTCGGCTGATTGTCACAACTAAATTTCTTGCCGTCGAAGCTACCGATAAAGTATTGAGTAGCGGAGTCACCGAAAGGACCGTCACCAAGGCTGCAAAGCAATACCCATTTCTTTTCGTTGGTGCCCTCTACCGGAAGTTCGAATAAATCGGGGCATTCCCATACGTTGCCGTGAGCACCGTATCCTTCGCCGAAGCTGCTTTCAAATGCCCAGTCTTTCAGATTGGGAGAAGAGAAAATCTGCATTTCCTGTCCCACTGCGAGCACCATGATCCAGCGTTTTGTTGCTTCGTACCAAAAAACTTTCGGGTCGCGGAAGTCACGAGCTTCGGATACAAGTACGGGGTTGTTTTCGTATTTGGTGAAAGTGCGTCCGTTGTCAGTGCTATAAGCGATGCTTTGTACCTGACGGTCGCTGTTTTGTGTATAAATGGCGATGATTGCGCCTGCTCCGAAGCCGGCTGTATTGTTATGATCTACCACGGCAGAGCCGCTGAAGATAGTACCGAGCGCATCCGGTGCTATCGCAACGGTGCGGTGTTCCCAGTTTACGAGGTCTTTGCTGATAGCGTGTCCCCAGTTCATGTTTCCCCATTTGGAGCCATAAGGGTTGTACTGGTAAAAAAGATGGTATTCACCGTCTTTATAGACCATTCCGTTCGGGTCGTTCATCCATCCGTAAAGGGGAGAGAAGTGATAGGTCGGACGAAACTTTTCACGGTTGGTCGTATCGAAGGTGTCGGAGAGTTTCATTTCCTTGCAGCAAGCGGTATTATCCGGCGAAAGATTGACACGGATCGGATCGTTGGAGTTCATCTTGAACTTGAAAGAGACCGTTTTGCCGGAAAAGTCGGAAAGGTCTACCGGAACAAAGTAATCTACTTTATGTATGGCGAGACGCACGTCGAAGTTTTTCACCTCTTTATTATTAACGATCATGCTGATACGTACATCGGGAGACGCATCCTCTACGGGCAGAAGCAGGTACTTCTGGGAAGTATTGACACGTACAAGGCAATGACCTTCTCCCAGATTCTTAATCAGCAAAGGAGAATCCGCCGCTCGGGTTGAAACAGAAATAGTCATGAGAATAAAACAAATCAGAAAGGTCTGAAGTTGTTTGACAGGCAAAAATACATTCATGTTCTATGGTATTAAGGTTGTTATACTTTTGATAGTTGTTACAGTGCAAAGATAGGCGCTTCCAAGGTTAGCGCCTATCACTTTTGTTTCAAACGCTGTAAAAGATGTTACTTGCCGGTGTAGTTTTCATCAATAAGTGCTTACCTGAACGTCTGATACAGTTATTTCACCTTTATAACAGCAGAGTGACCACGGGTTCTTCTGCATTTGGTAGATACGGTTGGTGAAAGATAACTGGTCGTTGATATAAGTCACGCAGACGGACTGGTCACTGTAAATCGTCACACGATATTCATTATCTGCCGGAATATTGAATTTATTATCGAATAAGTATTTGGCATCGTCACCGTCTTTCTCAAAATTCGCTTTGCCTTCATCGGCATTGACATGGATACTATACCAGGAAGCGGAATCCGTTCCACGTACAAAAGAGATTCCGAAACGGTCCGTATTCGAAGCGGTCTTTACGGTGAAAGAAATCTTGTTATGTACTTTCAGACGGTTGAAGATGACGGAGGCACCTTCGCCCAAAGTATAGGTTTTACCGCTTTCGATCACGTTACCATCTTTTGCCATTACTTTCACTTCTTGTGCGGAAGTGTATTTACGGTCGATTGCATCGGGTACTCCGAGGGTTAAAGTACCGTCTTCGTGTTGAATCAGACGTTGTGCTACCAGATTGCCTGCCCATTCGGGTTCTACATCACCAACATTTCCATTATCATTTCCGGCACGTGTGGGACACCAACCCCAAATGTAGCGGTTTGTTCCGTCGGAAGCGGTCTTTCCGGCATAGAATGCGCGGCTGTCCAGCATTCCTTCACGATTGTCCGGCCATATTCCGGCATCATTGGCGGTAGTTGCTTTCAAATCTTCCAGCGTTCTGCCTTTGAAATATTGTACTTTACGCATGAAGGAAGCCTGTTCCGAATAAATCAGATACCACCAGTCCCCCATCTTGAATACATCCGGACATTCGTAGAAACGATCCCACATCATGGTCATAAAGGTTCCGGCAGATTCCCACTCTTTCAGGTCGGCAGAGGTAAATTCGGCGATATGCCCTTTTCCGTTCTTGCGGGTAGCGATCAGCATGTGATACACACCGTCTTCGGTCTGGAACAGGAACGGGTCACGGAAGTCATTCTTGTCATAACCATACGTATCTCCTTTCAGGTAGAAGGTACGGTTCTTGGTCCATGTCTTGAAATCGGGAGAAGTAGCTACCATCACTACCTGAGCATTCTGGTCGGAAGAAGGCTTGAACTTATTACCGGTGTAGAAGGTATAATACAGTTTGTCGGCAGGGTTATAGATCGTTCCTCCTGTGCCGATGGCAGCATCCTGTTCGTCACGCCCTCCGCAGGAAATCAGTTCGCCGAGAGATTCGTAAGTAGCACCGTCTTTGGTAGCCACCCCGAAAATGGGATGGTACGTAGCTTCGGGGTTCGGACGGTAATCTTGCAGGTACATCACTTTAAAGTCCTTGGCAACCGGATCATAGAATGGCATCGGGTCACCTACAAAGCCGACCTGTGGCTTATAGTACATCGAGAAGCCATGCTCATCACTCGATTGGAAGTATGTGGCTGTACCGTCCCAGTCTTTCTGAGTCAAGATGGGGTCAGTCTCGTCACTGCAAGCAGTCATCGAAGCTATCAGTGCGGTAAATGCTATAGGTAAGATCATATTTTTCATCATTGTTGCTTATTCTTTTTATTTACACAAGTAGTTGATTGCATTGAGAGTCATTTGCTCTACGTTGTAGTGATAGTAGTCGGCAGAAGCGTCTACTCCCTTGCCGTACCAGTCATAGCAGCCGGAACCGATACAGAGCGTACGTCCGCTATTGGAACGCGGTTCAAATTCGGCAATGACTACCGCCCCGTCGCCTCCATGTGCCAAATCGATTCCTCCTGTCAGGTTACGCCATGCGTTCAGGTCGTCATAACCTCCCCAGTCTGTCCCGATATGCCACTGCGCTGTGCTATTGGTAATCGCATAGCCGGCATCACAGGTATAGACTGTCGACTTGTCGCCATCTTTCCATCTTAAATCCTGGAATAACGGATGTGATTCACTGCCGGTAATCAGGAAGCTCCATGGGGCAGAGGTGATTTCGGGCGAGTCTTCGTTTCCTCCCCAGCTATTGTTCGGTACACGCTCGTCTTTAGCGATGCCGAGATTGGCGATATAGAAAGTAGCGTAACGGGTCAGCAGCAGATTACCACCATTCTGATAGTAGACTTTAAACTTCTCCGCTGCCGCTTTCGCGTCATCCGGCAAAGGAGGATTGTCACCATTGTCTGCGTGGAAATGCCACCAGATAGCGGTATATTTACCTAAATCCACTTTTCCGTCCACTACATCCTTGAATGAGATATATTCGGACATCGATACATTATCCATCATCCATTGGGCAGCGGCTTTCTCTTCGGGACTCGTCAGAAGGCTGACGGAAGAAGCCGTACCGACAAAGGCAGTCGGAATCACATTTCCCTGAGTAACCGTTACCACATAAGGAGTTACTGCCGAACGGTAAGTTGCCGTGTAAGTAACGGGGTTCGTAAAGTCCTGAATACTTCCGGATGCCGGAGTCACGGTAGCTCCGTCCGTTACGGTAAACGTACCTTTCAACTGAGTGATATCCACTGTCAGCGGAACGACTACAGAAATGGTTTTCGATAACTGGTCTACCTTTCCTACATAAGTATCATTCAATTTGAAGGTCAGTATCTTCGCCTCATCTCTCTTCACGGTAATCGTGTAGCTCATTTGTACATCGCCATTCTTCACCGTCAAAGATACGGGAAGAGAAAAGTCGATTGTCTCACCGATAGCGATGCTAGCCTTGGCTCCTTCGGAAAGATTCATTTCTGTGACCACCATGCGGGTAATATCGTAATCGTAGGGCACTCCTACTACGATTGCCTTATTCTGATAGTCGACAGTTCCTGCGTATTCATCCAGCCGGATAGAGTTCACCCAAACATCTCCGTCCAGACGAAGGCCGGATTTGAAGTCATCACTACATCCTGTGACTGTAAGGCATGCCACAGTCACCAACAGGATAGTATAAAGTTGTTTTATGATTGATTTCATTGTATTCTTTGTTTTAAGATGGTTAGTTACCAACCGAAATTCTGTGTATAATTTCCATTACTTGCGCTGATCTGTTCGAATGGAACAGGAAGATATTCGTTCTTATTTTCCGTAAAGCCCGCATTCTTGTAGATAGAGCAACGGGATGCTTCCGTCACGTAATAAGCATTGATGACATCTTTGGCTTCTCCCCATCTTACAAGGTCAAAGAAACGTGAGCTTTCCATACCGAACTCTACGCGGCGTTCCCATTTCAGCATTTTCATGGCTTCGTCCTGAGCGTAAGCTTTCAGGTCGTAAGGAGTCACTTTGAAGTTCACTCCGTAGTCTTCTTTATAATTGAAGATCAGCATGGTGCTTCCGGCAGCACGGCTGCGTACCTCATTGATTAATGAGATGGCATCGGTGATACGTCCGTCGTTCAACTGAATCAGTGCTTCGGCACGCATCAGCAATACATCTGCATAACGGATCACAATGTGATTCAGAGAACTGGCCCAATAAGAACCTTTCTTCAGACAGTCACAATCGGGATCTACATTCTCTTTGAGAGAAACATAATATCCATAAAGTCCCTTGCTGCGGCTCCAGTCATCATTCTTCTGGATGATGTAACCTTCGTTGTACTTATAAGGAAAGCCCGGCATACCCACCGTATGGAACAGACGGGGATCGACATTGTCTGTAGCCACTTCGTAATTCTCATTGTCGTAGGTACTGAACAAAGGCTTTCCCTGCGAATCGGTTTTGAAAGCATTCACCAGATTCTGGCTCGGCTTGTGGAAGTCGCAGCAGCCCAGTATCTGCGGAGTGGTCAGTCCCATTCCCCAATTCAGGTTACCGTTGTAAGTACCGTCGTTGATAGAATACTGAATGGCCCATACAGACTCTGCACCGTTTTCATATTGCGGCAGGAAGTTCATGCTATAGTCCGTTTCCAGTCCGTAACCGCCTTTAGCCATGATCAGGGGATCGGTGTATTTCACGACCTGTTTCAGGTCTTCTTCGTTGATTCCGGTAAGGGCATTATCGGCTCCGTCCTGGCGGTAAGCTTTATACAGGTAAGTCTTTGCAAGGTAAGCAGCAGCGGCTGCCTGTGCAGGGCGTCCTTTTTCTATTTGTACTTCCGGCAGGTTGTCGTAGGCAAACTGGAAGTCGTCTGCTATCTTTTGCCATTGCTCGTCATTGGTATAAGTGGTATTCGACAGTTCATTGTAAGCATCCGGTTCCATGTTTTCATCGTTTACAATAACGATCTTCTTGAACAGCTGTTTCAACATGAAGTGAGCGTGTCCGCGCAGGAATCTCATTTCGGCAATGCGCTGGTTCTTCAACGGATAGGTCTTTTCATCCATTTGGTCGAGTGATTGCAGAGCTGTGTTGGCACGGGTGATGCATTGATACAGTCTTTTCCATATATCATTGATATTCCAGTCGGTGGTATTGATACCTTTGGATATTTCCAGTGCGTTGAACACACCGCCGTCTTCTGTTCCCGAACCGCCTTTATAGCAATCGTCGGAACGTACATCATAATTCCAGAGAGAGAAGGAAGAGTTGATATCATCACCTGTCGCCCAGATGGCGTAGGCAGAAATCACCAGATTATCTACATATTCGGGAGAAGCGATCTGATCGCCGGTCACAATACCCTGAGGAACCTGACGGTCCAAAAAATCGTCACAACTGGTTGTCAGCAAGGTAATTCCGATTGTTGCTATATATATTATCTTTTTCATGATCATTCGTTTTATTGATGAAGTAAGTTAAAATCCGATGTTAAGTCCGAACGTGATATTCACAGGGATCGGATAAGAAAAGTTCGGGTTCTCCGGATCTTCTCCGGTAAAATTCTTGCTCTTGATGGTCAGCAGATTCTGTGCACTGCAATAGAAACGCAAGCGGTCCATTCTCATTTTTTTGGAGATAACAGCGGGAACGGTGTATCCTAACTGGATATTACGCAGTTTCAGGAAAGAACCGTTTTCTACGAAGTAAGTAGAGACACGCTGTTCATTGTTCGTATCACTGCGGGTCAATGCCGGAATATCAGAGTTTGGGTTCGTAGGTGACCAGGCATTAAGCAAACGGGTTCCCTTATTCAGGAAACCGACATTGGAAGCACTCCAAAAATCGCTTTTCTTCTTCACGTCACTGATTATATCCACTCCCTGAACGCCTTGCCAAAACATTGTCAGATCGAAGTTCTTATATTCCAGATAAATATTCAATCCGTAGCTGAAAGAGGGAGTAGGATCATAAATCCAGTTCTGATCTCTTTCGTCAATCACACCGTTATGGTCAATATCACGGTAACGGATACGGCCGACAGCAGCGCCTTCTTGAGTAGCATGGTTGTCTACTTCATCCTGCGACTTAAAAATGCCATCAGCAATGTAACCGACTTGTGCGCCGTAAGTATGTCCGACTACACTCTTCACACCATTACCACCAAACTTGCCGTTGGCAGCTACCGTTTCCGGCAATTCAAGAATTTCATTCCGATAAGTGGATATGTTTCCGTTCAGGTCGTAAGTCAGTCCAAAGGCAGTCTTGTTACGATAACCCAGATTAAATTCAAAACCCTGGTTTTTCATTGCACCCGAATTTATCCAACGGCTGCCGCCTTCTCCCAGCACTCCTACTCCTGCCATTTCAGTCAGGATATCTGTTGTTTTCTTGTAGTAGTATTCCAGTGAACCGTACAGTGATTGCTTGAACAGGCTGAAGTCGATACCGACATTGGTCTGTGTCGTTGTTTCCCATTTGATATTGTCGTTACCGATCTGGTTGCGTTTGAAACCGGAAGGAAGTACACCGCCACCGTTAGAACCTGTGATATCGTATGCCGTACCGTAGCTCTGTCCGCCGAAAGAATCGGTTGTACCATAGTTAGGTGCATAGATAGTATAACGGGCAAGGTTGGAGATTTCCTGATTACCGGTCTGTCCCCACGAAGCACGCAATTTCAGATCATCAAGCCAGGTCAGTTCTTTCATGAAGTTCTCCTGTGTGATGCGCCATCCCAAAGATACGGAAGGGAAAGTGGCATAACGGTGGTTTTTACCGAACCGGGAAGAACCGTCCCGACGGAGAGTTAACGAAAGCAGATATCTATCGGCATAAGAATAGTTCATTTTGCCAAAGAAAGAGACGAGTGAATACCCCTCACCGGCACCGTATGCCTGTGCCGTGCCACTACCTGCATCAGGCCACATATAGTCGGGGGTAAGGATAGAGAAGTCTTCTTTGTATCCGGAGAAATGGCTGTCGTCTTCACGGTTCAACTCCATACCTATCATTACATCTCCACGATGTTTGCCTACTTCCAGTTGGTAGGTAGCAATGGCGTTCCACATCCATTTCGTCCAGTGTTCCTGCTTGGCTTCCACTGCGCTCTTGCCATTATTTGTCTGCGTTCCTTCCTGATAAGGATAAGTGAAGTAACGTGCCTGCTTGTTGGCATAGTCCAGACCGAAAGTGGAACGTAGATTGAATCCCTTGAAAGGAGTCAGATTGACATAGGCATCACCGAACATACGCCAGTAAGTGTATCGGTTGTCTTTATTGTATTCAAGTACGGCACGAGGGTTACGACGGTCGGGCCATCCGCCTACCGGTCCGCCCCATGAACCATCCGAAGCATATACGGGAATAGCGGAAGGAATGTCCAGTGCGGTTTCAATAATTCCACCCGGAGCCTGCACTTCCGACGTGCGATTTAATGTAAAATGCTGACCGATGGTCAGGATATCATCAATCAACTTATAATCGCTGTTCATACGAGCCGAGAAACGGTCGAAGTCCGTGTCTTTGATAACACCCAGATTCTTGTAATATCCCAGAGAAAAGAAAGAAGAACCTTTCTCCGAACCGTTGCTGACGGAAAGATTGTATTGCTGAATAACACCAGTACGAGTGATCTCGTCAAACCAGTCTGTGTCCGCCACAGGCATTGTATTCTTTGAATCCAGGTATTTGGAAAGAGTCATTCCGTATAATACCGGATTGCCGTCGGCATTATATCCCCAATTGTAAGCATATCCCAAAGCATTACCGTTCGGATTTTCACCGTCGTTCACGTAGGCTTGCCACATAGCTCGTCCGTATTGCTCAGTGTTCAGTACGTTCATTTTACTCTGATACATGGAGGCGGAAACAGAAGCGTCGAAATTGATTTTGATCTGTCCTTTCTTTCCTTGTTTGGTAGTAATGATGATCACGCCGTTCGCTGCACGCGAACCGTAGATAGAAGCGGATGCGGCATCTTTCAAAACCTGAATGGATTCAATATCATTACCATTCAGTTCGTGCATACCGGCTTTGGTAGGAACACCGTCGATTATATAAAGCGGGTCGTTATTGTTCAGCGTACCGATACCGCGGATACGTACGGTAGCCGATCCACTCGGATTACCATCGGCGGTGATGTTCATTCCGGGGACACGTCCCTGAAGGGCTTTCACCGGATTGTTTTCACCTTGCTTCTGGATTTCGTCTACTTTTACTACAGAAACAGCACCTGTCAGGTCGGCTTTACGCTGTGTAGTATAACCTGTTACGACAACTTCATCTACCATCTGGGTATCTTCTTCCAGTAGTACATTAACGATAGCAGCCGCTTTTACGGTCACCGGTTTATAACCAATATACGTAATCTTTAAAGTAGAGTTGACCGGAACTGAAAGAGTGAAATTACCATCGAAGTCTGTAATTGTTCCGTTGGTTGTAGCTGTAGTTTCAACGACAGAAGCACCGATAATCGGTTGCCCATCCGTTTTAGAAGTAACGTTTCCCTTTACCGTAATGTTTTGCCCCCACAGGGCCGACATGAAAGCAAACAGGAAACAAACGCTGCAAAGAAGTTTTTTGTTCTTCATGATACCAGGCATTAGTTTAATGTTATTAATTTAAAAGTACGAATTTTCTCTTTTCGATGATGCAAATTACGGTTGATTTAAGTCAACCGACTGAAAAAAATGTTTCAAATGCTGTAAAATATGTTGCATAGAACGCTATTTTATAGGGTTTTATAAGAATAATTCTCCATCATAAGAAAGTCGGGATTATATTCTCTCTCAATCATAGAAAATACTACCTTTGTATAGTAATTTAAGTCCTTGTAAAAAGGGATATTATTCATATAACAAGCATATAATCACTCAAAGTAACCAACAGAAAACTGAATGATATGAAAACAATCTCCAACGAACAACTTACTATTCAGGTATCTCCGCATGGAGCCGAACTTTGCAGTATCTTCGCCAATGGGAAAGAGTATCTGTGGCAAGCCGACCCTGCTTTTTGGAAACGCCACTCTCCTGTACTTTTCCCGATTGTAGGAAGTGTGTGGGAAAACCAGTATCGTAATGAAGGTATCGCTTATACATTGAGTCAACATGGCTTTGCCCGCGATATGGAATTTACTCTTGTTTCAGAAAAAGAAGACGAAGTACGATACCACCTTGTCAGTAATGAAGAGACATTACGGAAATTTCCTTTCCCGTTTTGTCTGGAAATAGGTTATCGTATTCAGGGTAAGCAGATCGAGGTTATATGGGAAGTTAAGAATACCGGAGAAAAAGAAATGTATTTTCAAATCGGTGCGCATCCTGCATTCTATTGGCCGGATTTTAATGCAGATACACAGAATCGTGGTTTCTTCGGTTTTGACAAGGAAGAAGGATTGAAGTATATCCTCATTTCAGAAAAAGGATGTGCAGATCCTTCCACTGAATATTCTCTGGAACTTACAGACGGGTTATTGCCATTGGATACACATACTTTCGATAAAGATGCTTTGATAATAGAGAATGAGCAAATCCATAAAGTAACCCTTTATACCAAGGAAAAGAAAGCTTATTTAAGCCTGCACTTTCATGCTCCCGTAGTCGGTCTATGGTCTCCGCCTGCAAAGAATGCCCCTTTTGTCTGCATTGAACCGTGGTACGGCCGCTGCGACCGCGCACATTACACAGGTGAATACAAAGACAAAGGCTGGATGCAACACCTGCAACCGAAAGAAACTTTCAAAGGAGGGTATACGATTGAGATCAATGAATAAGTAATGACAACCTATTCTGCGAATAGATTAAACACAGAACAGCTGCCGAACCTCACGGACGGCAGCTGTCAAACACCTAATCTACAAAACCTAACTTAAAAACTAACTCATAAATCTAATCTATGAAATACAGATGATACAAGTGATAAACACTTGATTATATTCTTGATAAATACCTACTGAAAAACAAATCTATCCTTTTATAAACCTAACCTATGCACACTGAATGAATCGACTGCGAATGTACCGCCCTTACTGTAAAAACACATACGATTGTACGGCTCTGTAGGGAAAATCAGATTAGTCATCGCTATCTTCCCACCATCCAGAAATATTTCTACCGAACACTTATCAACAAAGACATCCAGTTTATATTCATCTTCCTTTTTGATAGGCGCCCATGTAGCCAATGCGAAATCATCTATATAATTGATAGAAATCGTCTTCCGTCGATCGTGCGCCTCGATCTCGTGCGGAGAGCTGTTTTTCCCGAAATCTACGATGCCGCTTTTCGTACGGTCCATCACCAGTTTCTTTTCCGGAAGATTAAGGTAAATATCCACCTTCTCTCCCTTGTCATTGAAAAGACTGAATCCCATAATTTCCGCCTTTCCAGTTTTGATGTTCAGAGAAAGCTCATAAGCTCCTTCATTATCAGTCAATAAAGATTCGATGTGATAATCCTTGTCTACCGTAAAAGACGGAATATCCTTGCTTTCTTTTCGTAAGTTCTTAGTTTCCGCTACCGGTGCGGCGGAAAGATAAATATCATTGTCCTGTGTATAGAGTCCCAATTCACGGGGCAGTGCATTGGCACTACGGAACTGCCGGGTCGGAACGATATTGCAATACTGCCAGTTGCTCATCCAAGGCACTGCCACCACACGGTTTCCCGTATTTGAGAAACAGACGGTAGCATAATGATCTTTTCCCCAGTCCAGCCATTTCGTGACATTCGGCTGATTGTCACAAATAAATTTTGTACCGTCAAAGTCACCGATAAAATATTCAGTAGCACTCCCTCCGAAGTAACATCCCGGATTTACATTGACAATCAATGCCCATTTCTTATGGTTGATATCGCCGTCTACAGGAAGTTCCACCATATCCGGACATTCAAACTGACAGGGTTGCACACCGTATCCTTCGCCAAAGCTACTCAGGTAGTTCCAGTCTTTCAGATTATGGGAGTCATAGAAACGCATTTCCTTATCGGCAGAGACAATCATCACCCATTTACTCTCCGGTGCATACCAGAAGACTTTCGGGTCACGGAAATCTTTCAGACCATCGGAAGGACGCAGGACAGGATTCTTTTCGTATTTAGTAAATGTCCGTCCGTTGTCTTTGCTATAAGCCAGACACTGAATCTGTCCGTTCTTATCGCTGGCAGAAGTATAGTAAGCGAGGATGGAACCTGCTCCGTAGCCCGCCACATTCTCCTGATCGACAATAGAACTGCCGGAAAAGATATGCCCTAATGTATCACGGGCAATGGCAGGCGCCAGATGTTCCCAATGCATCAGGTCCTTGCTGACTGAATGTCCCCAATGCATATTTCCCCATTTGGAGCCATAAGGGTTATGCTGATAATACAAATGATACTCTCCATCTTTATATACCAATCCGTTTGCATCATTCATCCAGCCATAAAGGGGAGTATGATGGTAGACAGGACGGAATTTATCCGTATTGGCAGTATCAAACGTATCGGATAATCTGATTTCTTCCCAGCAGAGGGCGTCTTTCGATTTCCTTTGAATGCGCAAAGTGGCTGCCTTTGTATCAGCCGGCAAGGCAAAGGGAACAAAATAATCGACCTTTGTCTGTGCCAGACGGATATCCATATCGGTATCCGTTGCATTCCCCGTATCGAGCCGCACCTGACTTTCATCGGCTTCTTCCTCGATGGGGAGTAATATATAATGGGTAGGATGAACGATGTGGACAATTGTCAGGCTATCACCTTTCTGTTCAAGGGTGAATGTGCTTTTGGTTGACTGGCAATAGGTCAGTCCAAAGGAAACAGCCAGTGCGAGTGTGGCACCTTTACATTGTTTTATCCAAGGAGTTGTTTTCATGGTAACAGGATATTCAGAGTTATACGAGTGTTAGTCAAAAATAGACGAAGGCAAAGATAGGGGCTATCTTCACCTTCGTCTATAAACTTTGTTTCAAAGAGTAACACTTTTGATACATCATTGAAAAAAGGGAGCTACAGGCATATAGAAAAGCAGAAGTAACAGGCGAAAAGAGAAATGGGGCACGTCAATGCCGGAGTCGAACCGGATAGTCTTGCTGATTTTACAACTTCACTATTCCTCCCCTAAAATGAGACGAAGTAACTCTTCTCTACGACATTCTGCTTATGTCAAAGTAAAAACAAGGTAACAAACGAAAAGAGACTATAACCTGCTCTATCCAACTGAGCTATGCTTTTCCTCAAAGAATAAGGAGAGCAGCGGGAGTCGAACCCGCGACCTATGGTCGTCCCAAACGAAGTAACTCTTCTCTACGACACTTGTTTCTTTCGTAAACCGGAATCCTGAGAACTCCGGTTATACCACTATCTTTTTTATCTCCTGCAACGCATCATTTCCCTTGTCGATTGCAGACAAAATATCAAATATCTTATCCGACCATCCCGCTATTAAAAATACATCGTCACGAGTGATATCCAGCGGAGTGTTGCCATATCCGCTTAAGTCAAACAGATACAACTTAGCTACCGGACAAATTTTCTTGTACTTCCTCCACAAATCCGTTATCTGCAAGTCACTATGGCTATTCCACAACTGACAGTCAGTGAACATCATTATCTTATCCATCTGCGCCTTTCGGTCTATTAGGTCTTTGATAACCAAATACCCGTTTGTAGAGTATCCCACTTCACCTTCCCTTTTATAGAAAGCATCGACATTGGACAAGATACCCGTATCGGGCAGATTGATAATCTTCCATCTATCGCCAAAGATACCCGTCATCACCTGTTTGCAACGTGACTTCAACAACATTCCCAGCAGCAAACCGATGTCATAGTACAATACTTTACTCTTTGCCGAAACCGGACACTGCATGGAACCGGATACGTCACAGGCTATCAGCACACGGGTAGATTCATCAAATCCGGTAATATTGCGGGCAGACACCTGCACGGCACGTTCCAAAGCCGTCATCAACATCGTAGCATAGAGCGAAGGAGTCTTCGACAACTCACGGTAAGCAGCCAAAAAGCGGAAAGGCAACTGCCTGGAGTTTTCAACCGCCTTTTCGGAAGACAGCCTCTTCCCTACTGTCAGAATATGGTCTGCAGAAACTTCCGCTTCCAGTATATTCCTCAGATTGCGCAGCAAAGCCATGTATCCTAGTTTACCACTGTCTATCAATTCTTCCCATTTGGCACGGAAAGCTTTTCGCCGTTCTTCTTCCGTAGCAAAGGTACACTGACCTAAAGCTGACAATTCTGTCTCCCAAGTATAGGGAACCGGAAGATTATCATTGACTATTCCATTGAAAATTTCCTGTTGCCGTTCATCTTTCGCTTTCGGGTGCACAAGAAACAAGGCATCTTTCAGACAAACTTCTGCCGAACGGTTATACTTGGCAAACTGGTACGCATCGAATGTATTGAATGCATCCTGTAGCCCTGCCTGCAACTGTTTGGAAAGACGGTTCAGTTTCTTTGTCCCCGTCCGCCGGTTTGCCTGCTGATAACAGGCCAGCAGTTCGGTGATTTCATCGGCACGCCGAACGGTACGGGCAGTTACCCGCTTCACCAGATTGTCGCCCTGGTGGATACGCGCCAGTTCTACCGCCATCACCAAAGGGATGGAACGCAGGTTCATCGTTTCCCTTGCGTACGCCGCCAGTTGCGCCACAAACAAAGGGTTACATTTTCCGATGAGCGTACGGACCCTTTCTATTCTCTCTTCCTCCTGCTCATAGAAACTGTTGTTCAATGAAGTAGTTACCACGGATGTGTACAATTCCCATTCGGGTGTCAGCCGGTAAGCCGATGCCGATTCTTTGTTCAGCACTTTATTCATTCCTTTATTTATCCAGTTAAACTTCATCATTTATACTCTTTATTTGTTTTCTTTTGCAAAGATACGGGGGTGGGTGCGCAGCCTTTTTGCGTACCTCAAATTATTTTTCTACTTTTGGAGAAAATCTTTATACTTCCGCCTATGCCGGTCAATAGAAATGCCTTGATTCGTTATAAAACGATTGATAACTGTCTGCGTAATCCTTATCGTCGCTGGACACTGGAAGACTTGGTAGATGCCTGCTCGGATGCCCTTTACGAATATGAAGGAATCGACAAGGGAATCAGCAAACGTGCCGTACAAATGGATATACAGATGATGCGCAGCGAGAAGCTGGGTTATAACGCACCGATTGTAGTATACGAAAACAAATATTACAAGTACGAAGACCCGGAATACAGTATCACACAGACCCCGCTGAACGAACAGGACCTGAAAACGATGTCGGAAGCCGTGGAAGTTCTGCGGCAGTTCAAGGGTTTCTCCTATTTTACAGAGATGAGTGAGATTGTGAACCGACTGGAAGATCACATAGCCTCCGCCCGAATGAAGACGACTCCGGTCATCGACTTCGAAAAGAACGAATCTCTGAAAGGGCTGGATTATCTGGATACCATTTACCATGCCATCGTCAACGAACATCCCCTGCAACTTAAATACCGTTCGTTCAAGGCCCGTTCGGCAAACAGCTTCATCTTCTATCCTTATCTATTAAAGGAATATCGCAACCGTTGGTTCGTATTTGGAGTCAGAAAAAGCGGACGGATATTGCAGAATCTGGCTCTGGACAGAATCCATTCATTAGAGGTGTTATCGCGGGAACCCTTTATAAAGAATACATTCTTCGACCCGAACACATTCTTTGACGACTTGGTAGGGGTGACCAAAAACTCCGGAAGCAAAGCCGAGAAGGTCGGTTTTAAAGTAGCCGCCAACGAAGCCCCCTACATCCTGACCAAACCGATACACCACAGCCAACGAACCATAGAAACATTGGAAGACGGAAGTGTGATTCTTGAAATAGAAGTAGTCATCAACCATGAACTGGAACGGGTATTCTTCGGATATGCCAACGGAATACAAGTTCTTTATCCGCAGACACTGGTGGAGCTAATAGAAAAGAAATTAAGGAGGGCGGTAGAACAATACGAAAAGCCCAAATGAGTTACATTCAGATAAAAAGCAAGTAACCGGACCATTTTCACCTTTTCCGGAGAGAAAAAGACATTTTATGATACAATTAATTCCATTTTAATGAAGAATTAATTTGCTTTATCCTCTCTTTTTAATGGTTCGACCTTTACTTTGCCCTTGATAATACCGGAAAACTCATTAAATTATGAATATGAAGAGAAGTTTAATTTTACTATGCGGTCTGCTGACCGGCTTTACCTTGCAATCTACAAAGGTAAACGCGCAGACACAAACAGTGGCTAATGACCAGAAACAGGTCTATCCCTACACCTTTGCCCCCAGCGAAGGTCTGGTGAACCAAACAGAAAAAGAACATCGACAAGAGATTTGCATCAACGGTTATTGGGATTTCCAGCCTGTCCGCTTGCCGAAAGAATACGTTCAGGGAAAAGGTATCGCTCCCGAACTTCCATTGCCGGAAAACGACAGCGAATGGAGCAAAACTCGTATCAAAATCCCTTCACCGTGGAATATCAATGCTTTTGCTTACCGTGACCTGGAAGGTCCCGACCACCGCAACTATCCTTCATACCCTAAAGAATGGGAACAAGTGAAAATGGCATGGATGAAGAAGAATGTCACCATCCCTGCCGACTGGTCAGGGCAGCAAATCAAACTTTACTTTGAGGCCGTAGCCGGATATTCCGAAGTCTATATAAATAAAGAAAAGGTAGGCGAGAACTTCGATTTGTTCTTACCGTTCAGCTTTGACATCACCGATAAAGTGACTGCCGGCGAAAACATAGAGATACTGGTAGGCGTACGAAGCCAGTCGTTATTCGAAAACAATGCGACCATCGGGCGCCGCATTGTTCCGGGCGGCTCAATGTGGGGGTATCAGATCAACGGTATCTGGCAGGATGTATACCTGTTGGCCTTGCCAAAAATCCATCTGGAAGACGTATACGTAAAACCGCTGGTATCAAAGAATACACTGGAAATAGAAGTAACTCTTCAGAACCTGACAGAGAAGAAGACTGACATACAACTGCAAGGCAATATCCGCGAATGGGTGAACTGCGCAGGAACGGACGTCAACTCCGCTCCCGTTCCGAACTGGACGCTTGGTAATGAAGCATTGAAAGTCGCTCCTACGAAAGTGTCCCTGCCAGCCAAGGCTTCACAGAAAGTGACCTTACAAGTACCTGTCGGCAAGGATATATTAAAATACTGGACTCCGGGGCATCCCAACCTATATGCCCTGTTACTTTCCGTCAATAACCAGAAACAGACTGTCGATACCAAATACGAACGTTTCGGCTGGCGTGAATGGACATTGCAGGGTACTACTCAATATCTGAACGGCGAACCTTACGCATTACATGGTGACTCCTGGCATTTTATGGGTATCCCGCAGATGACCCGCCGTTATGCGTGGGCCTGGTTCACCGCCATTAAAGGGATGAATGCCAACGCAGTCCGTCCGCACGCGCAAGTCTATCCCCGCTTCTACCTCGACATGGCCGATGAAATGGGTATCTGCGTGCTGAATGAAACAGCCAACTGGGCCAGCGACGGTGGTCCGAAACTGGACTCCGACCTCTTTTGGGAAGCATCCAAAGAACACCTGAAACGTTTTGTCCTGCGCGACAGAAATCACGCGTCCGTTTTCGGCTGGAGTATCAGCAACGAAAACAAACCCGTTATCCTGCACGTTTACAATCGCCCCGAACTGATGCCGGTACAAAAGAAGGCATGGGAAGAATGGCGTGACATTGTACATCAGTACGACCCTACCCGCCCGTGGATTTCAGCAGACGGAGAAGATGACGGTGACGGTATATTGCCCGTAACCGTAGGACACTACGGAGACATCAACTCCATGAAACGCTGGATTGAAATCGGAAAACCTTGGGGAATCGGCGAACACAGTATGGCTTATTACGGCACCCCGGAACAGGTTGCCAAATATAACGGAGAACGTGCTTACGAATCACAGGAAGGCCGTATGGAAGGATTGGCTAACGAATGTTACAACCTCATCGTCAACCAAAGACAGATGGGAGCCTCTTACAGCACAGTCTTCAATATGGCATGGTATGCCTTGAAACCGCTTCCACTCGGCAAGAAAGACAAAAGCAAAGCTCCCACCGTTGAGGCTGACGGAGTCTTCTTCGGTGATTACAAAGAAGGAGTTCCGGGCGTACAGCCCGAACGTGTAGGCCCTTATTGCACGACGTTCAACCCCGGGTATGACCCGACCTTGCCGCTCTATCAGGAATGGCCGATGTACAGTGCCTTACGCGCAGCCAATGCTCCGGGCAAACCGGCCTGGTCTCCTTATGCTGTAATCGACAAACAACAGTACGACCATCGCAAAGCAACAACTCCTTCCAAAAAGTATAAGGAAGTCATCTTTATCGGTAGTCAGAACAGTAAATTAAAGCAGCTGATTGATGCGCAAGGAGTCATATTCTCCAAGAAGGCAAACACTCCTTCCCTGTTGCTCTATATCGTAGACGGTAGCCAAAAGTTGGATGCTTCTACCAAGGATGAGATACAAAAGCAAATCGCCAAAGGAGCGGATGTATGGATATGGGGACTCACACCGGAAACGGTAGCCGCATACAATGAAATTCTTCCGCTTCCGGTGTCCTTGGATAATCTGCAGCGTTCTTCTTTCCTGCCCGTACAAAAGTCATGGATGCACGGACTCAATAATTCCGACTTCTACTTCTGTGAACTTCAGAAGACCAACGCTTCCAGCTACTCGCTGAAAGGAGCTTTCGTAGAAGAAGGCGACGTCTTGCTGAACGCCTGTAAGACCGACTGGAGAAAGTGGAACAAACGCCCGGAAGAGATCAAGACTGCCGGAACGATCCGCAGTGAATACGAATGTACAGCCGCCACTCCTGTATTTGTAAAATGCCAGCAGAATGCTTCCACTTTCTATCTGAACACATTAACCGAATTTGCCAACTCAGAGAAGGGATTCAACACTTTGAGCGCTATTCTGAAGAATGCCGGAATAGCCTTCCAAAAGCCGGAAGTCAATATCGACGAGGTCTTCTTCCTGCGCGACGAACAGATCAACTTCCCCGTAGCCACCAAAGAGAAACTGGTGAAGGACAGCGACGGTGAATGGACACTGGAACTTTATGTATTCAGTCCACGCCCTTTGGACGACCTGTTGATAGAACCGAACATGCCGAAACTATCCCTCTTTGTGAAAGCAAAGAAACGTGCGCTGCTCATCAACGACAAACCTTATACGGCTGTATCCCACGACGGACGCAACGAAATCATCTACAAAGAATTGCCCTTGCTGCAAGGATGGAATAAACTGGTGATCAAACTAGGAGCCGGAGACCGGAACGACTTCACCGGTTATTTCAAATGCGATAACAAGAAAGATTTCCTTCCGCTGTTGAAAGCAGCTTTCGTGAATCCGGAAACCAAATAATAGTAAATAAACAAATGATGAAACTTACACACATTTTAGCCTCGGCGGCTATCATTTCAACGCTGAGTGCATGTAACGGTAGCCTGCAAACAGCGGATCGGACCCCGGTCGATTACGTCAACCCGTATATCGGCAACATCAGCCATCTGCTGGTTCCCACGTTCCCCACCATCCAGTTACCCAACAGTATGCTTCGTGTTTACCCGGAACGTGCCGATTACACCTCCGAACTGCTGAAGGGGCTTCCATTGATCGTCACCAACCACCGGGAACGTTCTGCATTCAATTTCAGTCCCTATCAGGGAGAAAAGCTGCGTCCGGTCATAACGTATAACTATGACAACGAGCACATTACTCCTTATTCTTTCGATGTGGAACTGGATGACAACCGTATGAAAGCGGAATATGCGCTTTCCCATCAGTCGGCTATCTACCGGATAACGTATGAGGCAGACAAACCGGCTTATCTCATCGTAAACTCCCGCAATGGCTCTATTCACGCCAACGAGAACTTCATCAGCGGTCGCCAGCAACTAAATGACAACACCAATGTCTATGTATATATAGAAGCACAGGAGAAGCCGATAAGCGCCGGCATCCTCGAAAACGGCACTATTGAAACAAGCAAGGATAATGCCGAAGGCGCAAATGCCTGTGCGGCATGGCGCTTTGCCGATGGAACCACAACGGTCAACCTCCGCTACGGTATTTCTTTCATCAGCGAGGAACAGGCCGAAAAGAACCTGCACCGCGAATTAAAAGACTATAACATCAAAGCACTGGCAGAAGCGGGACGCCAAATCTGGAACGAAACGTTGGGACGTATCCAAGTAGAAGGAGGAACGGAAGATGACAAAACCGTATTCTACTCTTCTTTCTACCGTACCTTCGAACGTCCCATCTGCATGAGCGAAGACGGCCGTTACTTCAGCGCCCTCGATGGAAAGGTACACGAAGACAACAGTACTCCTTTCTACACCGACGACTGGATTTGGGACACTTACCGTGCCGCACATCCTCTCCGCACACTGATCGACCAACAAAAGGAAGAAGACATCATCGCATCCTACCTGCGCATGGCGGAACAAATGGGCAATATGTGGATGCCTACTTTCCCCGAAGTAACAGGTGACACACGTCGCATGAACTCCAATCATGCCGTTGCCACGGTAGCCGACGCACTGGCCAAAGGGTTGAAAGTAGACACGGCAAAAGCCTACGAGGCTTGCCGGAAAGGGATTGAAGAAAAGACGCTCGCCCCGTGGTCGGGAGCACCGGCCGGCTGGCTGGACAATTTCTACCGTGAAAACGGTTATATCCCCGCTCTCCGTGTAGATGAACCGGAAAACGACCCGAACGTACATCCTTTCGAGAAGCGCCAGCCTGTCGCTGTCACTCTGGGAACCAGCTACGACCAGTGGTGTCTCTCCCGTATCGCCCAAGCTCTGAACAAGAAGGAAGAAGCCGAATACTATCTGAAATGTTCGTATAACTACCGGAATCTCTACAATAAAGAAACCGCTTTCTTCCATCCGAAAGATAAGGAAGGACAATGGATTGAGCCATTCGACTACCGTTTCCCCGGAGGCATGGGAGCCCGTGAGTATTATGGAGAAAACAACGGCTGGGTTTACCGCTGGGACGTGCCACACAATGTAGCCGACCTCATCAGCCTTATGGGAGGAAACGAGCAGTTCATCGCCAACCTTGACCGCACTTTCACCGAACCGCTGGGACGGAGCAAATATGCATTCTACGCAAAACTGCCCGACCATACGGGTAATGTAGGCCAATTCTCGATGGCGAACGAACCGTCTCTGCACGTTCCTTATCTTTATAACTATGCCGGACAGCCGTGGAAAACACAGAAGCGCATCCGTCAAATGCTGAAAACATGGTTCCGCAATGACCTGATGGGTATTCCGGGAGATGAGGACGGCGGAGGTATGACGTCATTTGTGGTCTTCTCTTCTCTGGGCTTCTACCCTGTCACTCCGGGATTGCCGGCCTACACCATCGGAAGTCCGCTTTTCACAGATGCCAAGATTACACTCAGCAACGGAGCCGTATTTGAAATCGAAGCCAAGAACGCTTCCAATGACAACAAATACATCCAGTCCGCCACACTGAATGGCAAAGAATGGAACAAATCATGGTTCAGCCATGATGACCTGATGAACGGTGGCAAGCTAGTATTGGTAATGGGCAGCAAACCCAACAAGGCATGGGCCAGCGGAGCAGAGGATGTTCCTCCATCATTAGAAATCAAGTAGCTATATTCTAGCGATTAAACGCAAGAGGGTTGTCGAAGAATCATCGAAATAACATCTGATTCTTCGACAATACCTCTTGTCATATTCCCCGGATGTCGGCTATCATATACGAGTATTCCAACACTTTGGTTATATAAAATAAGTCCCCGATTCTTATGAATATCATATTGTTTTTCGTACTTTTGCCACATAGGAACAGATTCAAGTAGAAGTACTATGAAATATCAACTGCAATTATTGATTTTTATCCTGCTTTGCCTGGCGGGCAGACTGGATGCGTCTCCTTTATATGATTACGGACTTTATCTTAAGTCTCATGCCGTACCGGCACCGGAAAGGTCTACCTTATATTTGGATGACAACCAACCTTTCTCCGTAAAAAACGACTTAACCATTTCTTTTCAGATATATATACGTGCCAATGAAGCCGACTATGGCTCCATTCTTCATCTGAAGACAGACAAAGGCCAGATAATACGCTTTTCGTTTGTTGCAGGCGAGCAAAACCATGCTCCCGCTTTAATGCTCAATGATGAGATTATCATCATTGACAAACCCATAGAACTGGAAAAATGGATCAATGTCTCGCTGAATCTGCGTCAGAAAGACAATGTGATCGAAATAGAATACGACAAAAAAAAGATGTCGTCCACCTTCCCCCTGCAAGAAACAAACAGCGTAACGATTACATTCGGCCAGATGCTAGGCTATCAGGCGGAAGTAGCCCCTGTCAACTTAAGGGATATCAACATCATACAGGACGGCAAACTGACAAGAGAATGGAAATTATGGAAACATAATGACAACCTCTGCTATGACGAAAAAGAGGGAGCCGTCGCGCGTGCTGTCCAGCCTCTCTGGCTGATAGACAACCATATCGAATGGAAAACTATCAATAAGATCACTACTTCCAGCAGAGTAGGCATAGCATTCGACGCCCGTTGCGCCTTATTCTATGTAGTCAGTCCCGAATCGGTAAAAGTGCTGGACGAAGACGGAAGACTCAAACAAGAGACTGCCGTACGCGGAGGATATCCTGCCGTAGAATATCCCAACCACCTGCTGTATGATACGCTAAGCAATGCACTGGTATCTTACTCACTGACGGAAAACATCATCTCCCGCTTTTCGTTCGCCGACGGCAAGTGGAGCAACGAAGTGCGGAATACCAAAGAACCCAACAACTATAACCATGCCAAAGCATTTAACCCCGCCGACTCCTCATTCTACTTTTTCGGTGGATATGGCTTCTATAAATACCGTAATGACCTGTTCCGCATGAAGTCCGGCAGTGAAATTATGGAGCAAATTAAATATGATCATCCTCTTTATCCCCGCTATTCTGCTGCTATGGCAGTAGTGGGCGACGAACTATATATCTTTGGAGGCAAAGGAAACAAATATGGTAAACAGGAATTGACTACCCATTACTACCTCGGCCTGTATGCCATCAATTTAAAAAGTAAACAGTCCCGCACCATCTGGGAGAAAAAAGATGATAACAAGGAAACCATCATGGCTTCCTCCATGTACTTCGAACCGGCAGACAGTTCTTTCTATGCCGTATCTACGGACAACGGGGGAACATTGTGGAAGATTTCCATGAAAAGCCCCGTTTATACAGAAGTTTCAAAACCGATCAATAACAGGCTGGACTACCAGGACTGCGATTTTAACCTTTACTATTCGCCGACTCACAGGAAACTGTTCCTTGTGCTGGACAAGATACTGAACAATCGTACGCACGATATAAAGATCTATTCCATCAATATGCCTTTAGTCAACGAGATAGATATCCGGCAGTCGGTGGATGAAATGGGCTCCGGCAAATGGTGGAATCTGCTGTATGTCATCGGTGTTCTGGCAATACTAGCCTGTGGTGCCTGGCTGTTCTATCGTTCAAAAAGCAAACGTCAGCCAACCCAATCGGCTGCAACCTCAAAAGAAGTTCCTCAATCGGTTGCCGCTCCAAAAGCCATCTCTGAGAATCAAGAGAAAGTTACTCCGATGATGCCGGAACAAGAAAGCGATCCCGCACCGAAAGAGATAGTCAACTACTATGACCGTAGCCGTTCCTCCATCTCATTGTTAGGGTGCTTCAATGTACGCGATAAAGAGGGAAATGATATCACCGCCAATTTCACTCCCCGCTTGAAACACTTGCTTATTTTGCTGATATTATATACAGAAAAGAATCCGAACGGTATCCTGACCTCCAAAACAACGGGAATCCTATGGCCGGATAAGGAAGAGACGGCTGCCCGCAACAACCGTAATGTAAACTTACGCAAGCTTCGGGTATTATTGGAGAGTATCGGTGATGTAGAAGTCGTGACGGAAAACAACTTCATGCACATTAAATGGGGCGAGAACGTATTCTGCGACTATCGCGAAGTGCTTGCACGTATCCAGCAATTCAAGGAGAAAGAAAACGACGAATTACTCAACCGTATCTTGGAACTTCTGTTGTATGGACCATTGTTGCCCAACACCATTCTCGATTGGTTGGATGACTTCAAAGAAACATACTCCAGCCACTCCATCGACTTGTTGAAGGATCTGTTTGAAATTGAAAAACAACGTAATCATCCGGACATGATTCTCCGCCTGGCAGACATCATGTTCCTGCACGACCCGCTGAATGAAGAAGCATTGGCCGCCAAATGCGCTGTGTTCTCCGCACAGGGAAAGAAAGGGATTGCACGAAATCTGTATGACCGTTTCTGCAAGGAGTATCGGGACTCGATGGGAGAAGATTATAAAACACCATTCGCAGATTTATAACTGTACAGCTTTACTTCTTTCCTAAATGAAAAATGAATCAAACAGTAGTATCTCCATTGGGGGTGACTAAAAAGTCGGTACCATCTCCATTCTCCTCCTTCGGGAAGGAGGAGAATGGAAGATAGAACCGACTATCATTTAGTTCAAAACTGTACGGGAATGAGCTAAACTGTATGAATGGATAATCAGATGTACGAAAGAAGCATGGAGGACTTGACAAACCGCTTTTTATATTGTATATTTGTAAGTAGAAACCGGAAGAAAATTCGATAACATTGATAATATAGACGAAAAATGAGCGATAATAAGTATAATATAATAACAGTTTACAGGCATTTCCACTTCGGATAATGCTTGTCAGATAGTCTGATACAAGCTAAGGGCTGCGATTCTTTATGGGAATTGCAGCCCTTTTTGTTGCTTTATATTAATATTTATTACTAAAATAGCAATATTCGGGTTTATAATAAACTTGGGGGACATTTATAATAAACGATGAAAGAATTTATTAATAAACGATTGGAAGTTACTGCATAATCGGTCAATATCTTTCGTATAGATATGGGTGCTGACCTTGAAAAGTTCTTTGTCCTTTAAATAAGCAAATGAATTATTACAACAATTACTCTTTTCTTTTTTTATGTCATAGGACTGAAAACCTTACTGTACCATTACGAATGAATCGACAAGGAAACAATGCATGACTTTACTACTGACTCAAAAGAAAAGCAGACTATCAATGGCGGGAATCTTCCCGCCGACTGATAGTCCGCTCTTTTTATAGTATTTACCTACTTGACTCTATATCAATTGGATTCTCCCATGATAGTAGTGGCAGATGATCCCCAAGTAAAGTTGCTCTTCAATGCCGAATTGGACTTCAAGTACGGTTGCTGAACCTTCGGTCCCTTCGTCCATTCTTCCGATTCGGATGTCAATGTATTCAACAGGTCTTGGAAGTGCATGGAAACTACGTGTTTCGGGTCCGGATTCTTGTAATATTCCAAATATTCCATCGGTACATATACCGTGCTCGGCCATGTCTTAAAGACAGTACACCATGTTGTCGGTTGGGTAGCACCTTCATCGGCATCACTACGGGCAACTTCCTTACACTGGAACGGTAATGACTTTAAGTGCAAAGTCTTGAGTGCCGTCACATTATCAAAGATGTATCCGTAAACATAAGTCATGGTACTCGGGAACCAAGCTTCATTTACTACCGAATTACCGAATGCATGGCGACCGATATAAGTCGGACCTTCGTTCACCACTACCGTTCTCAACTTGGTACAGTTACGACAAGCTTCTCTCGGTACGTATTGCAATCCTGTCGGGAATGAAATATTCTCCAGAAGGTTACATCCGTTGAATACACCATTCTTCAGCGTTTCATTCTCCACTTCCGTCATATCCAAAGTTTTCAGGTTGTAGCCCTTACCCGCTGTCATCATGTTCTTCAGTAAGTTCAAATCGGTATCGTTGAGTCTGCCCTTCAACTCCAGGCTAGTGATGGATTCCCAATCTTTATAGATTTCGTCATCAATAAGACTCTGCAATACATTTGTCAAACCTCCCGGAGCCGGAATTTCAATCTGAGTGGCCGCAGCCTGACGGATAACCATATAGTCTTTCTTGTTTTCATAACCCTTGCGATAGATGTAAACGGTAGCCTGACGTTCTCTCAGTACCTTATTCACATCGTACGTGAAGATGACACGTTCGGGCATGGAGTTGTTTGCCATATGCAGCCAACCATTCTCTGCCGTATAGCCACTTTCTTCCGGATATACGATATCCACCAAAATCTCGTTCTTCGGATCGGTCAACGTAGACTGTACGCTATACTTCACGGTAGCGGCACTGCCCAGCTTATCCAAACTTATTCTGAAATCGTTCTTGTTGGTAATAACCAGTTCCACATCGCTTGCCTGAGCTTGAGTCACGATAAACTCTTCTCTCACCTTCTTGTCGGCAGCGGCACAAAGCGCGATCGTTGCCGTACGTTCGCCACCGGTATTTTCTTTCACGGAAACAAGGAAGGTAGAGTCGCCCTTGGCATCTATAGCAGGCTTGAACGAAATCCAATCCTGATCGTTCTTATCAATATCAATCGTCAAATCCCTCGGTCCGTTGGTATTGGTTGCCTTATATTTCAACAGAATCGAATCTTCTTTCGATGCCAGGTTAGTGAACATTTCCTTGTTATCGACCGTAATGACAGGTTTGGGTAGACCGGTCTGGAAGATATTCATCGTAGCCTTTACATTATCATTATCTTTCGAAGAGATTTCAATGGTACCTCTACGAATATCAAACTTCTGATTCGGCAACACCTTAAAGTACAGTGTATGGTTTTCCATCGCACGTGTCTCCGGTTCACCTGCGGGGCGTTCGTCTGTCGGCATGATCCAGCCCGTGTCACCGGAATAGAGGAAACTGGTTTTATACTCTCCTGTGTTGATTCCAAACTCTACGGAAATAATATGCTCACCGGCATCCAGGTTTTCGTAGGCCTTCGGGTCGGTGATTACCACCGCATCCTTCTGTGCCTGATAGATAACGAAATCAAACTTAAAGCCACCGGACACGAGAGAAAAATTAGCACGGCGTGCATCCGGTTCCACATTTTCGGCTGCAGCTACCCATACTTTGTTGCCTTCGCCGGCCGTTCCTTCGCGTTCAAACAGCACTACCCAGCTATTATCCACACCTTCCGAATCATCCAGTACGATATGCCAATCCTGATTGGCATTGAATGTCAGTACTTGAGCGGAATTTCCCGCAGAAGAAAAACTGAAGGTGGACGCTTCGTTCACGATCTCCAATTTAGGCTCTAGCGGCGTCACCACTTCCGGACCGGTTTCATCGTCACCACATGCAGTCAGTAACGATGCCACCAAACATCCGGTCAAGCCGATATATTTCCAATTGATAAAATTTATCGCTTTCATGCTTATTTCACTTTAAATTCTTCTTTTACAATATTAAGGTATTTCATACCGTATCCATTCCCGTAATTCGGGTCAGTCGGTTCGATAGCCTGATCCACATTCCAACGGTTAAAAGAATCGATGATGACCATCGGACGCTTTCCCAAATTCATCTTGGCAACATTACACATCTTACGGAACATATCTTCATCCTTAAATACCACCGGGAAGTTATAGAACTGAGTTCCATCACCATCTATCCACTGATTGAACGAAGGTGAAACGCTAGGTACGAAGTCTACTCCGTAATTAGCCCACTCATATTCGCGGTTGTACTTAAAGTTCTGGTCGATGCACTGCGGATAGCAGGTAGGACGGAACCAGTCGGTCTGATTGTACATATTATCCATGTACACAGCATCCACTTTTCCGCTCAGGAAGAAGTTATGCCAGCGTGCGGGAGGCGTCCAGCGTTCCTGACGTGCTAAGATATAGATCTCAAGCCCATTGCCATTGCCGTCTTTTACATTTTCACGTACTCTTTCACGGATCGTATTATAAAGTTTCTCAGAATCGCGTGCATACAACTTATCAGCATTCCAGACTACAATCATCGGTTTGCCGTCTACAGTATAGTAAAGATCGTTGTTCGTACAGAAACGGCTTGTCAGGTTGACAAAAAAGCTATAAAGTTGCTCACAACGTGCAGAGACACCATTTTCATCGGCATCATCTTCTATCATGGCGGTATTATTCAGTCCGCTTGCAAAATTATTCATATCCATAGAAACCGCATAACGCAAACCTCCCCACTCAATACCTTCCGAGTTGGGATTCAGTCCCGCCATATAGTTCACGAAATTCACGTTACCTTCGTTCAGCAAATCTCCCTTACTGGTATCCAGACCGATGTTCGGCAAGATAAGGAAATTGATACCGGCATTATTTGCCCAGGTAAGGTGCTGCTGAATCAAGTCAGCAGTTTCGGCTTTATTGATATCCATCGAATAACGTCCCAGCACCGGACGCACATTCGGACAAAGCTGTGGATACTGTCCGCTCTGATTATATTCACCAATCAACCGCGCATACTTCTTTTCATCCACCCCCGTACTACCCAAGTTCCAATAAATGGCTCCTACCGGAATATCGCTGCTCGGTCTGATTTGCGGAATCTCATAGTTCAAGAAATGATCATCGATGGAAGGACCGTCATCTGTCGGTGAACAGGCCGATCCGGCCACCAGTCCCAACGTCAGGCATATTGCAAGACCTGTCTTATTAAAAATCTTATACTTTTTCATTTTTCAGTCATTACTTAATTACTACTTTTCTACCTTATAAACTAAAAGTGTAGCTTCTATCAAGAAGTTATAAGCCTTGTCCAAAGCCTCTTCGGCATCCTTGATACCAGTCAGCTCACGGGCATTCTTCAAGAACTCTTCATAAGTCTGTCCATACTTCTTGGCTTGGAAATCCATGTTGAACTGTACATAATCAATATTCTCCCAGCTGGCTATCATTTCTTCCTGATTAGGTACAGGTTTTGCGAACTGAAGCATTGTGAAGATATTGTCTCCCCAACGGGCGGCATTAGGCTTCGGGCTATTCTTCTGTAACAAATCGATAGCTCTGTAATAAGCCTCTGCATTTGTCTGACGTTCCGCATCCGGGAAGTAAAGGCGTTCGGGCCAGCCATAGTACATATTTCCGCCTTCTTCATAAGCCTGAGATCCGTTCAGAAACAGAGGCGGAAGGTTCAATGCACGTGTGCGGCGTTCCATACGCCAGGCAGACATTCCATCCAGGAAGTCGGCAAACCAGCGTTGTTTGTAGATTTGTTCCAACTGTCCTTCTTTACCGTCTGCTCCGTTGATGTCGGCAGTCATCAGTTTACGGGTATCATAGAATCCTTTATGACTGGTTCCCCAGGCGATTCCTTCCTGAGCCATATAGGCAGCAGAAGAAGCAGACAAGCCGTTCTCTTCGAACGAAGCACGGATGCCTTCTTCATAATAGGTCTGTGCATCCTTGGATCCCAAGTCGAACTTCACTTTCGCCTCAGCGCAAAGGAAACAAGCATCTGCCCAGCGCAGTAAAGGCATCGTAGCGTCCATTGCATAATATCTCGGGTTGATGTAGCATCTGTTGTCTTCATTCATTGACAACGGATCAGGGATTTCTCTTGTACCGTTCGGGTCGGTCGGGTCGATCGGTCTTCTCCAGCCGAACGGTGTACGGGCACCCGGATTGTCCGGTGTAGGAACGTATGGAATGGAGTAACGTACACGCAATGAATCACGCACTTCATATCCATCTATCATCCATTGCAGATGTTCCTGCTGATCGCTGGCAGAACAACCGCTCACATCACAGTCGTGTGAACGAGTCAGCACATCCGTCATACGATAAGGCTGGCGTTCCGGCCAATAAACGTTGGAGCCGTCGAAGTAAGTCTCCATACGCGGATCGTTGTATGAGAACAGATAAATGGCGAAATATTCGTTCATGGAAGGGATCAGTCCCCAGTTTGCTTTCGTCTGAATTTCTTCTTTATACAAACGAGTGTAATACCAGGAACAGTCTTTGTCGATCACCGTTCCATATTTGGGAGCAAACGCATCGTCCAGAGAACTGAACAGCCATTCTTCATGTCCCATAGATTTCGCAGCATATTCGCGTGCTTTCTCTTCGCTGATGTTCTGGATATTCATGGCTATCTCCAGGCGTAATGTATTAGCCAGTTTACGCCATTTCTGCACATCTCCGTTATAAACAGGGTCTTTCAGAATCTTATCAGTGGATGATTCGTCGAACTCATCGACTGCCTGATCCAGCCAACCCAAAATGGAATAGTAAGCATCGGCTTCCGAATCATAATCAAAGATACGCTTGTCCGTTCCTCCGTCCATACCGGCATGGCTTAGTCCGACCGGACCATAGAGTGACAGTAACTGGTAGTAAGTGAATGCTTTCCATGTCTTTACAACAGCCAGACTGTTAGGCAAAGAGCCATCATCGTATGCTTTTGCCAGCTCTTCCAGGTCGCGCAGAATCTCTACATAAAACTTACGGTAGAATCCGTCTCCCCTTTCGTTCCACGGTGTCTGGAAAGCGACGTTAGTAATGTAACGTGAATAACTCCACATACGGTTATTATTCAATTCACTGATCGCATTCATTGTTTTGTAAACCGTACCGGGGAAAATACTCTGTAGATTTACCTCATACAATTTGTTCGGGTCCGAGTTGATGGTTTCGAAACCGTCCGTACACCCCACGGCAGTCGATGCCAGCAGGAGTAACGGTAATATTTTGTTTTTCAATTTCATGCTTTACGAATTTAAAAAGAAACTTTAATATCAAATCCATAGGTTGCGGAAGGCAGGTTGAAACCACGTTCGAAACCTTGTGCATTTCCTGTTGTACTCGTTGCCTGCGGATCCAGCCCGTGCGGTGTATTGGCAAACAGGGTAGCAATATTTCGTCCGACAGCCGCCACACGGAATGTCTGGAACGGAGTCTTTCTCAGCCATTTTTTCGGTAAATCGTAGCTGACAGTGATTTCACGCAACTTCACATAAGAAGCATCGTAGATGAAACGGGAAATATCGCGAGAGGTATAGTGCATCCAATAGCGTTCGGGGGTACAATAACCCAATACTTGTTGTCCAGCCAGCCCTTCTACGTCTTCGTCATAACGGCAATTAGGAAGAACTACCCCTTTAGGACGTCCCCAGTCAGGATAAATCTGTCCGTTTGCAGTCGGTGTGTTGGCGTTCTGAGGACGCATGAAGCCATATCGTTCTTCGTCCGACTCACCCAAAATCTTTCTGGAGAAGAAATCCGCGTCACGACCTTCCAATGATTTGACGGATTGTCCGTCTACAGAACTCTGGATGGATGTCTGAGAGAAGAACTTACCACCCTTCTGGAAGTCGAACATGACAGAGAAGGAGAAATTACCCAAACGGAACACGTTGTTCCAGCCACCTCGCCAGTCGGCTTGTACACAGCCTAAATATTCATAGTCCTGTCCTTCTTTCGGCGACCCGTCGAGCTGACAAAGAATGTATCCTTCGGCATCGCGCTTAAATGTCTTCGCATAGATAGCACCGTAGGGCTTGCCTACTTCCGCATAAGACTTCACGTTGTACACACCGCTACCAATCTGTATCTTGTCGATACCTTCGGGCAATGATTCTACCATGGAATTGTTCTTTGACCAGTTGAAAATGGTTTTCCACTCGAAGTTCTTCACTTTCACCGGCACACCGCTCACGGAGATTTCCCAACCCTTGTTGGAGATTTTACCGGAGTTGATGATTACACGCTGGTAATTGGATAAATAAGAAAGTTCCGACTCGACAATCTGATCACGAGTGTATTTGTCATAGTAAGTAACATCTGCTGTCAGGCGTCCGTCCAGCAAACGGACTTCCGCACCGATTTCTTTTGATATGGTTGTTTCCGGTTTCAAGTTCGGATTCTTACGTACGGCGTCGCCCTGGAACCATGCCATGTCATTACGGAACAGACCTCCGTAACTGTAACTGTTAATCAAACGGTCGAAACCGGCATCGTTACCCACGCGGGCAATAGAACCACGCAACTTGGCGAATGAGAATGTCTTGCTCTTCAGTTTGGGGAAGATTTCCGTCAACACGGCACTGGCACTACCGGAAGCATAGAAGTAAGAATTGTTGGCTTTCGGCAAAGAACTTGACCAGTCGTTACGGAAAGTTCCGTCTACAAACAAACCATGATACCCCAAAGACAACATACCGAATACGGACTGTTTCTCTTTCGCATTCACACTTTCCGTCCCACTCAATATAGAGGCATTGTTGGACAATGACTTCACATCCGGAGCTGCCAGTTGAGAAACCTGATTCCAAAGTTTATACCAGTCATTCTTTTGCATAGAAGTACCCAAGTTAGCACTGAGGCTGACCTTCTTGATATTGCGGTTATAAGAAATAACTCCTTCATAGTTGTAGTTGTTGGAGGCTTCACGGAAAGTTTCGTACTGTCCGTCGATATCCCACATGGTATAATAATTGTCAAACTTCCAACCGTTCTTGTTTGCCTTTTCTACACTGGCACGCAAACGGATATTCATTCCCTGAATCGGTTTGATATTAAGAGTCAGGTTACCACGGAAGTTATTACGGCCGTCACCATTGCTGATTTCGTTCAGCAGCCAGTAAGGATTGTAGAATCCGTTACCACGCGTGAAGGCTTCACCTGTCTCGCGCTTCCACGGCAATAATTCCTCCATAACGACGTCACGCGGCATATTCATGATGGCACGCATCGGGTTACGATTACTGTCCCCTTTAAAGTCACGGTTATCGGCTGTTTCCAGCTGATAGTTAACGGAGATTTCACTGGACAGCCATTTAGCCAGATCCATATTCACACGCAGGTCAAATGTGTGACGCTTCATGTTATCAAAGTTCTTCAGCATTCCGTCGTAGTCGATACCCGTATAGTTGAAACGGATACCTGCTCCATTGAATACCTTATTGACCGAAACACTATGAGTCATGGCTACACCCATTTCATACATATCCGTAATACCATTCTTATTAGGTACATAAGAACGTATCTGATTATTACGTCCCACCAGGTCAAAGCCTAACATCGGCAACCCCCATGAGCGTTGGTTCGGATTCGCCCAGTTAAATACAAAAATACCATAAGGCAGGCTGGGGTCATAAGCATAACCGTTCTTTGAGTTGGAACCATAATAGTTGAATCCGTCACCCACACCGACAGCCGGAAGGCTGGCCGAACCATAAACATTCTGATAGGCAGGAAATTCACGCAAGAAAGTAAACTGCATATTGTAGCCATAAGAAACACCGAGTCCGGATTTCTTTGTAGCCTTACGGGTAGTGATCAGAATAACGCCATTGGCAGCATCAGATCCATACAAGGCAGCCGCATTGGCACCTTTCAAAACTTCGATTGATTCAATATCGTCCGGGCTGATAGCTGAAGCAGGATTACCGTAGTCCAGGTCTCCATCTTCTCCCATCGGGTTCATGATGGGCACACCGTCAATTACGTACAACGGCTGGTTATTTCCGGTCAAGGAGTTGTTACCACGAATTTCTACACGGGTAGAAGACAACGGACCGCCATTCGAGATAAAATTAACGCCCGAAACTTTACCGCTCAGGCTATTCAATAAGTTCGGGTCACGTGTATCCAGCAAAGATTCCGTGTCAATGGACTGACGGGCATATCCCAACGATTTGGATTCACGGCTGATACCCAATGCCGTAACCACGACATCGTTCAGTTCTTTGACATCCTCACTTAGAACGATGCGCAGCAGATCATTGTTTTTCAAGGTAGCCAGTCTGATAGTCTTTACAGCATAACCTATGAATCTTACATTCAGAATAGCATCTTTCGGCACATTGTTCAAGGTAAATTGTCCCTCCATATTTGTCGCAGTAGCTAAGTTTTGGTTTCCAACCACCGTAATATTAGCACCTGGAAGCGGATCACCAAACTCGTCAACAACGACTCCAGTGACCTTTCGGTTTTGCGCCGAAAGTGAAAGTGCGAAGAACGTGAGCAATACCATCAGGCACGTCCCTATCCTCCAGCTTCTTTTCAGATAAAGTTTCTCCATATTAGCTTAAGTTTATAATTAATAAATTTGTTCTTTTCATTTTTCTACAGTGATGGTGAAGTAGTTCAAATCAGGTTTGCCCGCCACAATGTTCAGCACGGTACGGCGCCAGCCGTTCACATCGCTCTTCATGGTGAAAGCGTCGACAGTAACCCATTCGCCTCCGGTAGCAGGAAGTTCTACGACAGGACCTTGTCTTCTTTTCGTGCCTTCGCCAAAATCAAAACGGATTTTAGCATCTTCTTTGGCAGCATAACATACCTTGACTGTAATATCTCCGGCAGCATAAGGCAGTTCTTTCCATTCCATCCACTCACCCGCCTCTGTGCTGGTGACGTACCATTCGGTGTTCTTATCCGGAGCCACACCGGCTATTTTGGCAACATCCAGACTTCCGGTACGGTATTGATTACCGCTATTCTTAGCAGATACATCGAAGAAGTAATCGCAGGCCTCCATTTCTACACGGAATGATTCGGCCCATGCCCGGCTGCTACTGTATTTACGGAGAATGTTCAGACGCTGATTGGGGAAGTCATAGTAAATGTTGTCGGTACTTCTCCAATAAGCAGCATTCTCGGCCATATCGGTAAAACCTTCCAGGAAGACCAGATCAGCACTCTTCGCAACCATATCGTCCAAAGCATCCGTCAAACGTTTGCCGTGATCTGCATCAAAAAACATACGGGTACCCGATTTATCATTGGTATAGAAAGCCGGAACAGCCACACCTACAGTTTTTCCATTGAAGGTACGTACCGTCCAGGAACTACGGGTGGGAGCCTGCTCAGCAGCAATAAACCAATCGTTCAGTGATTCTACGACTGATTCGTCCACCTCTTTATCACGGTCCTGAAAGGCTCTGTCGGCACAAATAAAGAGATCTTCGCCATAAGCCGACTTGAAGTCAGCATGAATCTTGTTCAGAATAGTCTTTAATTTGCCCTTACAGTCTATTTTCTTGTTGCCCAATGCAGCATAGTCTACATTAAGGAAACCATTGATGCTCCACAAAAACAGGACAGGTTTGCCGTCTATGCGAAGAAGATACTTGTTATTAGCTTTATTCTCGCCATAAAAGTTATCGAAGGCCAGTTTTATATTGTAGTCCCATATATACTTATATATATCGTCCAAATTGTCCAGCGGATACATCACCTCTTCATCGGTCAGTCCCTTGTTTTGCTGAGTTTCGGCATTAATGAATGTAGCATAAGTCTGGTACAAATCAAAATTGCGGGCAGCCGCCCAAGAAGCCGGACAGTCATCGAAGATGGCAATCTTCAGATTTTCTTCATTCCGGCGCTGTAAAGCAGCAATGAAATCTTTGATACGGGTAGGATCACCATGATCTCTGTCATAAGCAGGATCAGTGTCGGCCTTCGGCAAGCGTCCGCGGCAATTGGGAGCTACATAATCCAAACCACTATACACCATCTCTTCCACCAGATTATCCCACCACTCTGTTTCCGTAGCTCCAAAAGACTTCACTTCGAAAAGCGGCTTATTATAAAAGGTTGTAGAACTTGTCCCGCCACTGGCAGCATCTTCTCCATTGCGGAGATTCTTCTGGAAGCTGAACAATGCACCCATCAGGAAATTATGTTCGGGAATGTTACTCTCTACCGCAGGAGCAGGAAGTATGAACGTCCCTTCTGTCGGTATAACCGGGTCCGGATTAGTCTCAGGAACAATAGTATTGTCCTCATCAGAACAGCTAACAATCATGGAAGCTAATACAAGCCCCATCGTGATTTTCAAATAATTTTTCACGGTCTCTTTTTTATATTATACATTTGCTATTTGTTACACCTCGAAAACACCCTTTTTATCTATTATTTAAGAAAGCGTCGACTGAACAAACTTAATATTTAAGGTTATTTTTGAGTTCTGATGCAAAGTAACAAGAGCCTGCTTAAGATTTTTTATAAAATACGATTAAACTCTGATTAATTTCTAATTAATTTTAAAACTAATACTATCTTCTTATAATTTTTCGCAATCTTAGGTATTAATTTCGGGAAAAGGGGGAAGTTTTATATCCTATAATATGCTGTCCATACCCTATTTATTTATCCAAATGAACATTCATTTCCTGCAAAAAGAAGAATATTTCAAGTAGAAAGGCTAAAAAGGGGAATAAGGCAAATACTATACAAACATAACACAAATCAGGAGATATCCAATTAGTAACTTATCCGATTATATAAGATGTGGATTTTTAGTATTACAATGGCGTTATTCCTGGTAGATTTTCAAAGCGCTCCCGTGATTATTTGCATAAATTCCGCATTTAAGGGATATTTAATAGTCAATTAAGCGAAAATTAAGCTCTCACTTAACTACCTGTCTCTATATTTGCCACATCATTTTTCGTGATCAAACTGTGAATTGCAGTCTTTGCCAAATCATAATTTTAAATACAATGAACTTTTAAACTACAAAATCATATCATGAATCAAATTAGCAAAGTATTTTTAGCTTGCGCCTGTAGCCTGTCCGGTCTGACAACGCAAGCCCAAGATCAAACCGTATGGAGCAATGATTTCTCCAATGCCTCCCAACCACTGAATACTGTGGGACGTGGTGTCTGTCGGGTGAACGATGGAGTATTTCATTCGCGCAGCGCTTATGCCCTCTTCGGCAATCCTGAGTGGAAAGATTATACCCTGTCTTTCAAGGCACGTGCCCCGAAAGACGCCGAACAGGTACAGATATGGGCAGGCTTCCGTACACATAACCGCTTTGACCGTTATGTGGTAGGTATCAAAGGCGGGTTGCAAGACGATCTCTACCTGATGCGTACCGGATATATGGGTACAGACGAATTCATGGGAGTCCGTCCGCTGGGCTTTCACCCCGTGCCGGGAGAGTGGTACAAAGTGAAAGTGGAAGTATGCGGTAACCGTATCCGGGTTTTTGTAAACGACGAAAAGCTTCCTCATATTGATTTGGAAGATAAAAACAGCAATCTGGCTCCCACCGGTGAAGTAGCACTGGGAGGCGGATGGATAGATACGGAATTTGATGACCTCACTGTCACCCCATTGGCAGAAGACGCTCTCAAAGGTGTCAGGGTTGAGGAGTATCGCATGGCACTCACCACACAGGAAAAGGAGAAGAAACGCAGCGAAGAACGGGCGCAATACACCTCCGTCAAACTGGATAAACTAACTGCCGACCGCACCGAGCTATCACTGGACGGAAACTGGCTGTTCATGCCCGACTACCAACTAAACGATAAGACAAAGGCCATCTCCATCCAGACAAACGACAACGACTGGCATATAATGCCCGTTCCCGCTTTCTGGAACCCTATCCGCATCTGGCTGCATGGAGAAACCATGCCATCACCCACCGGGCCACAACATAAAGGGGTATCGGACACCTACTACCAACAAGAAACCGACCGATGCGAAAACTATACGTTCAACTACCGGAAAACCGGTGCTGCCTGGTATCGCCAATGGCTGGAACTGCCAGCCGACGTGAAGGGAAAACAGTTGACTCTTTCATTCGACGCCGTATCCAAAATGGCGGAAGTGTATATTAATGGCGAAGCGGCTGGTTCCAACATCGGTATGTTCGGTGATTTCCAAGTAGATGCCACCCGATTCCTGCGTCCGGGACGCAACCTGATCGTAGTAAAAGTGACACGTGACATCAACGGAAAAGCCGCACAAACCAGTGACGCCATGGAAAACTACTATTCATCAGTACGCAAGGAAGTAGAGGATAACCAGAACGACCAGCAGGCCAACAAAGCCGTATTGACAGACATCCCTCATGGATTCTATGGTGATAACCCTGCCGGTATATGGCAACCGGTGAAACTCATTGTCAGCAACCCGCTTAAAGTAGAAGATATCTTTATCAAGCCGGCTCTGGACGGTGCATCAATAGATGTCACCATCAAAAATCATGCGCCCAAAAAGAAAAACTTCGATATCCGCATAGATATTATAGATAAACAGACAGGGGAAACGTTGTACGGTGCACCTGTGCGTAGCAAACTCTCATTAGCGACAAGCGCACAAGAAACATTTACCTGTGATATCAAAGGGCTGAAACCCAAACTTTGGGAACCTGCCACTCCTAATCTTTATGATTTTCGCGTGAGCCTGACGGAAGGAAAAAACAAAGTGACGGACTGCATCACCGTAACTTCGGGGTTCCGCACGTTTGAAAGCAAAGATGGATTCCTTTATCTGAACGACCGCAAATATTGGCTGCGTGGAGGTAACCATATTCCTTTCGCTCTCTGTCACAATGATTCGCTCCTTGCAGACAAGTTCATGAAATTGATGAAAGAAGGTAATGTACAGTCTACCCGAACACATACCACCCCCTGGAACGAACTTTGGGTGTCGGCAGCAGACCGCAACGGTATCGCTATCAGCTTTGAGGGTACTTGGTCGTGGCTCATGATACACTCCACCCCGATACCGGACAAAGGTGTGCTGGATCTTTGGAGCAGTGAATGGCTGCGTGTGATGAAAAAGTACAGAAATCATCCTTCCGTATTCTTCTGGACTGTGAACAATGAAATGAAATTCTACGATCTGGATGCCGACACGGAACGTGCCAAGCAAAAATTCCGCATCGTATCCGATGTGGTGAAAGATATGAGAAAGACCGACCCTACGCGCCCAGTATGCTTCGACTCCAACTACCTACACAACAAAGCCAGCAAACGCTTTGGTGATAACTTTCTGAAAACAGTTGATGACGGAGATATTGATGACAACCATGCCTACTATAATTGGTATGACTATTCGGTATTCCGCTTCTTCAACGGAGAATTCCAGAAACAATTCAAGAGTCCCGGACGCCCGTTGATCAGCCAGGAAATGAGTACAGGTTATCCGAATGCTGAAACCGGTCATCCGACCCGCTCTTATCAGCTGATCCATCAGAATCCCTATTCATTAATCGGATATGAAGCATATGACTGGGGAGATCCCGCCAGTTTCCTGAATACACAATCGTTCATCACGGGAGAGTTGGCCGAAACCCTCCGTCGCACCAACGAACAGGCTTCGGGCATCATGCACTTTGCCTATATGACTTGGTTCCGCCAATGCTATGATCACCAGAATATACAACCGTATCCCACTTACTACGCTATGCAACGTGCTATGCAGCCCGTACTTGTCAGTGCGGAACTGTGGGGACGCAATCTTTATGCAGGTGAGAAGTTACATACACGTATCTATGTAGTAAATGATAATGAAGAAGGACGTGACTTAAAGCCTACGTCACTGGCATGGAGCATTGTAGACGAAACCAATAAGGTACTGGCTTCCGGCACGGAACAATTTCCGGCAGTGGAATATTATGGTCGTAAATACATCGAACCGAACATCCACATGCCTTCCAATTTACCGGCAGACAAGGTTAATGTAAAACTGAAACTCACTCTCACCGAAAGCGGAGTCACTTTATCCCAGAATGAATACGGATTATTAGTGGCACGCAAGGAATGGAATATCGGTCAAGTAACTGCCAGCAAGAAGATTCTTTTACTGGATAAAGATCATATGAAAGTTACCCTTGACTTCCTGGACATCGCCTGCCAGACAGTACCGTCTATCAAGGAACTACTGAATGCCAAGCAAAAAGCTAATCTCTGCATTATATCGGGCTTGAAAGAATGTACCGATGAAGAAGCAAGATTACTGCGTGAATATCAGTCAAAAGGCGGTCGGATTCTCTTCCTGAACAGCAAAGAGGCAGCACAAAAAGTCTATCCCGAATATATCACCGGATGGATTATTCCCACTGAGGGAGACATCGTGGTGATGGAACGGAATGATGCCCCTGTATTCGATGGAATCGGTGCACTGGAATTACGCTATTTCAATAACAACAAGCGTGAAATTCCACTAGCTTGCACCGCTACATTGAAAGCTATCCGCCACGAGAATGTGAAGGAACTCGCCGCCCAAATGAAGATCCATGCTTATATCGACGGTGGTAAGCCGGAGGAACGTATCGCACGTATCGAATCTATGCGCGGACTGACACTGCTACAGATAGCCGACAATAAAGGAAAGTCTCTCGTTTCAACTCTATGTACAGAAAAGGCAACCACTGATCCGATAGCAGGTAAACTGCTGGTAAACATGGTGAATGAATTATTGAAATAGGTATGTAATTAATATCATTGAGTGGAGTTTTTCCATTCTTCCTGCCCGTCTTCCCATTAGAGGAGACGGGCAGTTTTGTTTTTGATTATAATCGAAGTAATTAGCAAAGATGTTCTTACAATTGCAATCCCTGAGTTAATTCACAAAAGATAAGAAATAATAAAAACTTCCCAATTCAGTAGAATTCTTAGTGTCTTCATTGAGGACTGACTAAAAAGTCGGTAGTATCTCGAATCTCCTTTTTAGTCAATCTCAATGAAGATAGTTTCGACTTTTAATCAAACCCAAGAACGAGCCTTATCCAAACTATTCACATCTTTATTCTATTGAACATAGATTCAAACCAAAAGGCAACTGATTCATTGCGAATCAATTGCCTTTTGGTTTCAGTCGTTAATAGTTGTCTCTGGACAGACTACATTACCTCCTTATACACTTAGTTTTCTCTTTATAAAGAAGATACGTTTTTAATAATATACGTTTTACCCTTCACAGTAGCAAAAGAGATTTGATCATCAGCAAGTACCTTTACCTTCGCTCCGGAAACTTTCAGATCCTTTGCATTCGGATATTTAATCACACATTCCGCACCGGAATTAGAAAGAATCTCTACAGCTGTTATCTTCCCGTCAGTCCATGCCGCATCTACTTCAAAGTTTCCTCTCGCTTTCATTCCTTTGAATGAACCATCTTTCCATGCATCGGGCAAAGCGGGAAGCAATTCGATATATCCGCCCTGACTTTGCATCAGCATTTCTGCGATACCAGCCGTACAACCAAAGTTTCCATCAATCTGGAAAGGCGGATGCGCATCAAACAAATTAGTATATACACCGCCTACATGGCTTCCGGGAACAGTCAGTTTCATGGCACTTCTCAACAGTTTATGAGAACGATTGCCGTCATGCAGACGTGCCCAAAAGTTCAGTTTCCATGCTTTGCTCCACCCGGTTCCTTCGTCGCCGCGTGTATTCAGCGTCACTTTCATGGCATCTGCATATTTATCGTCCTGTTCGCTTCTTCCGATTACAATCTGCGAACCCGGATGCAACCAGAAAAGATGATTCGTATGCCGGTGCCCACCATCTCCGGTAACATCCTTCGTTACTTCATCTTTCCATTCCATAAACTGCCCACCCAAACCGATTTTCGGTCCGGAGAGTTTGCTCATAGCTGTTGCTATCTCTATGATTTCAGGGTCTTTGTCCCTTCCCAGTTCTTTGCTGGCTTTGATCATCATGTCGAACATTTCACAAATCATAGCCTGCGAAGTTGAACAGCCCAGTGAGAACTCGCCATGTTCGGGAGAGTGAGACGGGTTTGCTACCAGTGTACCGTCGCGTTCGTCTGTCCAAAGATTGTCTACCCAAAAAAGAGCAGCATCGAGCATTGTATCATAATACTTTTTCAAGAAGTCTTTATCAAGGTTGAACTGATAATACTCCCAAATATCCTGACACATCCATATTGCCCCTGCCGGAAAATGATGAGGCGTGCTTTTCTTGGCTGGTGCCGTATTGCCCCAGATATTATTCTCATGATGCGTCACCCAGCCGCGAACATTGCCGCCATCGGGTTTGCAATAATATTGTTGCGCTGTATACTTTCCACGAGGCACCAGACTTCTGACATACTCTACCATAGGCAGATGACACGGACTCAGATTGGTAGACTGTGTCGGCCAATAATTCATCTGTATATTGATATTCGTATGGTAATCGGCATTCCACGGATTGGAAAGTCTTTCACCCCATACTCCTTGCAAGTTGGCGGGCAAAGAACCTTCTCGTGAAGAAGATATCAAAAGATAACGGCCGAACTGGAAATACAGCATTTCAAGATACTGGTTTTCCTGTTCCGAGTTGGTATTCTCGTCCATACCTTTCAGCAAACTGTCCGTAGGAGCAACGGGTGCCTCCGGCAAGTTACCGAGATTCAGTCGCATTCTGTCGTATAACGAATGATAGTCTTTCTGGTGAGTAGCCAACAGAGCCGTGTACTTCTTATCAGCTACTTTATGCAGCATAGCCTGCACTTTTTCCAACGGATCTTCTTGAGAGAAATAATTGTAGGAGTCGTCCATGCACTGTACATAGTTTGTGGCGGCAGACATCAGAACGATTATTTCATCGGCATCCTCTACTTTCAGCTTCGTTCCGTCCACTACCGAAATCTTTCCTCCTTTATTCTTCACGACCAGTTGCTGCGCATATTTCAGTCCATTCTTCCAGGCATCCCCTACTCGCTTGTCTCCGCTGACCGGAGTCGGATATCCCGTCATGGTAATAGTATGACTGTCTGCCGTAATGGTTTTATCGGTATGCAGCGATTCAAGAGAAATGATGCGTGAAAGTTTTCCCTTCTTCGAATCTGAGGTGAGACGCATCACCATTACATTATCCGGATAACTCATAAAGTATTCGCGCTTAAAGGTGATTCCATTCTCCTTATACATCACCGTATGAATCGCATTATCTATATCAAGCGTACGGGTATAGTCGGAATAAGGCAGTTCGGTAGAGGCATCTATCGAGAGTTCCGCCAATTGCGGTTTCTGTTTGTTATCGATTAATTCTGTGATTTCGAGTTTGAAGAAGGTGTACTTGTCCGCCTTCAAAGGAAAAGACAGGGTCTTATTGCGACTCCCCTTTCCGTCCTTATCATCCCCCCAAAAAGTGCCGGACTGCTGATCCAGCAAGTCGTATGATTTTCCGTCTGTCGAACCGTAGAGTTTCCATGATTTCGGATCTCTGCCCGGCATATCATTGGCCGAGGTCAGACTATAGGAAACAGCCTTGGGAGCATGGGTATATGCCCACTTGATAACGCATGGCAGGCTTCCCGCACCGGAAAACCGGTCGTTATCGGCAAACCATTTGCTGGTAGTGCTCTGATCGAAAAGGCTGCCTATCGACTGACTTTGATTCTTTGTATTGTCATAATTGGTCTGCACTGCTTCTTTTATCAAGACGGGAATGGGAGGATTGACAGTTTCTACAATGATATTGCTCAATGTCTGGAAAGAACCGAAATGCTCCTTTGTTCCTGCCAGATTATCAATCAGATTCCGCAATTCTGTGCCGTCACCGTCTCCATCGTAGTTATGGGTAATCAGCTTTCCATTTTCATCTATATATGCAGAACGGTTTGCCGTAAAGTCGTTCATCTTCTGTTGCAACATCACCCGCGCCTTGTGGAGATAATCCTTGTTCACTTCCGGAGTTCTCAGATGTCCTCCATTGTAAGACGAATCTTCACCGGGGCCTCCCGACCACAAGGTATGTTCGTTTGTCTGGATGACATCTACATAGACGTCACCAAAAATCATGGCTCCCATATAACCATTACCGATGGGCAGGGCTTCACTTTCCCAGTTTTTGGCAGGCTTATTATAAGTTGCCTTCAAGGTCGGCTGATAAGGCTGTTCGGAGCAAGCCGTCATCGTAGTTCCTGCCACAAAGCTAAGTAGAAATAATACATCTGCAAAACGCAAATACTTGTTTCTCATAATACTAAATTTTAAGAAGTAATGCCTTAAGATTGCCCCATACTGTGTCATGCTTGTGCCACCCTATTGGCACAACTGTGCCAAAGGCTTGGCATAACAGTGCCAGTGCGGTGGCACAACTGTGCCAATAGGGTGGCACAGACTGTGCAATCAGAAGGCATTACCTCAGTGAATATAATCTTAATCTTCTTTCCGGTTCAAATTTAAATAAAGTCTATAAATCAATGACTGTTTGCAGACGAATATCTTTGGAAGAAGCGCCAACCATTATGTCAAATGCCCCTTTGGGTACTACAAACTGTCCTTTTTCTACATCCCAATAGCGAAGTTGCTCTTTATTCAACTTAATCTCTACCCGACGACTTTCTCCTGATTTCAAAGGAACACGACGGAATCCCTTCAATTCTTTCAAAGGTACAATTCCTCCGGTATCCGGTATCCGCACATAAACCTGAGCAACCTCATCGCCATTTCTCTTACCGGTATTCTTTAACCGGAATGAAACAGTGACTTCACCAGCCCCGTCTTTTACTTGCAGATCGCTGTATGTAAAAGAAGAGTAACTCAGTCCGTAGCCGAACGGATAAAGGACATCTCCTTTGAAATATTTATAAGTACGCCCTTTGGTTATATCATAATCATCAAACGGAGGCAGTTCATCCAAAGACTTGTAGTAGGTGAGCGGCAGACGTCCGGCAGGATTATAATCACCGAACAATACCTCGGCAACAGCGGTTCCTCCCTGTTCACCCGGATACCAGGCATTCACAATGGCAGGAACATGCTCGTCCATCCAGTTAACAGCCAATGAACTGCCTGCTACCAAAACAACAATTATGTTGGGATTCACTTTATAGATTTCCTGCAGAAACTCTCTCTGATCTGCCGGAAGCTGAATATCATACCGGTCCTGTCCTTCACGCTCTATCGATTTATTGATACCCATCACAGCAACTACCGTTTCACATTCGCGAACCGCTTTCCCGGCTTCTCCGTACAAATCGAGACGAGTTGCCTTGCCTATCTGCGGAACTTTCCATTGCAACTTTGCAATGGCATAATCCCGGTTATCATAATATTCCGCTTTCAACTGGTATTCTTTTCCCGCTTCGAGATAAATGGAAGCGGAATCCGTAGATACGGCATGTGCCTGCCACGCATCAATCAGCATCTGATTATCAATGCTCAGGCGGCAACCGTCATCGGATGTAAAGCTGAAAGTATAGCGACCGGAAACGGTCGGTTTCAACTTTCCCGTCCAACGGACAGACAACGGAGATTTGGGCAGGAACGGATCGGGAGCCTGATTGGCAGGTTCAAAGTTGATCCAACTCTCCTTACGCACTCTCGGTGTACCTTCGAGGCGGGTATTGTCAAAATACTCAGCTTGCAGTCCTTCCGGGAAGTTCTCTCCCTGAATAAGTTCCAGCCCATCGGCAGCCGATTTCCAGGGAGCATAGACGACTTTCACCCGATCGCCCACCCTGTTTCTGATACCTTGTAGTATGGAAACCGGTTCTACTACCGGAGCGCCGCTGTAATCGCCAAATTCACATTTGCCGGCATTGATGCCGACTACTGCGATCGATTTCAGTTTGTCAGCATTCAGCGGAAGCCTGTTTTTCTGATTCTTCAGTAAAACGATACATTGGCGGGCAGCGTCCAGAGCTATCTGCTGATGTTCTTTCGAACCGATCACTGACGGAGAGATTTTAGTATACGGATTTCGTTCCCCGCTATCAAAAAGTCCCAGTTTCATGCGGGCCGTCAGCACATGACAGGCGGCGGAGTCAATATCGGTATCCGATACCATATATTGTTTGTAAGCATTCAATAAGGGGCCATCATACACATCGTCACCGCATTCAAGGTCGAGTCCCGCCTTGATAGATAAAGTGGCAGCCGCCTCCTTCGTCTTTACATATTTATGGGCATTGACCAGCAAGGCAGGTCCGCCACAATCGGAAACGACATATCCCTGAAATCCCCAGTCCTGACGCAACACCTTTTGCAGCAGCCACGAATTCAGCGTACAGGGCACATCATTCAGCGCATTATAGGCGGACATGATGGAAGCGGCTTTTCCTTCCTTCACACACATTTCGAAAGCAGGAAAGTAATATTCACGCAATTGTTTCTCCGATATCTGTGGATTGCAGACAAAGCGATTATGCTCTTCGTTGTTGGCGGCAAAATGCTTGGGAGTAGAAACGATTTTCAGGTAATGCGGGTCATCTCCTTGTAGTCCGTTCACAAAGGCTGTTCCCATTATTCCACTCAGGAAAGGGTCTTCTCCATACGTTTCCGGTGTCCGTCCCCAACGCGGGTCACGTGCCATGTTCACGGTAGGCGACCAGAAAGTCAGCACATCGCTGAATTGTTCTTTCTGTTCTCTTCCCTGATCCAGCTCGTTCCAACGGGCACGCGCCTCATCCGAGATTACTGTAGCTACCCTTTTCTGCAACTCCGGATTCCAGGTAGCTGCCAGTCCGATGGCTTGTGGAAATACGGTGAAACGTCCGGGACGTACTACTCCATGCAATGCTTCATTGCCATGATAGTACTTATCGATACCCAAACGGGGAATGCCGGGAGAAGTGGCACGAAGCAAACTAATCTTCTCTTCCACCGTCAAACGGGAAATCAAATCCATTACCCGTTCATGCACAGGCGCATTTTCATTCTTGTATAGCTCCTGTGCGTGAACGAACGAACAAGACAAGGCTGACAACACACCTGTCAACAAAATCTTTTTATACCTTTTCATCATGATCATTTTTCTATCCTATTTAATAACAAACATGGTAAGCCCCGTACTCTCCCCCATCATTTATCCCAGCTGTCCGTGCGGAAAGGAGATGCCGGCAAGCCTTTCTCATTGTACAGGTTACAACGGGGGCTATTGGAAAATCCGTAACGTACGGCAAGAGGTACAGCCACTTCACTGCTGGACACAATCACCTTATTTCCTTCAATCACCGCATCTGCCCATACAAACTTACGGTCCGCTCCTGCAATGCCGAAGCCTGTCAGCTTCGTCGGTTTCGGATGAGGCGGTTTTCCTGCCGGGATGTACGGAGAAGTTCCCATCACCAACTTTTTACCCTGATTGGTAAACTCCAAAATGATCTTATTTCCTTTCACAGACATCTTTTTATAAAGAGGCCCCATGCCGACAATTTTCTCTCCGTATGCCAGTTTCCGGGCAGCAAGAGCCAGCCGGTGTCCGACATCATATTTATCTACCGGATGCAAATCGAAAGGATCTCCTACATCGATAGTCACAGCCATTGCCGTGTTGGGCAGATTCAAGGCCTTCAGCTGTCCTTCCCGTACCCAGCGCCAGCTGTTTCCTTCAACGGACGGTTCGGGATCTACCGGTTCGAAATTGGGAAGCTGCACATATACAAAAGGAAAATCACCGATTCCCCATTTCTCTCTCCAATCCGTAATCATCCGGGAGAACAGGGTAGCATACTCCTTTCCAGAGCCGCCGGAGTTAAATTCCCCCTGATACCAGATGACTCCCTTTATACTCAAAGGGATTAAAGGAGAAATCATTGCGTTAAACAGATTGGACGGACCGTTATTTCCCCCATTCGGTTTACGCGGATTGGGTGGACGGGGAACTCTGGGCTGCGGTTTGGGCGGAGCCGGCTTTCCATCTGCTTGTGCCGCCTGCACAGCTATCGCCCATTCTTTTTGTGCCTGATTCCATTCTTTTCCTACAGTCTTATCCCATTCCCTTACCGCTTCATCAAATTCTTTCTGCTTCTGTGGATAAGTGGCGAGTATTTCCGGATTATCTTTCACATTCTTCTCATACGCAGTTACATAGTGAGCCAAAGCCGGTTCCTGTTTCAATCCGGAAAGGCTGGTCCAGGCTTCTGCACGTGTACCTCCCCATGCAGACTGGATAACTCCCAACGGGCGTCCGTTTGCAGCACGCATATCACGTGCAAAGTAATATGCTGTTGCCGAAAAGCCCTGTCCATTGATCTTAGCCAACATTTCCGGTGTACAAAGCACCCATCTGGCAGCCCGTTCGGGGTTAGATGTTCCCTGAGGAACTTCAATATCGGTCAATGGCTGCAACGACGTATTCTTGGGAACAAAGAACAAACGCAGCAAAGGATCTTCCGAAGCGGCTATATCGTCAGCATATTCTTTTCTTACCTTTATTCCCCATTCCATATTCGATTGTCCGGAAGCAACCCATACATCGCCTACCAACACATCCGAGTAGACAAGTTTGTTCTTACCGGCAATTGTCAGGAGCTGACCCTCTTTCTTCGTTTTTATCGGTTTCAGGTTCACTTTCCATGTTCCGTCAGTGTCAGCAGTCGTTTTCACTTTCTGTCCGGCAAAGACTACCTCTACGGTTTCTCCGGCATCAGCCCATCCAAAGATGGCAATCTTTGTGTCTTGCTGCAATACCATGTGATCACCGAAGATCAGCGGCATCCGTATATCGGCTTTCACCTTTGTCAGCCCAAAGCTTACGGACAACAAGAATATCCATGATATGAAAAGAAGTCGTTTCATTGTATTAAAAGTTAGGGAAATAAATTAGTATTACATAGATACCATCTTGTATTTGGTCGTAAACGCTACAGGCTGCTTATTCTCTTTTGCCAGCTTGAACGGAATCAGTTTTTCTTCGCCCGCTCCCAGTTCATAATGAATGGCATCTCCCACCTTCTTACCATCCACAAACATTTCCACCTTACCGATATCCATCAACGTACCTGTATTTTTCACACTCACCCACACTGTCTTTTGGTTCTTGACAAGGTTCTCTTCTATCTTGGACACAGTAAGATCGAAATTGGCACCAAACTCATGTGTATAATTAAGCATTCCCATGACACCTTTCTTGTTATCACTATAGCCTACACTATGTTTGATCTCATTTTTAGCTACGTAATCGGGACTCATTCCGCCTACCATGATTTTGAACTCTCCTTTTTCCACGACTCTGTCCATCCGGTCATTGAGCAATGAAATATCATACGGAGTCATTTCAAACGAAACTGTCTTCGATTCTCCCGGCTGCAAATGAATACGGGCAAAGTCTTTCAATTCCATAACACGGGTTTTCACACTGGCATACATATCCGTCACATATAGCTGAGCGACTTCATCACCCGCACGGCTTCCTACGTTCTTCACCGTAGCCTGAACTTCCACATTGCCATTCGCCTTTTCCTGTATCTTCAGATTAGAATATTCGAACGAAGTGTAGCTAAGTCCGAATCCGAAACGGTAAAGAGGATAATATTCCATATCTACATATTCGTAACGGCGTCCTGAAGTCTTGAAGTTATAATACAAAGGAAGTTGTCCTACGTGACGCGGGAATGTCATCGGCAGGCGACCGGCAGGATTGTAATCACCAAACAGTACATCTGCCATAGCCGGACCACCTTCTTGTCCCGGCAACCAGTTTACCAAGATAGCCTTGCACATTTCGGATGCTTTCAGAATATCATAAGGACGGCCTGCCTGAAGAATCAGTATCACCGGTTTTCCGGTTGCACAGACTGCTTCCAGCAATTCCTGCTGTTTGCCCGGAAGGATTAAAGTCGCCCAGTCGTTATTTTCTCCACATGTCTTACGGACATCATTGGTCGCTTCACTGGTAGAACAGTCACCCAATACCATAATCACGACATCTGATTGGGAAGCCGCCTTCACAGCTTTCGGAATATTGGTTTCGTCCGGATTGGTAAAGTCACATCCCTGTTCATAAAGAACTTTGGTCTGCTTGCCCACTGCGCCTTTGATACCGGTCAGAACTGATTTCAATTGTCCCGGCAACAGCTTCGGCGTATAATCGCCCGGTTGAAGATCATCTGCACCGGGACCCAGTACCGCAATCGTACGCAGTGTCTTTGACAAAGGAAGAAGATTCTCTTTGTTTTCCAGCATTACAATTGATTCGCGTGCCGCCTGACGTGCCATTTCCTTATGGCTGTCCGAGTTCCATCCCGGATATATTTTCTTCCAGTCCAGTGGTTTGCAAGGGTTCTTTTCAAAAAGCTCGTTACGGAACATCGTACTCAGCATCGTACGGCATACATTGTCCAGATCTTCCATATTGATACGACCGTCTTTTGCCGCCTGAATCACTTCTTTATTATTGTAAGTATCACCGCAATTAGTTGCAATACCGGCAGCCAATGCCTGATTGGCAGCTTCAATCTTATCTTTTGCCGTGTAATGTTTACGAGCTGTCAGATTCCCGATAGCACCACAGTCACTGACGATGAATCCATTGAATCCCCATTCCTGACGCAATATCTGTTGCAGCAGTTCTTTGCTCTTGGCAACCGGAACTCCCATATAATCGGAATAGGCCATCATCAAAGACTGGCAGTCATAATTACGGATCGCATGCCGGAACGGAACCAGATGAATCTCGCGCATTTCACGTTCGGACAAGCCTATATCATGTGAATCACGTCCGCCCAACGGGGCACCATGTCCACCGAAATGCTTGGGAGTAGTAAACAATCCTCTGGACTGGTATCCTTTGATCCATGCACCTCCTATTTGTGACACCAATACAGGGTCTTCTCCGAAAGTTTCTTCACAGCGCCCCCAACGTGCATCCTGCGCAACGTCCAACACCGGCGACCATGCCTGTTTGGTATTGGCAGCCACTGTCTCGTCTCCAATCACCATAGCCACTTCTTCTGTCAGCTTCCTGTTCCAAGTAGCTCCCATCGCCAAAGCCTGAGGGAAGATAGTAGCACCGCTACCATAAGAGAAACCATGCACCGCTTCTACCTTTGTGATAGGAGGCACGTACAAATGAGGAATACCGGGAATACCCCATCCTTCACGGATCAGTTCCATTTTATCCTCCGGCGTCATCACTGCCAGCAAACTTTCCACCCGTTCTTCTACCGGCAGTGACGCGTCCATATACCGGCGGTCGGTTACTTTTCCCTGACTGTCCGTCAAGACCTTTTCTGCCACAAGAACTGAAATTTCTTTCAGAGAGAAAGGTTTATCCAGCTTTGCCGGCTTAAAATTCAGCTTGACGTGTGCACCGTATTTAGGAGTGAATTTGACTTTCATCTGTTTGTCGTTCCCTTCGATCCGGTAGTTCACGGGAGTTCCCAGATTCATGGGGTCATAAGTGACAAAGATATCCAGTACTTCTTTCAGTTCATTCTTATTGATGCCCTGCATCTGAAGGTCCAGTTCACAGACATCTCCGGGCTGCTGAATGGTAAACATCAGCCATTGTTCAGCCTTTAGTGCCTGAGAAGGGATTGTCCACATCGTTTTTACATTCCTGTCAAAGGCTAAAGCTGCATTTTCTGCATTTGCAGAAGCAGATACCGATAATATATCACTCTGTTGCTGTGCCATTGCTACTGAACATGACAATAGCCCTACTGCCAATATCCATTTCATTTTGTTTTTCATGCTACGTTCTTTTTTCAACTATTATAAGAATTCTATTTATCAATTGCCTGTGTATTGATGTATCTGTTATTTAGTTTGTTTCACCATTTTTATAGTGCCATCCGGATTGTAGTACAGTTTGTCCACACAGATAGAGCGCAGCCAATCATGACCGGACAATGCACTGTTGTGATAGAAAGAATACCATTGTCCCTTGAACTCGACAATAGAGCCGTGGTTGGTATAACTATCGGTGGGTTCCATGTAAATTCCCTTGTATTCCCAAGGTCCCAAAGGCGAGTCACTGATGGCATAACACATCCGGTTATGCTTTTCTCCGTCGTCATGATTATCAGAATAAGACAAATAATATTTTCCATTATACTTATGTATCCAGGTCGCTTCGTGGAAGTCTGAGAGTCCCTCCATAGTCCGCATGGGCCCATCCAGTTCTATCATATTATCTTTCAGTTTGCCACCTTTGCAGGTACCACCGCCACCATTGTAGATATAGGCCTGTCCGTCATCGTCCACAAATACACAAGGATCGATCATCGGGTCCATTCCCTCAATATATCCCTGTACTTTGAATCCTTCCGCAGGCTTGTCACTGGTAGCTACACCGATCTTCCAGCTATCATTCCAGTCTGTTTCGCTGGGATGAGGGAAGTAGAAATAGTAGGTGCCGTTTCTGTAAGCACAATCCGGAGCCCACATAAAACCTCCTTCTTTCCGTCCCCACGGCACCTGGTCGGAACTCAGGATTTCTCCATGATCCGTCCAGTTAATCATATCATTAGTCGAGAATACATGATAGCGGTCCATCAAATCACATCCACGCGGAGGAGCAATGTCACCATTTTTCCAAAGATTAATGATTAGCGATTGGCCGTCAGCATTTCATCCAGCATACGGTCAATCATTTCCATCTGGTCTTGCTCTTTGTCCAGATTATGACGGATTATCTTCTCCGCAATATCTACCGATAGTACAGCAACCTGACGGCGGATATCACGGATAGCTTCTTCCTTCTCTTGCTGAATCTGCTGTTTCACATCATCCAGCTCTTTCTGTGCAAGGGCTTCGGCATGTTTACGCGCCTCGACAATAATCTTGTCACGCTCGTGCATTGCTTCCCGCATGATGCGCCCCTGCTCCTTGTTTGCAGCAGCAATCAACGCATCACTCTCCTCTTTCAGTTTGGCGAGCTGGGCGTTTGCCTGACGTGCCACTTCCAGCGACTGGTCTATGTAGGCCCTACGCTCTTCCACCATTTTCGTAATGACGGGAAAGCCGTATTTGGCCAGTACCACAAAAACCACGCCGAATGAAAGGAGCATCCAGAACAGCAGACCA
>ENA-OPCS01000113-OPCS01000113.1-human-gut-metagenome-genome-assembly--contig:-NODE-113-length-68927-cov-2.710840_pt1 | contig 68927 bp, 91 predicted proteins | sample MGYA00241256_ERZ501492 | MGnify/ENA primary metagenome ERZ501492 (study PRJEB25962, sample SAMEA2042512) | human gut metagenome | biome: human gut; feature: human-associated habitat; material: faeces... | reverse complement strand
GGGCTGCCGTAACCGATATGGGTACGTACAATAATAAGGCTCGGATGTTCGGTATCGGCCTTGGCTTCTTTAATGGCATTTTCCAAAGCGTCGATATCTTCGGAATCAGCAACGCGCAGTACCTGCCAGCCGTATGCTTCAAAGCGTTTACCCACATCTTCGCGGAAAGCAATTTCGGTATCGCCTTCAATGGTAATATGGTTGTCATCATAAAGATAAATAAGTTTGCCCAGGCCCAAAGTACCGGCCAGAGATGCCGCTTCGCTTGCAACGCCTTCCATCTGGTCGCCGTCGCTGGTTAAGCCGTAGGTATAATGGTTAACCACTTCAAAGCCCGGTTTGTTGTATTTGGCAGCCAGCATAGTTTCGGCAATGGCAAAACCAACGCCCATGGCAAAGCCGTGGCCCAACGGCCCGGTAGAAGCATCTACACCGGGAGTAACGCCATATTCCGGATGGCCCGGAGTAATGCTGCCCCACTGGCGGAAATTTTTAAGCTGTTCAATAGAAACATCATATCCTGCCAGATGCAGCATTGCATAATACAATGCACTGCCATGGCCCGGAGATAAAATAAATCTGTCCCTGTTGAACCAGTTGGGGTCTTTGGGGTTATAGTTCATAAAACGGTCCCAAACCGTGTACATCAGCGGCGCCGTGCCCAAAGGAAAGCCCGGATGCCCGGATTTGGCCTTTTCAACTTCATCAATAGATAAAAATCTTAAGGTGTTTACTGCAACCTGGTCAATCGTCTGCATAAAATAAACCCTCCAATTATTGTACGTTATTTGTATAAATTATAACATATTTAACATTTACTGCATAGTTAAAAGCTCATAATTGTCAGCATTATTTTTCAAAATCTGCCCGGTGCTGTTTAAAAAAGTTATAATAAACCCGCACGTTTTCCAGTTCCGTCCAGCGTTTTACTGCCGCAGGGCAAGAATCAAAATCATAAATTTGCGCGTTTTTTACCGAAAGCACAAATGGTGAATGTGTTGCAATAATGAACTGACAGCCGTAAAAACGCGCCGAATCTTCCAGAAAGCGCACCAGTTCCATTTGTTTTTGCGGCGAAAGGCTGTTTTCCGGCTCATCAAGCAGGTACAGCGCGTTTTCTTCAATTTTCTGCGCAAAGTACATAAAAGCGCTTTCACCGTTGGATTGTTCCCGTACATTAACGCCGACATTTTTCTTTACATACATCGACTGCGTATTGCGCCGGACTGATGTAATACTTTTCAGTTTTTCAAAATCGTCAAGGCTGCGCAGGCGGAATTTGCCGTTATCGCCTGACTTGATTTTCCGGTATTCCTCAAAAAGTTTTTCCCGGGCAGTGTCAATGCCTTCGTTCAGCATACGCAGATTAAGCATAAAATCAAAAACATCATCGCTTGTAATAATGCGGCTGTTTGCCGGAATTACCGTGCCTTTTAACGTATAGCCACATAAATCAACATAATCGTTAAAAAAGCTGCTTTTGTTATATATGGCACTGCGCTCCAGCTTTAATTTTTCGGCAATAACGTTTAACGCCGTTGTTTTGCCGCTGCCATTACTGCCGTAAAAAATAGTTACCGGCTCAAAATCAATCTTTTCTATTCCCCGCTGCGATAAAATTTTAAACGGATAAAACGAACTGTAACATTTTTCCTTAACATTTATAATAATGTCAAATTCTTCGCCATCAGTTGGAAAAGTAAAACTTTTTAAATAAAGCATTGTATATAATTCCTTTATTTTCAGGCCGACAAAATAAATTTACTAAAACCGGCGGCGTTTTGCAGGTTTAAACCTGACAACTATTTAATTTACTGCTGTTCTTTACGTTCGGCAATAATTTTTTCTGCCATTTTCTGCGGCACATCTTCGTAATGGTCAAATTTCATTTCAAAAGTGCCAAGGCCTTGTGTCAGCGCACGCAGGTCAACAGCATATTCGGTAATTTCTGCATAAGGCACCTGTGCTTTAATGCAGCCCATACCGTCATCAAGGCTCTGCATGCCCAAAATGCGTCCGCGTTTACTGTTAAGGTCGCCTATAACGTCGCCCATCATGCTTTCGGCGCAGTATACATCAAGGTTGTAAACAGGTTCCATCAAAACAGGTTTTGCTGCTTCCATAGCTTTTTTAAACGCTATGTTGGAGGCAGTTTTAAATGCCATTTCCGAGGAGTCTACGGTATGATAAGAACCATCCGTCAGGGTAATTCTGATATCAACTACCGGATAACCAGCCAGTACGCCGCGTTCCATAGATTCACGCATGCCCTTTTCAACAGCCGGAATGTACTGGCGCGGTACGGCGCCGCCGAAAATTTTATCAACAAACTCAAATCCGCTTCCGGGCGGCAACGGTTCCATGGTAATAATAACATGGCCGTACTGCCCATGGCCGCCGGATTGTTTCTTATGCTTGCCTTCAACATTGGTAGCAGTGCCGCGGATGGTTTCGCGGTATTCAACAATCGGCGCACGCAAATCGGCTTCTACACCGAATTTACGTTTCATGCGTTCCATAATAATTTCAATATGCTGGTCGCCCATACCGCTGATTAAAGTTTCTTTGGTAGCGGTGTTTCTGGTAACGATAATAGTCGGGTCTTCGTCCATCAGGCGGTTCAGAGCCGAAGCAATCTTTTCTTCCTCGCCTTTTTTCTTCGCGTAAATAGCGCGTGTATACATCGGCAGGGGGAATGCAATAGGTTTAAAGAGTACCGGGGAGTTTTTATCGCTCAGAGTATCGCCGGTAGCGGTAAACTGCAATTTGGTGGTAACACCGATATCGCCGGCAACAACCTGTTTCATCGGAATCTGCGTTTTGCCGCGCATGGTAAATACCGTGCCGAAACGTTCTTCTTTTTCGCGGCTGGCGTTGTAAACCACGCTGTCGCTCTTGATAACGCCGGAGAATACCCTGAAGAAGCTCAGGCGGCCAACAAACGGGTCGGAAGTTGTTTTAAATACCAAAGCTGCCATCGGTGCGTTGGCATCGCGTATTTCTTCTTCGCCGGTTTCCGGGTTAACAACGGTAAAGTCATTCAAAATTGCCGGGTAAGTATAGTCAATAATAGCATTCATTACACGGCCAAGGCCGATATCTTTATAAGCGCTGCCGCAGAGTACCGGGAAAATAATGGCCTGGCGGATACCTTTAATCAGGCAGTCCATAATTTCCTTGTCGCTGATGGTTTCGCCTTCCAGATAACGCATCATGCAGTCATCATCAGCTTCAACCGCAGCTTCAACCATTTTTTCGTGTGCTTCCTTGGCTGCTTCCATATATTCTTCCGGAATATCCATTTCGATTGAATCGTTGCCGTTAGCTTTATAAGCCTTCATTTTATAAATATCAATAACGCCGCAGAAGCCGGATTCTTTACCCAAAGGCAGCTGCAGAGGCAATACGCGTTTGCCTATTTTAGCGCGCAGATTATCAAGAATGCTGTCAAAGTCAGCATTTTCACGGTCCATTTTATTTACGAAAACTATGCGGGGCAAATGTGCTTCTTCAGCAAGTTTCCAGCACTGTTCGGTGCCAACCTGCACGCCGCTGGTTGCGCATACAACAATAAGCGCACTGTCAACCGCACGGAATGCGCCTTTAACTTCGGCTACAAAATCTGCAAAGCCCGGAGTATCAATAAAGTTGATTTTAGTATCACGCCATTCAACCGGTGCCAAAGTAGCGTTTACGGATACGCCGCGTTTAATTTCTTCCGGTTCATAGTCAGTGGTGGTAGCGCCATCTTCAACCTTGCCCATTCTGGTAATTGCGCCCGAACGGTACAGCAGGCCTTCCGTAACTGATGTAGTTCCTGCCCCACCATGGCCCACAATGGCCACATTGCGGATTCTGTCTCCGGTATACTCTTTCATACTTATTCCCCCTTGTTTACAAACATTATTGAGATATATTTTCTGCAAAAATTTTATATTTCCTTTAATTGACAGTAAATTTGGAAAATTATTTATTTTTAGTACCAAAACTGTTGCATAAGTAACAAAAAACGGTACAGCTTGTAACTGTACCGTTAAAAAATTTTTATTTACTTAAATTCTACTTTTAAATGCTGGCGTTCTACCATGCGCTGGAATTTATATTTAGGGTGCCCTACCATTAAAGTGCCACAAATTTTAAACTTGGGCGGCACGCCTACCAAATCCAAAAGCGGCTGGTAACCTGCTATGCCGCAGGTCTGGATAAACCCGGCAATGGTTGTACCAAGCCCGATTGTAGGCGCAAAAAGTTCTGCATAAGCCCATGCCTGCTCGGCATTGCTTACGCCGGTTCTGTTAAGGCGTTTTGCCGTTGCAAAAATAAGCATCGGCGCATTGCGGGCAATAATATCCTGTCCGCGGTCATTATACGAACGCAAAACGGTTGTAAAATAACGCTTGTCACTGCTGCCTGCGTCAATCTCCTGCTGCATCCATTCTGCCGTCACATCAGCAATCTTTTTAATGGTTTCCTTATCGCGGATAACGATATAATACATACCCTGCGAATTACCGGCAGTAGGTGCATAGCGGCATACATCAAGCAGCTTTACAATTTCTTCCTCAGAAGGAGGTTCCGGTTTAAACAGGCGCACGCTGCGGCGCATACGCAAAAAATTATATGCGGTTTCACTGTCCAGAACCGGCATCGGCAAAGGTTTCTGCTCTGCCAGCGGCGCATATTTGTTATCAAGCGCGCCCATAGGGCAAATGGCAACGCAGTGCCCGCAGCTCATGCAGCCGCGGTCAAAATCACATTTCGGCCCATCTTCCCCCATAGATAAAATGCAGGACGGGCAAGCCTGTACGCAAAGCCCGCACTTAACACATTTTTCGGTATCAACTTTCAACAAATCCATGCCGTCACCTCAGTCTTTAAAATATATAAATTCCAAACCGCCAAAATCGGTTAAAAAATCTGCATCTTTATATGCCTTGCCGCACAGTTCCTTATCTTTCGCTTTAGCACCGGCGGCATTGGCTATGCCAAGATACGCACATGCTGCCTGCGCGTCAAACTTAGCGGCATTTTCCAAAAGCGCTGCCTTTTCACTGTCGGCAAAAGAACCTTTATTAGGATAAACATCCGTTGCCGCAATGATGAATACAAGCTGACCGTTCTTTTTGGCTATAATATGCGGAAACATCTGCATATTAGGATGCATCATTTCTATTTCGTAAGCATTGGCCTCAAGATAACGGCTCAAAATCTGCAAACCAAATTCATGAATTTCTTCTTTTGTCATTAACTGCGGCATCGTCATACTCCTTAAAAGAATTATAAACTTATTATACCATGCCCGGCCAAGTACCGCCATAGTTTCCGACTCATCAGTCACTAAAAATCAGACAAAATATATTTTTATTTCTGCCTGTGAATACAGCTAAGCAGTAAAAATATGTAAAATTCTATACAAAAAAGCATACATTTTATCATATCCTATAAATTAAAATATTGCAAGCCTGACGCACAAAAAATCCGGCATTTTAAGCCGGATTTTAAATTAAACATGCCGCAATATTTGTATAATATGAAATTTTTTCGTTAATAGTATATAAATCAGCGGCGTTTAAAATAAGGAGCAGGCTGCTTTTACTGATAACAAAAGCTTCAGGCATTATATTTTGCACTGCTTATATTTCAGTTAAACATTGATAAATTTTACAAACCGTCAAAATAACGCTATACTAAAAGCAGAACAGTTTTGAGGAGGCAGCCATGTTAAATTATAATTTTTACCAATACAGCGTAAACATAAATCCGTTAATGTTTGACGACGGTCACGGCGATTACAACCGCAGCTACGAGCGCGATTATGACGATTTCGATTACGCCGATTACTCCACCGACCACCGCGACAACAATTACCGCAATTTTGAAAAGAAACGCCGCAAAAGTGAAAAAGAAATTATTAAAGATATTTTAAACAGGTGGGATTGAATAAAAATTTTAGTTAATAAAACCCCGGAACCATTTGGAACCGGGGTTTTGTTTTAACTTTCTTTTACGGCATGGCTGCTTAAATACTGCATTGCTGCATTAAAAGTATTATCAATATGTACAGCCATTGCCTCTTTTGCCGCCTGCAAATCTTTAGCAGCTACTGCTTCATAAACAGCACGGTGTTCAGTTATTGTTTCTTTATAACGGCTCCGGCTTGAAAAAATTGCCTGCATTCCAAAAGATTTGCTTTTATCACGCATTTGCCCTATTAAATCTTTTAAAAGATGGCTGCCGCTGATTTTTAAAAGAATACCATGAAACTCTAAATCATAATCAATAAATTCACCAACTACCGGTTCATTATTGATTAGCAGAGCTTCCTGCCGCTGCATACTGTTATGTAATTCCTGCAAAAGCGGCGGCGTTATTTTTTTTCCTGCCGATTCTACCGCCATAATCTCCAAACACTTACGTACACGAAAAACATCTTTTAAATCATCCAGCGACATTTGTTTTACTAAAATGCCCTTATAAGGCACATATTCAACCCAACCTTCTGCTTCAAGTGCTTTTAAGGCTTCACGCACCGGCGTTTTGCTGACATTAAGTGCCTGCGATATTTTCTTTTCGTTTAATACCGTATTGTTTTTATAAGTTTGATTTATAATATCTTCTTTTACGATATCATAAATCTGATCTTTTAAAGATTTTGCTTTCTGCAGCTGCTTCATGCTTTTCACTCCGATATTTATTATCTTAATGATAGCATAACATTAATGTAAAAAATGTACAAGTTTATCAAATAATAAATGTCATAATAAAGCAAACTGCTGCCCCTACAAGCATTGCAGGGCGCTGCCATTTATTGGCAACTTTTTGTACTGTTCCGGGAATAACGCCTGCTACAACCGGTAAAGCAGTAAGCGCGCCACCGGTAAGGAACAACTGCATAATTGCGCAACCGGTAATTGCCGCGAAGCTAACTGCAAGCGGGTCACATCCCATATCCATAACAATTTGTGTAAAGGGCAATACAATAGGTGCAGATGCAGCATTAGACTGTGTAACAGTACCAGCAATAAAAGATATTATGAAAAGTATCTGAATAGGAGCAACTGCAATAAGCGGCTCAATATATTCAGCCATCAAATTTACAAGCCCGATATGAGTAATAACATTGGACATAAACATCAAACTGATAATAGCAACTATAGGAATAGCAATATTAGTAACACCGCTTACCATTGCTTTCTCACCGTCAGAAAAACTCATACCGCTCATTAAAATAACCAAAAGCCCGCAGAACATACCTACTAAAAATACAGGAATACCTGCAAAGAAAGCGATGCAGAGAATTAAAAACGGGAAAAATGCTTTGATAAAAGAAGGTGAACCTTCAGGCAATTCTTCAAAAGAACCATCGTCTTCTTTTTTTATTGGAATTCCTTCTGCTATCATTTCATGTTTTGCACGATAATAGCAAAATACATATATCCAAATACTGCCTAAAAAAGCATATACGTTAATTAACCCAAAATGAACTCCTGTTATACCAAGAATTGCCAGCATCGTAGGATGAGTAAAGCCGCAAGTATTCGCAACAGTATTCGCCATTGAAATTATACCGGAAGTTTTATTTGGAGAAAGCCCAAGTCTTACAGCAGCCGGTCCGGCAATTGTTGCCATAATAACAGGCTGAGTAAATGCCGTTAAAGCACCAAGTAATGCAGCTGCAAGCCCTGCTGCGGTTGCTACACCGGGAGCGCCGCCTTCTTTGCGTCCAAAATCAACAATATGCCAGATTATTACATCCATATACCCGCATTTTTGCATAATGCCGATAAATAAAAGCACACCAAGCATATCAACAATTACCGGATTCATAGAAGCAATTAACAGTTTCTGGATAGTAACTGGTTCTGTGCCGGTTAACGGAAAACCCGCCGCAACAGCCGAAAAAGTAGCACCAATAGCAGCAGTTATATAAAGCGGCGCCCATCCGGCAATCATTATAACCAATGTTAAAACCATGATAATCTGTGCAAGTACCATATTCTCACTTCCTTTTTCAATCATCAACAGCCTTACTGCCAAATATTAATGTTCTTCAATAACTTTTACTTTATAGCTCAAGCAAATTTCCCTGCCAAGTTTTTCATCAACCAGTTTGCAGCTGAATTGTTCACCGTATTTAAACCCGTCCAACAGCGGAACCGTACCGGTATAAATAAGGCTGTCATTCACATCAACTTCTGTTTTTAATTCTTCAATAATACGCTGCATAGGCAATAAATCGCTTGTTACGCCACACTGGTATTCAACTGTTTTACCGTCGACAACCTGGCTGGAAACAAGTTTAATTTCATCAAAGTGGTCTTTAATTTCATCATATTCCCAAAAATCTTTGGCATAAGGTTTAAGACAAACCTGTTTGGATTTATGAATGCTTACAGCTTCCAATTCTCTGTCAGTATGGTCACTGCCAACACCAATATAAATTTTGCCGTTTTTTATTAAAATAAGATATTCAACTTCACCACTGGTTTTATTGCCGATAACTTCAATCTCGTCTTTTTCGGTAAGAATTTGTTTTTCGCACTGATAAAGCACCGGTACTTTGCGCGGGCATTTAATACCAGCTTCTTCCAATTCATGGATATGTTCCATTGTTTTTTCAATATCCTTGCCTGCAAAACCTACAACCAAAAGATTTTTTAATACCATTTCTTCCTGTCTGGAGCCTTCTTTGGTTACTACATTAAATTTCATTTTTGTATCCTCCTTTTAATTTTTAAATATGATAATATTCCGGTTTGCGGTCGCGGAACACATTAATACTTTCACGGATTCCTTTAATTACATCTAAATCAACTTCGCCAACTTTAATTTCTTCATTTTCACCCAAATGGCATATTTCTTCGCCCCATGGGCTGATTAACAGTGAATTGCCGCCGTACTTTGTTTCTCCTGCATATCCGCAGCCATTAACTGCACACAAATACATCTGATTTTCAATAGCACGGGCAGTATTAAGAGTTATCCAGTGCAGTTTGCGGACTAACGGCCACTGTGCCGGAATAAAGAACAAATCCACTCCCTGCACTGTTGCTGTACGGATAAGTTCCGGGAAACGGACATCATAGCAGATAACCATGGAACATGATATATCGTCCAGTTTAAACAGTTTTACTTCGCTGCCTCCTTTAAAATATTTATGTTCGTCAGATGGTGTAAAACCATGGACTTTATCATATTCACAAACTACCTCACCATTTCTGTTAAAAACATAGGCAGTATTATAAACCAAACCGTTTTTTACATTAGCAACACTGCCTGCAACAATATTAACATTATGTTCTTTGGCAAAACTTCCAAACACAGCTTTGGTTTTAACACCGTCAACATCACTGAGGTCTTTCAGATGTTCTGTTGGGAAAAACCCGACATTTAAAGTTTCCGGCAAAACAAGAATATCCGGTTTATCATCCATAGCTTTTTTCATTAACTCCAAAGCATGGAGATAATTTTTTTCAGGTTCTGCCATTGCTACGTCCATCTGGATAAGAGCAATTTTCTTTTTCATCATTTGCGCCTCCCATAAAAAAATTAAAGACGCTCTGCAAACAATGTCTGCAAAAGCGCCTTTGCTTATATACATTTTATAACATACCGCACTTTACCGCAAACAAAATTACTATTCGCTTATAAAGGAACGGCGAAATATTTAATATGTGATATATCATATATCTTTAAAGTAAGTATAATATATTTTTCTCCATCCTGCAATAGCAATATAACAATTTTAGAAAGTATACAAAAATACCGTTTGTAAAAAACATTCTGCTCTGTTTTCCGCAAACGGTATTCAAACCTTGTTTTTTATGTGCTTTTACCGCTATAATAAACGTAAAAGCGAGGTGGATTTATGATTAACGAAACTTTAAAAAATTACAGCAAAGAACAATTAATAGAACTGATTGAAGGCTACTGCAAAAACTGGCTTGCCATGGACGGCGTATGGTTTCAATCCGTAGAGCGCGAGTACGGCATGGATGAAGCCATGGAACATGATTGTGCCATTTGGGAAAAATTTACCGTAATTGAAGCCAAACGCATAAAAACTTTTTTAAACCTGCCGGAACACCCCGGCATAGAAGGCCTTAAGCAGGCCTTAAAATTGCGGCTTTACGCCAATATTAACCGGGATGAGATTATTACCGAAGGCAATACATTAATATACCGCACCACGGAATGCCGCGTACAACACGCACGCAGCAGCAAAAATATGCCGCTGCACCCCTGCAAAGCAGTTGGCATTATTGAATACAGCGGTTTTGCCAAAACTATCGACAGCCGCTTTACCTGCGAATGTTTAAGCTGTTACCCCGATATTACCGACAATACCTGCCACTGCGCATGGAAGTTTACTCTGAAGGATTAGTTTCAGGCGTTTTCTCAGCGCCGTTTTCCGTAAATTTATATTCAGTTTTTTCTGTAAGCGTTGTAACTGTGCCGCCCGTTTTCCACGGTGCGGCTTCTTTTATTGTTCCGGCAGTTACAAGACCGTTTTCATCAAAATAAACGCAGGTATCTTTTTTAAACTCCACAAAACCGGCGTTGCTGTTATCCGCCATGTTTTGCTGCCAAAAAGCCGGCCTGAGCTGGGTATCCTCATTCAGTGTCCCCATTTTTACTGCGCCGTTATCGTAAAATTCCAAAATTGAACTATCCGCAAAAGTTACAAACCCATACTGCCCTTCGCCAAGGCTCACAGTTGTCCGCGAAGCTATTGTTCCGCTTAAAACCGTGCCCTGCTTGCTAAAAGTAACAGCGGTGTCATCCTTATAACGCAAATGCCCGTAGCTTGGCAAAGCAATATTGTAAACGCTGCCCGGCCAGTACCGGTGATGACGCGGAAACCACGCCCCGCCGGTATAAGCGGAAACAAAATAATTATCGTTAATTATGCGCTGCCAGCCCTGCGGGCGAAGGTAAGTATCATCCGCAAGCGTTCCGCTGATTACTTCGCCGATGTCATTTAAACGCACAGCGGTTTTCTTTTTAAACTTAATTGTTTCACCTACACTCCACCCCTGCGGATGAAGTTCAGTATTTTTATCAAGCATGCGGCTGCTGTCGGCAAAACACAAATTACCGATGCCAAAACATAACAGCACTGTAAATATAACGGCTTTTTTCAGCATGGTTATCACCTCTATTCAAAATTCTTTTATTCAATATTTTTATCATTCACATAAAAATTAAACCTGTATTTTTGCAAAAATTATACCACAAAAACTGTTTAATAAACAATTTTTGTGGTATTCTACTAAGCTATCAATATGTCAAATGTTTTAAAGTATATTCATCTTTATAATAATCGCGCTGTCCGTCCGTTCCTCCTTTTTTATCAATAGTTAATTCAAAAAACTCAATATTCCATGCCTTGCATAATTGATATAAATATGGCATATTCCCTTGTATCATTTCGTTAAACTCATGTTTTGGGCGGTTATTAACTTTAATTAACCCTTTGCTAACTTCTTTTAGTTTTTGATCTTTATCATTAGAAAAAATAACCGCAGGTAAAATTTTTACTGAATCTACGCTTGAATTTTTATAGCTTTCTTTTATTCTCTTATAAGAAGAATCATTAGCTTCTATTTTTGTTAAATAAGTTTTTATTTCCGTTACTGCCCTCAAAATAGTTTCTTTACTTCTTTCATCTTTTAATTCAGCAAGCAATATAATATTTTTGTCATTATTTCTTAAAATCAAATCTATTTTGCCCTGTTTACTATATTGCACCCTATTTACAGGTACTTGATAATCTATAATTTCGTAATTATCATCGCTACATAAACTAATTTTAAGAGAATTTTTAGCTATATTTTCTTCATTGCGTTTAGATTTATTATTAATTTCTATATTTTCAGGTTTATGTATAACATCATAAGTTCTTTCTTTTTCAACGGTCATTTTATTTTCAGGGAAAAGATATTTTTTTAATGCACTGCTATCTAAAATATTATATTTTTGAAGTATTTGAGCTGCAACTACTTCACTATAGTATTCATTAGTATCATTAGTTACACTTTGATAATTAACTTCTTTTCTCTTATAAACATCTTCTGTCATATTATTATTAAAACTTTGCAATACTTGCATTTTAGAATATTCGCCCTTCATATATTTTTCAGACATGACCAACTCTCCTTTTTATATGTTTTTATACATTATTTCTTTTTTCGATAAAATATTCCTGCTTCAAACAATAAATATTTTATCTCTCACAACTTTTTCTTCACCGTATTTTTTTACAAACCACTCTGTATTTACTGTATGTACCGGTATGATATACTCCGGATTTATCTTTTCTAAAAATCTTTCTAAATCATTACAATCTGCATGTCCGCTGGTATGGATGTCAACTATCTCCATGCCAATACTTTGAACAAAGTCTAAAAAATCTTTAATTATTTTTTGTTTTTTATATCCATCCCACATGGAATAAATTAAAACACTCCCTGAAAGTGGTTTAATACTGTTAAGTTTTTGCAAGTAATTTTTAAAACTGCTGCGTACACACATCACAATTTTTTTATCGGCAATTAGTTTTTCACCCATCTTTTTATTGCCGTAACAGGCAAAATATTTACTGTATTCTTCTTCATCCATTCCTTTAGAAGTAAAAGAATACACATTATTAAATGTGCGCGGATTAGGAATATTATTGCTGCAAAGATCTGTTACCAGGCTCATATAAACATCTTGCAGCATTATGCGTTTTACTTTATTCGCAGCTTTATAAACTGTAACAACGCGGTCAATATTAAGTGCAGACATTAATACAAATACCTGATTGGTATTTTCCATTACATCCGCCATTTTATTTTCCAATTCTACTTCTTTCAAATTAACTCCATCTTTACCGGCATTTGTACCTTCGCATATAACTGCATCAACATTTTGAGGCATTTTATTTAGATAACTGCTAAAGTTTTTTCTTCCGTTGCCACGGAAATCTCCTGTATATACTACCGTTTTATTTTCAGCTTCAATAATAAACGAATAAGCATCGCATGCAGAATGGTCAGCAAAAACAGGCGTTACTCTTATATCGCCAACTACTATTGGTTTACTGTCATAAAAATACCCGACCGGTATAAAATTCACAATATTATTTTTATATTCTTCCGTAGCTTTAAAAATATCGTAAGCCAATTTTCCCATATATACCGAAGGTAAGTTTTTAGCCAAACTTAAAAGCCCAACATGGTCTGCATGATAATGCGAAATGAATATTGCAGAAAAATCATTTTCACTAAGAAGTTTCTCTAAATCCAATTCGGTTTCTGCAACATCCTCAGTTTTTATAACTTCTTTATCTTCTAGTGTTTCAAGTTCCAGCCCGGCATCCAATAAAATTTTTGTTTTATCCGTAGAAATTTCTATTACGTTGCCGCCTATTTGATCCATACCTCTATGTACTGTAATTTTCATAGTTTCACCTGCTCATAAGTAATTTTTTAATGTTCCTTGTAAATATTGAATGTATTTTTGTTTTATTTCTTCCGGTTCACTTATAATAATATTTTTTCCGTAAGAAGCCAGCCATTGATAAAAACCGGGGCTGTCACTTACTTTTACCGAAGCGTTAAAAGTACCGTCTTTATTGTTTGTAATAAAAGTATTAACACCGAATTTTTTTAAAATTTCGCGGCGACACCCATAATTACATTTTAGCTTTACACTTACAAAATTACCAATCCACATATTAACGCTGCTGCGTAAAAATTTTTCTATTGTTTTACCATTAGTAAGTTCATTAAGTTCTTCTATTTCATCCTGAATACGAACTTTTTCTTCAAGCAATGTAAAATTTTCAAGTAAATCAATTTTAAAAACTGTTAAATGATTATGCGTTGAAGGATTCGCCAGCAAAAAATATTCTGTCCCTGACAGAAATATGTAATATGGGCTTACCTTATAAACATAGCCATTGCGCCGCATTATTTTTTTATCATTTGCTTTTTCATTACGATACTGAAATTGCACCTGCTTTCCGGCGGTTATTGCACGTATCAATAAATCAAATTTTAGTTTAAATTTATTATCGGCAATTTTTAAATCGTCATCAACAAAAGTTGTACGGGCAATAATTTTTTCACCTTCCGCCGTAGCAAGTTTTTTAATTTTTTTTATAAGTTTTCTTGTATCTTCTACCGTTAAAAATTGTGCTTTAGCAACAGCATCAGCCAATATTTTCAGCTCGTAATCCTCAAAATCCTGGTCTGTCATATACCAGCCTTTATTATGATTAGCACATTTTATAATGGAATAACCGGCATCTTCCAGGCATTCTATATCGCGGCTTATAGCTTTTCTTTCAGCGTCAATCATATAGGCTTTTAATTTTTCTTTTATCTGTGTTGAATTAAGCGGATGAAATTCATCCGTCTTTTTCATCATCTCCAAAATGTACAAAAGTTTCAGTTTGTTATTCTCCGGCATTAAATTCACCAGCCTTTTGTATTGTTCCTTACATTTCTTTAATTATAAAGGCCGAAAATCTTTTTCTTTAAAACATCTTCCTGCCATAACTTTATAAGTTCATCTATTTCAAATATACTATATTGTCCATTATCTAATATTTTATCATAATCAAAAGTATTTTCGGAATTTTCTAAACCAAATTCCGATATTTTATTTCTAATATAAATTTTAGCATTTTTACCTGAAATAACTCCATCGGAAAGTGTTGTTAAACAAATAGAATTTTTTCTCTGCCTGTCAAAAATAATATCATCCGAAATATCAACAAAAATAAACTGTATTTTATTCTTATATTTAACAACCATGTTCCAAAACATCTTTAATGATTTAAAATAATCAGAATTGCGGTTTTCTTCTTCCCAGTTATCGTTTTTGTTAAAAGAAATAACAACTGTTCCTCCTTCGTTGTCTTTTAACAATTCTTCAAAATTATACTCGTCATATTCAAAAGAGGGTATATATAAATCATTAACAAATATTATTCTCCTGCTCTTTATTCTTTTGTTAGCGTGCAAAGCTTCCGTAAGACATTCAATTATATTATATATTCTTTTCGTATTCTCATTATTAATAAGATAATGAACTGGATGTCCGTAAAAATTTTTTAAAATCCCTGTTCTATAAATTCGTTTTATTTCATTTTCAAATTTCAAATCTATTAATAGTTTTCGTACTTTATCCATTATTTCATTTTCATTGTAATCAGTTTTCTTAATCAAGTACTCACTGATACCGCAACTAAATGAAAACAAATATGAATTTTCTATATTTACAAGTTTACCGCTATTCGGAAAACGTATAGCTACTAAACTTTTACCCCATTGAAAGCGCTTTAAATATGTTTCTAATTTAATTTCTTTAATAAAATCAATATTTAAATTTGAAGTATAAAAAATTTTAGTAAGTTCTGTCTTTAAAATGACTTCAGGTTTATTTTGGCAAATTTCATTGAAATTAATTTTAAATAATCCTTTTATGCCATCATTTTCCAAATCATAAAATCTTAAGTCCATATTTTCATTATCATTTAAAAGCATGTCATAATAATTATTTAGTTTATTAAAATCAACTTCTCCGCTTTCTTTTAAAAATCCCCTTTTTTTCAAAACTTTTTTCATATTGGCGGTAAAATTACAACTAAATTCATAGTACAGCATATTTTTCACCCTTTCTTATTTTTTATTAGCATAACAAATATGCTGTACCATTTTAATCGCAGCAATAAAAATGGCTTAACCATTGCAGTTAAGCCTTAAATTTTAAAACAAATCTATCTGGTATATTAATATTTAATTTATAATTATTTATGTCGTTTTCACATGGTTTTTTCTGCATATATTACGCATTATACTGTGTCTTTTTGTATTTTTCAATTTTTTTGAACTCAAATTGAACTCACTTGTGCTATAATAATTTTAACAAATAGCATACCTGCCAGATGCTATTCGTTAATTTAATACCTCTAAAATAGGAAGTCTTTTCGACTTCCTATTTTTTAAGGAACCAGATGTTTTTGACTGCGTAGCGCTTTTAAAAATTCTTTTACTTTTATTTTTTCATCTTCGGACATTCTGATTGATACCATTTTATAGCCCTGTGATTTTCTTCCTGCATTTTTTCTATCGCCGCCGTTGGGTATTACCCACTCAAATTGCAAGCCCTCTGCCGCTGCGCTTTCGTTAAATGCGGTTTCAACTTCATGTTTATTAAAATCTCTGTCCATTTCAAGTGCAGGTAGTAATGCCTTATTAGCAAAAAAACGTTCTGACAAGTTAGCGTTTTTCTCCAAGCATTTTAAAATACAACTTTTTTTTGATTTCCCTTTATAACCTTGCACTTGACCATCAATAACAATTTTTAATTCCATTCAACCATCCTTCCCATTCACATTATACCATCAACAATAAAGCGGGGCTTTTACCCCGCTTTATTTATTTTTATTATATAATCCCGTTATTGTTTCGTCAATACGTTTTAACAAAACGAAAAAATGGCAAAAAAAAAAATAAGCGCAGGTTAAAATCCTGCGCTACATTATTTAACAGCAACATATAACATACATGCTGCAAAAATATATGCAATATTCCTTTGCCGCTCAAGGTTCCGGCGTTCTTTCTTCATTTCGTTGCTTAATTCTGTCAACGATTCGTTGGCATTTTGTAATTGCGTCTGCTGCAGTTTCGAGGTTACAGTCAAGGCTTTCAGCTGTTCCTTTAGCTGCATCGACTGTTGTTTCGCTTCGGTCAAGGACGTCTGCAAGTCTGTCAACTGTTTCTGTAGCATTGCCGATTCCGTCTTGGAGTTCGCGATTGCTTTGGACGCTCTGTTTAATTCCACCTCTAACGTTGTCAACTCCTGCGCCGTTATCGTATATGTTTCCGCAGCTTCGCATGAAGTATGCGGCACAAAAAGCCAAAGCAACGATAATAATACCAATATAAAGGCGATTATTAGATTTTTCTTGCTCATTTTCCATTTTTTACTCCATTTAACTGATATACCGCCACATTTAGCTTGTGCGCCGTTTTTAATGGAAATACGTAAAAGCATAAGCGTGACTGTTAAAAATCAGCGCACGCGCCATCTGTGCAAGCGGTTTTTAAAAATCATAAGGCATAATAATGATGTAATACGCCACAGGCAAAGCCTAACAGCACGCCCAGCCAAAAATACTTATCGGAAACAATAGTTTTTAAAGTCTGCATAGTTTTCACCCCCTTTCAAACGATTTTTAATGGTTTCTATACCACTCGGCATTTCCACGGATTGTATCAAGCTGCTTGTAAAGATTATTGCCGGGACAATCCGTTGCCATTAAATCTCTGTGGCCCATTACAACACTGTCGCTGGCAATAAGCCCATACGCATCGCAGATGTCCGCTAACAGCATCGGCAATGCGTTAATCTGCGCTTCTGTCGGTTCGGCAAGATTAAAGTTGCCGCAAATATGGATACCAATGGAACAATAGTTAAAACCTTCGGCGTGTGCTCCAACACAGTCTACCGGCCGGCCGAGTTCAATGCTGCCGTCCTTACGAACGATAAAGTGATAACCTACACCGGCCCAGCCCAGATTCTGATGGCTACGATGTAGCTGTTCCGCCGAAAGGTCATCATCTACGGGATTGCCGGTATGGTGGATAACAATGCGGCTGGTATCATCGCGCGGCGTCAAATCAGTAAATTGCAGGTTGTAGTCTTTTGGTTTTACCCTTTTAAAAATCATTTTGTTTTGCCTTCTTCCGTTTTAAATCCAATTTCGGCTTTATCATTTTCCAACACATCAGGCACGCCGTCACCGTCACTGTCAACAAAGCCTTTTCCAATCATTAAAATAGCCGATGTAAATTGCGCGCCGACCAGTACCGTAAGGAACTGTATCAGCGTATTTACATCGGCTTTACCGGTATTCCACCAGTTCGCACAAAAAGCTATGTTGAAAAGGATAATCTCGGCGGCCAATACTACCGCATAATAAACGATAGCTTTTGTGCCGATGCTGGCCGGTATTTTTTTTATGCTACTGGCTAGCAGGTCTTTAATTTTGTTAAGCATTACTATTCCCCTTTATTTCAAAATAATCTGCGCCACAGCAACCACTATACCGATAGCTGTTAAAATTGTAGCGGTCATCCAAACCAGCAAGCTTTTAAGCGTAAGGGCCTGATGCTGTGTTTTTTCCAGTGCGTCTAAACGGTCGCTGTGCTTATCAAGGCGCCGGTCTTGCTTTTCCTGCGTTTTTAAAATACCATTGGACAGCATGGCTTGTATTACGCTGATTTGCGACATCATATTTTTAATGTCCTTTTGCATCTCGCGTAATTCTTCATTGTTTGTATCTTCCACGGCATTACCTCCACATTAACTTTTCTGGTCCTGATTCGCGCCCATAAAAAACATAATCGTCAACACTGTAATAACCATCCCGGTTATATAGCCAAGTATAAAATCGGCCAATTTAACCACCTCCTTAATAAAAAATCCCCTATAATTGCTTATAGAGGTGAAATTATGAAAAAACGTATGAAGTTACCAAATAATTTTGGCAGTATAGTTAAATTACCCGGACGGCGGCGGAAACCGTGGGCCGTTCGCAAAAAGATTGATGGTCATTATAGATACCTCGGTTATTTTGAAACATATGAAAAAGCATTAACATTTTTAGTCGAATATAATAAGGACCCGTCTGTGTATGCGCCCAGCCTTATTACCTTTGCTGAAATCTACCAGCAGGAAATGGCAGAACGATGCAAAAAGATACAGCCAGTTACTGCGCGCAGCTACCGCACGGCTTTTAATAACTGCACTACTATACATAATCGCAAATTTTTAACTTTAAAAGTTTCTGACCTGCAAGGTGTAATAAACGCGCTTTCAGAACGTGGTGTCGGGCAGCCCGAACAGAAGAAGGTGCGCCAGTTATTTCACAATTTATATGCCTACGCCGTTAAATATCAACTTATACCTCAAACTGCCGATATATCACACTTTATAGATGTTGATAAATATAAACCTAAAGTTATTAAAAAGCCATTTAATACACGCCAGTTAAACCGTGTTAAAGCTTTGGCCGCTACAGCAGACCCGCTTGCGCCTTGGGCAACCGCTGTACTTATGATGTGCTACGCAGGTACAAGGCCATCAGAGTTTTTGCGTATTAAAAAATCTGACGTTAAGCTAAAATCCAGATTGTTTACCATCGGCAAAAGCAAAACTGCCGCAGGTGAAAATAGGATTATACCTATATCGCTTAAAACCTTACCCTATTTTGAAATGTGGATGGCAAAGCCAGGCACTACACTTATAACGGACGATGATGGTAATAGTGTAAGCTACAACCGCTTTGCAAGACGGTTTAGGAAGGTAATGATTGCAGCTAATTGCAAACACACGCCGCACGAATGCCGTCATACCACCGCTACCAATTTTAACAACAAAGGCGCTAATCCAACATCAGTTAAGCGTATACTTGGTCACGCAGATAAGGACGTTACCACTGGCGTTTACACACATAAGGACATACGGCAACTCAAAAAAGCGGTTGACCTTTTATGACAACGTGTAACTAATTTGTAACTAATTACAAATTTTTAAAATCTCTCTACCTGCTCTGCAACCGATTGCATCGTGTAACCCTTTTGTAGCACTTTAGTTTTTAGATAACAAAATGCTGTAAGCGCAGCATTTATGCGGCTTTTTAGACTTTTAAAGGTATTGCTGACACCAAAACTTTGCAAAAACCGTTTACAGGGCATTTATGCGCATGATTTTAAAAACGCCCTGTTTATGCGGTTTTGCAGTATTTATCAAAAAAGCAATGCCAAAATGCGTTGCTCTCCGTTTTTATCTACTTTTATGGCAGATTTATTGTTTCAGATATATTAATTTTAGTATCAAAAGTAACAGCTTCTACCGCTTCTTTATCGGTTAATCCTTCAATATAAACCTTCAATGCGGCGTACTGCATATGCAGGTCATTGCTACGCTCTTTACCCAGTCGCTTAATTTCTGTAATATCGTCAGCTGTCAGCATTGTAATACTGCTATCGGCACAAATCCACGCTTGACTGCCGCCATCCACCATCAGCACATCGCGGGCTTCATTCAGCTTTGCGACTGACTTCAAATCATAGTCAAAGCCTTTGCCGTTGTAGGTAATAACGCTTTGTTCGCGGCGGTCGCGTTCAGCTTTCAGTTCAGCAATTTTAGCAGTCTTTAATTCATCCAGCGTTTGTTCGGGCGGAGTAAGCGTTGCGCCTTCCGGCAAAGGACCGATTTTTTTAACTTCCCTACCCGGCGTGCCGTAGGTATCACCTGGCAGCCAGTATTCCTTCTTGCGGTAGTCCTCTACCGCAACCCACGCGCCACCTTGCCATTTATATGCCGTGTTTTCCTGCGGCGCAGGCGGTGCTACTTCTACGCAGTCGCTGGGTATATTCCAGTTCCCAGATGCCGATTTATCGCTGGCATCTAAAGTTAATGTCCTTTTATAGATTTTCTTGTCATCAAATTGATATACTTTTTTAGTTTCCATTTTTTATCATCCTTTCTGTAAAAAAAATATTAAAGGTGGGGATTGTACCAAGAATATTGCCGCCGGATTACCGAACATAACTGGTAATATAAGCAATAATAGCGGGTATGGCTTGCTTGACAATCGCGCCATATATCAATATATTACCAACGGTGCGTTTGGCAAAATACAAACCAATAAAACCATACATTACCAATCGGCTAACACAAGTGCTGCTTGTAATTTAGAATTCGACGCTTCCCGTTCAAATCCAATTTACGGAAAGTCTACAACTGTTCAACCATCTGCATTACAATTAATTCCGCAGATAAAGTTTTAGTATTTAATTTGCGGTAATAATACAAGCGCGGGTGGCTGGACGGTGTTGGAAGCACCGTAAATTGGCGTGCAGCGACTTGCATCAAAAGAAAACCCAAAAAATTGACCAGACGTATCAGACGAACTTCTAAAGCCGGAAGACTTACCCAGAAAAGCGCCATTTTCAATCTGCGAAGAACTTGCTGCTATACTCCAAATTGCAAATTCACTTGAATTATCATCATTTGCAGTGATATTAGGCAGACCGGCAGACATTACGCCTGCTGTATCTCCACCTTGGATTACGCGCGCACGATAATCCGGCAGAACGAAAGTATTAACACCGTCACCCCAACCATATAAGTAAGGATAATTGTGGATATTGCCGTAACTGATTTTTACATTAGACCCGGCAGCCGTTGCCGCAACGGTAATTGTTACACTGTCGGTACTGATTTCGTCAATCATGCAGTCTTCCGGTATGCCCGTACCTGTTATCAAAATACCGTCACCGCAGACTTCTTTCGCAGTTTGAAGCTTTTCGATGTCCTCTGCCGATATCCCGGTAATGGTTGTGCCGCTGACGGTAGTAGTGCCGGTAAAGCTGTAACGGTCATCTTTATCGTAAAAAGCATCGTCTTCATCCGCGTCATGGAAAATACGAATGTAGTCGCTGCGCTGTACTGTCGCGCCATTAATTTTTACGCAGCCCGGTCGCAGTTTTTTGTCATGAAACGGTACGCCAACTGGCAAGCCAAAGCGCACATCGTCAACAATCCATTTTGCTGTACCATCAGTAATGTACTGGCCCATTGTATTTACACTTGCAAAGCTGGGTTCGGAAGCAGCCGTTGTACCTGCCTGCACGCAGAAAAGGTATGCCCAAGATGGTAAATTAGGGCTGTAAGCTATATCGCCGTACTGGTATGCCTTACTGCGGCTTAAAAGATTTAAACCTGTTTGCAAGTTAACGTTACCGGTTCCATCTGGTGTTTTTCCGTTAATTGATTTAATATAAACGCTTAAATCAGGTAAATTATTGAGATTGTTATAATCCAGTTTTGCACCGTTTGCTCCACCGCTATGGTCATGTTGATAAATATTAATAATCTCCGGCCGCATATCAACGATATTACTTTGCTGAATAACGGACGTGTTAGCTGGTACCGTTACTTTTGCCAATGCAACCCAACCTTCTGGTGTTGTAGGTACGGTAGGTTCTGCTGCAGCTGTACCGCCGACAACTTGAAAAGCTATTGAACTTGCAATGCGTGTTTTAACTTCAACCTGCGACACATTGCGACTAACAACATCAGTAAGCACATTGCGTATTTCCGGTTCATCTTCAACTTCTTCATATTTTGCACAAATTAAATCTATGCGCGGCTGGCTATCAGATGCAGGTGCAATAGTAAGCGGAGTAGTTAAATCTGCTTCTAAAAGCCCTTGATATCCATTCTGGTAAATTCTTCCGGATTTTACATATACTGTCATATCCGGCACTGCCTGCGCAGTTACTTCTAATCCGCTTACACAATCATTTGCGGCAATAAAATCAGAAATGGTAGTTATTAATCCGTTGTATAAATAAGCGTTATTATTATTTAAGTCATCACTCAAAAGCTCGGCATAATCATTAAACTTTACTCTATGCATTCGCTTCTCACTCCTCGCTTAAAAATTCGATATAAACCTTCGTTCCGGCAACAATTATCATCTGTACTGCATCCATAATTTCAGTTCGTGACAAATTCTGCTTTCGTGTAGCTGGTAAAGTAAATGTTCCAGCATCCAAATAATCAGCATCATAAAAAAATAAACCAGCACTCAATGCACTGGTTTCTGTATGTTTTATTCTAATATATCCGGTAAAGCTGCTATCTTTTTTACTACCCAATCTCGCAACATAACGGCCAGAACCATCAGAAGCTGCTGAAACCAAGTTATCACCGGCAGGCATTAAAAATATACCAGCATTGTTATAGGCTGTATCTCGGATAGGTTCAAAAACTTCAACCGGTTTCTCTCCGGTTAAATCTGTTAATACCTGAATAATTGCCTGCCGTGTACCATATAAACGTAACATTTCAACGATTATGCGGCCACGGAAGCTATCATCATCTTCCATATATTTGCGTTTTAAACGTACCAAATCCCAGCCCCAGCGGTCAAGATATTCTCCTGTCGCTGTTCTTAAATAAATTTGTTCCGTCATTGCATCTACATTGCCGTTAAACTCGTCAATAGCCGTTATCGCAGCTTTGGCTAAAGTATAAAGGACAGTGCCTTTTTCAATAGCACTGTCCCCCAGCCAAGTTAAATATTGCAGTATTCTTTTCATAATACCGTAACCTCCACGCTATCCGGCTGCAAAATCTCGTTTTCTTCCGGTACGGTGTCCGTTGTCGGCTCGGTAAGTTTTACGTTCTCCACGCCTGCCACATTCATGGCCATTTGGATAATCGTTGCAGTATACAGCGGCTCACCCATTTCAAGATTTGCCACCAAATCCGTAAGTGCAGCAATAACGCCCTGACGGGTCAACACTTCATCACTACCGCTTAAAACATTAATAGACATTTTTATATCAACACCGACTCGCACGGCCCTTTCAATGGTGTACTGAATACAAAAGCCCCGGTATTCATCGATTTTTTCTTTTACAGCCGCCAACAACGTATCATCAACGCTGCTATCAAGGTAAACCGTAAACCACCCTTTTGTTGGATAGTTGGCACGAACCGTAACACCGGTAACACCTGATACCGTCATTGCCGCATATTTTATAGCGCCTTCCGTTGCACGTCCAAGGCTTTCAAAATAAGCCGGCACACGATTTCTATAATCATCATCAGTTTCATCGTCCATGCCGCCGGTCATTTCAACAACCTTCGCCCAGTCTATACCTGATATGGCCACACCGATTTGCTTTAACTCCGTACCAGCCGCAAGGTTAGCATTACTTCCTTTTGCCACCGCACGTGCTGACACATTAACGCTAATTCCACCAACCGGTAATGTTGCCAACTCTGTGGTAGCAAATTGCGCTCCATTTTCAGCTTCAAAAACCGTACCTATTGGTATAGATATACCAATAGGACTGGCGGCATCACGCCCGATGGTTATAATGCCAAAAGCCATGCTACCAAGCTTACGGGTCATTCCTAAATCTTCCAGCCTTCTGTCAAGCCATTCCCCTTCAGAAGTAGATATGAAAAATTTTAAAACAAATTTGTACAGATACATATATGCTTCCTCAATGGCGCTTGCCACTGCTTCCAGCACTGTACGTGTCACACTGCCGATGTTAAAGTCGCTTAGTGTACTTCCCACAACGGCATTAAACATTGTTTGCAGAATATCTTTAAAACTTTTTATCAAACCATTACCCCCCCACATCCAAAGTGTAAACAAGATTATTTGTTCCGGGGTTATCGACTACTTTATAATAAACGGTATAAATTATAGTTCGTTCGGCATGGTTGACGGTATAAGTTACGTCTACCAGTTCCGCACGCGGCTCTTGCACAATACAATCTTTAATATTAGCAAGCGCCATTTCCAAAAAACTATCCGACATTGGTTCGGATAGAATATCATAAACGCCGTTGCCATATTCCGGGTGCCTTATAAGCGTACCCTTCGGGCAGTTAAGACGCATTATAAGCGCCTGCCTTACGTTATCGGCATCACTGATAGGCTGCATATCACCGTTGCGCGAGATTACCTCGCCAGCACCATCCAGCCACCCGGTATCGGCAATCATGATATCAACGCCTAATTCCTTATTCATTTTTAGTCCCCTATAATGACATCGTTGCTGCCCTCGGCCATTGTATCACCACAGCTTATGCTATCGCCGATACGGCAGGCGGGCAAACCGTTAATAAAGACAGTACCACTACCGCTACTGCTTGTTCCAGCGTGCGGGCTATGGATAGGACAGGCTCCGTGCGTTTGCCAGCCGTCATTAAGCCGCACTGCACCACGTCCGTTAATAATAACATCACTACTACACCCAACAGCAGGTGTTGCAGGATAGCAATGCGGATGCCCAGCAGACATATCACCTTTTCTTACAGCTCCCGGCATAATATCACCCCTTTAGTTAATCATTACCTTTGTACCTTTAAGCGTTAAAACACCTGTAGCCTGTAAAGTAATATCGCCGTTGGCATGAAAACGGAACTGTGAGCCGCTCTCGTGTACCATTGCGACTTCTTCGCTTCGTGGCGGCGCATCAGCACCTTCGCTGTAACTGCAACCAATTACGTGGCCCTCGTTTAATTCACCATTGGCAAATACCACAAGCACCTCTTGCCCAACGTGCGGCAGTGCTACAATGCCCCAGCCAGCGCCGACATACTGGCTTGTTACACGAATAAAATCACTTTCTTTTTCCAGAAGTGGAAACCATACTTTAACGCGGTAGTTATCGGTATCAATGGCCGTAACAATACCAACCTGAGCGAATGTAGTCTGGTCATCCATTTGCATATTAGGTCACCGCCGTTTCATACAGGTTTTCTCGGTACTGCGCCGCACTGTCAGGCTGTTGATTAGTACCAGATAATGTACATGTATAACCGGTTGACGCGGCAAAATTATGTTTAATTTCAGACACATAGTATTTACCGTCAAAGCGTCCGCACCCTTCAATGGCTATTAGCTTTTCGGCACCGACAGCAGCATTACCAGCTATTTCCATGCTTTCAAAAGTAACTACTGCCGTACAAAGTTTAGACAGCAGGTTTTGTGCCGTACGCAGTGCTAAATCATACGTTTTCGCTTTGCTGTCATAAACAACTTTTGCTTTCTCGCCGTATTTTGTAATAAGGTCATCGTTTTGCGCCGTTGCCGATATTGCTTGCTTACCTTTGCCCATAAAGTGCCGCACGATTACTTTATTGGTAATTTCCAGCATACTATCATCAAAGGTTACAGATTTGATATTGCTTGCCGTGTCCTTTTTCCAGTAAAAAGTAGAAGTTACTTCTTCCTCGCCGTTTTCGTCCTTCTGCGCCTGCCGCTCTCCAAAATATAACTCTTTCTGCGGCGTTACATAGCACACAAAGCCTTCGCGGTCTGCCATGGTTTGCAGTATCTGCCATTCTTTCTTATCTTTGTACAAGTCGCGTTCCACAATCGTGGTAGTCGGCGTTACTACCGGCGTCAATCCATACTTCTCGGCAAGCAGTTCAGCTACCTGCGATGCAGTACGTTCCGCAAAAGCAAGATTAAATTCGTTATCCAAAAGCAAGGCAGCATAATCACGCCCAACAAGCGTAACATACTGGCCGCTGGCACTGTATGCAGGCCGCACGCCGTCAACTTTACCACGAAACACCAGCGACAGCTCGTTTTTGCTCCACGCCTGCGGGTTAGCAACATAGCCGAGGTAAATTTGCACGTCCATTTCCTTACGCAGATAATCCGATAGTGCTTTATCATTTTTCAGCGTCAACTCAAAGCTGTCAGCGGCATTATATAGCGTGTCAGTAACGGCAAGCGTTATAATGTCCTGCCAACTGATTACTTCGGCATTCCCACCATCACGCGGCGTTACTTCAATCCATGCACGTGGATATTTCATATTACACCTCCAGCGGCGGTAGCTTCTTCAAATCTTCTTCCGCAATTAATTTCAAATCTTCCATAGCGTGCGCATTGGCCGGTAATGTAAGCGTTTTTACATCATCTGGCACAATCGCACTGTTAAGCCCGTTTATCATAGCTATATACTGCCAATCATCAGCATTACCGCTGATATTAACAGCTATTGACCGCAGGCAATCGCCTTGCACAAATGGTTTTGACACTGTAGCTACAGCCTGCAAAGCTCCGCTTGCTCCGCTTTTTGCCATTTCAGCTATGATATTGCTTTGTTTAACAAGGTTTGTCAGCTGATAGGTAAGCGATGTTGTTATATCACCAACCCTTATCAGCGACATTTCATAATCCACAAGGTCATCACGCTGCCAGTTATAATTAAAACTTTCAATTATAACTTTGGTATTAATCGGGCCGAAAATAAAAAGTGCTTCCGCGCCTTTGTTTTGCAGTTCTTCCAGCGCCCGCGCTTTATCCAGCGCACCTATTTCATTGATAACACCTTTAAAGCTACAACTCTGTTCGCCCTGCCCCATATCCTGGTACTCTGTTTTATACCCCGGCACTTCAAAACGTGCAACCTTGCGGCTGGTTACAAACTCAATCTTTTTTTCAGGCGGTATCAATGAAATACCGCCTATATTTAAAATGCTCATACGCTTACCCCCTTGCGGCTGCGTATTTACCTGGTAATGCACCTGCGGTAAAGGTTGCCGCTTCCTCGGCACTGCGTACAATAACCTCGTTGTTCTGTTGAACACTAAGCCCGCCGCCAGTATTACCGCTGCTCATAGGCTCAGGCGGGTTACTCCCTGTATCGAGTTTAACGCCTAACTTATCAAGCAGCCATTTTCCTGCTGTGCTTCCTATAATTTTAATAGCTTCTACAATAGGCTTTAATACCATCCATATTGCTGCTAAAACAGGCATAGCTATTGCACCCAGCAAAGTAAAGAATTTACCGGCTAACTGTAAACCTGTACAAACCATGTTAATTGCAACTACTACAACATCAATAAGCACACTGCCTAATCTTGAAAGTATCGGCCATGCAGTTTCAAACATCTGCCAAAATGTCTGTATTAAAGCAATAACAGTTGCTATAACCGGGTCTATCGCAGTTACAAGCGTCATAAATCCGGCTTGTATCATCGGCATATTTGCTGTTGCCCAAGCAGATATCTGGTTAAACAACGGTGTAAGCTGCGCAATAATGCCACGGCAATAATCAATAACGCCGCCCGCCTGTGTAAAGCCATTTACAACTGTTGTAATCATACCGGCTAAATAATTACCTATATTTTCAAGCACACTGGCAAACTGTTCAGATAGCGGTATCATATTTTGCAGCGTAGGCATCATAGCTTCCAGCATTTTTAAACCTCCAGCCTGCAATCCGCTTTCTAAATTGCCTGTAATAGTAGACAACAACCCTGCGCCGCTTGTAGATAATTTTTGAGCGCCACCGTTATAAAAACTTTGTAATGTTCGCCCTTTACTATCTTTCATAGCAAATAAATTACCGCCGGCATTTTTAAAATCATCAGCAGACATTTTAAAACCGAACTCTTTAAGACGTTCCATTTCGCCGACATTCGCATCGGCCAGTGCTTCCATGGCGTCCATAACCGTTTTGCCCGGGTTAAGTGCCGCCATATCTTCGGCCAGTTCCACAAATTCCATTGCCTTTTTGGTATCACCATCGGCAACGGAAAGCGCACGTGTACCGGCTTGCATAACTTCACCCTGTCCAAAAGGTGTATAATTAGCATTTTTTTGCAGCTGCTCCATATAGTCACTCGTCATTTTATCAAGTTCAGTATCGCCTAAATCTTTATTGCTTACGCCAATAAAATGCCGCATACTAATTTGCTGCTGTTGCAAATCACTGCCAAGACTTACTGCTTTTAAAGTATAACCAATACCAGAAGCAACAACGCCAATACTGCTAAGAGCCGCGCCCCATTTTGCAGTTTTACTTATCGCACCGCCAATAGAAGCGGAAGCATCTTTTATCTGCTTTGATATACCTGTAAGCCCTCTGGCAGTAAACATGATAGGGATTTTCTTTTTTACGCTATCAGTAATACCACGCAGACGGTCGCGGATGCTGTTAAAGCTCTTATCAGGCTTAACACCTACCGGCATATCTTTTAATTTTTCACCTTCTTTCTTGATACGTTCTAAATCCTTAATTGCCGATTTAATTCCCGGCATTGCTTCATTAAGGACACGTATAACAATTTCAACAGAAGAATCATTCATAAAAAGCCTCCTTTCTTTAGTTTTGTATATAAAAAAGACGCTGCATTTCTGCAACGTCCTTTTTAACTATAAGTATTCAATTAAATTGCATAATACAAAGCATAAACATCGTCACGGTTATTTATACCATGTTCTTTTAAGGCAAGCTCTGCTTTTATAGCATTTTCGGTATATTCAATGATATTTAATACTAAATTCGCTACGGCAGCGTTATTTTGGGTTAATGCGTTTATAGCGTCCTGACAATCGTTTCTATCTTCCATAGCATACTTCCAGCTGTCAACTGCACCATATATTTCCGCATTTTTTAAAAGTTCCGTTACTTTTTCTTTGGTCAGCATCATGCAGCACCGCCTTCCGATAATGCCGCAAATTTGTTAATAAAGTATTGCTGCCCTTTGCCTGTTACTTTAACTGTTTTAGATACCGTAACATGCCCATCGCTATGTGTTATAGCCGTTTCTTTAATCTTAAACAACCCTAACTCCATAGCGCGCTGTGTAGGGCTATTGTAATCTGCACCATATCTTTTAATAAGATATCCGTTTTTACGCAACCATTCAAATAAACGTTTCTGCCCTATTTCGTGCCCGTTTTGCTTTATCAGCTTTGCAAGGTCGCCTATTAAAATTGTTGTATCACTTGCGCTTACAGCATCAGCAAAAATCATTTTTGGCTTTGCTTCTTCAAGCTGACGTTCTGCTTCAGCTCTTTTTAAGCGTTCCTCTTTCAAAGTAGTTGCCAGTTTAATAATAGTATCGGGGTCAGTTAACACTTCTTCAATTTTATCGTTGGTTAAATAACCACCATGTTTGCGGATAGCAGGAATAACATCGTGAGTTATCCAGCGTTTAAAAGCTTTTGCCTGCGGCAGTTTGCTGGAAAGTACCAGCGAGTACAAACCGCTTTCGTTAATAACTGTAGCGTTAGTCTTGTAATTAGAACCGCTCTGCTGAATTGGCAGAGTGGTTTTATCCTCGCCATCTACATGCTTTTTCAATGCGCCGAAGGTATCAACATATCCTAACGCCTCAGAAACATCTTTACCAACAAACCAAACTTCATCATCTTTACCAATTGTTCTAATTTTGCCAAATTCAGGGTTTTCAAAAATTTTTAATTCATTCATTTTGGAACTCCTTTCTACTTGAAAGCAGTTCCCCTACGTGTTACAATTAACACAAAGGGAAACCTTGACTTGAAGCTGTTGTAACTGGCCAAAGTTATTATTCAACAGCTTCTTTTTTATTGCTTGTTTCAGAAAATAAATACGGATACCTTTTCTTCAAATCACTAACAACGGTATCTTCTACATACTTTGAAATTTTAATACCTTCTTTTGTGCAGTGATATTTAATCGCAGCAGCAATGTCGTCATTAAATAACGTATTTGGTCGCAACATATTTACACCTCCCTTCGTTGCTTATATTATACAAAACTGTCTTTTTGTTGTCAATATACATATATTTTGTTAAACAGTATTTTTATATACTGTTTCATGTTGTATCGTGCTGTTTTGTGTTATTTATTTTTTCTATTTTTCCTATTACACAAAAAAGAAGTTATAACTACTTTTTTATGTTATAATAAAATAAAAAATTAATAAATGGTGATAAAATGAACAGCAAAGAGAATTTACTGCATATCGGCCAAACAATAAGAATTATACGTACAATGCAAGGGCTTTCTCAAAAAGCATTAGGGAAAAAATGTAATTTAGCTGAGTCCCAAATCGGAGCCTATGAAAGAGGTCAAATAAATATAACCATTAGTACACTAAGCTCTATAATAGATGCTTTAGGTATATCTTTTATTACATTTATTGAAACATTGCAAACTACATACTTTGATTCATCAGAATATAAGGATTTTAAAATGAGATATTACATTGAAACTCTCAAAGGCGCTGATATTGAAATAAAATTAGATGATGACAAAGTTATACTAACATTTAATTCATTTCAAAAAGTTTTGCCTATTTCGGAATTTTACTCTTGGGCTGAAAATGTTTTGAATAAAACCAGTAAATTAACAGATACAGTTATGGCTAATTCAATACAAGCTGAATTATTTAACATCTAAAATAGACTCCCTAAACTAAGGGAGTCTATTTTTTATAGCATCGCTTTCAGACTTCATCAGCCATTCTGTCGCATAATAAAGCGCATCCCTGTCCTCTTGGTCTAAGTTCAGCCATTCTTCATAAGTAACAGCGCGGCCATACCTGCTTATTTGGATAAATCGGTAGAGGTCGCATTCTCGAGCAAAAAACTTGCCTGCTCTTTAGCTTTATCTTTCTTTTCATCAGTCATACCAAACATTTCATCGTAAACATAAAAATAATAGTCAAAATCTGTACCGTCCATTCTTTCAAGGGTACGCTTATAATCAACATCAGGTGCTGCACCGTCAATTTCTACAATGCACTTTGCCGCTGTATACTGCGATACTAAAAGCAAATTACTGATATTATCTGTTGTCATTTTAACTTGTTTAGTAACAAAAACCTTGTCGCTGCCTTTCGGACGTCTAAATTTAATAACTTTACCGCTTGGTAATTCTAACGGTCCATAAATAATCTGTTCAGCCATAGTTCAAACCTCCAATAATAAAAATAGGCGGCAAAATGCCGCCATAATTTACGCCTGCGAAATGCCTTCCGCTTTAAAGGATAAATCTTTTTTTACTACTTCTGCGCCTGCCGTAATAGACAACGCCAGTTCGTTAAACACAGCCTGTTCAACACGGATTCTACCGTCATAGCCTTTGTTGGCATTTTTCAGCGTTGTTTCAATGGTAAAACGCGGGCTTTGCGGGATAGCTTCACCCCTGCGGATAGTACCGCTACCCATAATGCGCTGAATAACATCAACATGCAGCATACCGCGCGTTAATTTACCTTCGATGCCAATCTGTCCGTCAAGCTGACGCGGAATACGCTCGCCAGTTTCAAGGTATTCTTGCAACTCGTTTGTTACAGTAATTTCAGCTTCCTGATATTGGCCGACAAGCTCCGGCCCATTTTCGCCGATAATAGATATTGTTACATCATAGCCCTGCAACGGGTCACTCATTATTTATACCTCCCTTCTTATGCAGCGTCATCTTCGCTAAGTTCGCGCTTCATGCGCAGCACAATAAAGTCAGCCGGATAAAGCGGCAACCACCTAATAATAGCCGTTAAAATGCGCGCCTGAATGTTTTCCGGCGGATTAGTTTGGCTGTTGCACAAGGTCTTTTTATAGCCACGGATATATCCGAGGTTCTTCTGTACCTGCAAATAAGCGTCACACTGTGCAGCAATGTTATTCCACAGCGGCGTATCATGCGGCTCGCTGATTGCCCACTGCATGGCGTTCCACAGTTCCATGTTCATTTTATCCTGCTGGCGGCGGATACAGATTTGCGACCATGCGCTGTCACTGGAAAGCGTTAAGCCGTTGCGTACCCTAAAACCACGGTTCGGTACAAGCGTAATCGGGCAAATACGCGCTTCGGTAAGCACTTTGACCTGCGCGTAAGTATAATCACCGCGCGTGGACAGAATGCCGTTCACCTGCTTGTTAGACGGCGACTGATGCGGGTTAAGCACCGAGATAACGCCGGCAAGATAACCGTCAGGCGCTACATATTCGCCTTCAAGTTCTTCCGGCTCTACCCAAGGATAAGCAAATACGCCGCGGTCACTGTCCAGCGTTTTGGTCTGAGCAATCGCACTATCCACTGAAAGCTTGTCCTGCGTGTTCAAAACAGCAATGCGCAAACCTTCTTCAATGTCGCAGTTTTCACAGAAAGTAATAAGCGCAGAACGTACTTTATCACTCGTCTGCTGCGCACAAAGTACAATGCCGCACTGTATAGGCTCCAGCACTTTAAGCCCGGTACGGTCGCCGGTGCTGCTGTCGATAGCGCCGATATAATCATCATCATCTACTTCTGCTCCATCACTGCCACTGGCAAGGCTTTTGGCGCCTTCGGTAGCATCCGGCAATCCGCTGGCATTTTCTGCAAGCGTAAGTGTTACATATTTCGGTACAATATCCGCGATTTTTTCAAGCGTAAGTTCCCGGAATTTTTCTACACTGTTTCTAAATGTAATCGTGAGGTCAAAAGTAGAAGCTTCTGCATCTTTGTCTACCTCTACTTTAATTTCATTTCCCCAAGTACCTTCGGATGTTGCTTCTACCGTCAAATATGTAGTACTGCTTTGCATAAGTGTCAAAGTTGCTTTTTTAGCACCTTCGCCTACGATACGCACAATTCGCAAATCGTTTGCGCCCTGACGAAGCGCACCGATGGCACTAAGATAGCCGGTTAAACCTTTTACGTAACTGCCAAAGGTATTGACAAGCTGGTCCTCATCGCCGATAGTGGTTGCAAAATTTACAGGCCCACGCTCGAAGGTGCCTACAATGCCAATACCGGCCAGCGACATTTGGTCTGTTGGCCTTGTGCCGACATCGCTTTCATCAATCTGTACGGACGGCACAATAAATTCCATTGCCATGTATTACTCCCCCTTTTTAGATTTTGCTGCTGGCTTTTCTTCTTTATCCGGTGCAATATCTGCTTTGATAGTTAAAACAGTAGGAACTTTGCTTGGACGCTGACGGTCAAGCCAGAATTTAACTTGTAAAAAAATAACCGACCCTGCAGGTTTTGACCTGTCAAAATCGGTTAAAAATTTAACTTTTGTAATTTTGCTGCTGCCGGTTACGATGGTTGGTGCTTCCGTAAGCAGATATCGGATGCGCTCGGTCAGCATAACGATAATTTCTTCGCCCGCTTCTTCGTACTGTTCCAGCTTCTGCCACGGCACTGACAAGTAAATACCCCAGGTGCCATAGCATTCGTCCTTGTCCTGCGTATATTCTTTGCAGTCAATTTCATGGCATCCTACGTTTACTTCGGCGTCTTTACCAGTAGCCGGTACGCCTGCGATAGCGTTGTAGTTATCAATAACACTTTTAATAAGGTCATCGTTTTGCAGACGGCTCAGAATTTCTTTTGTGATTTTGTAAATCAAGCGCGTTTCACCTCCACGCTAAACAATTTTTTATAACTGCTGGTGCTGCCCGTGCCGCCGTCCACCGTTGTGCCGTTAGCACTTATTAAAAAGTCGGCATCGGTAATTTGTTTTAGAAGACGGTCAACCTCGCCCTGATATACTTGCAGTTTAGCATAATAAATATCAGTATCAGCATATCCTTCATGCGCCACAGGGTCGCGCCCCATATACTCACGGCATACGCAGATATAGGCATAGGCAACGCCTAAACGCTTAACCATATAACTTAACGGCTCGGCGATTTTGTCCTTGCTAACGCCAAATCTCGCAGCGATGGCACGGATATACTGTTCGGCTTCTTCGACATGATTTTCCGTTATCGGCAAAACCTCATCATTAAAATCTTTTACCTCAAGCATTTTTACCCCCTCGCGGCTTCGCTTACATGCCGCTGGAATATGCGAATAATGTCCCGGTGTTTTTTGTTAAGGGCATTGTATAAAAACGGGTCAGGCTTAATGCCGCGTATCTGATGACCACGGCTATATGCAAAGCCATTTTTGGCAACCCAGCGCAGGGCATATTTTGCTTTTGGGCGCACATTATACGCCCTGCCACTGCGGCCATAAACGCCGGTACCTTCATGCTGGTAGATACCGTAAGGCACCTTTTTATCCAGCATGACTTTACCTTCGGTTTTTGTTATTTCCGTTGCTATGCCTTCACGTTCCAATTTGCCGGTGCGAGATGTATATTCATGTTCCTGCTGCGCTGTTGTTTTAACCAATTCTGTGGCTTCTTTCAGTGACCGGCTTACAGCTTTTTCAATTTGTACCGGCAATACTTTTTCAACGTGCCGCAGGACTTTTTCCATGTCAATCTCTACCGACAGCATTAGGCTACATTCGCAATAAATACAGTTTCGGAGCTTTCAAAGGACGGAAGCATAATTGCAGATACAATGGTTTTTGCATTTACCGGGTGGATTTCTTTGTAAGTGGTAATTGCAACGCCGGTTTTAACGATAGATACGCTTGCGCCGTTCTGACCGGTCATCAGGTCTGCTTCTTCCGGCGTAGTGCCGAACCAGGTATTACCGAGATTACCGGGTGGCAGCAAGGTAAATACATTATCCGGGAAGAACTGCTGGCTCTCGCCACCTGCTACAATCAGGTATTTTTTAGTGTAAACAGATACCTGCAAGCGGAATTTTTCATTGAACCAGTTTTTAAGCTGGGCATCAGTAATCGGCGTGGAAGCAGTCAACAGCGGCTTCAATTCCGTAAGAATTTCAGTATTCTTTTTCAGGTAATTGAAAGTTTTACGGCTGCAAATAGCTCGGGTCGGACGCACGCCAGTATCACTTTCGATAATGTCAATCCAGCTTTCGATTTGTTCAGTAACAGGTGCGGCGGCGTTGCTCCATGCGTTAGTGCTGGTAAGTTTGGCTTGAATATGTTTAGTATTAAATTTGTAGTCAAAATCACGGTGCAATCCGGTTTTATCTACAATAGAAATTTTACCGGTAGAAAGCAACTGCATACGCATACGTTCAGCATCTACATCAACACCTGCAACAAGGTTGTTGGCATCATCATAAATTTTCTGTACAGCGGTTTTAACGGAAGAATCCATGTTTGCCGCCATAAAGGTAAGCAGGTTTTGGCGTTCTTCTTCGCCGATACGCATAGCTTCACGGAAGAATGGCATTTTAGTTTCGCTAATAGTCAAGCCCATGCGGTCACGGAGAGGCGCCTTAGCGTCAAATGCGCCGTTAGCCAACGCTACCGGCAGGCTGCTATGGGTTTTAATCCATTTCAGGTCAATGCCGACTTTTTTCTTTGCCGGGAACAACAGTTCACCGAGGTAAGGGATTTGGTTGCTCCCCAATTCGTTAACATAGGCGGCAATAACAGGGGCATTGACATAATCAAAAATTGTTTTAGGCATTATTTACTCCTCCTCTTATTCATCATCTTTGGTGCCGATAAAGGTAATTTGTTTCAGCGCTGTAATCATAGTTGCAGTGGGTGCTTCGGGCAGCTTTGTTACATCAATAAAGCCGTGAATAATCAGTGCGCCAATTTCCGGCCCACCGGTTACATCCACATCATTCATCAATACACCTTCTGCGGCAACAGCGGTAACCAGCGGTTCGCTTTGTCCATCAACAGATTTTTTTGCCGCTTGGCTACGGTCAGCAATTACACCACCGCCTAAAATAGTGCCAGCAGGCACAATCTTTCTGCCGTCAGCGTCTGCGGTTACATCAGTATCACCTACCATAATGGGAATTGCCACATAGTGGTCAGGGATAGCAAGAATTGTTTTCGGGGTAGTCAGTTCAGTTTCTTTAAAATACATAGTTTTTACCTCCTTACTCAAAATATGCGCCAAGCGCTTTATCATCAGGCTGGCCACCTTTGGCTTCCTTAGCAAGCTCTTTGGCAAAATCGGACATATCGCCGTCTTTGCCACCGGCACCGCCAGTGCCGCCGCCAGCGCCACCCTTCTGAACATTTTTTACAAAGGTCGGATTCTTATCTAACCAGTCTTTGATACCTTCTTCAATCGTTGCGCCGTCATCTCCGTAGGTCAGCGTTTCATCATCGTTTACTTTTACGTTGCCACGGAACATGGGCAGCATAGTCGATGCGTCAATAGCATTGTTTTTGTTAAGTGCTTCCAGCAGGGCAGTGTCTACCATGCTGCGGTGACGTTTTTCGCGTTCTTCGGAGTTTTTAGTGTTAAGGTCTGCAATCTGTTTCTCAAGACGCTTAATTTTGCGTTCAGCGGCGGCGTTATCTCCTGTTCCACCTTTTGCCTTTAAAGCGTCAGCAACAGCAGCCTGCAAATCCTCTGCATCTTCATCAACGCCCAGCACATCGGCGAACACTGCAATCTTTTCTTCCAGCGGCTTAACTTTGCCCTCGGCATCTTTTACCTTCGTATTCAGCGTGCGGATGTTCTTTTCTTTAGCCTTGATATCTTCATCTTTAGCTTTAATAACTGCTTCCAACGCTTTTGCAACCGGACCGCCGTCCTGAGTTTTGTTTAAAAATGCGTAAATTTCTTCAATGTTCATAATTTACTCCCTTCAAATTTATTTTTGGGTATAAAAAAAGCCGCTTTAACAGCGGCGTTATACAATCAACTTCTTCACCCCCTTAAAATCGGGCAGTAAAAAAGACGCTACATTTCTGTAACGTCTTTAAATACTATTATTTTAAAGCAGGATATAATTCTAATTTAACATCCTGCAAACAACTACAACTCCACGCCATTCTTGCAAATACTTCAACGGCTGTTTTTAAAACGCCTTCATGCTCCGGCAAAGTACGCGATACTGTTAAATCTTTAAACATATCATTGGCAACAGTTAAATAAGCTTGTACGGCGGCATACTGTTTCATATACTCTGCGTTATCGCATGGTTTAACATATTTTATTTCAGATTGTTCAATAAGCGATATTTGCTTTGGTTTTTGGCGCTCGCGTAATATTGCTTCCATTTCGTTAAAGGCGTTAATGTAGGCGATTTTCCACGCAAGAGCTTTAGCACCAGTAAATCCCATTGTCAGTAAGGAAAAACCGTCTCGATTCATTAAATACATAACGTATGATTTCCCTGTTCCTGCTTTATATGTAGTTTCTTTAAAAAATTTTAAAAGGTAATTTTGTATTTCTTTATCGTGATTATCAGAACTCAAATTTGAGTTTTGATTTAAAATGTTTTTTATATCTCTGACTACATTACAATGCTTTTTGCCAAATTTTTCAGCTACTTGTTTACTACTGACAACTACCTGATTATTTTTCACCATTACTAAATTTTTCAACATTTATACCATTCCTTTCATTTTGCCCCAAAGAATGATATAATAAATTTATCAATCCTTCGGGATTGCCTGTATAGATAGACGTTTTGATTCGTAGTCGGGCGTCTATCTATTTTTCATTTTCAGCCAAAACTTTTTCAATACCTTGCCGTATTACTTCACCTTTAGAAACATTATTGAGTTCACAATATTTTTCTAATCGAGTATTTAATTCAGCATTTATTCTTGTTGATAACTTTATAGAATTAGGATTGTCAAGTTTTGGTCTGCCTATTCGCGGGCTCATCTTTTTCACCTCACTTTATGCCGTACATTTATTATATTTTATGTACGGCATAAAGTCAAGTATTTTACAATAAAAAACGCCTATGTAAAAACATAAGCGCTAAAATAACGAAAGAGGAAGCTACCGAAATAACTCCCTCTCTTGCGTCGAACTAGATTATTTGGCAGGCGTGGCTATCCCTGCATCTCTCGGATTTCTCCTGTCTTCCCAACGGGGTGTGGTCGCCACAAAATTTACCACCTCAAACAACCTTGTCCTTTCACTTATATTATAACAACTCTATTTTTCTATGTCAACAGAACTATAAAGAATATTGTTCTTTTTATCATTACTCCTTATTGTTCTCTCATACCTTCTCTTACTTTCAGGCATTGCAGTAATAATTGAGTTTTTATACTTCGGGTCATCTCCTTCTATTGCCAATCTAATCACCAAATTTACAGCTTTTCCATTATCGTCAACTGTTTTACACATTAGCACAGTATTAGGTAGGTTACCTCTAAAAATATATTCTGGTTTTTCGATAACTTCAGGAAAATATTTTTCGTATTTCTTCAAAAAATTAATTCCTCTACCTTTATTTATGTGTTCTATTCTGTCATTAGTTAAAATTACTTCACTGGTTCTTATTTCTGGAAAATATTTTTGTATTTTTGATACATCCAATTCAGCAATAAATTTATATTCCACTGGCTGACTACCCTTCTTTACTGTACCAATAATTTTACCAGTTAAATTTATTCCTGACAATCTATTTTCATTATTCTTTTGGCTATTTGCTTTTACCAGCTTTTGCCAGTCCTCACCGGCAAGATAACGCGCAGTACCTTCTTTACCGAACAGTATTTGCTTTTGCACAGCACTTCGGCTGTTTATATATTCGCGGGCCTTTTCTGGTTTCCATTCTCCTTTTAAATCGCCCTCAAAAATCTTGCTGTAATAACACATACAGTGCGGATGTACTGGTATATCAGGTTGTTTACCTTTTGGAAAAACGCCTTTACCGTAACCAAAATCAGCGTTGGCATAGACATCGCAGATATCATAAGGTTTTGTTTTATGCGCCGATGATAAAGTATATTTAAAACCTACTATATCATCACTACTGCTATCAGCCATATAACCTTCATACCACGCGCGGGCGGACTCAGTCCTGGCGATGCGTTCGGCATAATACCGGCTTTTTTCCTGCACCGCCGTCCACAACGCTTTATCAACGGCTTCGGTTTCCAGCTTTGCGCAGGCTTCAACAAGGTCTTTATATGCCCTTTTCAGAGCCTTGGTTGTCAGCCTGTCCGGATTTTTTAGCTTCTGCGCCGCCTGCAACACGCCCAGTTTACTTAGTTCTGACGCATCGCCCTGCACAGCTAAACGTGCCTGCCGCACCAGCTTTTTAAGATATTCCGGCAAATCAGCAGGTTTAATTACTGCTTTGCCGCTGTTATAACCATCGTACAGATTGCGCGCCATATCAATAACGCTGTCGCTATTATTAACGCTGGCCGTTACCGTGCTGATGATATTCTGCCGCAAGACTTTATCAACGCCGTGCAGACGCTCCGACAGCTTCATGCCGTCAGCGGACCACGGCTTTTTCATAAGCACCTTTTTAATCTCGGCTTTAGCTTCCGGCGTTACCTGTTCCGGCCGCAGTCCAAAGCCTGCTATGGCACTGGCTACCACAGCGGCGGCGACAAGTTCAGTGTTATGGCTGTCAAAGTCCAAATCTTCAAGCACTTTTTGCACGGCGTCACGGATATCCATACCCTTTTCCATTTCAAACTTTACGGCGGCAATAACATCATCGCCAAAAGCCTTAAATGCCGTGGTATACTCTGCTATTATCTCCCGGACTTTATCTGCAAATTCTTTATCGGCGGCCATTATTCAACACCGCCGTCATCTCCGGCGTTATTGGTTGGTTCGGCGTGGTTAGCATCAACCGCCTGCTGGTCGATATCATCAATAACCGCCTGTATTTCCTCATCGTCCATATCAGACAGCAGCATTTTTGCAGCTTTCTTTTTGACCGCAGTGTCAAATTTACCACCGACCGCCCAGCTGAGGGCATCGGTAATTTTATCCAGTTCGCTGCTTATATCAACAACGCCAAAATTGCGGCTATACTGAACATTAACTCCAAGTTCTTTGCCAATATAATTACCAAAAATAACGGAAATCTGCTGTTCTGTTTCCTCGCAATTTTGTGCAAAATCGCTAAGGCTTTGCATCATAGTTTTATTATCCCATTCTTTAGCTATACCGCTCTGCTGGCTCTGTACACCTGTAACGCCCGCACGGTCTGCCATGCGATAGATTTCTTCAATCAACATTTTAAGCTCCGTGTGCAGCATTTCAGACGGCCCGTTATCGGGAGTAATAAACGCAGGCGCATTGTTACCGGCATACAACAGCATATTATTCGTGCCAACGTTAACGCTTGCGTAATTTTGCGGGTTAGGGTCATCAGGGTTCATCTGATATGTCAGTACGCTAAATGCCTGATTACGGTTGCGCTCGCGCAGTTCCGAGCAGGCGTTATAAATTGCAAGGTTTACACGGGCAATCTGGTAAAAATCGCTAAATGGTTTGAGCCTATCACCCATATCATCTTCCACTGCCGCACCTAACAATGGCACCACCGGCACAACGCCTGCACTGTTTATACCGCTTTCTGTTCCACCTTTTCGCGTAACCTGCCACATTTCTTTGGTCCACGTCCAGCTTTCGGTGATGTCCGATTTTGACATGTTTACTACTTCGGTGTATGTTATATCGTACCTGATAAGGGTTAAATTACCGTATTTATCAAGCGCATATTCTTTAACGTCCTGCGGCTTAACGGTATACAGGTAAGGATATTTACGCTCCGCCAACGCCTGCGCCTTATTGGCCGGTAAATCCTTATAATTTTCGACAACAATAAACATCGCGCCGTATATTTTCGCCTGTTTGGCAGCTTTTTTCATAAAAGTATCCATGGAAGTATTCTTGCCATCTACATTTTTTAAAAAAGCTGTCCAGTAAGCATCATCAAGCGCAGAAGTACGAGCCGGTGGGTCATCAAACAGCGGGTTTACAGCTGCATTGATACATGGTTTAACATAATTCAAAAAATACGCCACACGCTGGCGGTTTACATAGTTTTCGGCAGACTCGCGCGGGTGCTTAACCAAATAATTAGCGCTGTAATATCCGCCGTTACCAAAATAGCTATCGTGCATAAAAGTATAAGGGTCAGTATTTACAACACCGGCAACAACGCCGCCAGCACTTACAGCCAACTCCTGTTCCTTGCCCATTTAAACCTCCTATTCTACATGGCGGCCATAACCGCCATAATTACCTTTAATATCTGCTACATCATAATCGTCTAATCCATACCACACCGCTGAAAATGTATGCGGGTCAATGTTAAATTCATCAGGTATGATATTATCGCTTCGGTCCAACGCATAAGTCAGTTCCGCCATTTCTTTTATGCAGTTTTTGCACTTTTCACTGCAATAAATATGCCGGAACCGTTTTACCTTGCGCGTATATGCCAGCCTACTTCCTGCAAATTTACGTGCGCCACTGATTCTATATCCGCTTTTTCTAAAATAGCTTATTGCCTTCGGATCTTCTGGGTCAGCCTTAATATAATCAGCCCTAAAAGCCATAAAATCAGGGTCATGTGCTGTTTCATCATCAGTCATGCGGTTTTTATAATATTCATCAAAAATGTACAGCGTTTTATTCGCGTCATCTATGGCCATACGCACAACTGCGTTATAACTATCCTCAAAGCCAAAGTCCATGCCGGTACGGTACCAGCGCTGCGATATGCCACCGACCTGCGCCATAATTACATCATGCGGCAAAACCTCAAATTGCGGCAACACTTTACGGCCGTTAACACCAAACCTTCCCTGCCGAGCAACGCGGTACAGGTCCGGGTCATAGTTTTTCATGTTGTCCAATTCTTCAATATAGCCAGCCGGAAGGAAATAATTATCATCGGCCACGCTGTGATGGTAAAAAGTGTTATTTACCACGAATTGGCGTTGCGCATAAAAAACATCCTCACGGATACCCGGCATTACAAAAAAGTGCTGAAATACCCAGTTGTTTTTATCTATCGGGTTCGTAGATAAAATAAAATGCAGTGACAAAGAAGGATGACGCACACGGCCAAGCAGTTCTTTATATGCTGCATAACTTATTTCACTGGCTTCCTCAATCCATATAATTGATACACCGTTGATAGATTTTAACTTTTTTGGCTTGTCCAGCCCTTTAAAGATAATCTGTGAGCCATTGGCAAAGGTTATGCGCATCGGGCTAACCGTATATTTAACAACGTTATCTTCCAGTCCAAGGTCATCTATAATCTCCACCAGTAACGAAAAACAACTGTCACGAATAGTATCGAACACTTGACGCACAACAAGTACCTTGCGCTTTTCTTCCAAACATTTAAGTATTAGCTTCAAGGCAATATGATAGCTTTTACTGCTTCCGTACCCCCCGCAAAGTAGATAAAACTTGCAGTTCCAATCAAAAATAAAATCCTCAAAGTGCGGGTTTACTGCTTTGTCAACTTCATTATCCATTAACTCCCCGCCCTTCTAATTCTGATTGTAAGCGGCCGTTCTGACCAATCCTTTAACTGCCGTGCTTCCCTTATCGCGCTAAGTTCTGCCAGCGCCTTTGTTTTGGCGTTAGCTATCAGCGTCAGCTCGCGCTCCACCGCCAGAATGTACGGCAGATTGCTTTTCATCTTTTTGGTGGTTTTTTCACGATTATAAGCGTCAATTACTGTTACTGATGATTCTTCCAACACTGTTTCTTTTTGCAGTTTATCAAGCTGCGCCATCAGGCGGCTTTCCCGCAAAATCAAACGCTTAATATCAGTTATCAGCGTTTTCTCCTCATCAACCAGTAAATCATCAAGCATTTCAAGTTCTTCATCGGTCAGGTTGGTTTTGCGGATATTATCTAGCACAAAGCGTTTTTCATTATTGCGATGCGTACCCTTCGGCGGCTTTTGGGCATCCTCAAACCGGTTTTGCGTGACAGGAAGTTTCCTTTTGGGCGGAGTAAAGGTCTTAACCGGCACTGGCGCTTGCTCAGCAGGCTTTTCAACTTCATCAGTATTTTCGCCTTCTGTCACACCGCCATTATTCTCCGCATCATCTGTCACATTTTCTGTCACGTCATCTGTCACGCCGTCAGAGTTTTTTTTATTCTGTTGTTCTTTCAGCTTTTGCTCCCAGTTATCCCGGCGTTTCCATTGACGCACAGCGTCAGGCTTTACTCCTAATCGGTCAGCAATATCACGTATTGGTATTCGCCCTCCGGATTGTAGCCATATTCGCATGGCCTGTTTTCTTTTATCCGGTTGCTCCAATGGCATACTCTCCTTTCCGGTTGAATTTTAGGCATAAAAAATACCACCTACTTTGAATAGGTGGTAAAACTTATATTTTTTGCATTTTAATTATATCATACTTTGCTATGACATGTCTTTGACAACTTTTTGACAAGCAGTTTTATATATTTTTTTAATATATATCCGCCTGCACTTTTCTGTTGTTACTCCAAAGCAGGAAATGTCTGTAATTTAACTTTGGCTAAATTACTACACCTGTAACCAGCCTGCCAAAGTACATCTTGCGCTATTTCTAATAAAGCTTTGTGTTCACTTTTAAGCCTTTCCTGCGTCATGTTATCTACAAGCGTTTGCGCCGTTGTTATATAAGCCTTTACTTCTGCCAGCTTCGACATATATTCAGCGCTGTTTTGCGGACGTACAAATTCTTTTTCTTTTGGTTGTTCTATTAAAGTTACCTGTTTCGGCTTTTGCATTTTACGAAGCTTTGCTTCCATTTCATCAAATGCGTTAATATACGCAATTTTCATTTCAATAGCCGTTTTTCCATTAAAGCCCATGACTAAAAGCATAAATCCATTGCGGTTCATCAAATACTCAATATTAGATTTTCCGCTGCTATCTTTATATGAGCGTTGCTTAAACCACTGAGCCGATTTTTCGGCCGAGTTAATTAAGTGCTTAATTGAAGCTAAAACGTGCTTGTGCATCTTGTTAAAACTCTCGGCAACTTTTCTGCTTGAAACTACTACTTGTTTGTTCTGAATTACTACCAAATTATCCATTGTAACTTCTCCTTCCATTTGAAAGAAGCATACCTTTATGTTACAATATTTCATAGAGGCGTTAGCTTCTACAACGAAACACTCGCGTTACTTCCTACGGTGCAGCGGGTGTTTCTATTTTTTTGTTATAACAGACTTAACTAAATAAATTCCATCTCGTACAATAGCGCTTCTGCTTTTTCCAAGAACTTCAGCACACTCATCTAATACTTTTAAAGTATCTTTTGATACTCTTACTTGTAATCTACATTCGAGAGGATTATTCGTTGGTCTGCCCATTTTAGCGTTCACATTTTCACCTCACTTTTGTACTACCATAAGTATAATATTTGTGAGTACAAAAGTCAAGTAAAAAATAACGGCTCGTGAGAGCCGCTATTTTATTAAACTTTATGTAATTTATTCATATAATTTTAACGAAATAGTTTCACATCTATTAACCAATTTAGCTAATCTGTCATGTATTTGTGGTTCTAATCTTGTTATCATTTTAATATCAGTAATATTATCACTGATAAATTCCCAATATTCATCAAATTTTTCTTTACAATATTTGATATCATCTTCATATTGAAATTCATCGGCTTTTTTCATCAACAAATCAATCTCATTAAAAATTATTCGCTGTTGAACACGAACATACATTATATCTTTTTCGTTTTTTATAATATACATCCGTGGATTTTCTACTCTTTTTATTATCTGATTACATAGACTTTCCAAATATTTTTTTGTTGCTCGTTTATCATTTTTATATTCCACAAAATAATAAACAGCTAATACAACTATAGCAATATTTAAAATATCTTTAAATGGTATATAAAAAAATTTAATATAACTATTTTCTGTAATTAAACAAATAAAAAAAGATAGAACAGACAATATTAATAATCCTATACCTAACCATTTGATAACTTTATCCATAAATAAATTATCTACCTTTTTTCATCATTTTTTCAATTTCAATTATTAAACCCGGTTGATCTTCAGAAACAAATTTAAATTTTTCAAGTACATTTTCATTAGGATATTGCCTAGCTAATCCCCCAAAGCTTTCATCCAAAAAAGATGAAGGATAGCCCATACAACCATCTAAATTCATTAAAATAATTTTATTTTTAGCAACTGCTTCATCATATAACGGTACTAACTTTTCTTTTCTAAACGATTCACCAGAAAAATCCCCCTCATTTTCATATCTACCACCTGGTGTATCAGTAAAATCTTTAGCAATAGAAAATTTTATATATTGCATTTTTCACACTCCTTTAAAATCAAATTCGTACAATGTTCCATAAAATTCATCATCACATGAAAAATAACTATCTTCGGAGTTTTTCTTTATAATACAATTACTTTTTCCAGAATATACAAAAACGTTATCTATATTTTCAGATTTAAATAATTCATATATTTGTGGTAAACCTTTTCCTCTATTTTCTTCTTCTGTTCTAGTTCTAAATTTCCCTTCAAAAGCAGATTTAAGTATATCACTTTCATCAATAGTCTTAACAATTGGAGTAAATATTTCCAATAATTTTTCAGTTTTATTTTTCCTGACTGTTGACGGAATCCCTTTACCGGTATCTAAAAACACAAACTTAACTTTATTATCTAAATATCTAACAAATACTTGCCATTTGCCTTCTAATTGCCTTTCTTCGCAATCATAATAAGCATGTTGTACCGTATTAGTCATTAATTCCACAAATGCACCATAAAACTTAACTGTATTTATACCAATTTTTTCAGTTAAAAACTTACATATTTTTTTGGCGATTTTTGATTTTACTTTATTTCCTCTTATTAGTAATAGCGTATTCGCTTTATCTCTGTTATAAGAAAATTCTTCATTATTTAACAACTTATCAAATCCGCAAATTTTGTATATTTGCCTAATTTCCTTATTGGCTGGATGATTTCCACTAATATCGTAATTAGTACATTTGACATCACTAATAATAGCAAACAAATACATCAATGTGCTTTCTGTAACTTCTGTAACGTTATAAGAATCAATATATATAGTTTTATTATCAACGTTTTCTTGATTGTTTTCTATATATTCTAAAATATCCGTAAAAAACCTTATTGTTTCCTTTCTGTTATTTTCAATTGAAAAAATTTTAGGTGCAATAAATTTAACCTTATTTTCTTCAAAATCTTTATAATCCCTTATTCTATTAATAAGATCTTTTTTTAAAGTAGTATTGGCATTATTAAAATAATCACCATGATTTTTAATGTTTTTTATTTTTAATAAGCGTTTAGTTCTTATCTTTAATAATTTAATTGCCCGTTTATTTTCCCACTTTTTACGAGCATCAGTTCCCTTTTTTATAATACCACCATCTCTTATATTTTTACTTAATTATATAATACATCTTTCTCATTCACAAGAATGAAAAGTAAAATTATAATCTTTTGAGCAATTTTTAAACTATAGCTTTGTTATTAAAAATTAAAAAAATAAGAAACAAAAATAGCGGTTCATGAAAACCGCTATATAAATTAATTTTCATCTTCTTTGTTATTGATTGAAATCTAAAAAATCATCTATTTTATGTAATTCTTTAAAATCATCCATATATTTTTCAATAAGTATATTATTAATTGACTTTATAATTTCATTTAATGCCATTCCAACTGCTAAAGATTTATAATCTAATTTTCTTTCTTCAACAATAGCTGACATATTTTTATTTCTTAGCCATTCCAAATTTTCCTCAATATTACTTATCAAATCATCAAATTTGTTTTTACCTGTATATTTTTCCAAAGCACTATATTTACAATCTTCAATATAATCCTTTAATACAATAAAATTATCATCATTGCTTCTCAAGTCAGTAACAATAGTAGCTAATAAATCAACATACTGATGTATTATGCCAACTGTACTAAAAGAAATCCAAATTTCACTTTTATGAAAATCCCCGATTTTCTCAAATAATTCTTTAACATTTGCTATACTCGCAAACCTTAACGGATATACTTTTTTCTTTCCTTTATTACTTAATGAAGAAAATTTATGTAAATCTAATATCAATTCATTTAATTTTTCATAAGCATCAATTCTCTTATCAAGTATTTTATTATAATATTCATTTTGAAAGTCAATTTTCTTTGCTTGTATGTTAATTCTATAATTGCCAAAAATTGTAATACCTGCCGCAAAAATAGAAGCTCCTGCCGTAAAAAATGCAGCATATAATGTTTTTTGTGCCGTTTCTAAAGTAGCATTATATTTTAACATTTCAGCAGTAGCTTTCATTATAGTGTTCAACATTTCATAATCTAAATTTTCCACCATATATTTATTTCCCCTTAATTATTAAATCATTAAGTTCATTATATCAAAAAGCGCCTACAAAAGTAAGCGCTTAAATTAATAAAACTATTTTTTTAACCCATCAATGCCGAACACCAATACTGATATTTTTTCAATTGCATCTAACTGCCAGCGGTAAATGGTGCGCGGGTCTGTAAAAAATTTTTCTGCCAATTCTGTACGTATTTCTGACGGCGTTCTGCCCTGCGTATCGTCAATGTACAAAGCCTTTATTACTTCCCAACGTCTGATATTCTCATCTTTGCCGCTGTTATAACAAAAACTTTCATAAAGCCCCAGCATACTTTGTACATGTTCATAAATAATGCGGGTTCGTGTTGCTGATTTCACAATGCTTTGCACTTTCATTTCTGCCCGGCCCACACCAAAGCGTTGCCACATGCTGTCAAGTATTTCAAAGGCGGTTTCATTTTCTTCGTCCAGCCTTACAAGGTCAAACACTGCATTATCAACATGTTCTTTAAAAATGCGGTAATTTTCCAAAAGCAGCTTAGTATTATTAATTTGCTTGTCCCTGCCCTTTTTAGCATCCTGTTTCAGCTTTTCGTATATAGCTTCTGCTGTTTTGGCGGCAGTTTCTTTAATAATGTCGGCAATTACAATCTCGGCTTCCTGTTTCATTTGCCCGCCCCCTGTGCTATAATATTTTTGCGAACATTTTTTCGGGGCTTGCCAGAGGGCAGGCTCTTTTTTTATTTATTAATCATCATCCGTTTGGTCTTTTATTATTTTTTCTGTAATTAGCATAATTTTTGCGTCACGGATTACATTACGCTGATACTGCGGAAGTTCTTTAATATCTCTTTCAGGCATTTTGGCACAGGTTTTACATACACTATGCGGCTTAAAATCAGTACTTACGCAAAAATCCATTACATCATAATCTCGGCCGCAAATTTCGCAGTGCCCTGGCACTACCTTAGGCGGAGGTGGAATAATCTCATCATTAACAGCAATACAGTCAATAAATTCAATATCACTATCAGCGAACTGATAGCAGGAACCCGGCTCTGTTCCCTCGCAGTTCTGTATATTATGATATTTAATCCTATAACCACCACTATAAAGACGGTCATGCGATAATTCACCTGCATTATGTACTGAATTACTGTCTTTATCTATAATGCGAATAACCGGCATTTTAACGATGTTTGCCCTGTCCAGTGCAATACACCGCTTCACGCAGGCCAGCGCTGTATTTAAAGCATCTGCATAGTTGCCGATAGATGCCGCTTCTGCTATCGGTTTTAAATACTCATATGCTGATTGTAATTTCATTACTTTGCTCCTTCCATTCCACTTAAAATATTTTCAACAAAATCTTTAAAATAATTCTTATTCGGCTGCCAACAGGATTGTTCTTTCATTTCGGCTGCCAACAATATTTTACGCTTTTTATTGCACGCCGGAAGCCTACCCATCAGCTGATAATATTTACAAGTTATACACTCTTTCATTGTTCCACCACCTTGCAAATTTCCCGAACCTCATACAAATCATTATAGATAGTATCGTTGCGCATAATTACCCATCTGCCCTCATGCATTACAACTTTAAAAACCTTAACATCACCACTGCTATCAGTAAGCATAACTTTGTCACCTTCAAAAATGTTGACATCGTTCATATCTTCCATGTTGGTATACTGACCGATAGTTTCCGGTATTACCTGATGTCCATTAAATATATTTTCGCTGACAGGCTTCGTTAATATATAAATATCATCATTATAATTTATTAAATTTCCATAAATCCAGCTGTTAGTATAAACTGTTTTACCCTTAAACAAAATTTCCCGCATTTTACCCTCCTATTCAAATGTTAACTTAATATCCAAGGCATCACATATTTTAACCAAGGTATTTACGCCACAATTTTGACCTTTTAAAGCTCTTTTTAACGTGTTTACATGAATGCCAGCATAATCTGCAAACGCTTCATCACTCATGCGCGTAACTCCCAATTTACACATTATTTCGCGGCGCAAGGCTGCAACGTTTTGGATGTTATTCATTCTTGCCACCTCAGCTTTTGCCCGCAATCTTTACAGTAATCATAATGTACAGCTCTGCCGCATCGAGGGCATTTCCAATGGTCGCCATAACTAATAGGGCGCATTGCAATCTGCTTGCGCAGCAACTTTATAGTCATTTTATCGTCTTTGACGCAAAGCCTCCAAAGATTTCCTAAAGGATTAAAGCCTATATTGGCTTTGTGCCTTTTTTTATCGTCCTCAAGGTGTTTAATTAGTTTCCTAATATACTTTTCTTCCGCAGGCAGGCTATCCCACCATTTTTGCCTTTCAGGTGTCATTTTCGCATCTCCTGTTCCACATTTTAGCGGCTTTTTCGTCCCACGTTTCGCCGTTTTTAATCCTGTTTAATCTATCATCCCAAACTGTTTTAATCGCGATATTACAATCAACACAGGCTATATATCCGCTACAAGTTGATAATGGTACAAATACCGCCTGCCCACCGCAAAAAGGACAAGTCTTTAAATTTTTATCATCCATTTTTATCACCGCCTAAATATTTTTTCCGCAGTTCAGGCAATGCAGCTTTGCATTCTTCTTCCGTTCTAAAAATCATGCCAGCTTCTTTCAAAGCAAAATCATTTACTGTATCACGCCAAAAGTCTGTCACGGCTTCTGAAAATGCAGTGTGATAATCACGTGGTCGATAATACATATCTCCTACTTTCGGTTGCCACGGCAGTTTTACAATTTCAATGGTGCCATCTAATAAATTTAGAAAAACATTATTTGCATAATACCGATTACCATCGTCAGATTTATATTCAAGTCCATCTTTTGTTAATTTATAAATGCTGTCATCTTCCGTTACCATAAATTCTTCTTCAAGCTCCACGCCCAACATCTTTGCTACGTCTTGCATATAGTTTTTAGCCATTTTCCATTTCCTCCTTAACCATTTTTTCGGTCAATCTGCTTAAACTACGCACCATACAGTGTGTAACCATGTACCGTTGCCACGGTGGAACAGTTTTCTTATTAGCTTTTCGTACCTTTGCAAGCAGTCCACTACTTTTCCGTACAATAACACCGATAGACCACGGTATTTCGCTTTTAACTTCTTCGTAAAGTTCTTCCGGCATTACAAAGTAGTTATAATCTCCGTAAAAAGATAATTTTGCTTTACTGTGGAAATCAAATTTGCTTACTTTAATTTCATAACAGCTAATTTCACCATTAGATTTCAAGGTTACATAATCAACACGTTCATCACCATAGGCCGCGCCCAAAGTAACTTCGTAAGCTCCGTAAATGCCAGCGTTTCCAGATTTCGTATAACCAAATAAATCAAGTTCAATTTGCTTTGTTAAAGCTGTTTTGCTCATTTATCCTCCTGTTCCAAGCTGCTTTAGCTTTCTCATTCGTAGGATAGTGTCCACTCGAACACCGGCACCCATAGCATAAATAGTAATGCCATATAGTACCAGCCGCATCAGCTCTTTCTTTAAGTAATCTAATATCTTCACAACCGCAAAATGGGCAGGCTTTTAATTTATTTTCCACAACTATCATCTCCCCACAAGCAGCACTGCGCATCTTCCAGTGCAAAACGCCGTTCTAATTGTTCAGCTGTATACCGCGGCAAAAAGCTGTATGGTGCTTTTTTATCAAGCCGCTGTATTTCCGACCATAGTTCAGGATAATATCGGCGAATTTTCCGTAATTCGCTGATTTTTTGTAAAGGGCAACAATAGCAGCCAAGACGTTTAAACCTATCGTATAAACCGCCGAAGTCAAAACCTTTACCCTTACAGTATTGCAAGGCCTGGGCTTCTGTAACGCCCCAATCATATAGCGGATGTCGAACATTTGCCGGTATGTTTTTATGGCGTTTTGGCTCGTCAGCAGCAATGCCGATAAAAAGTATATATTCGCCGATGCCGCGCAAATAATGCGTTGTAACACGTTCCTTCATACGTCCAGTACACCACCGGTTAAACATTCGCGGCCATCCATACCCTAACTGGTCAGCGTGCTTACCTGTTTTTGGTATATCACACATATAATATTCAAAACTGTACGGTGCCTTAAGTCTGGTTATTTTGCGCCCAATATAGACTTCCACTTTTTTAATGTGTTCATACACTTCCGGGAACTCCATGCCAACATCACAAAAAACAATATCATCTACCGGCATACCGCGTTCCAACATCATCAACAGCATTGCCGTACTGTCCTTGCCGCCGCTAAATTGAACTATGTGTTTCACTGCTAAAATAACTCAAGTATTGCTATATTTACATTGGGCGGCTTTTTGGTTGTTATTTTATCGTACGGGCAACTTTCAATACGCTCTTTGCGTGTTTCAAAATATTCGTTCCGCCTTGCAAGATAGTTATCGTCAACTTCCGGAGGTGTCGGCAGATAATATTCTTCCGGCAAATTGCCATCCGGGCATAATTCCAGCAACCGCATTTTATAATAAATAATGTGGTTGCGGGTTAAATTCATGTTTACACCATCAGCCCAAAATGGGTCTTGACAGCCATGCTCTCGCAGATATTGCCAGTGTTTAAGTTCTTCAACAAGTTCTTTACTCAGCTGTTTAATCTGCTGTTCCAGAGTTATTTTTTTCTCCTTTTTAGCCATTTTTCCACCCCTAGCTAACCTTCACCGGCCGTTCTTCAATATTTACCTGCCGGGCCTTATCCCACATAATTCTTGTAGGCTCAACCAGTTTATTGAAAGTATAAGCACGGCAACGGTAAAACTCACGCGAATGGTCAAAAGACTCTGTAACTTCTGCCGGCTTAAATTCAACTGGCAAAGCAACGATATGTGTATATCCTCGCATTGCTAAAAACATCATTGCTGATGCAGGATTATCAGCAAAAAATACTTCATTATAACGGTTTGGTATAATTCCTTTTTCCATAATGCTGGCAATATTATGATAATCAGTTGCGTGCCATAAAACCATATTTTCACCTTCTTTTAAAGATGTTCCCGACATATATGCCGGGAACATTATTTTTTTATTATTCAATCTGAACTTTTTTTACTTCAACATGCACACCAATTCTTTTTAACAGCTCCAGTATTTCCTTAAGGTCATCAGGTATCACACCACATTCAATAGCTTCTTCAATCGTAGAATCACTGGCAAATTTTTCTACAAATTCCTTACTATGTACTATTTCTGAAATCTGTTTATCAAATAAATTTTTAAAAATGCAATCAAGCATTTCAATATGAATTTTGCTCACAATATCTATAACTTCTTTATTTTTCACAAGCAGATCTTTATTTCTATCCAACACTTTAATTGCAGATTTTTCCATCAACAGCTTAACTTTTCCAGCGTTAAATTCTGCATTTTTACTCATCAGTTTTTCTTCAATAAATTTTTCAATTTCTTTTTTGCTAGCCATTTTTAATACCTCCATTATTTAAAAAATTATTCCAAGCAGTACGGCAATAACACTGTAAACTGCCAAACAAACAAGTAAAAATTTTAATGATAGTGCTTTTAACATAGTTGTTCACTCTTTCTCAACTTCCAATAGCGGTTACAAACAGCTCTGGTTGTTCTTCCCAGTCTGCGCGCCACTTCATCTCTCGGTAAATTAATCAACGCTTTAAGCGCTGTATCATCGGCAAGGGTCCATTCTTTCGGTCGCTTCTGTTCAGCTATAAAATCAGATTTTCTTTTAGCATCAACCCACCCAGGTTCTTCACCTAAAGTATATTTTTCAAAATGCGCAAAATTTAGTTTATCCTGATTGGCTTTTGCCCATTTCCAGAAATCCCTTAACTTAATAATCCACGTTCCTTTGTTCTTACGCAGTTTAGATTTCCGTGCCGGTAAACCATTATCTATAAAACGTTTTACACGGCCTCTAGCCGACTGACCGTAAATGGTTGTTAAAATGCTTAATACAGTAACATAATCTGACGATTGCGTTTTACTGCCCAGCCCCATTAAATTGGCTTTTCTTGCTACGCTATTATTGCTTCTGTTTAAACGCCTGCAAATTTCATCTGTATTATGTTTCGGCCAAAGCGTTTCCAGAAGTTCCATTTCCTTTTCCGTCCACCGTGGCATTGCTACAACTCCCATAATTTAATACTTCTGGGTAATTTATTAGTGTAATAAGCTTGCCGCATTCTTCGCAGCGGTAGTAATTTATTACACGCCCCTTTGACTTCACTGCATGCATTCGCATTAAACGCGGATTTTTATTATTGCAGTTCTCGCAGTATAAATCTTTTCCGCGTTTGTATAGTCCATGAATACCTTTAACATGCTCCATAGTCTTCACCCCTTAAAAATTCTAACCGCAGGCCGCAGTTCCTAATCTGGTAGGCTTCTACATCCGCCGCAGTAAAATATTTATGGCCATACAACTGCTTCATGTTCTGCCAAACTTTCAGCGGTATGCGGTAAAACCTTTCAAAGCCAAAACTGCAAAGTACAAAAGCCACCGCACCCATACTCTGATGTTTTAACAGCGCATTAAGCTGCGTTTCTTGCAACCTGTCATATGCCATCTTATCAAGATCCGTGTGTTTGGCTTCAAACACAATGGAGCGGCCATTTGCAAGCGTTCCCTTAAAATCCGGTTCAGATTTACTAGTAAAACATGCGATATATTGACCGCGCGGCATACTTTTTATTACTTTCATCGGTTCATGCGCTTTATCAATTTTAGCAACACCCATGTCCAAATAATTCCGACAGCTGGCCAGTATCATTTTTTCAAAATACGCACCAGCATTTTTATTTTTAAGACCGGTTAAAGCTTTGTTTGCCATCGTGTAACTCCTAACTTTTCAACCTTCAAATATCCGCTTATTATCAGCCTTTAAAGGCATTTTCATCCTTTAAAACTGTTACTTTAAAACGCTACATTTTATAAAATAGTATTGCGGTTTCATTTATTCCATCTTCCTTTCACCTCTCGGATTGTACAGGCGTTAGTTTTTTTAAGCTAACGCCTGTACTTTTTTTATTTTTTGTAGTATCCACGCACCTTGTTTTTAACGATTGTCACTTTCAAGGCCGCTTCGCGTTCCAAACGATTTTCAGCAACTTGTCTGGTCATCGTTTCGGCCGTAATCTCTACATCATACAGTTCCGACAAAAGATGCTCGCGTGTTTCTTTTGTTGGATTTTTTCTGTAATCTGCCAACGCTTCTTTAACCTCGTTAAATTCTTCTTCCAACTTTACTATCTGTTCTTCCGGTGTGTAGCTAATAAATTTATAACAAGGTTCAATGCGCGTGCCATGCTTAACTTTGCTCATTTTTTGACGGCGGCGATATAATTCGCTAATAATGTCGCTTAATACCGGCACCGAAATGGTTACATGTGTGCTTTTGCAGTTTTTAAGCAATGCAAGCAAATTTTTAATTCTGCTTTTTTTGTCAATAGTGATTTTACTTTCCATGTTTATCGCTCCTTTAAAACGGAATTTCTTCATCAAATGCAAACGGTACGTGTTCATTTTCCGAAACAGTGCCGTATTTTTCAGTACGCGCACGTTCAAAGTCATCAAAGTTGGCTGGATTGTTATAGCTTCCGGCATTATTACCCTTCTGTTGGCTATCTTTCGCTGGCCATTGCCATTCAACATTACGGGCAACCAACTCCGTATAATACTTTTTAGTTCCATCACGGCCGTCAAAGCTATTTATATGAGTTGAACCGCTAACATAAACCATTTGTCCTTTATTAAGATTGTTACCGACTAACTCTGCGGTTTTTCCAAAACATTTAACATTGAAAAAGTCGCTTTCATATTCTCCAGCTTGATTTTTATAATCTCTGCGAACGGCCACGGTAAAACTTGTTACTGTTTTGCCGGTTTGCGAAAACCTTACTTCCGGGTCTCTCGTCAATCTGCCGCTTATAATATGCACATTCATTTTTATGCTCCTTCCTGCTCGATAAAATCAAACAATGTAGGCTCGCCGCGCTGCATCTCTGCTGTTTGCAAATATCCAACGCCGTCCCTGAAATAATCTGCTGACAACTCTATGCCGATGCCAAAACGTTCTTTCTGTACGGCCACCAACGGCACCGTCATCAGGCCGCCAAATGGGTCAAGTACAACATCACCCGGATTGCTGTAACGGTTAATAAGCCTTTCGACTATATCAAGCTGGAGCGGACACACGTGCATTTGCGCACGCTTACGGCTTTGGCTTGTGTTCAATGTCCGCATACGGTTTATATCGTCCCAAACATCCATATTCCAGCTGCCAGGCGCAACTACCATAAACGATGCCGGAAGTTTACCGTTTTCATCCAGCCGTTTTGCAAGTGCCACATGTTCTTCGTAGCTATACACGCTCTCGCGGCTGTATTTGCGGTATACGGCTTGCAAATTATCAACAGGTATACTTTGTAGTTCAGCTTTAGTTAAAAGCCTGTCGCCGCTGCTACGCCAAAATCCGTGGGCATCTATCTGCCATTGGGCGCGTGTATAATCTGCTTTATCTTTTGTTACCGGCACATCTGCATACGCCCTGCTTGTATCGGTCGGCAGTTTTCTAAACAGCAGTATATATTCCGGGCAGCCAACGCCCATTTTAGTGCCGTCCTTGCATTGCTCCGTCCAACCAAGCCTGTAAGTCTGATTATTTTCGCGGACCACATCGGTCACAACCGTTATCATGCCAAAGTACATAAATCCGTGCTCCATATAGTGTTTAATGCACATCGCATGGAAAGGTTCCATGGTCGGCATTCCTGTACCGGTAGCATTACCAAACAGCACACGGTCTTTAACATGGCAGGCAAATACTCTGCCCGGCCTAAGAATACGCAGCAGGTTAGGCGTTAAATAATTCATCTGTTCAAAGAAGCGCTGCGTGTTTTGGTTATGCCCGAAGTCATTATAGGTGGCCGTGTACTCGTAATGATTGCTAAACGGTATGCTTGTTACAATCAGGTCAACGCTGTTATCCGGCATGTTTTCTGTTTCTAAAATGCAGTCATTGTTAACTGCTTTATAGTATTTGCCGCTTACTTCCACTCTTTCCACTCCCATCGTTCGCGCCAGCTTATCAATAAGCGATGTATTGGCAAGCCCGTATTTTTTTATAATCTCAGTCATTTTATCGGCCATGTAGGTATGCTGTTTCCATTTTTGCAGTAACACACGCAATATTTCCTGTTCTTCCTCGGTGTAGATGATGTCGATAATAACCTTTTCCGTTTGCATAAACCGGTAAATGCGGTGTATAGCTTGGATAAAATCGTTAAACTCATAATCTATGCCTAAAAAGATAGCGCGGTGGCAATGATACTGGAAATTACAGCCCTGCCCGGACAGCGATTTTTTCGTTGCCAACAACCTGCTTTCGCCTTTGGCAAAGCCTATAACCCGCTTTTCGCGGATGTCATAGTCCTGACTGCCGTATACCTCAACAGCTTCCGGCAACGCCTTTTTTATTGCATGGCGTTCAGCTTCAAGGTCATGCCACAGTATAAAATGTTCATCCGGATTAGCTTCGACAATGTCCACCATTTTCGCAACTCGGGCATCTATGCTATCGCGTTTAATTTTTGCAGCATCTTTTAAGCTAACCGCGGCATCGGCAAGTAATTTGACCTGCCCATCTTTTTCCGTGTCGATGTCCTTATGCTGATAGCTGACAACATGGTAATTTATTTCCATAGGCGGCAGTGCATAACCAGTATCGTCATATCCCAAATCGCTGGGCTTTGTAATAAACAGCGACCAGCTACTAAGCCATAACCAAAATTCCTGCTCTTTATGTGGATACAGCGTCAAGTTGTTGGCTTTGGTACTATCGCGCTGGAAAAACCTTGTCAGAGCCTGCCCGGTGTCCATAATCTCTAAAAAGCCGGCATAATGTATCAGTTCCTTATACCGATTCGGAGAAGGTGTTGCCGTGGCTACCAGCTTATACGGCACGCCTTTAAATTTTTCGGTAAAAGTCTGATAGGTTTTACTGCCATAATCACGCAGGCAGCTTGCTTCGTCTAATGCGGTCGCTGTAAAATACGTTGGGTCAATATCACCGTCACGAACACGCTCATAATTTGTTATCACAATTTGTGTTTCAGCCGCTTTTACCTCGGCCATTGTACGCACATACTGCGGCGCTGGAATGCCAAGCAGTTCCTGCGCATCTTTGGTAAACTCCTGCCGTACTCCCAGCGGCATTACTATCAAAGCCTTGCCACCCTTTTCGGCTGTTATAATCCGGCACCATTCTAATTCTTGGACCGTTTTACCAAGTCCAAAGGCTTCAAAAAGCGCCCTGCGGCCACCTTTGACCGCCCACATTACCGCATCACGCTGGTGCGGTTTCAATGCCGGGTTTATTTTATCTTTGCTGATTTCAAAGCCCGTTTCCGGTGCAAATGCTACTTTACTCAGCAAAAAATCCTGATAGCCTATCATCCCGCCTGCGGCAGTGCCATAGGTTCATCGGCACCTTCGATTAACTCGGCATCCTGCGGTTCTTTTACTTCTTCAGCAAACAGGCTTGTTTGTGCACGTTCACCTTCTACATACAGGTTTGCTTCATGAATAAGTTCTTCGATATCATCACGCATATCTGCCGACATCAGTACTTTTTCATCATCCGGCATATCCGGGTTATACATACACTCGATTTTATTCGGCGTGTTAAGGTTTAGCGGCGCATTACTGTTTTGCAGTTCCATCCCGGCAATAATAACGCAGCCCATAACATCATCATCGCCGCCGTAATTAAGGCTTATACCCCGAACGATAATTCTTTCGGCATATTCCGCCGGAAGTTCGCAAATATCTGTTACATGCGTTTTAAAGGCTTCAAGACACTTTAAAAAGTTAGGGTTCGGCAATTCAGTGCATTTTACAACATATTCATCAAGCAACTGCTTGCCAGCTTTATATTCCAAATGAACCATTCCCTTTTTAGGGTCAAATTTAATTTTCGTAAATCTTCTTTCCATGGCTACCTCCTGTTAGTATTGCTGGCACATATCCCGGTAATATACCGGTCGCGTATAGCCAAAGTATTTATTTACCTGTATGCCTGGCTCATGGCCGCAGGTTGGGCAATTTCTTCTGCCCTGGCATTTATTCTTACAAAACTCTTTTTCGCGCTTATAGTTGGCAATGTCCACATAGTTAAAGCGCAGCCATTCTTCGCTTGCGTCCGGGAAAACCTGCCGTCCAAAAGCCAAAACATCTTCGTCAAACTGTGGGTTAAGTTTTTCTCCGCGCGTCATCTTTGCTAATATTTCAGCAATAATGGCTTTATTACGCTGCCGTTGGCTTTGTGTAAAAGCCGCGCTAAAATCTGCACGTGCCTGTTCTTCGCGCTGCCGTTGTTCTTCTACCGTTTCCCGGCGAACCTGTTCTTCCGCCCAGTCGATAGCATCGGCCATTTCCTTTTCGTTCGGCCAGAACCCCGTCATAGTTACAACCTTTTTGCAAGCACGGTGGAAAACTTCCGGTGCAACAACCTTATACAGGTCATACCAAGTTTCAGCCAAGCGCAGCACTTCGGCTTTCAGCGCAGCCGTCTTTTCCTCAGCAGTAGCAAAAAGGCTTTCTGTCATTTTGGGTGAACGTTTCAATTCACGAAAATACTTAAACGCCAATGCAATATCCTTTTTGGTCAACTCCTGATTAGGCATTATCATCACCTCCGATGATTTCGTCTAACACATCATCAAAAGCATTGTTTCCGGCAGTTCTGTCTGGCTTTTCTTTCAGCCTTTTAAGCACCGCCGCCAAATAACGCCATATTTTGGCACCTTTATAGCTTGCATTGCTTGCTGTTATATCAACGCCCTGTTTAAATAGCTTTTCGCCATAATCTTGTATCAGTGTTGCTACAAACTCCCGCTCTACAATTCCTGTAAATGGGTGTATACGCTTTTGGTAATATTTAATACATTCAGCAAATTCATTTTCAGCAAGTGTGTGTTGTTGGTTAACCTGCTTTCCATTTTCGGTTTGCTTATTGTTTATACAAGTAAGACTATTATTATTACTCTCACTATTACTAGATACTAGATACAAGCTACTATGCATCCTTGGCGTGTCCATGGTATTACCTTGGTCTGTCCTTGGTATGTCCACCTTATACCGTTTAATAAAACCTGCGTTTTGCAGTTGGTTAAGTAAATCATCAACATCGCAATTATCATACGGTAATATTTCCGCTTTAATTTTCTTAGGTCTATCCTCAAGGCGGCCTTCACGGTCAGCAATTACCCAAAGCCCGGCAAAAAGCAGACGCCCCAGCGGAGTAATATCTGCTAATTCATCATTAGTAAAAAAGCCCGGGTTAATTTGTCGCGTTCTTTTCATGGCCTGTCCCTCGTACCTTGCAAATATTTTTCTACCTGTAATCGTATTTCTTCGCTTTTCTTTCCAGAGTGCCGTTCATGATGACAGCGCATACATAAAAGCACCATTTTATCAAGTTCATCACTTTTCCGGCTGCCCTGTGGCTCATGGTGCGGTTTTACTCCATCTTCAACCCATGCGCCGCAGATAATACATTCGTGGTTGTCACGCTTATAAACAGCCTCTACCAATTTCTTTAACGGTACGCCTTTTAGGCGCACCGTTGTTGTTTTGGGTATCATCATTGCCCTTCACCAAAAAAGGCATCTAAAACTGCTTGTTCGTCATCATTCGGCGCATCCGGCAAAGGTTTTGTTTCTACCGCCGCAGGCTTTGCTGTTTCCTGTGTGTTTTGTTGCGGCATAGGTGCATTTTTAAGCTCCTCTACTTTATGCGCTAATACATCTTGTATAAAAGGCTTTGCATCTGCATAACTTTTAAGATTTACCAACTGCTGGAGCTGTTCAACTTCCAAATCTGTTACATCTTTGTACCCGTCATTTGTAAGTACTTTGCACCAATCTTCATCAAGATTAATCAGCACACGCGGTTTCGGTACTTCCACAACTGTTTTAGCTGATTCTGCTTCTTTAGCTGATTCTGCCGTTTTTTCTGCCTTGGGCATTGCCCCACTCTCGCACCATTCTTTTATCATTCTTCCAGCTTCCGGTGTAATAATGCCAATTTTGTTATCAAAAAGCCCGGTACGGTCTTTAGATGCCGAAGCCTCATGGTTATCACGGTCAATATCAAAAACAATGGTAAATTCGTAATCCATGCCCTCGCGCTGCTGGGGCGCCATACCGACTTTTTTAATCTTTTTATCATCGGTTTGGATATATTCTTGTTTACTGCGCATGGTAGCGATAACATGCAACTTGCTTTGCAGAATAGCTTGTACAAGCTGTTCGTGCATAGGCGTAATATCGCGCCACGCTGCCCATGAATTTCCTTTCCACTTTGTCCTTGCCAACTGCTCCTGTTTTTCTAAAAGCCCGCCAGCACCGTTCCAAGCCTGTGTAAGGCTGTCTATAATAAGCACATCATAACCAGCAGCCTCAGCTTCTTTAATCGCCTTAATATACTTGGTATGTTCAAACGGTGCCGAGATTGAACAAATATCATAACTGCAAAGGTCGCTGTACAACTCGCCGCTGCCGTTTTCGGTATCAATCATTGCAATATTGTTGCCTAATCCACGGGCAAGCTGTAATGCGCTGTATGTTTTGCCACTGCCACTTACCCCGCACATTGCAATTTTTAAAAACGCTTTTTTGCGTTCAGCCTTTTTAAACATTCAAAATCACCTCTCAGTTAATTTTGCTGTAAAACACATCCGGTTTTTCCTCAAATGTTACGCCGTCAACAATCTCGCCGTCAGCGGTAATAAACCTGCCGTCAACAGCAGTCAAAGTCTTTTTAAACTCACCCCATTTAACCGTTTCCTTGGTTTCAATAAATTCCGGCGCACTTTCTTTAACAAATGCTTTCAGTGCTTCATCGTCCTTTTTAATTTCTGCCGGCATAGCCTTAAAACCAATCGTGCCGCTAGGCAGCTTAATGCTTTTCTTCTTTTTCTGCCCTTCCAGCTGTTCCATTGCATACGGCATTAAAAGGCTCTCAAAATAACCTTTATCGCCATCAAACTGCTCCTTAGCATCAGCTAAAAAAGCATCTAATTTTGCTTTTTCTGACTCTACATAAGCCTTAATTTCCTCGTACCTTACCTTTGCGCGGCTGATTTTTTTCAGGCACCATTCCGCGCCGCTCAAGTCTTTTACCTTAAACCTTTCATCGGTAGCGGATGCTAAAGCATTAACGCCCTGTTCTTCAAATACTTCGATTTTTTCTGCTGCGGTTTGCATGTTTCTTCCTCCGTTTCTTTTTCTTAGGTTTTTGCCCGTATTTTGTTTCACATATTGGGCAAATATAATGGTCCAGATACTTAACTAAATCTGATAAAATCCATTCTCTTAGGCATATTACGCAAGTTGCTCTTTGGGACATCCGTACAGCCTTTCATCAAAATATGCCTTGGAGATTTTACCTGCTGGCGGTAAAATGTACCCTTTGTCGGCCATCTCGTCCCGCAGTTCGCGAATAACTTTATACGCATAACTATCAGCGCATTCTAAAATGCGCTTAACATCTTCTTTATCATAAAAAGCTGACGCCATTTGCATTTCTCCTTTCGGCGTGATAGAATAAAAATGTAGTTGCTATTGGTTGTGGCATAAACTACCTGAAATAGTCAGCGTTGCAGCGCTGGCTATTTTTTTATTGCTTAAAAGCTGTTTATTACGGTAAACCCATAACTCCATGTCGCTTATAGCTTGTTTGACTTCGCGTATATCTTCCAATGTTTCCGCGAAGTCTTTTTCTTCTTCCAGCCCCACCCTGTCATCAACTGCAATGCTTAACACATTGGCCAGCCTTGTATTTAACGCCGTAACTGCCGCATATAACCTGCAAGCAGACTGTGCAAGGCTTACTTCGTGGTATTTGCTGTAATGACAAGCTGTGCCAACCGGGCAAGCCGATGTGCAAAACCATTTAAGCGCCTGGTACTTTTTTAACCCCAGAGCTTCGGCCAGTCTTAAAACCATTTGCGGATTTGCCGCTGATGGATTTTCTAAAATTCTGCTGACGGTTGAACGGTGCATTGCCGCTTCTTCTGCGACTATTTCCTGCGTCAAATGCTCTGCTTGAAGCAGTTCTTTTAACACATCCTCCACCACCTTTCCATTTACAATTAAGGTATGAGTTTAAACTCATTATTGGTTAACGTAATAGCGGATATACAGTTGGTCGCCCGGTTGCAGGTATCTGCCCCCTGCAGTTAAAGCGGCATTATCAGCTGAAACACGGTACTTAAACGCTTCAAAGCACTCGGCTTCCGCACAATAGTAATCTTCGGCAATGCTCCAAAGCGTTTCACCCGGCTGAACTGTATGTACCGCTATTACCTCTTTGCAATTATCAGCAACGCGATACTGTTCGATTTGTACGCAGCCCCAAAATAACAAGGCCACGATTACAGACAACCGAAACCACTTATCATTCATGTTGCACCTCCTTATCTTTTTGGCTTTCTCGCATTTTTATGTATTTAATAACAGCTTCATCGCTGTCGCTGGCCAAAATAACAGTCCAATTCGGCTTATAATCCGGGTTACTTAATTCAGCAAGCGGAAATGTACAAACCATACAAGACTTCATCATTTCCACCGCCCTCAAATTTTGTTGATAATCAGCGTGCAGTTGCAGCCGTATTCTTTACGGGCATCTTCCGCCAGCTTTACGATATTTTTTAAATCGCTATCTAACACAACCTGAGCTTTAATGATGACCTTCAATTCATTTTGCTTTTCCATCTTTTCACCCCGCTCATTTTAGTAACTATTAGTTACATTAATCTGCAAAAAAAATAGTCCATTCAATTCCCAAAACTTTAGCGATACTTTTAGCCACTTTCGGGGCTGGACATTTTGTGCCGTTTTCAATCATAGTATAGTATACTCTTGAAATACCAGCTTGCTCTGCAACAGCTTCTTGCGATAAGCCCTTCTGTGTTCTTAAATCAATAAGTTTTTGATTTAACCCCATTACATTAGCACCTCCTTATGTAACTTATCGTTACATATATTATAAGTTACTTATAGTTACGCGTCAAGCCTTTTTGTAATTTTTTGTTACATATATTTATATGTTACTAAAAGTAACATATAATAAAGTATAAGTAGGTGATAGTTATGCAAACTTTAGGAGAAAAATTAAAATCTCTTAGAGAGAAATCTGGAAAAACTCAACAAGAAATTGCTACTATACTGTGTTTAAACAGAGTTACTTATACTCAATATGAAAATAATAAAAGAGTCCCGCCTTTGGATTCTTTGAAAAAGCTATCTGAAATTTACAATGTAACAATAGATGAACTGACTGGTAATACAATACCTGTTAAAAACGAACCCGAAAAGGTATCTGCCCGCGACCAGCGCGACCTTGATAAATTTTTAGAGCAGTCGGAAGTAATGTTTGACGGCGAACTGCACCAGTTAGATAACGAAGGCCGCGAAATGCTGCGCGATGCCTTAAAATACGCATTTTGGCAAGCTAAAGAAAAAAATAAGCGCAAACCTAAAAAAGAATAGGCTTGCGCTATGCTGAAATGCTTAATATTAAATTAAGGGTACGAAACCTCGTGCGGAAATACGATACTTCAAACCCATACGAGCTTGCCAGGCATCTAAAAATTGATGTTTATGAGTTTAAGCTACCGCGTGACGTGCGCGGGTTTATAATACGTCCCTTACGCAGAAAAATGATATTTTTAAATGACAGCTTATCAGAAACTGAAAAAATCGTTGCATTATCGCATGAACTTGGCCATGTTCGCCTGCATAGTGGTTACGGTTACACTTTAAAAGCTAATACCCCCTATTATCGCAGTAGCCGCCGTGAAGCCGAAGCTAACGAATTTGCGGCGCATTTATTATCTTACCGGCATGATATAAATGCAGATATGCTGCAACAGGTTTTAAACCAAAAACGGCCGGAGCCGTTATTGGTCCATAAAATGCTGAACGAAATTATAAACAGTCAGGAGATGTAGCGGATGGGATTTTTTAGGTTCCGCAAGTCAATTAAACTTGCTCCGGGGATTAAGATTAACCTAAATAAAAAAAGCGTCAGCCTTACAACCGGCGTTAAAGGTTTTCACCATACTGTTGGCACAAGAGGGTCGCAAACTACCATAGGATTACCTGGTACCGGGCTATCTTATACTCATGTTTCACCTCGCAAATCTTCGTCTGCTTCTGCATCGACCGGTAACACAACAAGAGGTTCCAGCGGCAGTAAAATGACGGTATGCCGCAACTGCGGCCACAGGATGCGCAAACAGTGGGATAATTGTCCTAAATGCCATTATCCTTTAACCGTGCCGACAACAGCAACGGCAGAAGCTGATGATTTTACTGCTATTTCTGAAAATCAATATTTAACTGATGCCTCGAGCACATCAGAACAAACCTACATCCAACAGCCTCCCACAGAAATTATTCCACCTGACGCTAATAATAATGAGCCACCAATAGACCCTCCAGAAGAAAAGAAAAATAATAAAACAGGTTGCGGTTGTTTAATTTTTCTTATTCTTTTTATCATAGGTTTATTTAGCTCTTGCTTTGGAGATACCGAAGAAAATAAACAACCTGCTCCGCAGCCAGTACCAGCACAAACTCAGCAAGTGGAAAAACAAACTGAATCCAAAACTTCTGAAACTAAATCTGCTGCACCTGCCACTGCACCAGTTGTTGCACCAGTCACATCAGCTCCCGCAACACCTGCTCCTGCACCAAAACAAAATATTACCTATATCGCAAACGGCAATACCGGCAAAATACATCGCGAAAGCTGCCGTTATGTACGCCGAATGAAAGAAGGTAATAAAATTTACATTGAAGGTACAGATGCCGCTAAAGCCTCTGGTTACGTACCTTGTAAATCGTGCAGGCCATTTTAAGGACATATTTTTATGATAAATAACAAACCTTTTAAATTTACTAATAATGATGAAAAAATTATAAAAAAAGCTTTTGAATATATTATCAAAAATGCTCAAAATAAAAAAACCGGCGCGAAGGCCGGCACAAATAAATTTGCTGATGGTAGCAAATAAGGGTTCCTATTCCCTACTATGTTACTTCGCCATGAAGTAATGAAACGGTTATAATTTTTAAACCGTCTAATCTACGCCATACTGATTAGACGGTATTATTTTAAAATTGTTATACAAACATACGTTTTATAAAACGAACTATTTTGCAAACGCTTGATATTATAGCAAATCAATTATTTTATACTTTCGCGCAAAAAATCAACTTCGTGAGGTGATTGTAATGACAGCATACAAAGATGAGAAAACTAATACTTGGTATTGCCAATTTTGGTACAAAGACTGGACCGGAAAAAATCGGCACAAGGTAAAGCGTGGTTTTAAGCTAAAACGTGATGCAGAACAATGGGAGCAAGCTTTTAAAAATGAGAACAATATTTGCCCTGATATAACTATGGACGAATTATTTATTCAATACGAAAATCATTTATATAATCTTGAAACACTTGGCACTTATCGAAAATCTACCGTTCTTTTTAAACTTGACGCTATTAAATATTACATTGGTCCATACTTTACTGGGGTTATCGCAAATAAAATAACTACAAAAGATGTAAATGATTGGGTAGTTAAACTTAAAACAAAAACAAATAAAAGAAAAAATACTGCCACTTTAGCATCTGCTACTGTAAACAGTAGACGTACTGTATTAAAGCAAATATTTGAATTTGCTATGACTAACTATAATTTTAAAAATAATCCTGTTGAAAAAGCCGAAAAAGCGAAATATTATTCTTCTGATGACCGCGCTAAATACTGGACGCTTGAACAATACAACGCTTTTTATAATGCATTAAATAATGAACAGTACAGAATTATATTTAACTTAATGTTTTATAGCGGTATGCGCATTGGCGAAGCACTAGCTTTAACACCATCCAGCTTTTTACCTTATAATATTTCAGTAGAGCATAATTTTAGACGAATGAAATATAAAGGTGAAATAATAAACCATATTGGTCCGCCAAAAAACAAACCTTCTGAACGTGGTATTAAAATTCCTCATTTTCTTTACAATCAAATCACAGACTATATTAGCAGAATATATGATGTAAAAGAAGATGACCGCATTATTAACTATGCCTATGCCACAATATACAATAAAATGATGTCTACCATACAGAAGGTTGGTCTACCAAGAATAAGCCCGCATATACTGCGCCACAGTTATGCCAATATTTTACGCGATTGCACCAATGATATTGCCGTTGTTTCAAAACAGTTAGGACATTCAAACCCTAAAACCACATTAGCCATTTATACACACATGCTTCCTCAAAAAGATGATAATGCTGTTGAGGAACTAGAGAAGCGTATTATAAAAAGCTCAAATTTTGAAGACGTTGATTTTTTGAACTCAAATTGAACTCATGCACAAATAAAAGAACGGCTAAACCCGCATGGTTAGCCGTTCTTTGGCTTTTTTAAAACAAATCTATCTGGTCGTTTTCCGGCAGGTCTTTTAATGTGCCGTATTCAGCCAGTTTTTCTATTACCGATTTTGATACTTTGGAACGTACACGCAAATCTTCCTGCGAAATAAAAGGTACGCCGCTGCTGCGCGCTTCATCAATGCTGAGTGCTGCGCTTGTGCCAATGCCGCTGAGTGCTGCCAGCGGTATGCGCACGCCTTTTTCTGTCGGCAAAAAGCGTGTCGGATGCGATTTATACAAATCTATCGGTTCAAATTCCAACCCGCGTTCCATCATTTCCACAGCAAGCTCCAAATAGGTTACGGTATCTTTATCCCTGTTGTTTGCCTTACCGCCCTGTGCATATACATCTTTAATAAATTTCTTCATATATTCTTTGCCCTTAGCGATATAGGCCGCATCAAATTCCGGCGCACGCACGCTGAAATAAGCAGCATAAAAAGCTTTTGGATAATGCACCTTGCAGTAAGCAATGCGGTAAGCCATTAAAACGTAGGCTATGGCATGTGCTTTAGGGAACAAATACTTAACAGTCTGGCAGGAATTAATAAACCATTCCGGAACTTTAGCCGCCTTCATTGCATCCAGCATTTTTGGCTCCAAACCGTTTTTGGCAGCCTTGCCCTTACGCACATATTCCATCGTTTTAAACGCAAGGCTCGGTTCTACGCCCATGGCAATAAGGTTTGTCATAACGTCGTCGCGCGTAGCAATTGTATCTTCAGGCGGTTTGCCCTCTTTAATCAAATCCTGCGCGTTGTTCAGCCATACATCAGTACCGTGCGAATAACCGGAAACCCTGACTATCTGCCCGAAGTTTTTCGGCTGTACATCCTCTACCATCTGGCGTACAAAACGCGTGCCAAACTCCGGTATACCGTAGGTGCCAACAGAACTGTTAATCTGTTCCGGCGTTACGCCGAGCGCTTCCGTATTGCGAAAAATAGACATTGTAGCCTCATCGCCGATAGGAATTTTAGTCGGTTTAATATGCGTAAATTCTTCCAGCAGCTTGATAACCGTCGGGTCATCATGGCCGAGTATATCGAGTTTAACCAGCCTGTCGTTAATGGAATGATAATCGAAGTGAGTGGTAACGGTCGTACTGTCGCGTTCGTCCGCCGGATGGTTCATCGGCGTAATATAGTGAATATCCATATTGCGCGGCACAACCATAATGCCGCCCGGGTGCTGGCCGGTTGTACGTTTCAACCCGGCAATACCTTCCACCAGCCCCGCCATATAAGCCGGATGCTTGGTTAAGCCTTTTTCCTCGTAATATTTACGCACATAGCCAAAGGCTGTTTTGCTTGCCACTGTCGATATCGTACCGGCACGGCAAACATTATCGCGTCCGAACAATTCTTCGGTGTATTTATGCGCCACCGGCTGATATTCGCCGGAAAAGTTAAGGTCGATATCAGGTACTTTATCGCCGTGGAAGCCCAAGAATACCGCAAACGGAATGTTATGCCCGTCGCGCCACATAGGTGTACCGCAATGCGGACAGTTTTTTTCCGGCAGGTCAAAACCGGAAGCATATTCGTTATTGGTAAAGAACTCGCTGTAACGGCATTTAGGGCAGCGGTAGTGCGGTGCCAAGGGATTAACTTCTGTAATGTCAATCAGTGTTGCAACAAGCGACGAACCAACTGAACCCCTGGAACCTACCAGGTAGCCGTCATCAAGCGATTTGCGCACCAGCTTATGCGCAATGTAGTACAAAATAGCAAAACCGTTGTTAATAATAGAATCGAGTTCGGTTTTAATACGCTCGGCAACAATTTCCGGCAATTCATCACCGTACCATTCATGCGCTTTATCGTAAACCATTTTCGGAAGCGCTTCTACTGCGCCCGGTATGGACGGCGAATAAAGCTGGTCACGGTCCGGCACTGGTTTTATTTTATCAACCATATCCGCAACTTTGTTAGGGTTGGTTACACAAACTTCATAAGCAATATCTTTACCGAGATATTCAAACTCTGCCAGCATTTCTTCTGTTGTGCGGTAATACAGCGGCGCTTGCGGCAGCAGGACTTCTTCTCGGTAAGCGTAAGAAAAAGGATGAATCAGAAGAATAATCGGTGAATAACCAAACAGCTGT
>ENA-OPCS01000111-OPCS01000111.1-human-gut-metagenome-genome-assembly--contig:-NODE-111-length-69297-cov-2.506340_pt1 | contig 69297 bp, 82 predicted proteins | sample MGYA00241256_ERZ501492 | MGnify/ENA primary metagenome ERZ501492 (study PRJEB25962, sample SAMEA2042512) | human gut metagenome | biome: human gut; feature: human-associated habitat; material: faeces... | reverse complement strand
AGACGCTGGCCGGTAATCTGGGCTTATAGCCCTTAGTCAAACCACCCGTTTGATGGGTGGTGATGATTATGCTAAAACATGTTATACTAATAGTAAGTTAGAATATATTGAGGTGATAGTATGTTTGCGATTAATAAATCTGATAACAGTATCTCTGAAATAAAAAAATGTTCTTTTCATGAGCTTGGTTTTAAAGAACGTGAAAACTTACAGGAATGGATTGCAAAGTCGCCTAATTGTTTTGGCGAAGATTTGCTTATTATACAAAAAGAATTTAACGGTTTTAATGATACAAATGAACGTCTATATTTATTAGCATTAGATCAGGATGGCTCTTTAGTGATTATTGAGAACAAACTTGATGATACTGGCAGGGATGTAGTATGGCAATGTTTAAAATATGTTTCGTATTGTTCAACGTTAACTAAGGCTCAAATCATAGAGATTTATCAGGATTATCTTGATAAAAATGCCATAAAAGAAAGTGCTAAAAATAATATTTCCGAATTTTTTGATGGGAAACCTTTGGAAGAAATAACTCTTAATGAAAATGACCAACGAATGATTTTAGTAGCCGCTAATTTCAGGAAAGAAGTTACTTCTACTGTAATGTGGATGTTAAACCATAGTATAAATGTAAAATGTTTTAAAGCTACACCTTATCAATATAATAACAATCTCTTTCTTACAATGGAGCAGATTATACCTGTCAAAGAAACTGCTGACTATATAATTCAAATGGCTGATAAAGCAAAAGAAGTTCAAAATGATAAAGATATAACAAAAGATATTGAAAATATCAGGATGCAATATTGGACAAAATTGCTTGAAAAATTTAATAATATTTCTCTGCAATATAGAAATATTAAACCTACGATAAATCATTGGTTATCAAGCGGAGCCGGTGTATCTGGAATTACTTTCGCTTTTGATGCTACAACATGGTATTGCGGCGTTGAGTTGATTATTAATTATGGCAGCAGGGAAGAAAACGAAAAAATTTTTAATAACTTATTGTTAAGGAATTAAGCGAACAAAAGCCAGTGAAACATGATGTTCACTGGCTTTTGTTGTTCGTGCTTATCTATGTTTTTTACTCTATTACTAACACATTACTAACATACTACTAACAAATATTAAGAGAAAACCGCCTGTTTGTTCGCAGCTTCAACAAGTTCCGGAATATATTTGTGTATGTAAACTTTCTCGGTAATGTCCTTGGCACGGTGTCCAAGTATGCGCCGGATTATTACCGGATTGACTTCGGCACGGTCCAACGCGCTGGCACAGGTGTGCCTGCCGTCATGCGGCAAGTGGTCAAAATTGAGTTTTATCATTGCCGGTTCAAAAAATTTGCGGCAATAATTGTTGTATGATAGCTCTTTGCCGCTTTCATCCGGAAACAAATACCTGCGCTCCGGGTTATACATTGCTTTAATAAAAGGGAAAATACATTCCGCGATTGGTATAATCCGGTCAAACCCGGCAGCGGTTTTTAATCCGCCTTTCATATAACGGTCTTTTAAAACAATATTTTCTGTTTTAATTTTTAAAAATTCAGATGGCCGCATACCTGTATAAGCCATAATAAGAACCGTCTGCACGGAGATGCTGGCACTGTTTGCCCACAATATCTGCATTTCCTCGTCCGTAAAGGGCTTGTGTATATCCGAATCCGCTAACGGCGGCAGCTCTATCAAGCTGGAATACATCGTTTTTACTATATCGTTACCAATAGCGTATTTATATAAAAAATTAAAGAGAGTTTTCATATTCTTTTTGGTGGCATATCCTTTGGTGCAATTATCTATGGCTTTTTGCAGGTGCATTTGCCGTACATCAGCAAACGGCAAACTGTAAAGCTCTTTGCACCAGGCGTATGCGGCGCTGTAACAGCTTGGTATTTTGTGGCCTTTATCAACGTAGCGCTGAGCAGTCCACAAGTCATAAATCTGTGCAAAAGTGTAATGGCTGGCAATTTGTACTTTTTTAAATTCCTTAAAATCGGCAGAGGCAGATATGCCCTTTTTCTTTTCGTTGTAATCGGCAAGTGCGGCCAGCCCTTCCTGTCGGGTCCGGTAATAATCTAAAACCTGTTGTATTACTTTGCCGTTAGGTTTAAAGCCAACCGGCACCGCGGCCACGAACGGCCGGCGGCGTTTGCCTGATAACTTATAAACCGTGCCGTATCCATTTGGAAAACGCATAAAAAAATCAGCTCCTTACTGTTTTTGCGTATGCAGTGGCAGAGCTGATTAAAAAATGGTATAATTATTTAATAACAGCTCTGCTTTTGGGTTTGGGGTTGTTATTTCAGCAGACAATGTTTGCGGCATTGGCTGCACAGTCCCTCGGTGTTGGCGCACCGGGGGATTTTTATTTATAAATCAAGTTGTTCGTGTTCATTTTTAAAGCCTTTTTTAGCAAGCTTTTTCTCATCAGATTTTACACGCCGTTCCAGCTTTTTAATATCTTCGGCAGGTGGAAGTGTTTCCGGTTTTATTCCGCGTTCGCCAAGCATTTTACGGATAGTGCTGTTGTTTTGTACGTGCTCCGTGGTAATGCTGCGTTCGCCGTATAAATCTTTAACTTCGGTGTTGTAATTGGTCATTTCTGTTGCAAGGTTTTTGGCGGCAATGGTAAGGTTTGGCAAAAAATCTGCAAGCGGGCGGTTAGGTTTAACGCCGTATTGTTCTTTCATGGCCAGCGTAGATTTACCGAATAAAGCAGCATCTCCGGCACTGCGGATGCGGCCGAAGCCTTTATCATCAACGCCGCGCTCATAAATGTTTTTAGACAGGCGTTTTTCTGATTCGCGCAGCTTCTCACGGTTATCTAATCGCTGAAGGCTGCGCATGTGTTCTTCAATAAGTTCCTGCTTGCGTGTTTGCTGTGCAAAATAGCTTTGCGCAAAGGCGATTTCTTCTTTGCGCGGGTCACCGTTTTGGGCGATAAGGTAGCAGGCATAACGGGTTAATTTAATATCTTTAATGCCACGTTGTACGTTGTAACCTATTGAAACCATTTTCGTGACGTCACGAAAATGGTTTTCTACATTATTTGCACTGTTATAACATGCAGTCATAGCTTTATTTATAACCTGTGCAAAATTTTCCCATCGGGTATATCCTAAATGGGGCATGAGTTCTCTTGCATACCAAAATTCCATACCACTTTGTTCATCGGTATGTGCTAATTCATCAAAAGTAATTTTTAAATTGGCTATTTGGTTTTTGTCCATGTATTTCTCCTTATAGGGGTTACATCAGCCGTTCAGGGGTAGAATGCGGGCGGCTTTTTTATTTATAAGTACCCATATCCTTAAGTGTATTTATATAAGTAATTTTTTGCTCAATACTATTCAATGCATTAAGCCCATTTAAATAAGCAGCACGAATAGGTTCTGCGTTACACCAAGTTTCAAACTTTTTAATTTCGTCTAATTGTGAACCATACATTTTTTGAAAAATTTCTCTGCACTTTTCAAAATTCCCTGTATAACGAGCTATTTCAAAATCATAGGCAAGTGGATTTACATATTTGTTAACTTGTTCGTTCAGCTTACAGGCATCTCTGAAACATCCACGCACCGCATTTTTTACGTTTTTACGTGGGTCGGTTTGTGCTGCATAAATGTTCATACCCACAGCAAAAGTGCCAGAACTATATGTTTTTATACCGTAATCGAAAGAAGCAAAGTTTAAACCATCGACTGATGGGAGAGCTTCAATTAAATGTACATTTATTGCGGGAGCTACTCCGGTAGCTTTTGCTCCAAAAGCATTTTGGTAAAACTGAGTAGTTGTGCTTTCGCCTTCTAAATCAATTTTTACAATAAGGGGAACTTGGTTTGCTTTTATGGTTGATTGATAAGCAGGAGGCAGGGAAGGTTCTCCAGTTGCGCGCCGAATTTCCTGCACAATAAACCGTTTGCTGTAATGATTTTTTAATTCTTTTTCAAGTTCTGCTGCGCCGGCAATTATGTCTTCATCAGAGTTTTGGGCTTGTAAAATTGCGTCTGAAACTCTGTAAAATAAAACAACCTTTTTTGTTGGTTCAGGTGCATCAGCTAAGCAAATGTTTGCCGTTAGGGAAATTAAAAGAAATACAAATAAAAATAACTTTTTCATCAAATACAGCTCCTTTTTTATTAAAATATAAAAAATTATTTATTTTTGCTATTGAAAAATAGTGGAGTTTTAAGTTCGTTTGTTTCGTATAACTTTTTATTTAATGGTTTTGAATATTTGTTCACAAAACGTGATTTAAAAATATAACCCAAATATGGACGGGAAGCTTCTTCTATTAAATATGACAAATATAAATTTATTATGTCAGAGTAAATTGCGCACTTATTTGAATAAGTTACATAGTAATCAGCCTGAGTTAAATTGCTTATTGAATATACTATTTGGCATGATGGCCGTGTTTGAGTAAAATATTTATGCATTAGTTCAAAGTAATAAGGGGGTAAGTGAATAAATTTTTCTTTATTCTGATTCCAAAATTTAATATCATTTTCTGAAAGTACAGAAAGCATTGCATAGCAAATTTGGTGATTTTCATCTTTATTAAAATCGTATTCTAATATTTTACTCCACCGTTCACCAAGATTGTTACCTATAATATAAGTAATATCTTTATTTACATTTTTTATGCTTTCGGCAATTATTTTATAATTTTTAGCGTTTGCAGCACATTCATAAGCTAATAATTTAGCGTAATTTGCTGTTTCTATTGATTTATTTACTTCTTTTAAAATTTTAGTGTAATATGCAGCTCCAACACTTGCTATAAATCCTGATAAAAGTACGGATAGTATTGTTGCTGTACTTTGAATAAAAATTTTTAATGTATTTTCGTTTATAAAATTAGTTAAGATGAGAAACAATGAGCAATTTTCCATATGACTAACCTTATATAATATTTTATTTGTTATTAAAATCCAAAAATATCAACTTACCTGTGCGCCTGATGGAGCGCTTTCTTTATCTTTAAATTGTTCAACATAATTGATATAACATTTCAGAATATTTAAATTTAAGGCTTAGCTATTTTTGAAACATCTTTTACTATTTCAATAATTTGAGAACCTTCATCACCTGTATTTTCGTTTTTTAGATAACCACTTTGAGTGTTACTAAAAATTGCTTTCGTTGTTTGCAGTAGTACAGCATTTTTTATTTCTTCATTATCAGAAGCTTTGACGAATGTTTCAAAAGTGCTTAATGCATTTTGTTTGTTTTTATTTACAATGTAATTGTGTGCTTGAGCTCTGTAATTATTAGTAGAAACAAACAAAGCATAAAATAAAGCAATCAAACCGGTAAAACGCGGTAAAGCTGCTTGTAAAAATACATAAAAATAAGGTTCTTTCATTTCAATGGGACAGTACCAAAAAGCAGCGAAAGAGTAAATAAAAATAGCAACGAGTAATCCTATAATTATTTGTGCCCATAAAGTTCTGTCTTTTGCAAATGCATCAGAAGCATCTTTAAAGTTTGTTGTATGTTGCGTAACACCAACTTCGGCAGCAGCTTTTTTTACAGCTTCAAGAGTGGCTTCTATTTCAGCCTTGCCTTGTTCGTGCTCTTTAGAAGCAGCTTCTAAAACAATGCTAAGATTTTCGTAAGCTTCACGGGCTTTCCTTTGTAAAGCTTCAAAATCAGTTCCGGCTTTAGTGCAAAAAGCTATTACTGGAGAAATTACATTAAACCAATCATTATAATTATTTTTTATATTGTTAATTCTATTAGTTCTTTCGTTTGGTCCTAATGTTGCAGAAAAAGTTTTAATTGAGTCAATTGCGCTTAAAAAAGCATTCATAGAACTATTTAATTTATTTAACCTGTCATTTGGTAATAAACTGATGTCAATATCCGATAATGATTTAAATAAATTAATAGCTTGTTCAAATTCACTTTCTGCATCGGCGAAACTTAATTCTTCACCTAATTGTTCACGTCTAATTAAATCTTTTGCATTAAGCTCAAGAATTTTTTTTATATTTTCTTGAAATTTATTGACATATTCTTGGTTTTGCATAAATTGCCTTCTTTCGCTATTTATTTCCATCTATCAGGGAAAATTTATTTGCTATGTTTTGAGTATCTTTAGACTTTTGATTTTGTATGTCCAACTTGATATCAATCATTTTATCTATCTCATATTTACCGTCAGCGTCAAGCTGGCGGTATTTTTTTATGAGCTCGAGTTCTGAAGCTGTAAAGTCGTTGATTATATTTATTTCTTTACCAAGTATTAGGACAGTAGGACTTATATTCAAAATTTTAGATAATCGAACGATTAATTCTAATGGTATTTTTCTTGACCCCGTTTCATAACCGGCGTAAGTGGATTGAGGGATTTCTAATTTATCAGCTATTGATTTTTGGGAAAGGTTTATTTGTTGGCGCATCTCTGCTAATCGTTTACCAAATTCAATGTAAATGTTCATAGTGAAATCTCCCTTCATAACTACAATTTAACATATCATAACGCAAAATGCAATTAAAATTTTAATAAAAGATTGACATTAACGCAAAATGCGGTTAAAATACAGGTGTAAACGCAAATTGCGTTAAACAATTCTAAAATGCGATAGGAGGTAAGTATGGCAAGAAATAGCGTTGTATATATTTATCCGAACATTCTTGCTGAAATGAATCGTAATGGCGATAATTTAAAAACTTTGTCTGAAGCATTAGGTATGAATTATCAAGCATTGTCGGCTCGAATGCGAGGATTAAAAAGTTTTGAACTTCCTGAAATTGCGATACTGATGAAACGGTATAAACGTAGCTTTGAATATTTGTTTTATTCTACGAATGTCGCTGAAAACCACGAAGCTAAAACTGGTTGAAGGGGAGGTGATGGGGATGGATGAGAAAATTATTCAGCTTCAAACAAAAACATTATCACTTATTTATAATGCATTAGATAAAGTTGCTGAAATGTCATGTATGACCTTTAGGGATGTAGATGAATTAAAAAATTTGACTGATGAGATTAAAACGTACAGCTTGTTACTAAAGGAACTCAGTAAATTGAAAAAAGCAGCCTCGTTGAAAGAGACTGCCTGAAAATTACTTTTTAGAGCCTGCATCAAGTGCGGCCTTAACGCATCTTGAAATGGAAAGTAATATAATGTTTTGCAATTTTAAAGAGGCTGATTTTGTATTTCCGCTTACAAGTGTGTTAATAAAATCATCACAACCACTGCCTAAATTTAATTTGCAAAGCTCATCGTAACAAATTTTTTGAACTTCCTTTTCAGATAACATTGTTTTCACCTCCAGCCTGCCAAAATGTATCAAAGTATGGCCGAAAATTATTATTAATATCATCTTAACAGGCTGGGGTGTTTTAGTCAAATGTTGAGTTTAGATTATTTGTTTGCTAATAGTACTGACCAGCACGAAGCCAAAACCGGCTGAAGGGGTGAAAGTGAGGTTTTAGTTTATGAAAAAACAATATCGTGTAACATTTGGAGGGCTTCAAAGTAGAAATTCGGCTGCATTATTTGCAAGAGCAATTAAAGAACAGTTTGGCTTTTTGGATAAATATGTTTTTATTAATGCTATTGATGTTGATGATAATGAAAACGGAATTTTAATATTAGAAAGTGAAAAAATGGCGAAATTAGAAAACCACGAAGCTAAAACTGGTTGAAGGTAGGTGATGGGGATGGACCAGAAACTCATCATGATGACGCAAAAGCTTTCACGAGATGAGCGGGATATGCGCATGGCTTTTCTGACAGAACAACAGCGACTCAAAGAAAAAGGTGAAAGTATTGATGCTGACAGTGTATGCTTTGCCGAAATATTATTGGAATTACAATGTCAGAATTTACTTTTGCGTAAGCTGACGCAAAGTACTAATGAATTGTCGGTGCAAATATCTGATTGGCGATACGCCAAAACGAATGTAAGAGCTTTCGGTAATACTGTGTGGGAATTGCTTCAAAATCTGCTTTTTGTGTTATTGCTTATTTTGACGGTTGCTGTACTTTGGAAAGCTGTTGCTTAGAATGTTTATTTACTATATAGAGCAGCAACAGCACCAATTATTGCACCAACTAAACCGGACAATATTGCTGCTATTTGAAGTTTTAGTTTTTGACTAAGTGCGGCTTCTTTTTGTTTTTCTTTTAATTTATAATCGGTTAATTCTTTTATGCCGGTATCAGTTATTAGGATTTCTCCAGTTGTAAAGAAACCGCAGAAGTTTTCCCAGTTTTTAAATTCGGTCGGGAAATAAATAAGTCCGTGCTTTTCGAACGTTTCCAATCTGCTTTTAGTTCCGTACTTTTTAGGAGGAAACTTTTGCAAAATGGTATCTTCGTTTGTTGAACTGTTAGAAGCAATAAATTCTAAAATTTCAATATCGTAAACGGTTAGTTCAATCATAAAACTCTCCTTTTTGTAGATATTTTAATTTTAACACGGAGATGCTAGGAATAAAACGTTTTGTTGTTTCTAACGCTGAAAACTACGAGGTTAAAACCGGCTGAAGGGAGGTGATGGGGATGCAGGTTACTATTAAGCTCAAAAATGCCAAAAAAGCACAGGAAATTATTGATGAGTACCAAAAAACGCTTGATAAACTTCGTGATTTAGCGTGGCGTATGGGCGATTGTGGTATTGTAGTTGAATGCGAAAATGAAAAGCAGCCGGATGAACCGACTGCAATATATTAAGCGTTTTCTTTTAAATAAGCGATGATATGCTTTTTCATTTCGTGCATTGCATAAAACATTTCGCGCGCAACGTTATGGACGTCACTTTTAGTGGCAGTGGTTTGGTCGCCTTCTTCATACTGCGCGCGCATTGTTTCAGAAAAATCTGCAAGCGCTTTGGTTAAATTTTCGTCAAGTTCTTCTATGGTCATAAAAGTGCCTCCTTTCGTTTATATTCCGGAGTCGGCATCCGGTTATCCGAACGGCATCGGCATTTTTAAATATTATATCACGGAGGAGTTTGAAATTAAAACGATATGGGTTTTGATTTGCTAATGCTGCCGAAAAACGCAAAGGTAAAACTGGCTGAAGGGAGGTGATGAGGATGGAAAAAGAAAAGCCCCGCTTTGAAGCAGGGCGAATTGATTTTGAAAATATTTGCGAGGATGCGAAACATAACCTTATGCAAATGCTTGATGCAAGTATTCCGGTTGCTTACAAATATTTTTTACATAGGTTTATGCTCAACGCAGAAGCAACGCCTGAAAACCTTAAACTTCTTAATTGTGCGCTTGAGATGTTAAAAGGCATCAAGATTTGAGATGCATAAGAGCAAAAAGACTATCAACGACATTGTCCTGAAGCAATTTGACAAAAATATCTTTACCAAAGGATGTTAACCCGTTAATAAGTTTTGCGGCTCTTAATGCAGCAAGCTTGGATTGCGGCGTTTCAACGATTAAATCTGGAAATGTTTCTTTTAATTGCTGTTTTTGTTCGGTAGAAAGTTCCTCAAACATATCTACCATTTCATCAGCAGTTTTAAGAAAAGTTTCTGTCCATGGGTATGGTTTACCGCAGTTGTGGCAAAAGGCTGGTAATTCCTTTAAAGGTTTAGAGCCGAAATTATTAGCAGTGTAACGGCCATGTATAGACTCATTGCAGTATTGGCAGTTAATAATTGTAGCTGCGCCACACTTACGGCAAAATCTATCTTCGATTCCATAGTCTTCGTAATTATCTGTAATTAGATGGCCGTTAAGACAAATCATAGCAGTTCTATAAACGCGCATATTTTTACCTCCATACGGTTGAATTTTAGTAAGTGTATCTTGATTATTTATAAAAATGAAAAGAAACGATTTAAAAGCACTTTATTTTGCTATCCTAACTCAAAATTTAATGCTGCACACTTATTCAGATGCGATTTTTTATATTCTTGCGGTTTTGCATATTATTGCTTACTATTTTCTGTGCGGTTGGAATGAGCATCTTTCGCTATGGATTTTTGTACCTTTAGCAATTCTTTTTGTTGCTCTGATATATCTGTTAACAGTTTGATTTTTTGTTCGTCCTGCTTTTGCTGAATCAACGCATCCTGATGTGCTTGTACTGCATCTTGATGAGCAATGACGGCATCAGCATGGGAATAATAAAACATACAAATAGCAGCTATTATAGAGATAATTTCTATTACTGTTGAAACTTTAATATTTTTTAGGCTTAACTGTGGCAAGTATTTAGCAGCAATGGCTCTGATTTTATCTGTTAAATCAAAATCAAACCCAGTGATGCCGCCATTCAAAACACTTTCAGCTCCGGCAAAAATATAGTTTCGCTCATCAGATGTAAAAACTGAAAGTTTATTTAATTCTTTTTCAACAAATTTTGACCTTTTTCGGTAAGGAATATCGTAAATGCGAATTGTGTATTGCGGTTTAAAAGCTTGTTGGATGCTTTCGGTTAAGTTGTCTAAGTTATTTTTAGGAATAGAGCCGATGTAATTTGAATATAATAAATTCAATTCCTCAAAAGCTTTTTTCTGCAAAGAAATAGCAGAATATATCTCCTGCATAGGATTGACAAGCGGATGAATGTATTCTCTGATAAAAGCTTGTTGTTGAACGATTTGGGCATTAAGGTCCATTAAAACAGGATTACTATATAAACGCTTTATTTCTGATACGATTTCGGTGTTTTGAAAGTATTGGTTGTAGACTTCTGATAAAGCTTTAGCAGAATTTACAATCGGCATATTTTGCAACGCATAAAATTCGCTTTTAAAACTGTTTGATAGTTCAAGGGCAGCTTTAGCCGAATTTATTGATTGCAGAGGGTTGTAAATTAGATTTGAATAGTCGTAAATATCGTATATTCGCATATATGTTAACCTCCGGTCTGGTTTGATGGGGTGTTATTGGTGGTTCTTTAATAATTCTATCTTATCAGACCGGTTGTTATAAGTCAAAAAGTTAAACATGGTTGTGATAACGGGAGAGTGGTAATTTTGGACAAAAATGGACGCTGTAAATAAAAGGCAGGTAAGAGTTCTGCGCTGCATCCGCTGCGGCCGGGAACTGCGGCGCTGGCATTATTTGTACAGCGAGTATGAAGAAGGCTATGTTTGCGCGGATGACAGGTTGTGCCGGAGACCGGTAATTACCAGGAAGTTGAAAAATTTGGAAAAACTAAAGGAAAGGTGGGCTGAATGAAAAGTGAAAAGAAAAAGAACGCCTGATGCGCCAACATCAAACGTTCTTAAAAGCGGATATAACTGAATGGGCTGTATCCGCTTTCATTTTACCTGAAATGGAAGTGATTTGCAAATGAAAAAATTTTTAATTGCAGTAATTTTTATTACGCTGGCCGTTTCAGCCGGTTGCTATATTGCCAAAACGCTGGAGCCGGATACTAAAACAATAACGGTACCGGCAGTGGTTTATACCGGTGACACACTGGACGGTATCTGCATCCGCCTTGCAGAAAAATACGGTGATACACGCAATTATAAAGAGATTAGCTATTACGCGCAAAAGAAAAATAATATTGAACGCTATATTTATCCGGGACAAAAACTTTATATAGACCTTGAAGTGCTGGTAGATAAAAATATTGCAAAGGAAGGTGCAAATGTATGCGTACTAAAATAATGCGGCCGCATGATATCCGTCCGTACTGCAATATAAATCCGCAGGCAATTCGTGAAGGCATGAAGGCAGGCAAGCTTGATATAGGATTTGCTGTACAGCAAAAAGGTGGGCAGCGTTGGACTTATGTAATTATACCTGAAAAATTTTTTAATTATATTGGCCAGCCGGTTCCGCCGGAATGGATGGGAGATGTAGCAAATGACTAAAAAAACTGCTCTAAAACCGTGCCCTTTTTGCGGCGAAAAAAGGAATATACGGGTTATGTCTGCCGGTACAAAATCGATTTTGCGTTGGGTGTGCTGTAATAAATGCTTTGTTGTTTCCGGCGCGGCTGAAACAATAGACGGAGCTATTGCCTTGTGGAATACCCGAGCGTATGAAAAAGAAGGTGATAATGGTGCTGCCGAAAATTAAAAATTGCCGTAAATGTGGTGGAAAGGTTAGCTTTCATAAAAATTTAATGTAATCGCTGACCATAAAAGCATAGGATTGAAGGGATGGTTAAAACAAATGATAGTTGCGGAATTAATGAAAAAGCTTAAAACAATGCCGCCTAATGCGCGTGTTATACATATTAATTACCGTTGGTACAGGAAAAACGCTTATAGCGACCCAGAAGTGTTTTTAAATTTAGAAGGTAGTTGTAGCATTGGGGCTAAGGTAGTGGGGCTGATTACCTGCAAGGAAAATAAAAATGAGTAAAACAGCTTTAACTAAACAAATTGAAATAGCATTATTCAGCTACACGAAATCTGACTGCGCAGGAATCTATGGTGCTTATGAAGTTACTTTCGGCGCAGCTTATGGCGATGAGCGTGTAGACTATGTAACACTTAAGAGTAATGGAGAAATTCGATGCTATGAAATTAAGGTTAGTAAATCGGATTTTCACAGTAAAGCCAAAGTGTCATTTTATGGTGATTACAACTATTATGTTATGCCGGAAGAACTATATAACGAAATCAGGAACGAAGTGCCGTGGACTGTCGGTATAATAGTATTAAAGCCTTCGGGAAATCTTAAAGAAGTCCGCAAAGCGGGCAAGAAAACTGTGCCGCCGTGGCAGCGATACATGGTTGCACACTGCATGGTGCGCAGTCTTAGTCGTTTGACAGGTAAATTTGTTGAAACAGAAAATGGTTAACTTAAAATCATGCCCTTTTTGTGGTGGCAAAGCGAAATTTGAAAAAGTTGTACATCCGTGGGGCGAGTGCGATGATGGAATTACAGCTTGTTGGGTTAGATGTATAGGTTGCGGTGCGTCTACGGAAATGAAATTAAGTTTGAAACAGGCTGCTGCAGCATGGAATCAAAGACAAAATGAAAACATGTGTTAATTGCCGTTGGCAAAAATTTTTGACTAAGCGGATGTATCCATGCAGTGAATGCATCGGTTTAAAGGAAAACGCCGAATATGATTTTTTCTGCCTGCCGGATGGTGATACGCTGTTCGGCGCAGCAGAACTTTGCCATTGCCGTAAGTGTGGCCGCAAGGTGCACATGGAGTTTGGCAAGCGCGGGTATAAATATATCCGCTGTCTGTGCGGCAATAGTATGCAGGCTAAGGTTACGGCAGAAGAAATGATATGCCGCTGGAATAACCGCGTACCGGCACAAAGTAAAATTTGGAAAATAAAAAAGTGAACTTGTTCCATTTTGGAACAGGTATAAAACAGTTTTAGGAGGTGGTTTGGGTGACACCTGAAAGAGAAAAGTATTATCGCGGTATTAGCAATGAAGAACGGGCTATTAGAGTGCTTTTGATTTATAAACGATATGAATTGAGCAAAATGAAATGTTTTGCTGCTACAACTGGACATAAGACTAAAGACGAAAAAAGTACAGAACTTATTGAATATTTACATTCAATAAAGGTTGTTAAATTTCAGATAGAATGCATAAAACGGCAACTTCTTGCACCGTTGAAGTACTACTTGGATTATCACATTTGTTGCCGGTGCGGTATGCACTATAAACGCTCTGAAATAGCGGGAACTTTTTATTGTAAAAAGTGCGGGCAAGCAATACGGCCTGAGAGCTGGTGACGGGCAGGAAGGTGGTGGTGTAATTGTCTGTTGAAATTTGTGTCAGTTCTGAGGAATTGAAAAAAGTCTTGGAATATATGGCACTCATTGGCAATCCTGGCCTTAAGAAAAAAGACGCTGACGAAACTGCCGGGGCTATGCGCATTACTGCAGTAAGCCCTAAAAGTGATTACCGTTATATGCTGATGTTTTGCCGTATGGGAGCGGCAGAGCAGCTTGTGTACCGAATGGAAGGCAAAAGCAGGAACAGCAATGAGCCGGTGGATGCTTATGTTGACGGCAAGCGTTTTATTGCGCTGGCCAAAACCTTTAACGGCGATGTACATATTACATTTGGCAGTAATGAAGTTGTTTTAACGGTTGGACGCACGGAATACAAGTTGCCAACGGTGGTTACTAAAATGCCTGATTTGAAGGTGCCCGATGGTGGTGTGGAAATAAGTGCGAAATTTTTAGAGGATGCTATGAAACACTGTGCGCCGGTGATTGATAAAAACGCACCTGGCGTGCGCGGGGGTATAAAATTTAAGGTTGAAAAGGATGGCAGTGCCGTCTGCTGGGCTTTTCAAAGTTTTTGCGCCGCAAGATATGCGGTGCCGTCTGCTGGCGGCGTGAAAGACCTTGAAATTACATTGCTTCCGGCTGATATTCAGCGCGTTGCCGCGCTTGCCGATGGGGATGAGGTAAAGCTGATAAGCACGCCTAATGGCAATTATTTTACCTCGCTACGCTTTGATTATATGTGTTTTTGCCTGCAAGGCGTCTTTCCAGATTGTGAAGCTATGCAGGCAAAATTTAAGGAATTAAAGCGTGTATCTGTTAGCAAGCAGGAGCTGCTGGCGGCGCTGAACCGCTGCTGCGTTGTTGCCGGGGAGAATGGCAATATACAGCTTTATACGATAAATAACGACCTGGTGCTGGAAGCATCGGGCGTAGGCAATGGGTTGGAATACCTTGCCGCAAGCGATGTAAAAGGGCAGGATGACAGTGTTAATTATCTGTCTGCGCAGGCTTTGCTACGCATAGTTTATAATTGCCCCGGCGACAGCGTTACCATTATCAGCACTGGTAAAATGAGCGCTTATTATATAGCTTCCAGCGGCAGCCCTAACCATTATTTGCTTATGAGCCGCAGAGGCGGTGCGTAATGTGGACGGCTGGATAAAGTTACACAGAAAAATTTTGCAAAGCAAGGTGTGGTACGGCGCGGATGCCGATGGCAAGGTAATACTGCTTACTTTGCTTCTGCGCGCGTGCCATGTAACAACCAACTGGACCCTTCCCGGTGATAAAGTTGCCGTACTTAAGCCGGGGGAACTGTTTATCAGTTACCGCAACTTTGCCGTAAGCTGCGGGGTTACAGTAAAAAAGCTGCGCAATGAAATTGAACGCCTTAAAGCATTGGATTTTTTAACTGTTACATGCAAAAAGGAAGGTACCATTGCCAGGATAAATAACTGGCAGGTATATCAATGCGAGGGCACACAAAAAGGCACACCTTTGGGCACACCTCGAAAGCCAGACGCAGAGCCGCCTGACGGGCATAATTTTGATGCGCCGGGCACACCTTTGGGCACACGAAAGGGCACACATAACAAGAATTATATATTATTAAAAAATAAACTAAACAAGACAGACATTAAGCTGCTTGCGGAGGTTAAAGCGAGTGCGGAGTTTAACGCTGCTGTTGGAGAATTTGCAAAAGCGTTTCCGGCTACCAGGGATAACCTGAAAGCGGAATGCCTTGACGTTTTGGCTGCTTACGCAGTGCAGACAAAACCTGACTGGCTGCTGAAAGCTGTGAAAGAACTTCAGGCGATTGATAAAATACGCAAGGTTCGCTATCCGGCAAGCTATCTGTTTGGGATTTTAGTTAACTGGCTCAATGACGGCTTGCCGAATGACAGGCTGGGAGCGCAGAAAACACTGGAAGATTTTTACCGGGAAGCGGGCGTGATTGAATGAAAACGATAACTGAACAGGATGTATTAAAAGCTTTTTACCGGTTTGACTGCCAAAAGCTGCCGGTGCTGGATATTAACGGTAATTTATCGCCTTCGCTGGACGTTATGATGCGTAAAAATATGTGCGCCGAATGGCTGGACGCTTTTGACGGGCTGGAAGCAGAAGTGTTTGAAAAGGCGGTACAAATTGCTTTAAAGAAATGCCAAAAATATCCGTCGCTTTCGGAGATGTTTGAATTTATAGCGTTGGCTGACGGTGGAGTGGAAGTTGAAACAAAGCCTGCGCCGGTGCAAAAAACAGTTCCGTATAATATGCTGCGGGGCGAACGCATTGAGGCCATTGTGGCTGCCGCCAAACAGGGCGATTTTAAAACCGCGCAAAAATATGCGGAACTGCTTGCCAGGGGCAAAGCCGAAATAACGCAGTATGCAAAGGAAGTGTGGCCGGATGCCTGTGATGCCTGGATTTTAGAAAATTGGCTGGCTATCGGTATGCTTTATGCTCAGGAAAGAAGCTGCCAAAATTGCGGCAGCGCACGCCGCTGCCGTACATACGGATACAGGCTGACGGCGCGGAATAAGAAGCCGGAAGGCGAGCTTACAACCGTTATGGTGCCGTGTTATATGCGAAAGAGGGAAAGCAATGAAAACTTACAATGACGGAATGGAAACTTTAAAAGTGGTGCGCTGCCCGGCAGGGCTGTATATTGTTAAAGGCCTGCCGTTTATGCAGAACGCCACTGCCAGCAAGGTGGTTGCGCAGAACTTTTTGGAAAGCTGGGCAACGAAGCATAAGCTGCGCAGCGGATATGATTTGGATGCCGATATGTATGATGAGTGCAATGAAAGCGTGTGCCGGATGTGTATTGCATGGAATAGGGAAAATAAAAAGTGTGAAAGGTTGTGAAAATATGTTTGGAAATGGATTTACTGCGCCGAAACCTCCGGCACCTAAGAAAAACTGCGTGGATGCTGTTAACCATCCATCACATTATAACGCTGGTAAAATAGAATGTATTGAAGCGCTGGAATCAGCGACAGCCGGGCTTTGCGGCATAGAGGCAATCTGCACTGCCAATGCTATAAAATATTTGTGGCGCTGGAAACTTAAAAACGGCGTACAGGATTTGGAAAAGGCCAAATGGTATATTGATAAACTTATTGAAAAGCAAAAAGAAGTGAGCTGATGTATATGCCGGAAAAAGAAATGTTAGCAGCGCGCCAACGGCTGAGCATGTACCGTGCAAACATAAACCGCATAAATAATCTGTTAAGGCTGCCGCTGCGTATTGGCGGTCCGTCACAAAGCGTTACGGTAAAGCCTAAAGATAATCCGGGCGGAACAGTATCTAAAAATCATCCGGACGCGCTGAATGATTTGCAGCGTTTGGCGGACATCAATACTACGATAGCCGGTTATATGCTGGAAGTTGCAGAAATTGAAGGTGCACTCAGCGTACTTAATAAAGAAGAATGCCTGGTGCTTGTCATGCGTGATGTTGACGGTATATCGATATCAGCTATCGCGGAAGCACTCGGTTATTCATCGCGGCAAGCAATTTATAATATTTATAAACGCGCACTTAATAAATTTAAAATAGCGCTCGGCTGAATGCTCAAAAATGGACAAAATGAGGACACTTTCTTGATTTTAAATGTGTTATAATGATATAAACAGAAAAAGGGTTTGAACTGCAAAGGTTTCCTTTGCAGTTCTTTTTATAAGCATTGTGCGTATTTTGCACAGTGCTTTTATTTTGCCCTGAAGGTGGTGAAGCTATGCCGGGCAGAAGGAAACGCGAATGTAAAAAGGTTGGCTGCCATGCACTTACAGATAGTGCAGACGGGTACTGCGAGCAGCATAAAAAAGAAAAGTGGGCAGCCGGTGATGAGCGGCGCAAGAGTGCACGTGAACGCGGCTATGATGCACAATGGGAAAAATACCGCAAGGAATTTTTAATAAACCATCCGCTTTGCGAGGATTGCCTGAGCAAAAAAATTCTGCGCGCGGCTACGGTAGTTGACCATATTGTTGCGCACAAAGGTGATGAGCGCCTGTTCTGGGACGGGCAGAACCATCAGGCACTGTGCAAGCAATGCCATGATATGAAAACAATACAGGAGGTTTGTGCCGCTGCCGGAAGGATAATACCCGGTTATCTGCGCGGCTTACCAAAGCGCAGGTATTTAAAGCCATCCGTACCTGTGTATGTTGTAGCCGGTGCGCCCGGCAGCGGCACAAACCTCTTTGTTGCCCGTCATATTAAGCCCGGCGAACTGCTTATTGATTTGGATGATATTATACGGCGGCTTTCAGGACAAAATCCTTATGAGGTTAACCGTGTGCCGTATCTTGTTGCGGCTTACTGGCTGCGTGACAGGATGATAAACGCGCTGCATGATAATAAAGAAAAGTATGCCGCCTGCTGGATTACAGGGATGTTTGCTAACCCTGATGACCGGCGCAAGCTGCATAGTGAACTTGATGCAAAGGTTTATGTCATCAGCACGGACTGGATGCGCTGCCGTTTGAATATAAAAAATAATTGTGAATATAAAGGCCATGAAAGCCAATACATAAAACTGGCTGAAAAATGGTTTTTGAATTTTAAAAGCTGCCCATTTGATAATTTTGTAAGCATTTAGGGCAGGGGGGTGAAAATCCCTGGAGGGCTGAACGCAGTACCGTCCGCCCCCTCGTTTGTTTGAAAATGTCCCCAATGTAGGTTTTTTGGAAGATTACTGAATGGAGGTGATGGAGTTGGGGGCTAATGTTATCAGCATTGATGCAATAAGAGAGAACCGCGCCGCAGGCCGTGGAAAAAACTGGACTAATGCGGAGCTGGCGCGCCGTACGCAGGAAGCCGAAAAATTAAAGAGCGGCCAGCTGAAAATGAAAATGCCGGAGTGGCTGAAAGCGGATAAAAAAGAACGTGCCCGCGCAATTTGGACGCAGACGCTGAACAGCGTGCGCGATATTGAACTGTTTGCCAACTGCGACAGTGAGATATTGGCAACCTACTGCGACATCTGCGTTCAGTATGAGGATGCCACGATGCGCACCATGCCGTATGCAAAAGATATAGACCGCCTTGGTAAATTAAAAATGACTTACGCCGAAAAGCTGGGACTTACTCCTACCAGCCGTGCCCGTCTTGTGGTGAGCCGCGCTAAAGATGATGGCAAAAAGACCGACAGGAAAGCAGAGTTGTTCGGCTGATGCAGTACAATCTTGACGGGATGTATATTACCCACCGTTATGCGGCTGAGGTGGTAAGCGGCCTGCGAAAAGTATGCAAACGCGAAGTGCAGGCCTGCCGGCGGCATCTGCGTGATTTGGAGCGGCAGGGTACGGAAGGCTTTCCTTATGTTTTTGACGAAAGCCGCGCTGACAGGATTTTTGACTGGTTTGAAATGTGCTGTTACCATGTGCGCGGACCGTTTGCCGGACAGCTGATACAGCTGTTGCCGTTCCAGTATTTCGACCTTGGTTGCCTGTTCGGATGGGTTCATAAAGAAACCGGCGCGCGGCGGTTTACCAAAACTTTTAACTTCCGTGCCCGCGGCAATGTAAAAAGCACGGAGATGAGCGGTATCGCGCTATACGGTATGTGCGCCGATGCTATTTATCCGCCCGGGCGGCCGGAACTGCAAAGATTTGAGGAAGCGCCGGAAGTTGAGTGCGTTGCAGTTGACCGTGACCAGGCAAAGCGTGTATGGGGTGATGCCTGTGCTATGGGCGAAAAGTCGCCGGATATATCAGAGCGGCTTGAAATACTTAAAACCAAAGTTGTGCACCGTGAACGCGGCGGCTGGATGCGCGCTCTCTCGAAAGAAACTAAAAATAAAGATTCCGGTGCACCGTGCCTGGTGATTGTTGACGAATACCATGCGCACCCGAACAGTGATATAGTCGATACGCTGTATAACGGCTTCGGTAAGCGCTGGCAGTCGCTGCTGTGCATTATTACAACGGCCGGCAATGATGCGGAAAATAATCCGTGTAAAACTGAATATGATTTATGCTGCCGGATACTGGAAGGCTTAACGAAAACGCCGATGGACAACTATTTTTGTATGATACGCGAACTTGAGGCGGAAGATGACCCGAAAGACCCGGAATGCTGGGTTAAGGCGAACCCGATTTTACAGTATGATGATGCTTATAGCCGCAACCTGCGCAGCCAGATTATGAAGGAACGCGATGAAGCTTACGGCAGCGGTGATATAAAAAAGATACGGGCTTTTTTAACAAAACGCTGTAATATCTGGCAGAGCGGCAGCGAGTTTAAATATATGGACGGGCTGATGGATAAATGGAACAGTCTGAAAGTAACGCATGACGAACTTATGGAATTGATTGAAGGGCGCAGGGCGATAGGCGGATATGACCTTTCCAAACGTTTTGACCTTACGGGGCAACGTTCATTGTGCCGCTGGATGACGGCAGGATTGCTGTTCTGTCGCATGGTTTTATACCGGAAGACAGTGTAGAGCGCAAGGAAAAGAAGGATAACGTTGCTTACCGCGAGTGGGAAAAGCGCGGCTGGATGACTGTAACGCCGGGCGCTGTTGTTGACTATGATGTTATGAAAGAATGGGCTTACAGCACGGCAGAACAGTTTGGGCTGGATGTTGTGGAGCACTGTTTTGATACCTGGAATGCCGATTACTTTATGCAGAAAATGGAAGCTGACGGCGCAACGGTGGTAGAGGTAAGGCAGAATGTATATAACCTTTCTGAACCTACGAAACGCTTTAAAGAGCTGGTTATGCAGGGCCTGATAGTGCATGAAGGCAATGCTGCTTTTGACTGGTGCCTGGGCAATGCTTATGCGTACACTGATATAAACGATAATATGAAATTAAGCAAGAAAAATAAAGATGATACCCGCCGCATTGATATGGTAGCAGCCTGCATAAATGCCATGAGCAGGCTGCCGGCTTTTAACGAGATGTACGGCGATGATGATTTTTCAATTCATGTGCTGTGAGGTGTAAAAATGGAAAACAAAATAAGGCTGATAATGCTTGTTGCCGGAATGGGCTGTATTTGCGCAGGATGCGCCCTGTACAGCCTGCCGCTTGGGCTTGTGGTACTGGGCGGGCTTTTAATTTATGCTGCCTGGCGCAGGCCGGGTAAAGATGTGGATGGCGCTGATGGTGAATAAAAGGTACTTGCAAATGCAAGTGCCTTTTTAATTGCTGTGAAGGGAGGTGAAAATGATTGAAGCTGACGATAAGAAGCCCGGCTGTGCTGAAAAGCATTGCCGGGGCTTTGCAGAACGTGCTGGTTGGAGAAAATAACGGGGTAATGGCAAAAAGCTCAGGGGAAACTACTGCGGTGCTTACGCCGGGCATGAGGCTTGGCAGCGGTGTTAGCAACATCCGCGCTATGCAGCTGTCCGCCGTATGGGCTTGTATTCATGTGCTGGCAGAAACCTTTGCCAGCTGTAAGTGCAGCCTGTACCGGAAGGATGCTAACGGCCATCGCGTAAAAGCGGTTGAAAATCCGCTTCATGATGTAGTTAATTCCGTGGCTGCTCCTGGTATGCCGGCCTATTATTTTAAAGAAACTGCTATGACGCATATTCTTACCGGCGGCAATACTTATTCGGAAATCGTGTTTGACGCACGCGGCAATGTTGAAAGGCTGAACCTTTTAATGCCGGAAAACGTCAGACCTTATCAGGACTGGAATACAGGGGAGATATTTTATGATGTAAACGACAGGGGTAAATTATACCGCCTGCCGGCAGATAAAATCTTTCATGTGCCGGGGCTTGGTTACAACGGTATCCTGGGTTATTCGCCGCTTTACATGGCAAGGCAGGCTGTAAGCCTTGGCCTTTCCGCGGAGGATTTCGGAAACAGATTTTTTAGTAATGGGGCTTTGGCTTCCGGCGTGCTGGAAACGGAAAAAGCTATTAATGACGCTGGTTTTAAAAAGCTGAGGGATGATTTTAACAATGCCTACACCGGCGTGCAAAACAGCGGCGGAACGATGGTGCTGCCGCGCGGCGTAAAGTTTTCTAAAATTTCCATCGACCCGGAAGAAGCACAATTTTTGGAAAGCCGCAAATACCAGGCTGAGGAAATTGCACGCTTTTACCGTGTGCCGCTGCATTTGATACAGATGCTGGATAAGGCTACATTCTCCAACATTGAGCAGCAATCGCTTGATTTTTACCAGAATACAATGCTGCCCTGGTTCTGCCGCTGGGAGCAGTTTGCCAATATGAAACTGCTGACGGCAAAACAGCGTGCTGATGGTTATTACGTTGAGTTTGACCTGCTTTCCATGCTGCGCGGCGACAGCAAAAGCCGAGCCGAAATGCTGCACATTATGCGGCAGGATGGCGTTATTACCGCTGATGAGTGGAGAGCTAAAGAAAATATGAACCCGCTGCCGGGCGGAACCGGCGAAATTGCCTTTATAAACGGCAATATGGTGCCGGTAACTGTTGCGGCAAGCAAAAAGGCAGGTGAAGAATAATGCCGATGTACAAACTTCCGGAATTTAGGGAGTTTATAAAAAAACAAACCTTCCCGGAACCGGGCCCGGTGGCAGATACAATCTGCGGCCGCAAAACTGCTTACCTTGACAAAGTTAAGGTTGTGGAAGAAAAGGACGGCATCCTGGTTTGCGACTTTGTAATTTCTAACGGCAGCATTGACAGGGATTTTGACACCATTAATCCTGACGGCTGGAATCTGGAGAATTACCGCAAAAACCCGGTGGTGTTATGGGACCATGAATGGGATGACCCGCCGGTGGCTAAGTCGCTGGAAGAACGTGTTGAAAACGGACAGCTTATTGGCCGTGCGCAGTTTGTAAGCCGCGAGATATACGATTTTGGCTATATGATTGGCCAGATGTATAAAAACGGCTTTTTAAACGCCGTCAGCTGCGGTTTCCGTGCTACGAAATGGAAATGCGTTGAAGACGAATCGCGTCCGTGGGGTATTGATTTTCTGGCGCAGGAACTGCTGGAATACAGCTGCTGTACCATTCCGGCTAACCCGGAAGCAACGCTTATAAAAGCAAAGGCTGCTGGCATTGATGTAACGGCCGCGCGCAGGCTTGCCGAAAAAGCACTGGAAAGCAGCGGCGCTATGCCGTACCTGCCGCAGGAAACTGCCGAAAAGATTTACGCCCTGCTGCGGGAGGATAAAACAGTTATTGATATGCATACTGACAGTTTGCTTAAAATGCAGATGCAGGTACAAATAAATGAAAATATGGAGGTATGATGTTATGAATTTACAGGAAATGCTTCAGAAAAGGGCCACTTTGATTGATAAGCAGAAAAGCATTATCGCAAGTGCAAAAGGCGGCATCAGCGAAGATGAGAAAAAAGAATTTGACGCATTACAGGCGGAAATTGAACAGCTTAACACTGCCATTGAAATGCAGAAGACAATTGCAGGCAATGAAGCAAACACTCCTGCTTCCGGCAGCGTATTTAACGGCGGTGGCCCTGGCATCGTGGTGGACCCTGTTAAAGAAGGCGACAAGGATAACGGCGGTTTTAAATCCCTCGGCGAAGTGCTGCATGCCATTAAATACGGCGATAAGAAAGGCCGCCTGGAACATTTAAAAGCCCAGAGCACTACTGATGGCGCTTCCGGCGGATACCTGGTGCCGGAACTTTTCAGTGATGAGCTTTTGACTATCGGCGCAAAACAGAGCCTTATCCGTCCTCATGCATTTGTGATTCCGGCCGGAGATTTCCCTGATGCAAAAATGAATATGCCAGCGCTTGATTATTCTGCCGGGCAGGACGGCGGCGTAAGCGTAGCATGGATTGATGAAGGCGCAGAAAAGCCTGAAACCGGTGCCAGCTTCCGTAATGTTGAATTGCAGCCTAAAGAAGTGGCTGCATTTATTACCGTTAACGATACTTTGCTGCGCAATGCGCCGGCCGCGTCTACAATTTTTGGGCAGCTGCTGACCAATGCAATCGTGCGCGCTGAAGACCGTGCATTTATTAACGGTAATGGTGATGGCAAACCGCTGGGTTACGCAACAGCCGATAACAAAGGCCGCCTTGTTGTAACCCGCAAAACCGCAAATCAGGTAAGCACGGATGATATTGCAAATATGATGGGCGCTTTTCCGGCAGAGGATTTGAGCGAAGCCGTCTTTATTGCCAATACTACCACGCTGCCTTCCCTGATTAAATTACAGGACGCTTCCGGACGTTTTATTTTTATCCAGGGCGACCTTACAAAAGGCGTTCCTTCTACGCTGATGGGCTTGCCGCTGTTCTTAACCGGCATGAATGCTCCTGTTGGCCAGACCGGCGATATTCAGCTGGTTAACCTTAAAAAATACCTTATTAAAGACGGCAGCGGCATTTATGTTGCCATGAGCGAGCATGTTAAATTTACCAGCAACCAGACTGTTATTAAAGCGTTCCGCAATGTGGACGGCAAGCCGTGGGTTAACGCACCGTACATTCTTGAAGGCGGTGCAACGCAAGTATCTCCGTATGTAATTCTTGGCGCTACAACTGCAGCGACTACACCTGTAAGTAATTTATCCGGTGATGCAACAGGAAATACTGTGGCATTAAGCTGGACTGCTCCTACCGGTGCGGATGCAATTAACGTACTGCGCAGTGATGACGGCGTAACATTTAACCGCATTAATCTGGTAACTTTAGCCGGAACGGCGGCAAGTTACAGCGATGCCAATGTGCCTGACGGCAGCTACAGCTATAAAATCGTAGTTTACGGCGGCACTAATGCCGGTGTATCCAATGCGGCCAGTGTAACCGTTCCTGGTGGAGAATAATGCTTATACGGGTAATAAAGCCGCCGGCGGCTGAACCAGTAAGCGTTGACGAGCTTAAAGAATACCTGCATATTGACTGTGACAGCGAGGATTCCTTGCTGTCACAGCTTATTTCCGCCGCAAGGAAAACGGCGGAAGAATATCAGCACAAGGCTTATATGACGCAGACGCTTGAGATTACGACAAGCTGGGATAAAGAAACTGAACTGCCGCGCAGTGAGTTTTTTAAAGAGCTGGTAAGCCTGAAGGACAGCAAAGGCAATGCTGTGAGCGGCTATACAATTAAGCCGGATTTAAATTATAAGCTTGTTTTTGACAAAGCTGGCTATTATGCAGCTGGCGTGCCATTGGTATGAAAACCGCCTGCCGGTTACGGACGGAAAGAGCGTAACGGAAATGCCGTTTTCCGTCCGCTGCCTGTTGGCTCCGGGCGAGGTAGTTACGTTATGAATCCCGGAAGCTTGAATAAGCGGATTACTTTTTTGAAGGCGCAGGAAACACGCGACAATCTTGGAGGAAAAGATGTGAGCAGCTGGAAGGAAATGTTTACCGCATGGGCGGCAAAAAACGCCAAAGCGGCCAACCGCAAGGATTACATGGGTGACCATGTAAATTACATTCCTGTTTTTTGGACAATCCGCAAACCGTGCAGCAATAACGAGGTAACTCCGGATATGCGTATAGCGTATAATGGCCATACTTTCGATGTTGTTAATATCACGGAGCTTGAGGGTGCACCTGCGTATCTTGAAATTGAAACTAAGGAGTTAAAGCCCAGCTGATGCCAAAAGGAAACAGCATGACGTTTTCAATGGAGGTTAAAGGCATTGATGAGGCTATGCGCAAGCTGAAGGTATATGATACCAAAAGCCGCAAGCGTATTGAAAAGGCTGTCAGCAAAGCAGGCAGAAACGTGCGCGATGGCGCTAAAAGCAGGGCGCCCGTAAAAAGCGGTACGCTGCGCGACAGTATTACCGCAAGGTTTAACGGCAGGGGGATGCTTTCTGTTGTAAAAACCAACGGGCGCAAAGCACCGCATGCGCATTTAATTGAATTTGGCGTTGAGGCGACAACCGTTAAGCCGCATAAGAAAAAAGCCATGAAAATGGAAAATGCGGCTGGCAATGTGTTTGTGCGGCGCGGTGCAGTGACAATACCCAAGCGCCATGCTGAGCCTTTTATGGAGCCTGCCTTCCGGGCAGAAGAACCGAAAGTTGAAAACGAAATAAAACAGATTTTAAGGACTATGCCATGATAAGAACTGTACCATTAACCGCCGTGCAGGCGGCGGTATATAAAACGCTGAACGATAACCTTACCGGTTACCCGATTATGGATGACAGTACACCATTTGAAAGCGGCAAGATGCCGGGTGAGGAATTTGTTATTATAGGCAGTATTACTGCTGTGCCGCAGGGAACCAAAGCCAATACAGCGCTTTGGGAGACCACGGCTACGCTGGATGTATACAGCAGCTATAAAGGCAAAAAGCGTGTAAATGAAATTGTTGATGAAATAGTTACCGTCTTAACCGGCGTTGCTGAAAATGGCAGTTTCCCGCTGGAAGGTTACAGCCTGATTATGCTTAACATTGAAAGCGTGGAGGCACGTGCGGAAGACTGGAACGATGATGAAGTATGGCAGCACGGTATTGTACGTGTAGCTATTACTGTAGAACAAAATAAATATTAAAGAGGTGTTATAAATGGCTTTAAGCATTAACCCGGATTATTTTCCTAAAAATACTAATGCCAGCCAGAGTATGGCAGGCAAAAACCTCCTGCTTTACATCGCTTACGGTGAAGGCGCAACAGTTGAGGAGCCTATTTGGAACCTTGTGGGCGGGCAGCGTAATTCTCCGCTTAGCATGAGCGCTGATGAGATTGACGCCAGTGATAAAAGCTCCGGCGGCTGGGGTGAAACGCTGCAGGGTACCAAAACCTGGAGCATTGAACAGGAATGCGTATATAAAGTTAACGATAACGGCTTTGATATTATGCGTTATGCCTTTTTGAATGATATTCCGGTATACCTGATGCGCCGCGATAAAAACGGCAATGCCGTTAAAGGTTTTGCCAATATTACAGAGTTCAGTGACGATAACCCGCATGATGATGTTGCAACTGCAACGGTTACCTTCAGCGGCATCGGTGCGCCGGAGTTCAGCACAAATGAGCCGGACCCTGGAGCGGCTGATGGAGCTATTACTGACCTTGCGGCTGAAGCTGGCAGCAGTGGACAGGCTAACCTTACTTTTACAAAAATTACCGGCGCAACTGCCATTGCACTGCAAACCAGTACCAACGGCATTAATTTTACCGATAATGCAACTCCTATTGCCAACGGTGCTACAACAGTGGCCGTTAGCGGGCTTGAAGCCGGTGTAACATACTTCCGCTTAAAAGTAAATGGCGGCGCACAGAACGGTTACAGTAATGTAGCTTTTTGTACAGTAACTGCATAACGAAAAATTAAATAAAGCCAGGGCGCAAGCCCTGGCTTACTTTATATGGAGGCGATCCTAATGAAAGCGAATACATCCGTTATTTTAACGGTTAACGATAAACAGTACAGTTTGAAATTTGACATTAAAGCGCTGCTTACACTGGAACAACTTATTTCCACGAAAAATATTACAAAAATGATGGGAAACCCGCCGCTTAGCCATGCAGACACGGTTAACTGCCTGTATGTTGGTTTGCTGGCCGAACAACCTTCCGTAACGCCGAAAAAAGCTATGCAGATTACGGAAAACTGGCTGAAAAACAATACCATGATTAATTTACAAAAAATTATTATGAACGCCATGGTTAAAGCCGGTGCCGTTGGTAATACAGGAAACGTGGAAGACAACGAGGCAGAAGACGAACCGGGGAAGTAACAAGCTTTTCTGATTGGCTGGAGGCGGTGCTGCCGTGGTGTTATGGTGAGCTGGCATTAAAACCGTGGGAAATTGAAAGACTGTGCCCGGTGGAAATAGATTATATGCTGAAAGGGTGGCAAAGACGTTATGACAGGCTGGAAGATTTGTTTATAGTGTGGGACGCTTACCCGCAATACCAGATAGCTAATCCTAAAAAACGGTTGAAACTGGAACAGCTTTTAACGCACCGCAAAAAACGCCAGACTAAAAGAGAAAAGCAGAATACTTTAAATGAAATAATGGCTGAATTTGGACTGCAGCAGGAAGGGGGTTAAATATGGCAACAGTAGCAAGTTTACAAGTGCTTATAGGTGCTAATACAAAAGGTTTGCAAAGAGAAATTGCCAATGTGCAGAAAACTATCCGCCAGAAGCTGGGCGGTAATGCCATTGAAATAAGCGAAAACATGATTGCCGGCGTGGCTGGTTTAAGTGCAGCTTTGGCTGGGTTGGGCGCTGTTGCGGTGCGCAGCGCGGCACAGATGGAACAGACTGAAAAAGCTTTTACCACACTTTTGAAAAGCGCAGATTTGGCAAAAGATTTTTTGGCAGAGTTGGAACGCTTTGCTGCGGCCACGCCGTTTGAACTGCCGGGGCTTTTAAATGCTTCTAAACGTTTGCTGGCGTTTGGGTTCAGCGCACAGCAGGTAATACCTGTTTTAACTGCTATCGGCGACAGCGCGGCTGCACTGGGTATGGGAGAAGAAGGTATCAGCCGTCTTACTACTGCCATTGGGCAAATACAGGCAAAGGCTAAGGTAAGTGCGGAGGAAATGAACCAAATAAATGAAACCGGTATTCCTGCCTGGCAGCTTTTGGCAGATACCATTGGCACAACGGTGCCTCAGGCTATGGATATGGCCAGCAAGGGCATGATTGACGGTGCTACCGGCGTGCAGGCTATCCTTACCGGCATGAATAAACAATTTGGTGGGATGATGGCAGAACAAAGCCAGACGCTGAACGGCATGATGTCAAACATTCAGGACAGCATCGGCCAGCTGAGCACCGTGGTTGGTAAAGAGATTACCGAAGCCTTTAATTTAAAAGGCGCAGCGGCGGAATTTCAGGATACGCTGGGAGAGTTTACTGCCATTGCCAAACAAAGCGGCATAGGCGAAGCACTGCGTCAGATGGTACCGACTGAAGTTGGTATGGCTATCGGAGCGTTAGCGGCTGTTATAACTTCGACAGCAGTTCCGGCAATAGTTCTTTTAACGGCACAAGCGGCAAAAGCAGCGTTGGCGTTTGTTGGTATAACAGGGCCGATAGGTATTGCCGTTGCGGCGATAGGCGCAGGCGCTTACCTTATTTGGGATAACTGGGCGGCGCTCGGCAAGTTTTGGGATACCTTCTGGGTAAGTTTTGACCATACAATAGCAACCAGTGTGGCTGATATACAGGATTTGATTGCTGATTTGGTCAGCAGTGCGGCGTGGGCAGCCAATAAGCTGGGCGGCATTTTTGGCTTTGAAGAAAGCGGCAGCGGTATGCGCAGTTTTGCCAACCAGATAAGGGCAGAAGCTGCGGAGCTGCGTATGACGGCAGATAATATGGAAATTGGCAAGCTGAACGAAATCCGTGAAAAATATGCCGAAAGCATACCGAAAACGGACAAATCTTTTAAATCTGAAGATATTGATAAACTTGGTTTGGAAAATGGAAATGGTGGTACTTCTTCCGGTGGCAACGGAAGCGACGCAGGAGCTTTTACGGAACTGAACCGTGAAATTGACCGCCTGAATACGGAAATAAATGAAGCAAAAGAAAAAACGCTGGATTTGCAGAGCGAGTTTAATAATTTTGCTTTAGATATTAAAGTTGAAGGTTTATCTGAATTTGACCAGGTTTATGCCGGAATTGTGAAAGAACGTGACCAGCGAATAGCTGCTGTTGAAGACTGGCAAGCTAAATTCTCAAATGCTGTAACAGAAGCGGAACAATTTTATGAGCGTGCCATGAAAACCGGCGATGAGAATGTTATGGCAAATGCTTTGGCTATGCTGGAACAAAGAAAAGCTGCGCAAATAGCGGCAGAACAGGAATCATCTGCTGCTATCTTGCAAATTAATCAAACGATGAATGAACAGCTTTTATCGCAGGCGACTTTAATGCAAGCAATGAAGGCTGAACTGGATGAGTTATACAGGCAAACGGATTTAGAAGGCTACATTGCATATCTTGATGCTGAAAAAGCGGCATTTATGCAGCAGCAAACCGAAATGCAGGAAATGATGTCTGCTTATCAGGAGTGGCGCATGGAAGCTGAAAGTACATATTTGTCATTTGCGCTTGAAGCTGCTAATACATTGAAAAATGGATTAGCTCAGGGTTTGGCAAATGCCATTGTGTATGGTGATAATTTTGGAAAAACGCTTAAAAATATGGGCAAGCAAATTATTGCTATGTTTATTCAATGGCAAGTACAGCGCATGGCTGCGGCGGCATTAAGTAAAGGGCTTATGGCTAAAGAAACAGCAGAGGTTGCAGCGCAAGGCGCGGCAATGGCTGAAGCGCTTTCTCCCGCGGCATGGGCTAAACTTGTTGTTGACCCCGGAGCTGGCGCGGTTGCAACAGCTACATTAACAGCTGGATTAAGTGCGGCGGCAGGAATAGGCGCAGCAAGCGGCGCAATTACGAGCCTTGCCCCTGGCGGAACGAGCGGATTAAGCAGCGGTGGTGGCATGTCTTTTGGTGCAGGTATGGACCAATTTAACCAGACACCTTCTTATTTTGCCAACGGCGGCATCGTTACCGGCACAACTATCGGCGTTATCGGCGAGAAAAGCTATGATGAAGCTGTTATTCCGCTGCGCAGCAGCGTGTTGGAATCTTTGGCTTCTTATCTCATTCCTGGTATGCAAAGCACTGGTACGGACGGCGAAGTTACTGTTAACGTAAATAATTACGGCGACATCAATAACGGTAGTGATTATGACGGTCTTATGAACGATATTGCGGCCAGTGTGGCGGCAGGCACGAGGGGAGTGAGGTTTGCGGTATGATTATAAACCCTGAATACTTTCCGGATGTGACGAATTACCCGGATGAGCCGCTGTACATTAACGGTGTTGCGCTGTCATATAAATACCAGATTGAAACCAGCGGCGACCTTACTGTGCGCGCTAAAGCCGAAAAGCGGGCTTACAGCCACGGTGCTACCAACAGCGGCGATGGATATATTGACAGCAAAAAAATTAAAATAACTATCACGCTGGAAGCAAATAGTTATGATGACTTTTTGGAGAAAAGCAACGCGCTTTGTGAGCTGTTTTATCAGAAGGATTATAAACTTTCAGTGGGCGGCGTTACTTACTGGAATGTTACTTCACTTGAAAAAACAACATGCAAGTATTTGGGTGCCTTTCAGTTCAAAAAAGGTGACTGGACTTTTTCGCTTCTCTTATGTGACCCGTTCCGATACGCAGATGCGGAAACTACGGTAACACAAAGTTTTGCGGAAGCGGCAAGTGAAGCGGAAATAAGTATTTATAACGGCGGCAGTGTAGAAACACCGCTGACGTTTATTTTTGCGCCTGCTGCAACGATGAATAACATTATTGTAAGCCAGCCCGCAACCGGGAAAAGTATGCGCGTTGCTGATACGCTTCTGACAACGCCTGCAACGCTTACGGTAAACACTAAGGAAGGTACAGTAAGGCGTGATACTTACAATGCCATTAATGCTTTCAGCGGACAGTTTTTAACGGCGCTGCCGGGTGAAAATAAATACCTTGTAACCTGTGCACCGGGAACGGTTACGGTGAAGCTGACGGATAGGTGGTTAGTATGAACCTTATTTTCGGACGTTATAAATTTGGACGCTATATCTGGGCCGGCAATGCCGGAACAAGCGGCAGCGGTCCAGGGCCGACTCCGGGCGGCGATGATACCTATATTCCTGGACTGGTGCAGGTTATATTTTTTAACCGTGATGGCACCAAAACAGCCATCTTCAGCAATGATACGGAGGAGCTGCCGTTTAAAGAGCTGACATTTGAGCTGACGGAAAACGGCTGCGGCGATGGTAAGCTGGTGTTTAACACCTTTCCTGCATTTACGGAAATACAGTATAACCAGCGCATAGATGTGTATTTATTCGGCAGCCGTGACCCGTGGTGGAGTGGTACAGTTCTTACACGGCCTGACAGCGGCGGTACAGCCAGCAAGTTTGAAATTACCTGTTATGGTCTGTATGAGAGATTGGATAAAGTACAGCTTTTCGGCAAGGAATATAAAAACATGGAAGTGGCAGACATTGTGCGCGATATTGCCCGCAATGTTGAAAGTAAAACCGGCATCGTTTTTAACGCCAGCAAAATTTACAACGTAGGTTATACCGTTACGCATATCAAATTTGACGGCGTATCGGCAAAAGAAGCGCTGGACCAGCTTTCGGAGTTCGCGCTGGATTTTGTTTACGGCGTTGACAGCTACCGTGAATTTTATTTTAAAGCCATAAACTCTGAGATTAATGAGGAGGCCCGTATTTGGGTAGGCGTGCACTGCAATAAATTTGAACCGTCGCAGTCGATTGATAAAATTATTAACTATGCAAAGGTCAAAGGCGGCGCTATCGACAGCAACGGCGAAAGCTGGCTGGCGGAAGTGCAAGATACTGAAAGCCAGGAACTTTATGGATTATCCGAAACTGTTTTGACATTGCCATCGGCTTATGATGCCGCCGATGCAGAGCGCTGGGGCCAGTACGAAATTGATAAAAATAAGGACCCAAAACTATCGGCAAAGCTTGGTGGCCTTATTTTGGCATATCCGAAACCGGACGGAGTTTTTTCTGTGCGGCGCTTAACCACGGAAGGCCAGGCGGCTATTACTGACCTTGACGGTACGCTGCGCACTTATCCGATTACGAAAATTAAATATACCGTTAATGGCGATAAAGGAATCCAGTGCGATTTAGAGCTGGGCGAACAGCCTGACCCGCCGATTAGTAATTATCTGCTTGCCCTGCACCGTAATGCTAAAAATAATGAAGCTTTGCAGCAGGCGGCAAATGAACAGTTAAAGGGAGGTTAAAATATGCCGGGACCCAGTGATATAAGGGTAAACCCTTTTAATAACGCAACAAACTATGTAAATTTAACGGAACGGCACATTGTTCCATCGGTAAGCCCGTTTGTGGTGCGCCTGAACGAAGTGCCGGAAAAACAAGACCCGTCCAATATGCAGATGTATTATGTGGATGATACTACCGGGCAGACAACGGAAACAGCGCTGACGGAAGTTGCAGCAACACCTGGCGCGGGTGAGTTTCGTCCGGATTATTCCACTAACGCCTTTGATGATACCAGCTGGAACACCGGGCTGATTGAGTTCAGTTCCGCCGATGCCGGAAAGATTATCGAAGTAAGCTACACAGCAACTGGTACTCTGGCCGGTGTAAAAACCAACCGTTACCCTGCCTGGTGGCTGGACAGAGGTGATGGGAGCGATGGTGATTTTATCCCGGAAAGTAATGTGACGATTAGCGGGTTAAAGCAATATAAAAGCGTGTTTATCAAGGCTGGCGTGACAGTATCTGTTACTAAAGTGACGAGAATATGTTGTCAGGGCGCATTTGTTAATAACGGTACTATAACAGCAGTAGGGCAAGGTGCAACTGGCGGTGCGGCTGGGTATTTTGGCGGTAATGGCGGTGGGAGTTGGTATGGCGGTGCAAGTGGTTCAATTATACCGTTAACTGAAGAAACAATTAATATGCTTGTTGCTATGGGACAGTTTAGCTTGGGTGCAAGCGGTGGTGGAAATGAACATCAGCAAGGGCAAGGCGCTGGTGGTGGGACTATTCAAATAGTTGCACAGGCGTTTGAGAACAATGGTACCATTTCTGCTAATGGTGGCCAGGCTGGAAGTAGTTATGGCGATAGTGGCGGTGGCGGTGGAGGAGGCCAAGTAACTGTAATATGCCAAAATAATTTAGCCACAGGAACCATTACAGCTAACGGCGGCCCGCGTTATCCGTCTAATGGCGGAAATGCTGGACAGCCTGGTTTTACTAAATTAATTGAACTGGGGGCTGCTATTTAATGAAATGCGTAATAGATAAAAATAATATAATTATTAATATCGTTGATGATAATAATATTTGGTCAGGAGAAAAAATATATTATTCATGGAATAAAATTGGTGACAAATACACAGATATTGAACCATTCTCTTATATGCAGCAACGTTTATATAACGAACTCGGCTCAGAGTTTGCCAACCGCCGCGATGCAGTGCGCTGGATAAACCTGCCAAGCGGTAACAGGTATGGTTTTGACTGCGCAGTGGAAGATATTTCAAACTTTATGGCGGCTTATACGCCGCTTTTAATTGCTGGAAGCGGTGAAACAGGTTATAAAGTATGGAAATCTGAAACTGAAAAAGGCCTTGTGATTTTAACATTTTCCGATATGCAGGCAGCATATACTTACGTGCGCGAAAGCCAGTTATCTGCTTATGCGTGGCTGGCAAGTTCACAGGCAAAAATAAATGCCGTAACAGAAACAGATGGCAAAGAAAAATTGCAGGCTGTTTATGATGCATGCATTTCTACCCCTACAAAATAGGAGATATATATGAATACCTTATTACAAATTGTTGATGATTGTATTGAGTTTATTAAAAATCTTGTGCCGAATGGAGCAGAACAGCATTTAATGGCAATAGGTGCGGCAATAGGTCTTTTTATATCAATCGCAGTAGGAGGTATGGATAAAATGATATACGCACTTATTGCGCTGATGATTTTAGATTATACAACAGGCATCATAGCAGCCTGTCGAACCGGGCAGTGGGATAGCAGCACCGGCTTTGTTGGCTTGGCCAAAAAAGCTGTTATATTAGGCGTGGTTGCGTTATGTAATACTGTTGATACTGCGATGGATACACATACACTGCGGCAAATGGCAATCTGCGCCTATGCGTTAAACGAAGCTGGAAGTATTGTGGAAAATATCGACAGAGCAGGATGGGGCGAACATATACCGGCGTTCATCCGCAACGCATTGGCAAGGCTGCAATCCAAAAAGGAGGGAATGAAAGATGAAAATAAAAAAATATAATTTAAATTTTACTGAGTTAACAAAACGTGACAGAACTGATTTAATAGTTATTCATCACACTGGTAATCCTGTTGATGATGACTTATCTGCCGAACAAATTCACGCAAGCCATCAGGAACAAGGATGGGCTGGTATTGGCTATCATTACGTTATTCGAAAGGATGGCACAATAGAACGCGGCCGTCCAGAAAATTGTATTGGTGCCCACGCGATTGGGAATAATGGCAAAAGCATTGGCATTCACATTTGCGGTAATTTTGAAATTGCTGAACCTACGGAAGCACAGTTAAACAGTCTGCCGGTGCTGATAGCAGATATTTGCAAACGTTATGGATTGATTGCCGCTAAAAATGTTATTGTTGGGCATCGTGATTTAGATAACACTGCTTGTCCTGGCAAAAATTTGTATAACAAACTTGATATCATCCGCGGTAATGCGGAATGGTACAGGAATCATTAAGGATTGGAGGTGTAAAATAATGAATAAAACTCAGATGGCTGTTATTGCCGGTATTGTACTGGCTGTTATCGTTGGCTGCATTGCTGGCGGTGCATTCTGATTAAAAACCGCCCGTTTGTTTGGCGCTTGCGCTTGTTTTTGATTAGCGTGCTTATACTTTTATGCAAAACCGCTAAAAACAGCGTATGCGCCAAATATGGCGGTGTAAAGAAAATAAGGAGAAAACTATGAAAAAGAAACTACAAATCTGTTGGCTTTAATTATCGGTGGCTTTTATCGGTAACTTACCGCATTAAGAGGTGTAAAATGAAAAATGAGCAAGAAAAATCTACCAATAATAATCGTATTTATTTTATTATCGTTGCTTTGTTGCTTTGTGCCGGTGTTTATTGCGCGGTGCGGGGCTGCGGAAATGAACCAGGGGTCAATAACAATTTCACGGCAACAGTGGATAGAATTAAAGATTCAGCTGGAACAGCAGCAAGTAACATTGCTGACGCTGCAAGAGGAAATAACAATGCTGAAAAAGCCATCCAGAGAGCTGATGCAGAACTTGAACGAGGCCAGGCGGCAGCTGAAGACTGCGAAGAACGAATTAACCGCATCGAACAGCTCGTTAAAGAGTGCGTTGATGGAAATAGACAAGCTCTCGATATTATGCAGCGAATTGAAGCAGCAAAGACAGCAGGAGAAGAAAAAAGCCAGCCTTAAAGCAAAGCAAAATGCTTTTTGGGGCTTCGTGGCTGGCTGTTTGATAGGATGTATTTACAATAATAGATAACTAATTTTGCCTGGCAATATTTATATATTGGCAGGCATTTTGTGTTATAATAGTGTAAAAAATAATGATAAATTAAACAAGTAAAATTTTATTATGCGTTACTGTGTTTGTTTTATCGTTACTAACTTATTACTAACAAAAGTGCTGAAAAGCCGCATAACATGAGGGGTATAAATTAACACTATGAAAAATAAGAAAATAATTGAGGAAATTTTTGGAGGAGAATTAGTTTGGAATATTTTGGGTGGTAAAAAATCATGCAGAATTTCTACTTGGATAGAGGGTGTCAATATTCGTAATACAACCGATTGGGACAAAATGATTGATTATCAATGTGAGGTAATGGTTAGGTTCGAGAAAGCGTTAAGAGATAAAGTGAAAGAAGCTGCAAAAAATTTATAATATTTTAATACTTAATTACCTTAAAAATTTGACTTCCAATGCCTGGAAGTGTTACAATAATAACAACATAAAACTTACCTTTAAATCGGTCCTGTGAGACTGTAAGGTAGACTTTTAGGTAACTTGTACTACAAGCCTTCCTATCCTCATGGGGACCGGAAGGCTTTTATTTTTGTAAGTAAGCGGCTTTAGCCCGCAAGTTATGCTTAAATTAACAAACAGGAGGTTTCTGCAATGGCAAAAGCAACAGTTTCTCTCGGCGGACGGGATATACTGGATTTGGATTCGCTTTCCGTTGAGGAATACGAACTCATCCTTAAAACCGCAGCCGAGATGAAAAAAATTATGAAGCGTGATATTAAAAAGGTTCCTTCGCTGCGTGGCAAATCTATCATCAACTTGTTCTATGAACCAAGTACGAGAACCCGCACTTCTTTTGAACTGGCAGGAAAATATCTTGGCGCTGATGTTGTAAACATTACTACTTCAAGTTCCAGTGTTGTAAAGGGTGAATGCCTGCGCGACACAATACTTACCGTACAGTCCATGGCTTGTGATGCCATTGTAATGCGCCATCCTATCGAAGGTGCCGCAGCTTATGCTGCCGATGTTTCCAAAGCTGTTATCATCAACGCCGGAGACGGTGCCCATGCACATCCTTCTCAGGGGCTGCTTGATATGTTTACCATCCGTGAGCAGGGCAAAGATTTTAAAGGCCTTAAAATGGCAATCGTCGGCGATATTTTATACAGCCGTGTTGCACGCACGAACATTGCTGCCTGGACAAAACTGGGAGCGGAAGTGCATGTTGCAGGCCCGATGACTTTAATTCCGCACGATATTGAAGCACTTGGTGTAAAAGTACATAAACGTGTTGAAGATGCTATTGAAGGCGCGGATGTTATCGACATTCTGCGTATTCAGCTTGAACGCCAGCAGAAAGGTTTGTTCCCGTCTGCACGCGAATATGCAAGAATTTTTGGCATTAACGAAAAACGCCTGGCACTGGCCAAACCTGATGTAACCGTGCTGCATCCGGGCCCGATGAACCGCGGTCTTGAAATTTCCTGGGATGTTGGTTACTGCGACAACGCCAAAATCAGGGACGAAGTACAAAACGGCGTTGCCGTGCGTATGGCATTGCTGTTCTTAACGCTGACAGGAGGGAAACAAATTGAAAACATTAATTAAAAACGGACGTGTGGTTGACCCTTCGCAAAATCTTGATGCAGTAATGGACTTGCTTATTGAAGACGGCGTTGTTGCTGCAATTGATAAAAATATCGAAGCAGCTGCCGATGAAGTTTATGATGCTTCCGGACTTGTGGTTGCTCCGGGGCTTGTTGATGTACATACGCATCTGCGCGAGCCGGGCCTTGAAGCAAAAGAAGACATTGTTACCGGCACCATGGCAGCAGCAGCAGGCGGTGTAACCACTATTGCCTGCATGCCTAACACTAAACCGGTTGTAGACAACAGCATTATCGTCAGTGGCATTAAAGAACGCGCTGCCCGCGAAGGTTATGTAAACGTAGAAGTTATCGGCGCCATCAGCAAGGGCGAACAGGGCAAGGAACTGGCAGAGCTGGGCGATATGGCTGAAAAAGGCGCTATGGCATTCAGCGACGATGGCCATTATGTAGAAAGCAGCCGCCTGTTTTTACTGGCTGCAAGATATGTAAGCGCTTTTGATAAAGTTTTGATTTCCCATTCTATCGAAGAAGAACTTAACCACGAAGGTTATATGCATGAAGGCACTGTTTCCGCACGCATCGGCGTGCCCGGCATTCCCTATATTTCCGAAGATATTGCTGTTGCGCGCGACTGCATAATTTCCGAATATACCGGTGCGCATGTACATATTGCACATGTTGCTTCCAAAGGCGCGCTTGATATTATCCGCCGCGCCAAGGCAAGGGGAGTAAACGTAACCTGTGAAGTTACCGTTCACCACCTTACTTTAACGGATGAAGCATGCAGCACATACAGCACGGCTACAAGAGTTTCGCCGCCACTGCGCAGCATGGACCACGTGGAAGCATGCCGCCAGGCATTGAAAGACGGTACTGCGGACGCTATCGTTACGGACCACGCTCCGCACGCACCGGAAGAAAAAGACGTTGAGTTCCGTTATGCACCGAACGGTTTTACAGGCCTTGAAACTTCTCTGGGTGTAATTTTAACAGAACTTTATCATACAGGGCTCTTCACAATTAATGAAATTATTGATAAAATGAGTACAGCGCCTGCGCATATTTTTGCATTAAATGCTGGAAGTTTAAAAGTTGGCTCTCCGGCAGATGTAACTGTTATCGACCTTAACAAGGAATGGACAGTTGATAATACGAAATTTTATACACGCGGCAACGTAACACCTTTCAATGGCAAGCATTGCAAAGGCAAAGCGGTTGCCACTATGGTAGCAGGTAAATTTGTTATGAGAGATGGTGTAGTATGCGGCAAATAGGCAGAAAGGGTAAACTTGTTTTAAAAGACGGCAGCGTTTACAGAGGTACTTTGTACGGCAAACGCAATGCTGTCGGCGAAGTTGTTTTTACAACGGGTATGAGCGGTTATCAGGAAACTTTGACTGACCCCTCGTTTTGCGACCAGATTGTTGTAATGACTTATCCTTTGGTAGGCAATTACGGTATCAATAAAGATTTTAACCAGGGCAGAAGGTGCTTCTTTCAGGGCTATGTTATCAGCGAGCTGTGCGACCACCCGAGCAACTGGAAAAACGAAAAATCTCTGGAAGATTTTCTTGATGAACAGGATGTTCCTGTACTGGTTGGCGTAGATACGCGTGCCATTACCAGAAAACTGAGAAATTACGGCGTTTTGCAGGGCGTTATCGTTCCGGAAGAAATGCCGCAGGAAGAAGTTGACAAACTGCTGGCGCTGCCGGAAGTTCATGACCAGGTAGCCAAAGTTACAACTCCGGAAATTTATACAATGGGCGAAGGCAAATACCATGTAGCTGTTATGGATTACGGCATTAAGCAGAACATTCTTAACTATCTGGCAAGCTTCGGCTGCCGCCTTACCGTGTTCCCGGCGTTTACAAGCGCGCAGGAAGTTCTTGCTTCCCAGCCGGACGGAATCTTCCTTTCCAACGGTCCGGGGGACCCGAAGGATTTGACTTCCGTTATCGAAGAAGTTAAAAAATTCATCGGCAAACGCCCGATTTTCGGTATCTGCCTCGGCCATCAGCTGATGGCGCTGGCAAACGGAGCCGATACATACAAAATGAAATTCGGCCATCGCGGCATTAATCATCCGGTTAAGGATTTGCTTGAACATAAAGTTATGATTACTTCCCAGAATCACGGTTATGCCGTTGATGAAAAATCTCTGGAAGGCAAAAATATTGAAATTACAAATATTTCGCTGAACGACCATACGATTGAAGGCGTGCGTTATCTTGACCACCCGACCTTTACAGTGCAGTACCATCCGGAAGCAAGCCCGGGGCCTGGCGGTCACGAATATTTGTTTGAACGTTTTATTAAAATGATGGGAGGCCGCTAATATGCCGAAACTGCAAAATGTAAAAAAAGTACTGGTTATCGGTTCCGGCCCGATTATTATCGGGCAGGCGGCAGAATTTGACTATTCCGGTACACAGGCCTGCCGCGCATTAAAAGAAGAAGGGCTTGAGGTTGTACTGGTAAACAGCAACCCGGCTACTATTATGACGGACGTGCATATTGCCGACCGTGTTTATGTTGAACCTGTTAATGTGGAATTTTTGGAAAGCGTTATTAAACGCGAACGCCCGGATGCTTTGCTGGCAACCCTTGGCGGGCAGGTTGGTTTGAATCTTGCTATTGACCTTGATAAACAGGGTATTTTGCGCGAATATAATGTTAAACTTCTGGGTACTCAGATTGAAAGCATTAAACGTGCGGAAGACCGTGAGTTGTTTAAGGAAACGATGGAAAAAATCAATCAGCCGATTCCGGAAAGCACGATTGTTGAAACCGTTTCCGCAGCTAAAGAATTTGCGCGTGAAGTTGGTTATCCGCTTATTGTACGCCCGGCATATACTTTGGGCGGCACCGGCGGCGGCATTGCCAACAATGATGAAGAGCTGGACGATATTGTAAGCAAAGGCCTTTTGTACAGCCTTATCGGCCAGGCCTTGATTGAACGCAGTGTTGCCGGCTGGAAAGAAATTGAATACGAAGTTCTGCGCGATGCTGACGATAACTGCATTACCGTTTGCTCCATGGAAAACCTTGACCCGGTTGGCGTGCATACAGGCGACTCCGTTGTTGCCGCACCGGCACAGACTTTGAGTGACCATGAAGTACAGATGCTGCGCCAGGCCTCTATTGACATTGTACGCGAACTCGGCGTACGTGGCGCCTGCAACGTACAGCTTGCACTCGACCCGAATTCCTACCGTTATTATGTAATCGAAGTTAACCCGCGTGTAAGCCGTTCTTCGGCGCTTGCTTCCAAGGCTACCGGTTATCCCATTGCCAAAGTGGCAACCAAAATTGCCGTTGGCTACACACTGGATGAAATTCAGAATGCCGTTACCCAAAAAACCACGGCATGCTTCGAGCCTTCGCTGGACTATGTTGTTTTAAAATTCCCGCGCTGGCCGTTTGATAAATTCGTTACCGCAGACCGTACTCTCGGCACGCAGATGAAAGCTACCGGCGAAGTAATGGCCATTGAAAGAAATCTGGAAGCAGCACTTTTAAAAGCTGTACGTTCTTTGGAAATCGGCCTTATTCACCTTGAAATGCCGGAATTGAAAGCACTGAGCGATGAAGAAGTGCGCGAGCGTATTCATCTGATTGATGACCAGCGTCTGTTTGTTATTGCCGAAGCATTCCGCCGCGGCGTAACGATTGACGAAGTACACGATATTACCAAAATCGACAAATGGTTCCTGCAAAAAGTAATGAACATTGTTGAGATGGAAAAACGCATTAAAACCGAACCCATGACGTCAGAATTAATGCTTGCCGCCAAGAAAAAAGGCTTTGCGGATGTTACCATTGCGGGTTATATCGACAAAACATGGCAGGAAGTGCGTGAAATGCGCAAAGGCTGGGGTATTATTCCGACCTATAAAATGGTTGATACCTGCGCCGCAGAATTTGAAGCCGCAACTCCGTACTATTATTCCACTTATGCCGAAGAAGACGAAGTTGAAGTAAGTGATAAAAAGAAAGTTGCCGTACTTGGCAGCGGCCCGATCCGTATCGGCCAGGGTGTAGAATTTGACTACTGCTCCGTTCACTCTGTATGGGCACTGAAAGAACTCGGCTACGAAACCATTATTATCAATAACAACCCTGAAACCGTAAGTACGGACTTTGACACCAGCGACCGCCTGTATTTTGAGCCGCTGACGATTGAGGACGTACTGAACATTCTTGATAAAGAAAAACCGGAAGGTGTTATTGTACAGTTCGGCGGACAGACAGCCATTAACCTCGCCGGTCCGCTGGAAAAAGCAGGCATTAAAATTTTGGGCAGCAGCGTGGAAAGCATTGACCGCGCCGAAGACCGCGAACGTTTTGATGAACTTTTAACTTCCTGCAACATTCCTCGCCCGAAAGGACATACCGTATTCGACACTGAAGGTGCTCTGAAAGCAGCTGCCGACGTTGGTTACCCGGTAATGGTGCGACCGTCCTATGTACTCGGCGGCCGTGCTATGGAAATTGTTTATAACGACGATGAACTGAAATATTACATGACAAACGCCGTTAAGGCTTCGCACGAACATCCGGTACTTGTTGACCACTATCTGCAAGGCACTGAAGTTGAAGTTGACGCTATCTGCGACGGCAAGGACGTACTGATTCCCGGCATTATGGAACATATCGAACGCGCAGGCGTACACTCCGGCGACTCCATTGCCGTATATCCTCCGCGCACGCTGGCAGAATCGGTTATTAAAACTATTATCGATTACACAAACAGAATTTCCATCGGCCTTGAAGTACACGGCATGATTAACATTCAGTACATTGTACGCAATAACGAAGTGTTCGTTATCGAAGTTAACCCGCGTTCTTCCCGTACCGTGCCTTTCCTCAGCAAAGTTACCACCATTCAGATGGTTGACGTTGCAACCAAATGCGCAATGGGGCAGAGCATCCGCGAACAGGGTTACCGCCCGGGCCTGCAGCTCTTCCCGGATTACTATGCAGTTAAAGCACCGGTATTCTCCTTCAACAAGATGAGCAATGTTGATATTACCCTTGGGCCTGAAATGAAATCTACCGGTGAAGTAATGGCTATTGACTACCAGTATTCGCGCGCACTGTATAAAGCCTGCATTGCTGCCGGTATCAATGTGCCGCACGAAGGTGCAATTCTTATTACTGTAGCCGATATGGATAAAGAAGAAGCCTGCGAAATTGCAGCCGGTTTTGCCGACCTTGGCTATGAAATTGTAGCAACCGGCGGTACCGCGGAATATCTGAACAACCACGGTGTAAAAGTAAGGGTTGCAACCAAAGTAAGCGAAGGCAGCCCGAATATTCTTGATGAAATTAAAGAAGGCCATATCAGTATGGTTATCAATACAACCAACCATGGCCGTGATGCTGAACGCGACGGCTTTAAAATCCGCCGCTCGACGGTTGAGCATGCCATTGCCTGCCTGACATCCCTTGATACGGCACGCGAACTGCAGCATGTAATGAGCGCTATGCGCCGCCGCCGTGTAGTAAGTATTGTTGCTTTGCAGGACCTTTCCTGGGAGGGCTGATAAATGCCTAAGAAAATAGTTGAAGCTAAAGTTATTGGGCAGCATGTTTTAAACAATTCAACAAAATTAATAGAAGTTTACGCACCGGAACTGGCAGAACTTGCCGTTCCGGGGCAGTTTGTAAACGTGCAGGTATTTAACTGTACTGCGCCGCTTCTGCGCCGTCCTTTTGGTGTTGCTGCCGTTAATAAAAAAGAGGGCACCATTACCATGATTTACCGCATTATCGGCGAAGCTACCAAACTGCTGGCAGAATATTGCAGCGGCGATAAATTAAGTATAGTGGGCCCGCTTGGGCGCGGTTTTGATATGAACGCGCAGCATCCGCTCATTGTCGGCGGCGGCCTGGGCCTTGCACCGCTTTTGTTCCTTGCTTCTGCTTTTGGCAAAGGCAAAGCGGAAATTGTTATGGGCGGGCGTTGTGCCGACGAATTGTTCTGGACAAAACTCTATGAAGAATACTGCCCGGTAATGCACCTGACGACAGATGACGGAAGCTGCGGCACCAAAGGTACGGTTATGGCCGCACTGCCGGAACTTCTTGCCAGCGGCAGATATGATGCGCTGTATGTATGCGGCCCTGTGCCGATGATGAAAGCAGTTGCGGAAGCAGCTGAAAAATACGGCGTTAAATGCCAGGTTTCACTTGAAAAATATATGGCCTGCGGTCTTGGCGCATGCCTGTCCTGTTCTTGCAGCGGCATTGGCAAACGCCTTAAGGTTTGCACTGACGGCCCGGTATTCTGGGCTGAGGAGGTGGGAGAATGGTAAGCGCAAAATTGTATGACGGACGTCTGGCAGTTGACATTGCCGGTTTGAAAATGCAGACTCCGGTTACCACTGCCTCCGGTACTTTTGGTTTTGGTTTGGAATTTACCGATTTTCTTGATTTGGAAAAAGTCGGCGCTGTGTGCGTTAAAGGCACAACGCTGCTGCCGCGCGAAGGCAATAAAGGCCAGCGTGCTGTTGAAACACCTTCCGGCATGCTTAACTGCGTCGGTTTGGAAAACCCCGGCAGCGATTACTTTTTGAATGAAACACTGCCTAAACTGCGCAAATATGATGTGCCCGTAATTGTAAATATCGCGGCTTCTTCTCCCGAAGAATACGGCGAACTTGCTCATAAGCTTGATGTTGACGGCGTAGACGCGGTAGAAATTAATATTTCCTGCCCGAACGTTAAACAGGGCGGCATAGCTTTCGGTACATGCCCTGACAGCGCTGCTGCCGTTGTAGAACAGGTAAAAAAACATTTTACCAAAACGGTTATTACCAAACTTTCTCCTAATGTAACCAGCATTACGGAAATGGCACTGGCTGTTGAAAATGCAGGTACTGATGCAATTTCGTTAATTAATACGCTTATCGGCATGAAGATAGACATTGAACGCCAGCGCCCTGTACTTGGCAATATTACCGGCGGTTTAAGCGGCCCGGCAGTACGCCCGGTTGCAGTGCGCATGTGTTACGAAGTAGCGCAGAAGGTGCATGTGCCTATTATCGGTATGGGCGGTATCGAAACAGCCGAAGACGCCGTGGAATTTTTCCTCTGCGGTGCAAGTGCCATTGCAGTTGGTACGGCTAATTTCCGCAATCCCTGCGTTGCTGAAACCATCAGCCACGGCATTTTGGACTATATGAACCGCCACGGCTATAATAAACTTACCGATATGATTGGCGCGGCTTTGCCGGAAGGCAGCTTTGCCCTGCGCAGCGGCAGGAAGGAGTAAGCTATGCAAAGTGATGAAAGATTAATAGTTGCGCTTGATTTCCCGACTGCTGATTTGGCAAAAGCCTGCGTGGAAGAACTTGGCGATTCCGTATGCCATTATAAAGTAGGCATGGAACTTTACTATGCCGCAGGCAGTGAAATCATCCGCTTTTTAAAAGAACATAACAAAAAAGTATTTTTGGATTTAAAACTGCATGATATTCCCAACACTGTTTCCAGCGCACTGGCTGTGCTTACGGAACTTGGCGCAGATATGATGAACGTACATGCCATAGGCGGTAGAAAAATGATGCAGGAAGCTGTAAAAGCCGTGCATGCCAAAGCTGCTGAACTTGACAGGCCTGCTCCTAAACTGATTGCTGTAACAATTCTTACCAGCATTAACGAAGAACAGTATGCTGACCTTAATTACAAAACAGGCATTGCCGAACAGGTAATCGTTTTGGCAAAACTTGCAAAGGAATCCGGTATGGACGGCGTTGTTGCTTCTCCGCAGGAAGCAGCTGCTATCCGCGAAGCATGCGGCGAAGGCTTTTTAATTGTTACACCGGGAATCCGCCCGGCAGGCAGCGATGTTAACGACCAGAGCAGAATTGCCACGCCGTCCGGCGCGCTTAAAAACGGTTCCACCCATATTGTAGTTGGCAGGCCAATTACGAAAGCTGAAGATAAAAAAGCTGCGGCACAAAGCATTGCAGCAGAAATAAGAGGTGTATAAACTTATGATGCAGGAAAAAGAAGTAATGCAATTATTGGAAGAAACTCAGGCAGTGCTGCATGGACATTTTTTACTGACCAGCGGTTTGCACAGCCCGATGTACGTTGAAAAATTCAATGTGCTGCAGCATCCCAAATATACGGAAATGCTTTGCCAGGAACTGGCAGAACGCTATGCAGCCGATAATGTGGAGCTTGTTATCGGCCCTATGACCGGCGGCATTCTGCTTGCACATGAAGTAGGCAAGGCGCTTGGCACCCGCGCTATTTTTACCGAACGTGAAAATGGCAAAATGACTTTGAAACGCGGCTTCCAGATTCCGGAAGGCACCCGCGTATTGATTGTTGAAGATATTGTTACTACCGGCGGCAGCGTAAAAGAAGTTTTGGATGTTGTAAAAGAACACGGCGGCGTACCTGTTGGTATCGGCCTTTTGGTTGACCGCAGCGGCGGCAAAGTTGATTTTGGCATGCGCACCGAAGCATTGCTGCATCTGGACGTTCCCACTTACGACCCGAACGACTGCCCGCTCTGCAAAGAAGGCAAACCGTTTACAAAACGCGGACGTACCGGTAAATAAAAAATTTAAAATTTAAAATTTGCATAACAGCGGATGCTTCTTGCGTCTGCTGTTATTTTTTTGCTATAATATCAGGGTTGCGCTTTCTTTAAAGCCCAAAATTAAACTTATGGTGATTAAAAAATATGTTTTACTGGCTGCTTTTTTATTTTTTTACAGGCATCGCGCTTGGCAGTTTTTTAAACTTATGTGCCTGCCGTCTGCCGCGTGGGCAATCCGTTGTTGTTGGCAGGTCAGCCTGTGATTTCTGCGGGAAGAAGCTGACGGTAACAGACCTTGTTCCCGTTTTAAGTTATTTATTTTTAAAAGGCCGCTGCCGCTATTGCGGAATTAATTATGGCATCAGCCATTTATTTGCGGAAGTTTTAACTGGTTTGGCTTTTGTTTTATGCGGAATGCAAGCAGAATTCGGGCTTAAATTGCTGTTGCTTTTTATATTTTGCTGCGCAGTTATTTTAATAAGTTTAATTGATTACGAATTGCAAATTATACCTGACAGCTTAGTGCTTATACTTGCAGCAGGCGGGTTTCTTTACAGCAGTTTGTATTTATCTGGAGGTTTGCTTAACGGACTTTACGGTTCTGTTTTTGCCTTTGCCATTATGCTGGCAATTTTTTTAATCAGCCGCGGCGGCATGGGCGGAGGGGATGTTAAGCTGAGCGCTGCGGCAGGCTTATGGCTTGGTTTTGAAAATACCGTTATATTTTTATTGCTTTCTTTTATTAGCGGCGGAATTATAAGTATATTGTTAATGATAACCGGTGTTAAAAATAAACAGGACGCTATACCGTTTGGGCCTTTTTTATGTGCCGGTGCTTTTGCCGCGCTATTATATGCCGGTTATTTGGCAAATTTTTATTGGAATTTATTTAATTTTTAGGGAAGTTGAGAATGAATTACAAAATTTTAAAAGATAAACTGTTAACTAATAAATTTAAACATATTATTGCTGCCGATATTGCTTCCGATGTTATACGGATTGCGGTTGTAAATTGCAGTAAACGCATTAATACAGTTGAAAAACTGATATTAAAACAGCTGCCGCAGGAGTTGGCATCAGACGCTTATGTTTTTAATAAAGAAAAACTTGCTGCATTTATTGATGAAATTTTTAAAGAAGAGAATATCAGTACAGGCGTGCTTGTTTTTACTGCTGGTGCAGATAAAACAGCGTTGCTTAACTTACAGCTGCCATATTTAAAAGAACAGGAATTGCGCGAAGCTGCCAAATGGGAAATTGTACATGAACTTGGCAGCAGCACAGAAGAATTTTGTTATGCGGCCGTTTATAACACGCATTTAAAAGAAGAACTGAACAGAGTAACGGCCATAGTTATGCCTGAAAATGTTTATCAGGTTATGAAAGAAACGTCTGTAAAAACAGAATTGCCGCTTGGCGGAATTTTTCTGCGTTCTTTGGCTATTGAACAAACATTTGCCAAAAACTATACAGATTTTTTATTATGTGATTATCTTACGGATGATGAATGTGTATTAACCGCTTTTGCTGACGGCATGCCGGTATTGCAAAAAATGGTTAATGTGTTTAACAGGGAAAGTTTGGCTGATGAAATAAAAACCATAATAGCTGCGCTGCCGGATATTGAATTTAAACAGGTAATTATAAATTGTGATGACAGTTTAAAAAGCGATATTCTGTCATCTGAAATTGCATTGCCTGTAATAAAAAATGATATTTCACATAGCGTTGGCTTTAACGAATGTTTACAGGATGAAAATTTGCAGCATTTAAATTCTTTTGCGGCTGCAATAGGTGCAGCATTGTGCTTGGCAAACAACAGCAAATTTAATTTGACCGGGTATAATAAAAGCAGTTTCAGCCTGCCAAGGTGGAAAATATACCGCGGTGCGGCTGTTTTTGCCGTTGTTTTTATGCTTGCTTTTTGGGGCTGGCAATTAGCGGAACTTTTTATAGTGCAGCAGCAGTTAAAAGAAATTGACGGAAAAATTGCCGCCTCTGCTGTCTGGCAGCAGCGTTATGAAGAAAGTGCCGCTTTAAATATGCAGATTAACAGGCGTTTAAAATTTGCCGGAAATATAAAAAAGCAAGATATTACATGGAATGAACTGTTAAATGATATCAGCAGCACCGTACCGCAGGGGTGTTGGCTTGAAAGAATTGAGCAGCAGGAAAATAAAAAGCAGTTTACTGTTGCCGGTTACGCTGCAAATATTGATAAAGCCGTGGAATTTGCCGAAATGCTCAGCGGTAAAAAAGCTAATCTTAAAACCGAATTAACGGAACTTAAAACAGAAGAACTAAACGGCAAACAATATACTGCTTTTAATGTACTTATAGAAAGAAGGTAAAAAATGCATGATTTATATCTGCAATTGCAAAATTTAAAACGTACTGATAAATATTGCCTTATTTTTATTGCGGCTTTACTTTTATGCCTGTCAATAAAAATTTTAGCCACAGACCCGCTTCAAAATTCCATTAACACAAGCAGAGAAATGCTTGAAGAAAAGCAGCAGAATCTTAATAATTATCTTGCTTTTGCAGAACAATATAAGTATTACAGCGCGCTGCAAAAACAGCAGAATGAAGCAGCTTTACTGGCAAATGAATTGCTGCCGCCGCAGATAACAACGGCAGAATTAATTAAGGAATATACAGCGCTTGCCGGTAAATATAACCTGCGTATTGAAAGCATTAAACCTGTTCCGCAGGAAAAGCAGAAAAAAGAAGCATATACATCTGTAACGGTAAATATTGTGCTTACTGGCAGTTTTTATAAAGCAGCTGCCTTTTTAGATGATTTGCAGCAGCAAAAACGCCTTGCTGTACCCGCAAATGTTGTAATTGAACGAAGCAAAAACGGTTTTGCGGGCGATGTTGTTTTAACTGCCAGCCTTACTGCTTATGCTTTAAAATAAAGCAAAGTAATTGAACTGCTTGCTATAAGCCTGCTCCAAGTTGTATAATTAAATAGTTGGAAGAACTTATTTTTAAGAGTTAAAAGGATTGAAAACTATGGGATATAAAGAGCAGACTTATGAATTGCTTAAAGATTTTAAGCAGGGGTTAATTGATGACGAAACATTTTTAAAAAAGCTGCGCAGCAGCGAATATACTGATTTGGGCTTTGCTATGATAGACCATGAACGCAGTTTGCGCCAGGGCTTTGCCGAAGTTGTTTACTGTGAAGGAAAAACGGCAGAGCAGACGGCGGCAATTATGAGCAGGCTGGCTGAGGTTCACAGCAATATAATCGGCACAAGGGCAAATGAGGAGAAATTTGCCGCTGTAAAAAAAGCAGTTCCTGATGCGGAATATTATAAAGACGCAGAATTCATAAAAATTGAACGCAATCCTCTGCCAAAAGACGAAAAACGTTATATTGCCGTTGTAACTGCCGGTACCAGCGATTTGCCGGTATCTGAGGAAGCCGCACTGACAGCGGAAATTATGGGCAATACGGTTAAACGCGTTTATGATGTCGGTGTGGCAGGGATTCACCGTTTGTTTTCTAAAATTGATATTATACGCGATGCCAACGCGGTAATTGTTGTAGCCGGTATGGAAGGCGCACTGGCAAGTGTTGTAGGCGGGCTTGTAGACAAGCCTGTTATTGCGGTTCCGACAAGTGTCGGTTATGGGGCAAACTTTAAAGGTTTATCTGCGCTTTTGGGCATGCTGAACAGCTGTTCAGCTGGCGTTGCCGTTGTAAATATCGACAACGGTTTTGGCGCAGGGCGTTTGGCAAGCATTATTAATCATATGAGGTGAGAACATGAAGAAAGCACTTTACATAGAAGCATTTTCCGGTATCAGCGGCAACATGCTGCTTGGTGCGCTGATTGACCTTGGCGCTGACGCTGCTTATATAGAAGCAGAGCTTAAAAAGATGAATCTTGGCGAATATGAACTGATTAATACGCGCGCAGATAAATGCGGCATAAATGCAGCTTATTTTAATGTTAAAATTCCGGGCGTAACAGAAGCAGCCGAAGCAGAAGAAGCACATCTTCATGAACATCATGACGGGCATCACTGCCATCATCATGACCACGGCTGCGAAGGTGAAGAACATCATCACCACCATCATGAGGAGCATCATTGCTGCCACAAGCATGCTCATGCTGCTGAAGAAGCGCATGAACACCACTGCTGCCATGCGCATGAAGCAGGTGCGCATCACCATCATGAACACAGAAATTTTAACGACATCAAAACTATCATTGAAAATTCATATTTAAGCACTAATATAAAAGCTAAAGCGGTAAATGTTTTCCGCATGCTTGGCATAGCCGAAGCAAAAGTTCACGGTAAAAGCCTTGAAGAAGTGCATTTTCATGAAGTAGGGGCAGTTGACACAATTATTGATATTGTCGGCAGCTGCCTGGCTTTGGAAAACCTCGGCATAGAAAAAATTTATGTGTCTGAAATTAAAACCGGCTACGGTTTTGTGCAGTGTGCGCATGGACTGATGCCTGTGCCTGCACCGGCAACAGCCGAGCTTTTGGCGCATGGGCTGCTTTATGCCAAAGGAAACATTGAACGCGAACTGGCAACGCCTACCGGAGCCGCGTTAATGGCTGCACTTGCCGAACCTTCTGCTGATATGCCTAAAGGCTTCAGCGCAGAAAAAGTTGGTTATGGCGCAGGAACGAGAAACCTTAAAATTCCTAACGTGCTGCGTGCTACGCTTGGCACTGTTGAAGAAGTTAAAAGCCACGCTTTAACGGTTGCGGAATGCAATATTGACGACATGAGCGGCGAAGTATGGCCCTATGTACAGGAAAAATTAATGGCTGCTGGTGCCCTTGATGCCTGGATTACGCCTATAATTATGAAAAAAGGGCGCCCGGCGCAGATGCTTTCTGTTTTAATGCATCCGCAGGACTTGCCTGTGCTTGAAAAAATTATTTTAACCGAAACCACTACATTAGGCATGCGCTACTATGATGTTGCGCGCCATTGCAGCGAAAGAAGCTTTATAGAGGTTACGTTGCCGCAGGGAAGCGTAAAAGTTAAATTTTCGCAGGCCGGAGGGCAAATTTTAAACATAGCACCGGAATTTGAAGACTGCCGCAAGCTTGCCGAAGCAAGTAAAATGCCGCTGAAAAAAATAATGCAGATGGCTGTGGCCGCTGCGGAGGCTCAGCTTGAACACTGATTTTGGCACATATATTAAAGAATTAGTAAAAAAATTCAGGGAAAACGGTGTAAGTGCTGAAGAAAAAAGCCTGCAATACGGCTGCCAGTTAGTGCTTGCCAAAGGCACGGATAAAGCTGTTTTATCCGTTTATAACGGCAAAAAAGGCATAAAATTTGTTTGGAACGGCAAAAATTCAGCGTTTACACAAGCCTGCAAAGATATACTGGCAGACGGAAGCAGCACAGGCACAAACTATTGCCTGCTAAAAGATTTACCGGGATTTAACGGTATCTGGGCAGGAAGTGACGAATCCGGCAAAGGCGACTTTTTCGGCCCTCTTGTGGTTGCGGCAGTTGCCTGTGATGAAAAAAGTGCTTCAAGGCTTTTCAGTCTGGGCGTTAAGGACTGCAAAATCGTCAGTGATAAAGATGTGCTGAAAATGAAAGACGAAATCTGTTCTGCGGCACTGGCAGTATCTGTTTTAGCGCTGACGCCTAAAATGTATAACTACCGTTACAATCAGCTTAAAGCGGCAGGGCAGAATTTAAACCATTTATTAAGCAGCGGGCATGCGGCAGCACTTACGGGGGTAATCGGCAAATGCCCCGGCTGTGGTTATACCCTTGTAGACCGTTTTGCCGTGCATAATGATATAACGCAGCGCATTCATGAAAAATATCCCGCTGTTAAAGTTGTGCAGATGCCAAAAGCAGAAGCAGATATTGCCGTAGCAGCCGCCTCGGTATTGGCCCGCGCCGAATTTCTTCGCATTATGGCCGAGCTGGAAGTACAGGCAGGCATGCCGCTTCCCAAAGGCGGAAGTGACGCTGCAACCAGTTGTGCACGCATAATTGCGGAAAAATTTGGCAAAGAAAGCCTTGCAAATTTTGTTAAATTGCATTTTGCCAATTATAAACGTATATAACCGGAGAATTTATGAAAAAACTGATAATTAATGCCGATGATTTCGGTCTGCATCCATTGATTAATAAAGGAATTATAGAAGGGCACCAAAAGGGCATGATTACAAGCACGTCGATTATGCCTGGCGCTCCTTATTTTAAGGAAGCAGCAAGTCTTGCTGCCCAAAATCCTGAGCTTGGAATTGGAATTCATTTAACTCTTGTTGGCGGAGTTGCGCCTGTTTTAAAAAAAGGTGTAAATTCTTTGCTTACTTCGCAGGGAGTTTTTGCAGAAGATTATACAGTTTTTGCAAAAAAATGGTATACTGGTAGTATAAAGAGGAGTGAACTCGAACAGGAACTGCGTGCACAAATTGAAAAAGTGCTGAAGTCCGGAATTAAACCCACACATATCGACAGCCATCAGCATATGCATGTGCTGCCGGGCATTGCCGGTATGGTTATACGCTTATGCAGAGAATACGGAATACGCAAAATAAGAATGCCGGAAGAAAGTATTTTCTGGACCGGCGGGTTTAGCGCCGGAGCTGGCAGAAAAATAGGCAGGGACGGTTTGAGCTTTTGCAGCGCGCTGGCAAAAAGCAAGGCCAAAAAAGCAGGGGTTATTTACCCGCAGCACTTTTTTGGCATGCTGGCAGGCGGCAACTTAAATGAACTTTTGGTTAAAAACATTTTGCTTGCTTTGCCTGAGGGGACGAGTGAAATAATGACTCATCCCGGGGCAGATAATGTTTTGCTTGCACAAAACTTCAAATGGGGTTATCATTGGCATGATGAGTTAAATGCTTTTTTATCTGAAAGCAATAAAAACATTGCCCGTGAACAGGGGATAGAACTAATTAATTTTGGCAGGCTTTAATTATGAACAAAAAATTGATAGGCAGGCTGCTGCTGGTTTTTGTAATTATTGTCCTGATACCGGCAGCGGTTATCTACTTTACATTTGATATAAGGGCGCTTGAATATTTAACCATGTTCAAGCCTTGGAGCATTGCGGCAGCTTTCGGTATTTTGGCCGTTGGGCTTATTTTTGACGGCCTGAGGCTGATGACTCTGGCGCGTGTAACGGATGAACGCCTGAGCATTAAAGAAGTTATCAATGTAGTTTTAAGCAATTATTTTCTGGCAGTGCTTACTCCCGGCGCCAGCGGGGGCGCAATAGCCCAGATTATGTTTATGAAAAGGGCGAATGTGCCTGTTGCCAAAGCAACGGTAATTGTTTTTGTGCGCACAATTATGTCGATAACTTTTTTAATTTTACTGGTGCCGTTTGTTTTGTATAATGACGCTTTTTTAAGCGAATGGATGCCGCCGGCAGTTATCGCAGCAGTATCCGTGATTTTTATTTCCATACCTGTGGCAGTGGTGCTGCTTATGCGCACGCGCTATCCGGAGTTCTGGCTGGTTGCGCTGACAGGCAAGCTGTCGCACGATTACAGGCGCAAATGCTTTAACAGCTATTATGAATTCAAAAAAGCATCGTTTATTATGGGCAGGCATCCTTTAATGATTCTGCGTGCTTTTATTGAATCGGGCATCAGCCTTTTGGGCATTTACGCTACTGTGCCGATGTTCTTTTTAGGCATGAATATTCAATTTGACTGGCTGCAGGTTATGGGCAGGATGGTGCTTTTAAACCTGGTTTTATATTTTTCACCTACTCCTGGCGGCAGCGGCATTGCCGAAGCAGGTTTTATCGTGCTGTTCGCGTCGCTTCTGCCGGAAGGCATGGTAGGCATTATGGCAGTGCTCTGGCGTTTTACGGCTGAGTATTTCCCGTTTTTGCTGGGTGCTTTTATTTCCATCCGCGCTTTTGGTTCAAACATTATTGCTGCCAATAATTTGAAAGAGAGAGAGAACTGATGAATTTACTTGTTACAGGGGGAGCCGGTTTTATCGGCTCTCATCTTTTGGAATACCTTAATGCACAGCATGAGCATGAAACAGTTGTTTTCGACAATCTCTCCAGCGGCTCTGCCAAAAATGTACCGGCAAATATGAAGCTGTGCGTAGGCGATGTTTGTGACGAAGCCGCCGTTGATGCTCTGTTTGCCGCAGAACATTTTGACGCCGTTATTCATTTTGCCGCGCAGACAATGGTTCCGTATTCTTTGCAGCACCCGCAGGAGGACTGCAATGTTAATTTGCTGGGGCTGATTAATGTTCTGGAATGCTGCCGCAAATACAATGTTAAATCTGTGGTATTTTCATCAAGCGCGGCCGTTTACGGAGATAACCCTAACATTCCTCTTACCGAAGATTTGCCGCTTTTGCCGACATCCTGCTACGGCATTACCAAAATGACATCTGAACATTATATGCGCGTTTACCACGATTTGTACGGCATTAACTGCACGGTACTGCGCTTTGCCAACGTTTACGGCGAGCGTCAGGGTGAAGGTGGAGAAGGCGGCGTCATCAGTATCTTCTGCAAACTGCTGGTTCAGAATAAGCCTTTGACGGTTTTCGGCAACGGCGAACAAACACGTGATTTTGTATATGCCGGCGATATTGCGCAGGCTGCGGCTAAAGCAGTTGCGCTTACCGGCTATAATGTTATTAATATTTCAACAGGAAAAGAAACCTCGCTCAACAGCCTGCTTGAAGCTTTTAAATCTGCCTGCGGGCATGAACTTACGGTAAACTATGCGCCAGCGCGCAGCGGTGATATTTTCCGTTCTGTTTTAAGCAACAAAAAACTGGAAGCTCTGCTTGGCTTTGTACCGCAAATGGATATAGAGCATGGCATTCCGAAAACATATAATGACTACTTGGCACGCCGGAAGGAAGGTCTTTAATGAAAAATTTGAATCTCCAAAGCCTGATTATTATTGCAGTTTTAGCTTTAGTAACCATTTTGTGGGGAATAGGTTCCGTACCGCTTTTTGACCCGGACGAACCGGTTTATGCGGAAACCGCACGTGAAATGATTAAGTACAATGATTACTTATCGCCGCGTATTTTTGACAATTTCTGGTATGACAAGCCGCCGATGTATTACTGGCTGGTAGCTGCTTCAATAGGCCTTTTTGGCGATGGGGAAGCGGCAGCGCGTTTTCCGGCGGCGTTAATGGCCGTTGCAACTTCGGTAATGCTTTATTTTTCGGTAAGCAATATTTTTTCGGAACGTGCCGGATTCTGGGCATCCATTGTTTTAACTACCTGCGTGGAGTTTTTCTATCTTGGCAAGGCCGCAGTTACCGATACAACTTTATTGTTTTTTATGACTGCCGCGCTTTTATGTTACCAGCACAAATGGTACTGGGTAATGTATATTGCCATGGCTCTGGCCACTGTAACCAAAGGCCCCATCGGCATAGTTTTTCCCGGTGCGATTATTTTTCTACATCTGCTTTTTACAGGTAATTTACGTGAAATTTTAAAGATGCACGTTATCCGCGGGCTTGTTGTTTACTTTGCCATTGCAGCACCGTGGTATTATTTGATGTATCAGGCGCATGGCATGGAATTTATCAAAACTTTTCTTGGTTTTCATAATCTGACGCGTTTTACTACGCCGGAACACCCTGACCGTGTTTTGTGGTGGTATTATCTGCCGGTAATAATTTTGGGAATGTTCCCATGGACGGGCCTGCTCTTGCAGTCAATCCGTGCTTCCATATCCGAAGCAAGCAGCGAAGAACTTGTTAAAATGTCATTTTTCAATATCTGGTGGGTCTTTGTACTGCTGTTTTTCAGCATTTCCCAAACCAAACTTGTTTCTTATATTCTGCCTATGTTTCCGGCACTTGCAATTATTATCGGCTGGAATCTTGCAAGGCTTGAAAAGCAGCGCGGAGAATCACTGCTTTCGTGGGTTATTGGCACAGTAATTATGTTCGGGCTTTTGGGTGCAGGATGGCTTATCGGCGGCAATCAGCTGCCGGAAGCGTTCCTGGAAGCGTCTGTGCTCAGTGGCACAACCTTTGTGGTAGGTTTGGTAATTATCTGGTTTTTATGGCGCGAGCGCGATGTTATCTTTGCCGGTTATCTGCATGCGGCAATGGGCTTTTTAACAATGCTGATTGCATTTTCGTTTATTTTACCGCCGGTTGCAGACCGTTTCAGTGTAAAAACAATGGCTGCCGAATTTGTGGCGGGCTGCGATACATCCAAGCCGCTTTATGTAGATAAGTTTTTGCGCCCCGGCTTTATGTATTACACCGGTATTGCCGGTGAGGAAATGCTGCCGAAAACTGATGCCCTGCAAAAAGCCGTCAGCGATAATACGCCTAAGTATGTGGTTGTACGCAGGCTGGAATTTAAACGCCTGCAAAATCCAGAAGCAATTCAGAACCTGCGCATTGTTAAAGAAAAAGACGGAATTATGATTTTGGAAAAATATTGAGTATAACGAACCTCTCAAAATTTTTTGAGAGGTTTAATTTTTACGCAGCGTTATAAATCTTTATTTTAAAGCTTAAATATGGTATGATTAGATGATAAATGCTGACTAAAATTAAGGAGTTTTTTGTGAAAATAAAGGGAGTTTTATTTGACCTTGACGGCACACTGATTAATACAACGCCGCTGATTCTGGAATCGTTCCGCCATACTTTTGTGGAGTTTGGGCTGCCGGTTCCGTCAAAAGAAGCGCTTGTTGCAGGTTTCGGGCTGCCGCTGCGCACTGCAGCCAAAGCCTATATGCCAGAAAGCATGATAGAAGATTTTTGCACTGCTTACAGTGATTACCACCGCAGCCAGCACGATAAGCTTATTCAGCCGTTTGACGGCGTTAACGAAGCATTGGCACAGCTTGCAGGGCGCGGCATAAAAATGGCCGTTGTAACATCTAAAAAACGGCCGATGGCTCTGCGCGGGCTTGCCTGTTACGGGCTTGATAAATATATTGAAACAGTTGTTACCTGCCAGGACTGCGAAGAACATAAGCCGCTTCCGGCACCGAGCCTGATGGCTTTAAAGATCTTAAAGCTGAACGGCATTGACTGTATCGGCGTGGGCGACAGCCCTTATGACTTGCAAAGTGCAAAAGGTGCAGGCTGTTTAACGGCAGCAGTACGTTATACCAGTTTTGACTGGAATTTTATTTTGAATGAAGGTAAACCGGATTACGTTTTAAATAAAATGGATGATTTGGTTAAACTGATAGACAGACTCAATAATTAGGAGGTTATTATGCGCAAAATAGCTATTATCGGCGGTACCGGGGTTTACAGCCCCGACGCACTTGGAGGATTTGAAGAAAAGGTTATTAAAACGCCTTACGGCGATGCGCTTTGCAAAATGGGCTCGCTGTACGGCAATCAGGTTGTGTTTATTACACGCCACGGTGCAGGGCACAGCGTTCCGCCGCATAAAGTAAATTACCGTGCCAATATATGGGCTTTAAAAAGCCTTGGCACAGAAGAAATTTTTGCAACCACGGCAGTCGGCTCTTTAAATAAAGAGATGAAAGCCGGACATTTTGTTGTTTGTGACCAGGCGATTGATTTTACCAAAAGCCGCGTAAACACTTTTTATGATACTCCGGAGCGCGGAGTGGCTCATGTGGATTTTACCAATCCGTACTGCCCGCGCCTGCGTGCAAAGGTTATTAAATGCCTTGAAAGAACTGACATTCCGTTCCATAAAACCGGCTGCTATGTCTGCACCGAAGGCCCGCGTTTTGAAACCGCAGCAGAAATTAAAATGTTCGCCATGCTGGGCGGCGACCTTGTAGGCATGACCAACATTCCGGAATCCGCACTGGCACGCGAAGCTGAAATGTGCTATACAAACTGCAGTATTGTAACAAATATGGCAGCAGGCATTTCGCCGACGCCGCTTTCTCACAGCGAAGTTGTGGAAGCTATGGCGCAAAGCGGCAAAAACATGGCCCGCCTGATTGAAGCCTTTATTGCCGATAACGGCGTTGAAGAAACAGAATGCGGCTGTGCGCACTGCATGGCAGAATTTGGCGGTTTTAAACTGTAAGAGGCTGTCATGGTTAAAACAATGAAATGGCAGCAGAACGCACTGGAAATTTTAGACCAGACTAAACTGCCTGTAGAAATCAGTTTTATAAAATGTGGTACTTACCGCCGCGTGGGCGAGGCAATAAAAAAGCTGGAAGTCCGCGGTGCACCGGCAATCGGCGCAGCAGCCGGTTTTGCCATGGTTTTGGGCTGGCAGCAGCTTATGGAGGAAAACAGCTGTAATTTGCCTGCCTACGAAGAAATAAAAAATGAACTTATTGCAGCACGCCCTACGGCAGTAAACCTTTCCTGGGCTGCCAACAAGCTTTACGCTGAGGCAGAACGCCTGACAGGGCAAAGCAAAACGCAGAGCGGAATTGCCTGCGCTTTGGAAAAACTGGCACAGCAAATTTACGCTGATGACATTGAATGCAATAAAAAAATGGGCAGGTACGGCGCTGAACTTTTGCCGCCGCATACCCGTATTTTAACGCACTGCAACGCAGGCGCACTGGCAACCTGTGGTTGGGGCACGGCTCTCGGCGTTATCCGCGAAGCCTTTGCCCAGGGCAAAATAGACATGGTTTACGCCGATGAAACGCGTCCGCTTCTGCAAGGCGCCCGCCTTACGGTATGGGAGCTTATGGAAGATAAAATTCCCGTTACCGTTATTACCGATAATATGGCAGCATGGGCCATGCAGCAAAAAGGCATTAACGCCGTTGTTACCGGGGCGGACCGTATTGCCTTAAACGGCGATACTGCCAACAAAATAGGCACCTTTGGCGTGGCTTTGGCCGCTAAATACCACGGTATACCGTTTTACATAGCCGCACCTGTAAGCACGTTTGATTTTTCCATTGCAGACGGCAGCGGGATTCCGATAGAAGAACGCAGCGCACAGGAAGTAAAAACCTTGCAGGGGGTTGTTACTGCGCCGCCTGAAGCCTTAACCTACAACCCTGCTTTTGATGTTACACCGGCCGCTCTTATCAGCGGCATTATTACCGAATACGGCGTTATTAAACCGCCTTATCGGGAGAATATAAAAAAATTGCAGCTTAAAATCAAGGAGGAAATTTTTAATGAATAGCATGATTAAAGACATTGCCCTTGCACCTACCGGGCATCAGAAAATTGCCTGGGTTAAAGAGCACATGCCGTTGCTTAACATTTTAAACGAACGTTATGCAGAAAAGAAAATTTTTGACGGTTTAAATATGGTTGTAACCATTCATCTGGAAGCAAAAACCGCATATCTTGCCCAGACTCTTAAAAACTGCGGCGCAAACGTAGTTGTTACCGGCAGCAACCCGCTTTCCACGCAGGACGACGTTGCCGCAGCTCTGGCTGACAGCGGAATTACCGTTTTTGCTACCCATGCCTGCTCGCAGGAAGAGTACGATTTATATTTAAGCAAAGCGCTTGATACAAAACCTTCGCTCATTATCGACGACGGCGGCGACCTTGTTAATATGCTGCACAGCACACGCCGCGAGCTGATTCCGAACCTTATCGGCGGCAGCGAAGAAACCACTACCGGCGTACACCGCTTAAAAGCACTTAACGAAGCCGGCAAACTGGCTTTCCCGATGATTGCCGTTAATGACGCTTACTGCAAATACCTGTTCGATAACAGATATGGCACCGGCCAATCTTCCTGGGATGGCATTATGCGTACCACCAACCTTGCCGTTGCAGGCAAAACCGTTGTTGTTGCAGGCTATGGCTGGTGCGGCAAAGGTGTTGCCATGCGTGCCAAAGGTTTGGGCGCAAACGTTATCGTTACCGAAATTGACCCGATTAAGGGCATTGAAGCAGTATTTGACGGTTTCCGCGTAATGCCGATGCGTGAAGCAGCAAAATACGGCGATTTCTTTGTAACCGTAACCGGCTGCAAAGATGTAATTACCAAAGAACACTTCCCGCTGATGAAAGACGGTGCAGTTCTTGCCAACGCAGGCCATTTTGACGTGGAAATTAACGTTAAAGACCTGGAAGCAATGACCGTTGAACCTGCTTACGAAGTACGCAAAAACATTACAACCTACACCATGCCTAACGGCAAAAAAATCAACCTGCTGGGCGAAGGACGCCTTGTAAACCTTGCCTGCGGCGACGGCCATCCGGTAGAAGTTATGGACCTTTCTTTCGCCATGCAGTTCCTTGCCATGAAATATCTGCTGGAGCATAAAGGCGAACTGCAAAATAACCTTTATGTACTGCCGGAAGAACTGAATACGGAAATTGCCGCGCTGAAGCTTGAAGCAATGGGCGCAGGCATTGATACCTTAACTCCGGAACAATACGCTTACCTGCACGCCGAATAATTATGGAAAACGAAGCTGTTAAAAAAGCAAAGACGCAAATTGTTAAAGCTGCGCAAAAAATGGCAGGGCAGAACATGCTGCCCGGTTCGTGGGGCAACATAAGCATTAAAGTAAACGAAAATGCTTATGCAATAACTCCTTCAGGCCGCGGCTATGACAATTTAACGCCCGATGATGTAACCGTAGTTGACGCAGCAGGTCAAACGCTTGACGGAGCATTAATACCAAGCAGCGAACTGCCTTTGCACCTGGCAATATATAAAGCACTGCCGGAAGCAAATGCCGTTGTACACACGCACAGCATTTATGCCAGTGCCTGTGCCGCAGCACGCAGAGATATTCCGCCGCTTATTGAAGACATGGTGCAGATAATGGGCGGCGCGGTGCATTGCGCCGAATATGCCCTGCCGGGTACGGAAACGCTTGCCCAAAACGTAATAAAAGCCATGGACGGCAAACGTGCGTCGCTTTTGGCAAACCACGGCGTTGCTGCCTGGGGCGTAACGCTTGACGAAGCCATGATGGTAGCGGGAATAGTTGAAAAAGCCGCTCAGCTTTATTGCATTACGCAGAGCCTTGGCGGAGCAGTGCTGCTGCCTAAGAGCGATATTGACGCCATGCACGGTTTTTACGAAGCCCATTACCGCAAACGTCAGTTAGGAGAAGAATAATGGCGAAAATACTTATTAAAAACGCTGAAATTATTACCGCAAAAGATACGGATAAATATTATATCGGTATTTTGGACGATACCATTCAGGTAATATCCAAAGAATTGCCGCAAGGCTATGAAGACGCGCAGGTTATTGATGCCGAAGGTAAAATTGCCGTGCCGGGCATGGTAAACACCCATACCCACGCAGCAATGACGCTGCTGCGCAGCTATGCCGATGATATGGTACTGATGGACTGGCTGCAAAATAAAATCTGGCCTGCAGAAGACGGGCTTACGGATGACGATATTTACTGGGGTACAATGCTTTCCATTGCTGAAATGCTTAAAACCGGCACAACCTGTTTTGCCGATATGTATTTTGCAATGAACCGCGTTGCCGATGCCGTTGAAGAAACAGGCATCAGGGCTGCATTAAGCCGCGGCTTAACCGGATTCAGCGATGAAAACTATGCAAAACTTGAAGAAAATGCAGCGCTCTTTAAAGAACGCCATAACAGTGCCGGCGGACGCATTCACGTAATGCTCGGGCCGCATGCCCCGTATACCTGCTCTGTTGAATACCTGAAAAATGTTATTGCCAAAGCACAGCAGCTTGGCAGCGAAATTCATATTCACCTTTGCGAAACCAAAGGCGAAGTTGACAACTGCATTAAAGAACACGGCATGAGCCCGATAAAACTTATGGACAGCTTAGGCATGTTTGAATGCGGCACATTAGCAGCACACAGCGTACATGTAGATGAAGAAGATATGGCAATTATGGCAGCCAAACATGTTCGTGTTGCCCATAACCCGCAAAGCAACCTAAAACTTGCCAGCGGCATTGCACCGGTACCGGCAATGTTAAAGCACGGCATTACGGTCGGCCTTGGCACTGACGGCACCAGCAGCAACAATAACCTTGATATGCTGGAAGAATGCCGCCTCGCCGCAATGCTGCATAAAAACATGGCAGGCGACCCGGAAATTATACCGGCAGCGCAGGCACTTGCCATGGCTACAAACGAAGGCGCCAAAGCACTTGGCTTTGCTGATGTTGGCAAAATTGAAGCAGGGCAGAAAGCCGATATTGTCCTTTATAATATGAATAAACCTTACTGGCATCCGCGCAACGACAGAACTTCGCTGTTTGTATATGCGGCAAACGCCAATGACGCAGATACCGTACTTGTTAACGGCAAAGTTCTTATGCAAAACGGCGAACTGCTTTACATAGACCTGGAGAAAGTTTATGCCGAAGCAAACGCGCGCGCACGCCGCTTAACCAATAAATAACAAAAATTTTGGGAGGGAAACACAAGTGGCTAAAATTTTATTTAAAAGTAATTTAGCACCTTCTGTTTACGAATTTTTAGTAGACGCACCCCTGATTGCACATAAATGCCAACCGGGGCAGTTTGTAATGATACGCACCGATGAAGACAGCGAACGTATTCCGCTTACCATTGCCGATTTTGACCGTGAAAAAGGCACTATTACCTTAATCGTTCAGGCAGTAGGCAATACCACAAAACATCTTTGCGAAACTTTTGAAGAAGGCGACGATATTCTCGATGTTGTCGGCCCGCTCGGCCATCCGTCAGAAATGGGCAGGTTTGGCACAGTTGTCTGCGTAGGCGGCGGTATCGGCGTTGCGCCGGTATACCCGATTGCCCGCGCTTACCACGAGCTCGGCAACAAAGTAATTTCCATTGTCGGCGCACGCAGCAAAGATTTAATTATCTGGCGCGATAAAATGCAGGCAATCAGCGACGAGCTTATTATAACCACAGATGACGGCAGCGAAGGGCATAAAGGCTTTGTAACCGACCCGCTGCGCGAAATGCTGGAAAAAGGCGAAAAGATTGACCTGGTACTTGCCATTGGCCCGGTAATTATGATGAAAAACGTTGCCGCAACAACCAAACCCTTCGGCACCAAAACAACCGTAAGCCTTAACACAATTATGGTTGACGGCACCGGTATGTGCGGTGGCTGTCGTGTAATGGTGGGCAACGAAAATAAATTTGCCTGTGTTGACGGCCCGGAATTTGACGGGCATCTGGTTGACTTTGCCAACTTAATGCAGCGCCAGATGATGTACAAAGACCAGGAATCTATTGAATACAGCTGCGGAGGTCATTGCAAATGCGTGGAGGAATGAGAAACCCTATGCCGGAACAGCCGGCTGATGTAAGAAATAAAAACTTTAAAGAAGTTGCTCTCGGCTATGATATGAAAACCGCTGTTGATGAAGCAGAGCGCTGTTTGCACTGCCCGAAACCGCTGTGCGTAAGCGGCTGCCCCGTTAATGTTGAAATTCCGGCTTTTATTCAGGCTGTAAAAGAAGGCAACATGCAGGAAGCCATTAAAATTTTAAAACGCAAAAACAGCCTGCCGGCAGTTTGCGGACGCGTTTGCCCGCAGGAAAACCAGTGCGAATCCAAATGCGTGCTCGGCATTAAAGGTCAGTCCGTTGCTATCGGCCGTCTGGAACGCTTTGTAGCAGATTACGCACGTGAACACGGCTTAGATAACGTAGATAACGAAAAAGCCGCTCCTAACGGCAAAAAAGTTGCCATTGTAGGCAGCGGCCCTTCCGGCCTTACCGCAGCAGGCGACCTTGCAAAAATGGGGTATGACATTACCATTTTTGAAGCACTGCACGCACCGGGCGGCGTTTTAATGTACGGCATTCCTGAATTCCGCCTGCCGAAAGAAATTGTGCAGCACGAAATTGACGCACTGAAAAAACTGGGCGTTAAAATTATGGTAGACGCCGTTATCGGCCGTTTGTTTACCATTCAGGAACTCTTTGAAGAAGAAGGCTTCGACGCCATTTATGTAGGCACAGGCGCAGGCCTGCCGCATTTTATGAATATTGAAGGCGAAAACCTTAACGGCGTATATTCTGCCAACGAATTTTTAACGCGCGTTAACTTAATGCGTGCTTATCAGTTCCCGAAAGTTGCAACACCGGTTTACATTGGTAAAAAAGTTGCCGTTGTCGGCGCGGGCAATGTTGCTATGGACGCAGCACGTACTGCAAAACGCCTCGGCGCAGAACAGGTTTATATTGTTTACCGCCGCAGCGAAGAAGAAATGCCTGCCCGCAAGGAAGAAATCGGCCATGCAAGAGAAGAAGGAATTGAACTCCGTCTTTTAAACAACCCTGTACGTATTTTAGGCAACGAAAAAGGCTGGGTTAACGGCATGGAATGCATTAAAATGGAGCTTGGCGAACCTGATGCCAGCGGACGCCGCAGTCCGGTAGCCATTAAAGGCAGCGAATACGTGCTTGACGTTGACATGGTTGTAATGGCAATAGGGCAGGGGCCTAACCCGCTGTTAAAGCAAACTACGCACGATTTGGAAACCAATAAACGCGGCAACATCGTTGCTGACGAAACCGGCGCAACCTCCATCCCCGGCGTATTTGCAGGCGGCGACATTGTAACCGGTGCCGCAACCGTAATTTCTGCTATGGGCGCAGGCAAAAAAGCAGCTCAGGCCATTGACGAATATTTGAAGAATAAATAATTTATTGTAAATTGCAGCAGTTTACTTGTATAATTACGGGTAAACTGCTTTTTATTTATAAAAACAGCTTATGCGTTTCGGATATCATTATAATTGTATACAACCAAAACAAAATGACATATGCCTGTATTTGGTGTATAATAAATAATGATATGGTTTACAATAATTAAAATTTTACGAGGTGAATTATATGCGTTTTAAATTAAGAATGGGTGTTTCAGGACGTCATTGCCATTTAAAAAGAGAAGATATGGATATTTTGTTCGGTAAAGGCAGCGAGCTGCACCCTATAAAACCGATTGTGCAGCCCGGTCAGTTTACCTGTGAAGAAAAAATTATTCTGGTAACGGATAAAGGCGAAATGCCTCTGCGCGTTATCGGGCCGCTGCGTCCTTATACACAAATTGAACTTGCCAAAACGGATGCCCGTCAGCTTGGGCTGAACCCGCCGATTTGTTTCTCCGGTTATCTTGACGGCTCACTCGGCGGCAAAATCGTCGGCCCTGAAGGCGAAGTTATTTTAAAAGAGGGCATTATGCTTGTACAGCGCCATATTCATTTGTGCCCGGAAACTGCCGCTAAATATCATTTAAAGAACCATGATATTGTTGCTATGGAAACAACAGGCTCACGTGCACTGCGTTTTGAGCACGTTTATGTAAGAACCGGCCCGGAACATGCGGACGAAATTCATATCGATACTGACGAGGGCAATGCATGCGGACTTGAAAACGGCGCTTTGGTTGATATTGTAACCAGGCTTTAATTGTTATTGAGGAAGAACAATGCGCAAAATATTGTTTTTTATGCTGTTGTTGGTGCAGCTTACTGCGGCGACGGCCTTTGCGTATACCAATAAAGAGGGCGGGTTTAAAACACAAAGTCCGTCCTCTGCTAATTACGTAGAGGCTGTTGGCAAACATTTTTACGGTTTTATTGACGATAACGGTGCTGCAGCAGGGTATACCGAATGTTTAAGCAGTGAACAGGCTTCTAAATTTTTAGGAGTCCCGTTCAGCACGGCAGCATTTGATAAAACTTACAGCGATATTTTACTTTTACAGCGTAACGGCATCAGCAACGAACGTATTAATCAGCTTATAGCTGAACCTGTTGTTTCGCCGCTTTTTGCTTTTGCAGAAAATGAAGAACTGGATTATCTGGTTTCTGCGCAAAAGTTTGGCTCAAACAAGTATATTGCCGTTACTTTTAACGTAAATCCGGAAACTGAACCGGTAACAATTTATTATACTTCCGCTAATGACAAGCTTTATATGCTTATGGCCGAGCAGCAAACGGCTGTTTCCAACGTTGTTGAAAACCGGCCGGAAAATACCATTGGCGTTATTGGCGGTGCCGATGGTCCGACAGACATTTACGTTAAAGATAATGTTTTGACTAAAGAAACCAACAAAACTTTTCTGAAAAAGTTTAAAACCGTTAAGCCGGTTGATAAAAACACTGTGTTTACCTTTGGCGAAAAAACAGCCAATGTAAAAGTAACCCTTCCGGATGACTGGTTTTACGTGCAGTTATCAGACAGCAGATATAATGAAGAAGCTGTCGGTGTAACGGTTGCCATGCCTCAGGAAGCTATGGCGCTGATTCTTAAAGAAGCGCTTGATATTGGCGTTACCGATATAGAATCGGCAGTTATTGCATCGCAGGCCGCGGCGGCTGATAAAAGCATAAGCGCTGAATTAACAGATAAAAAAGAAGATGTAATGGATATTTTCCGACATGGCATCATAATATTATCTGTTAAAGCCAGCGATAAAAGTTTTTCGGATTTTGTATTTGATAACCCGAATAAAACGGCTTACAGCGTAAATGAAGCGTTGGAAGATATAAAAGCCGCCCTTATTGAGCAGGGAACGCAATTTAAAACCTTTGCTTATAATACGGATTTTAAAGACGGGCAGGGGAGCTTTAGCCTGCAAGCTGAATTGAAGCCTGCTGAAACTGATTTTTATTACACCTTATTTGCCGAAGGTAAAGTTATTGGCAAAGCTGCTTATCTGGCTTTTGTATTTGACCGTAACGGTGATGATGAAAATACGGCACTTAAATTTTGGAACGGCAAAACACTTTTAAAAGATTAATGTCCACATTCGTACTTAAAGTAAAAAGAGGGTACAGATGATGAAAAAATTATATGCTGATATTTTAATGACAGGTTTGCTGTGCAGCGCTGCTCTTACGGCTAATGCCTTTGAATATATAAGCAGCGAAGCAGGTTTTTCCGTTAATATTCCGGATCAGAACATTATGCTGATAGGCGAAAATATGTTCGCTGCCGAAAACCGTGTTTTTGACCTTGACAAAAAACTTGTAAAAACCAACGGTATGCACTTTGTTACCGGGCTTAACCACGAACAGCTTGAACAAAATTTTAATACTGCTTTTACAACGGAAAAATTTACTGCTGACCTCAAAAATATTAAACAAGCTTTAAAAAGCGGCATTGCCGCTGATGTTTTGCAAAGCAGCAGCTATAAATACCTTACCGAAGCCGCGGCTGGCGCTTATGTAAATTACAGCGGCGAAAGCGAAGACCTTGCCGGTTTATTGGAATTAAACAAACAATTTGCCGGTATGGCGAACATAAAAAAGGCATCCGTTGAAAATATTAAAGGCAAAGATGCTTTAATGATAGAATCGGATATTAAAAATATAACTTTTGAATTAAAGCTGCCGCTGAAAAAATCGGAATTATTGCCGCAAGAATCAGTTGATGAAGAAAACCTGAAAGACCAGGGCTTTAAATTTGAATTTGCTGATGACGGTTATTTAGTTACTAAAATAGCAAATTTATATAATATTACAGAAAAAACTTATTTATTATCGGCCAATGACAACCTGTATACGGTAACAAGCCTGTTTGCTTCAACTAACGAATTGCCTGACAATGTCGACAGCGTTTATAAACTTGATAATAAAGGCTTTAATAAATTAAGCAAACAGCTGGTTAACAGTTTAAAATTTACGGAACCTCAGAAAAACGGCAATAAACCGCTTACAATCAATGATAATATTAGCGGACGCAAACTGCAATTGCCGGAAAAATGGCTGTACACAAAAACTGATTTTAGCAGCATTTACGGTATTAATAAAGGCGGCTTTGGGCTTACTGCTTACAGCGCTTTGCCGGAAACTTCACTTGATGCTGCAAATAACGCTATTAAAACTTTTGGTATTAGTTTTGATAACAGCACAAATACCTTGAAAATGGATTTGTCGCAGTTTACAATGCCGTATTTACTAAATTTGTTTGATGAAGGCATTGTTATGGCCAGCGGTAATTTTAATAATGTTGCGCAGATTGAGCCGGATTTCAGCAAATATGTAAACGAATACAAAACTATTTTCGATAATCCGGAATTAACAAAATTTATCTTCCACAATAGTATGAACCAGTTTTTTAACAGTCTGCGCCCGGAAGATATCGCAGCCATAGAAAAATACCTGAAAGCAGAAAACTTTAACTATACTTTTGACATCAATAATTACAATGCACGCTTTAATTGTGATGCTGACTTAAAGGCTCACATACCAGACATATTTAAAGTGCTGCAGGAAGCAAATGTTATTGCCGGAAATGCCGCTGACGCAGATGAAGTGCGCAGCAGCCTGAGTAAAGATAAAGTCTTTGCCATGCTGGATACCAATCTGGTACCGTTTAACTGCTATTTTAAAAACCAGCTTTATTTTGACAGAAGCCAGCGCTTTAATAACCTGTTATATTTTACAAAAGGCGATAAGGCAGCTGCCAACCAGCAAATTATGAAGCAGTTTAATACAACCGATTTATATCTTTACTGATTTGTGTTATAATAATAAAGTATCAAGAGGCTTATGCGGAAAATGCCTGAGCCTCTTATATTTTTGTAATAATGTTGTAAAAGTCACCCTCATAAATTGGCTGTAACAAATTTTGAAACGCATGCACATATAAATTAACGTGTTTATTATAAAAACGCCTTAAAACGCAAATATGAAGACGTGAATTTAAAAGCTAATTTATAGTAAAATATCAATATAAGCTCTAATAAAAAGCATTATAAGTTTTTGATACTTGTTAAATAATATAAAAAATATCAGGGAGATAAAAGTAATAATAATATGATATGTAAATCTTCAAAATATAAATCATTTCAAATATTAACCTCCGATAATATTAATAAAAAAATCTGTTGTTTGAAATTTCATTTTGCAAATTTTACATAATATATATTATCGGACGTTATTTTTATATATTTATCTTTCCTTTAAACTTCTGTTTTATCTCATCTTTCAATATTAAAACCAAAGTAAAACTAATACAGCGAACAGCAAACAAATGTTTTGACTCCTTCTTAATTAACTGTTATAATAGAATTATATAAAATCTATTTCGGGAGGCTTTTATTAATGGCCAGACATAAACGCTTTTCTAATTTTGAAGGACAAATTACCGAAGAAATGCTTACTGACCGTCAGCGTCAGATTTTAGAATATATTCGCAAATGTGTTAAAGACAAAGGTTATCCTCCGGCTGTGCGCGAAATTGGCAAAGCTGTAGGATTATCTTCAAGCGCCAGCGTTCATAATCATCTGCACAAATTAGAAGAATACGGCTTTTTGCAGCGTGACCCTTCCAAGCCGCGCGCACTTGAACTGACTCAGGACGCTGAATGGCGCCAGAAAACTGTTGTTCCCGTTCCGCTTGTTGGCCGTGTAACAGCGGGCGTTCCTATTCTGGCTGTTGAAAACATTGAAGAAACATACCCTATTCCGCTTGATTTATTGGGTTGCTCCGATGATGTTTTCATGCTTTCCGTAAGCGGCGACAGCATGATTAAAGCCGGTATTTTAGACCATGACTATATTGTTGTGCGCAAGCAAAATTTTGCCAACAACGGCGATATAGTTGTTGCTTTAATCGACGGCGAAGAAACTACTGTGAAACGTTATTTCCGTGAACTCCGCTGTGTACGCTTACAGC
>ENA-OPCS01000110-OPCS01000110.1-human-gut-metagenome-genome-assembly--contig:-NODE-110-length-69943-cov-7.145476_pt1 | contig 69943 bp, 57 predicted proteins | sample MGYA00241256_ERZ501492 | MGnify/ENA primary metagenome ERZ501492 (study PRJEB25962, sample SAMEA2042512) | human gut metagenome | biome: human gut; feature: human-associated habitat; material: faeces... | reverse complement strand
TATGATAAGCGCCGCAGTTAGGACAGATAGCTAAAGTATGCTCGTCGGGGGGCGTGGTCAACGACCTGCCCGGGCGCATGACGGAGGGCTTCAGCAACTTCGGCATAGGCCTGATAGTATGCCACGAAGGCGAGTTTGAGTTCACCCTGTCAGGCCGCACCCATAAGGCCTGCCGTGGCGAAACCGTGTTTATACCCGAGGGGGCGTTCTTCAGCGTGGAGAGAAAGTCGGAGACGCTGCGCCTTAGCGTCATTGTCTATAAGACGGCTCCTATACGCTATCTGGTCGGTACGATGGTGCAGTCGGTGCAGCTCTACGCCCGTCTGTCGCCCGACCTGCCCTGCGTGTGGAGCACCGGATGCGAAGACGACATAGCGGGATATATCTCGCTGATAGGCAGCGGCGAGCCGCAGGCCGACGACCTCTTTGCCGTGAGCGAGCGCAAGATGCTCCTTCTGTCGCTCACTTACCGTCTGTGCATGGTGTTCAGCCGCAAGTATTTTGCCGACGGCTCTCACAACGCGCGGCGCACGGAGGTGTTCTTGAAGCTAATCCAGCTCATCGGCCGCCACTATATGGCAGAGCGCGGAGTGGCGTTCTATGCCGACAAGCTGTGCCTCTCGCCCAAATATCTGTCGGAGCTGTCTAAGGCGGTGTGCGGATACACCGTCCAGGAACTTGTCTTCAAGGCGATAACGCGCAAGGCTATGTCGCTGCTCGACAGCACGGGAAAGACCGTTGCCGAGATTGCCGACGACTTCCATTTCCCCAATCCGTCAAGCTTCGGCACGTTTTTCCGCAAGCAGACGGGCATGTCGCCGCAGAAATACCGCGAGCGGATATAACCTCTTGAATATCAATATGTTATAAATGGCGTTGTAAAAGGTCGTCTTTTGGCCTCTAAAAGACCACATATTGCACGCTAAAAGGCCACCTTTTGCAATGTGAAAGGTGGCCTTTTAGAAAACATACCCTGTGGGGGGTGTGTCTGATGTCATGTTTTTTGATTTGCGCCTGTGGTCGGGCGGCATTTTTGCCGCTGACTGTCTGGCGTCCGACAGCTATTTTATTATCTTCAGATTCTTGCCCGGTCTGTTGTAGCCGAAGCTCTCCTGCGGCATCTTGTTGTCGCTTACGGTGTAGCCGTCGGTGGCTTCGTCGAAGTAGATGCAGAAGGCTCTGCTGTTGGTTGCATACGGGGCAGGGTGGGGCATGCTTATCGTGTTGCCGCTGATAACTGAGCCTGGCTGGTTAGACAGCGTGTAGATGCCGCCTGCGTCGTACAGCTGTCGGGCGTAGTCGGTAACGGTGTTGCCGGTTATGCGGTTGTTGCGCATGCCGCTTTCGAGCGGCGTCCAGCCCCAGCCCACGCAGATGCCCGAGTAGTTTACGTGCGAAACCTCGTTGCCGCTTATCTCCGTGTCTCTCACATATCCTGCGCTCACGGCGCCGCATCCCCAGTCTTCGTTGGCGGCGTCGGTTATCTTGTTGCGCTCAATGGTCAGTCTGTTGCACATGTCGCTGCCTATTGACGGCGTGTAGGGTATGTGCGTCTCGAAGCCCTGCTCGCCAAACCAGCCCGCCATTATTGCCGTTCCGCCTATGTCGGTGAAGGTGCATCCGGTGATGTCCGACGAGCTTACGGCGTATGCCAGGTCTACGGCCGTGGCGCCGGTGTGGCTGAACGTGCATGAACTGAAGCCTATGCTGTCGGCAAACTGCGCCGTCACGGCTGCCTCGGGGCGCGCTATCCATGCCTGGTTTTCAAGCTCCGCCTTGTGGAACAGGCCCGGTTCGGCCAGCTTGTAGCCGTCTATGAAGCGGAAGCCTCCTTGCAGGGTGACGTGCCCTTCATACAGCGGTCGGCGCCATGCGGAGTGCTCGAAGGCTATGTTCTCAAACCTTATGTTGCTCACGTGGCGTTCGCGCGTGCCGCCGATGGTCAGCAGCGTCTCGAGCACGGGCACCGTGATGTCCATCGTGTTAGGGTCCTTGCCGTCCTCGGGATAATAGTATATGCGGCCCGAAGGATAGTCCTGATACCACTCGCCCGGCTCGTCGAGCAGTTCGGCGGCGTTGCAAAGGAAGAACGAAGAGCTGCCGCGCTCGCCGTCTATCACGGGTTGAGGCCACGGATGGGCAAACTCTATCTGGCTTTCGGGCTGATGAAACCACACCTTTGTCAGTCCGTTGCCCATGTCTTTCATCTCTCTTACACGCAATATGGCTATCGCCCAGCGCTGGTGCACGGTCATTTCGAGCTGCCGCGCGCGGCTCAGGTCGGTCTTGGGCGTGGGTATCGTTATGCTTTCGTCGGTGGTGTCAAAGGCCTTCATGCGCTCCATAACGCCATAGGCAAACTGCGACGCGCGCACGGCCTTGCGTCCGTCGGCCCACAACTGGCGCGTCTCCACAATGCGGTTGCCAGCCATCGGAGCATCGGCCACCCACACCTTGTCCCTTACTTGGGCAGGAAGGCGCTCGTCGTCGCAGCCCTTGCGCCAGCCTTTCACCTCAGTTCCGCCGCTGATTACGGCCCTCTCGCCGTCGGCAGAGCGTATTATCGTGGGACTATCGGCCGTTCCGCTGTCCTCCGGGCGTATGAACAGGGGCTTGTACAGGCGGTAAACGCCGCCGCTCATGATGATGTTTATGCCCCCCTCGGCGTTCCTTGAGCCGAGTCGGCGCCACTCTCTTGCCTGCTTAAGTGCCTGCTCGAGCGTCTTCAGCGGCGCCTCGCGTGTGCCTGCTGCCTTGTCGTTGCCGGCGGTTGATGACACGAATATGTCGCCTGCCGGTGCCGTGAGGTGGCAGCAGAGGGCGGCTATTACGGTAAAAAACAATTTCTTCATGATTTGATTTATTAGATAAAGGTAATTTAAGATATGTTTGTCCGTCCTGCCCGTGATGTCTGTCGGGCTGCAGGCCGGTTATCTCTGCAAATGTAAGAAAAATCGCCTTAACGGCAAAAACTTTGCTCCCTAATTGCGCATATTGGCCCTTCCGTATGTCGTGATACACGGTTATAAAAGAATGCGGCGAGGGTTTTGTGCCCCCGCCGCCTCTTAGGTAAATGATAAAGTTTAAGGTATTGTTGTTATTTCTTTTTCTTTCTTACGGCCCATCCTTCCTCGCTGAAGTCGGGTTCGTCGCCCACCAGCTTGGCGTTGTCGCGCTTGAAGAACTGCCGCCAGTCGTCGTTTATGCTGCTGTCGGCCTTCGGTGCCTTGGCCTTTTTCTTCTTCTTGGGGCTTTCTTCAGCCTCTCTTGCACGGCGCTTCGACTTCTTCTCAAATCTCTCGAAGCCTCCGTCCTTGGGTTCTCTGCGCTTTCTGCTGCGGCCTTTGCCGCCCTCGTCGGCGTCGTTGCAGCGCACGTCGCGTCCCTTGTATGTAGTTCCGTCGAGTGCGTCCATCACCTTTTCTGCGTCCTCCTCAGGCACTTCGATGTACGACATCTTGCTCAGCAGGTCGATGTTGCCCACCTCCTGGCGTCCCTTCATGTGCTTGTTGATAAACTGCATGATCTCTCCGGGATAGAATCCGTCGGCCTTTCCCAGGTTGATAAACAGGCGGCGGTAGCCCTCCTCGGCCTTGCGGGTGCGCTTGCGGGCGTCGTCCTTGCGGTCTTTCTTGCGGCTTTCGCCCTGCACCTGCACCTTTCCGATTTCGGGAGCGTCGGCATAATAGGCAAGGAACTTGCCGAACTCAACGCTCACAATCTTCTTTATGAGGTCTTCTTTGTCGATGTATTCAAAGTAGCGGTTGATGTCTTCCATGAACGGAGCTATCTCTTCCTCGTTCACGTCGGTCTTGACTATCTGGTCCATCACCTTGTAGAGCTGCTTCTTGCATATCTCCTGAGCCGACGGCATGACGCCTTCTACAAACTTCTTGCCGATGGTTTTCTCTATGGCGCGCATCTTTGAGCGCTCGCGAGAGTGGATTATTGATATCGAAGTGCCCTTCTTTCCGGCGCGTCCTGTTCGTCCGCTGCGGTGAGTGTAGCTCTCAATATCGTCGGGCAGACCGAAGTTGATGACGTGCGTAAGGTCGTCTACGTCGAGTCCGCGGGCAGCCACGTCGGTGGCCACGAGCAGCTGAGTCATGTGCTGGCGGAACTTCTGCATGGTGAGGTCGCGCTGCTGCTGCGACAGGTCTCCGTGCAGAGATTCGGCGTTGTAGCCGTCGTGTATCAGCTTGTCGGCTATCTCCTGCGTCTCGCGTTTTGTGCGGCAGAAGATTATGGCGAATATTTTCGGGAAGTAGTCTACCACGCGTTTCAGTGCCAGATACTTGTCCTTGGCGTTCACCATGTAGTATATGTGGTTTACGTGCTCGGCTCCTTCGTTGCGGCTTCCCACCACAATCTCCTTCGGGTCGTGCAGGTAGTTGCGTGCAATCTTCTCTATTTCCTTGCTCATCGTGGCCGAGAAGAGCAGCGTGTTGCGGTCTTCGGGCACGCCTTCGAGTATCTCGTCGATGCTTTCAGAGAAGCCCATGTTGAGCATTTCGTCGGCTTCGTCGAGCACAACGTTCCTCACGGCGTCGAGCTTTGCCACTCCGCGGTTCATCAGGTCGATAAGTCGGCCGGGCGTGGCCACTATTATCTGTGCCCCGTGGCGCAGCGACTTTATCTGGTTTTCGATAGAAGTGCCGCCGTATACGGGTACGATGTTGATGCCGTCGATGTATTTGGCAAAGTCCTTCAGGTCGTCGGCTATCTGCAGGCACAGCTCCCTGGTGGGACTGAGGATGAGCGCCTGTGTCTGACGCACACGCGAGTCGGTGCGCTGCAGCACCGGAATGCCGAACGCAGCCGTCTTGCCCGTGCCCGTCTGGGCCAGCGCAATTACGTCGTTTCTGTTACCAAGTAAATAGGGGATTACTTCTTCCTGTACGGGCATGGGATGTTCAAAGCCCAGCTCCTCAATAGCGCGGCGAATCTCTTCGCTTACGCCTAATTCTTCAAATGTCTTCAAATTAATTATAATTAATGCGGTGCAAAGATAGTGCAAAATAGTATGTTTTGCAAAATAAAAAGAATAAAAAGCGTATTTTTATGGTTGACTTTTTGGCTGTTCGTGGTGTTTATGTGCTTTTCTGTCGCATGTCTTGCGTCGGATGTTGTGGTGTGCTATTATGTTATAATAATTTGATTGTTGTCGTGATTTGTGTGTGTTAGAATAATTTTTTTGTAATTTTGCACATTATGAAGATAGCAGTTTTTTGTTCGGCAAATTCAAATCTCGACCCCGACTTCTTCAAAATGACCGAAGAACTGGGGCGATGGATGGCCGAAAACGGGCATACGCTGGTGTTCGGCGGATGCAACCTGGGACTTATGGAGTGTGTGGCGAAGGCCGTGCATGATGCAGGCGGCACTACGATAGGCGTGGTGCCGATGATTATAGAGAAGGGCGGAAAGGTGTCCGACCATGTTGACGTGAAGATGATGTGCGACAATCTGAGCGACCGCAAGGACCTTATGCTGGCTCAGTGTGACGTAGCCGTGGCGCTGCCGGGCGGCGTGGGCACGCTCGACGAGATATTCACCATCGCTGCGTCGGCGTCTATCGGATATCACAGCAAGCCCGTGATACTCTACAACATGAAGGGCTTCTGGAACTCTCTTCTTGCCATGCTCGACGACCTTAAGGCCAAGGGCGTGATACGCAGCGGCTTTGACAAGACGCTCATGACGGCCGATAGCATGGACGAACTGAAGGCATTGCTAACACGCTGACAGTCAGACGCTTTCCGAAAGGCCATGTTTTAGCTCCTAAAAGGTGCCCTTTTAGCGTGCAATATGTGCCCTTTTGGAGGCTAAAACGTGGTCTTTTGCAAATCGGTATGTATCGTACCGATTTCAGACGGGTATCGTCAGGCGTTCTGATATCGGTTAAGGCATAAATAAAAAGGCATTTTTCCGTAAGCGGAAAGATGCCTTTTGTTTTTCTTTCAGATATATTCCGTTATTCCGCCGGTGCGTTGTCCGCAGCCGTTGCGGCTACCTTTCTGTTCGGCTTGAACATCTTGTCGATAACCAGCGCTATGGCTCCGTCGCCCGTAACGTTGCATGCCGTGCCGAAGCTGTCCATGGCAATGTAGAGCGCAATCATCAGAGCCTGCTGCTCGGTGTTGAACCCCAGTATAGAGGCGAGCGGTCCGAGCGCCGCCATGATGCTTCCTCCCGGCACTCCCGGAGCTGCCACCATCACTATGCCCAGCATCATTATGAAGTGGATGAACACGGGCAGCGAGTGGGGTATGCCCTCAAGCATGCACAGCGTAAGCGCGCAGGCCGTAATCTTCAGCGTAGAGCCCGACATGTGGATTGTGGCGCACAGGGGCACCACGAACGATGCAATGTCGTTTCTCACGCCGTTCTTCAGCGTCTGGCGCAGCGACACCGGTATTGTTGCGGCCGACGACGACGTGCCGAGAGCGGTGAAGTAGGCAGGCAGCATGTTGATGAGCAGCCTCAGAGGGTTGCGCCTTACGATGGCTCCCGCTATGACATACTGGTAAAGAAGGACGAAGATGTGGAGCGCGAAGATTACAACTATAATCTTGGCAAACACCGTCATGATGCGCATGGCGTCGCCCTTCATCGTCATATCAAGGAATATGCCGAAGATAAAGAGCGGCAACAGCGGAACCACCGCCACGGCTATGGTCTTGGTGATTACCTCCTTCAGCTCCATGAAGGCATTTTTCAGAGTGGGCGTGTTGCTGTAGGCTATACACAGGCCCATGAGAAACGAGAACACCAGTGCGCTCATGACGTCGGCCATTGGCGGTATGGTTATCTCGAAGTAAGGAGCAGTTCCCTCCGGCTTCACAACGGAACTGAAGTCGGAAACCGACGAAATCATCGACGGGAACAGGCTTGTTCCCACGCCATACGACAGCACTCCCGTGAGCACCGTGTCGGCGTATGCTATGGCTACCGTGGCCAGCAGCAGCTTGCCCGCGCCCTTGCCGATGTCGGCAATGGCAGGAGTAACCAGGCCGATGATTATCAGCGGAATGACAAAGTTGAGAAACTGGCTGAACACAGCGTTGAAGGTGACGAACACCCTTACTACCGGCAGGCTGAGCACATTGCCCAGCGCTATGCCAAGAGCTATCGCTATGATAACTCTTGGCAGCAGGCCCAGCTTTATCTTTTTCATTATCGGTCTTGTTTAAGCCTTTCAGCCATGGCGCGGCCCAGGGCCTCACACTGTGCGTAAGAGTCTTCTTTCAGACTCTGCTTCATCTCAACCGGAGTGCCCACAGCCTCAAACTTCAGCTTGGTTTCGTTCCAGTGGTGTATGCGCTCAACGGCCTTGCCGGCCCATGCGTAGCTTCCGAACCATCCGATATAGTGGCGGTTCTTGATGTCCTTGCCTGCTATCTCGCTCAGCAGAACCTCCATTTCGTGGTAAAGACCTGCGTTGTAGGTCGGTGCGCCCACGATGAGTGCGCGGTAGCGGAATATGTCGCGCAGTATGTAAGAGTGGTGAGTCTTCGACACGTTGTACATAACGATGTTCTTGATGCCAGCCTGGCTTGCCGCGCGTGCTATCACCTCGGCCATGCGTTCAGTGTTGCCGTACATCGTTCCGTAGCATATCACGATGCCTTCCTCGGTCTCATAGCGGCTCAGACGGTCGTATATGTCTATCACTTTGCTGATATGCTCGTGCCATACGGGGCCGTGCGTAGAGCAGATATAGTCGAGCTGCACTCCCTCAAGCTTCTTCAGGGCGTTCTGTACGGGCACTCCGTACTTGCCGACGATGTTCGAATAGTAGCGAACCATCTCGAGCCAGAACGTGTCGCAGTTGATGTCAGAGTCTATTATGCCGCCGTTCAGCGCGCCGAAGCAGCCGAACGCGTCGCCCGAGAAGAGCACGTTGCTCGTCGTGTCGAGCGTAACCATCGTCTCGGGCCAGTGAACCATAGGCGTCAGGACGAAGTTGAGCTCATGCCTTCCGAGGCTCAGCTTGCTGCCGTTCTTCACCTCCACCTCGTTGGTTGTTATGCCGTAGAAGCCTTCGATCATGCCGAACGTCTTCTTGTTGGCCACGATCTTTATCTCGGGATAATATTTTCTGATAAGCTCTATGGCGCCGCTGTGGTCGGGTTCCATGTGGTTTATCACCAGATAGTCTATCTTGCGGTTGCCTATCACCTCCTTGATGTTCTTGATATATGGCATGAAGAAGTCTACCTCGACTGTGTCGACGAGGCACACTTTCTCATCGACAATGAGGTAAGAGTTGTACGAAACTCCGTTAGGCAGCGGCCACAGGCCCTCGAAGAGCTCCTTGTTGCGGTCGTTGACGCCTACATAATAGATGTTGTCTTTAATCTCAATCATGGTTCAAATAAATTTATTTGGTTTATTGTTATTCTTTTTTCATGGTATGGGCTGCCGCCTCCGGCTGTCGTGGCGGCATGTCTATCCGGCCTGTAGGGCTTCCTTGCGCATGGCCTCGCCAAACTCCTTGTCGATAGAGTTGTCTATGCTCTTGCAGCAGTTGGCCGAGAACTTCTGCGCACATTCAATCACCTTGTCCCACAGTTCCTCACTGAGTCCGCGGTCGATGACGTCACGCGTCACTCCGTATCGCATCATTCCGTACACCAGTCCGGCGTTGAAGTTGTCGCCGGCGCCTATCGTGCTCACCGTGCTGGTGGCCGTAACGGGGTAGCTCTTCCTGAATCCGCCCTCGGCATGAAGCTCTACCGGCTGCGCGCCGTTGGTGTAGATGAACTTCTTGCAGTAGAAAGAAATCTCCGAGTTGTACACTTTGTCGGATGTCTCCATCTTGTACATCACCTTGAAGTCGTCGTGGCTGCCGCGCACGATGTCGGCATATTCAAAGTTCTCGAGTATGTTCGGCGTGAGCTTCATCACCTCGTTGGCGTGCGACGACCTGAAGTTTACGTCGTAATATATTATCGCCCCGTTGCTGCGCGCATGGTTCATGAGCGCTGCCACCTGCGGCCTTATCACGGGATTGACTGCATAGTAGGAGCCGAGCATGACGATGTCGTCGCGGTTGATCTCAGGACATATATAGTCGAGACGGTCGTGCGGGTGGTCTTTATAGAAGATATATTCTGCGTCGTTGTTGTCGTTGAGAAACGCGAGCGACACGGGCGACTTGCTGCCCTTGAACATGTTGACGTTAGAGGCGTCAACTCCGTTTTCCTTAAGGAAGTCGACCGTGCGCCGTCCTATGCGGTCGTCGCCCACCTCGCTGATAAAGGCTGCGGGCACGCCGGCACGTCCGAGCGATATTATGCCGTTGTAGACTGAGCCTCCCGGCACGGCGCTCACCGGACGTTCGTTCTTGAAAATGATGTCAAGCACGGTTTCACCTATTCCTATAACTTTCCTCATCTGTTTTAGTTTTGACATTTTCGGGCTGCTGCCTGTGCGCATCCTGCCGTCCGCCTTGCCGCAGGCTGATGTGCTGCCGGCGGCTGATGCTCCTGCGGGCTTAGGCCTCCGGCTGTTGCGGTGCGGGCATGCGGCGCTGTGCGCGGCGTGCGCCCTGTTGATATAATTAGCTGCAAATATCCGAATTTTTTATTAAATAACAAACTAAAAAGTTGTATTTTTGCACAATGGATTTTGAGCTTTAATAAAAGATACAAATGCAATATAATACATCTACTTTGGCCAACGGCCTCAGGATTATCCACCTGCCGTCGGCCTCGCCCGTGGTTTATTGCGGCTACGGCATATGTGCCGGCACGCGCGACGAGCAGCCCGGAGAGGAAGGCATCGCCCACTTCTGCGAGCACACCACGTTCAAGGGCACCGCAAGGCGCACCTCAATACAGATACTGAACCGGCTGGAGAAGGTGGGAGGCGACCTCAACGCCTTCACCAACAAGGAGGACACGGTGTTCTATGCAGCACTGCTGAAGGAGCACATCGCAAGGGCTGTCGACCTGCTTACCGACATGGTGTTCCACAGCACATATCCGCAGGCAGAGATTGACAAGGAGATTGAGGTGATATGCGACGAGATTGAATGTTACAACGACTCGCCTGCCGAACTGATTTATGACGAGTTTGAGAACGCCATATTCAGCGGACATCCGCTCGGACACAACATCCTGGGCAGGGCGGAGCGCCTGCGCGAATATACAACGGACAACGCTCTGAGCTTCACGCGCCGCTTCTACCGTCCCGAAAATGCCGTGTTCTTTGCCTACGGCGACATCAGTTTCAGCCGTCTTGTCAGACTGCTCGAGAAGGCCACGGCCGACTTTCCACCGTGCAGTCCGCTCGTCGACAGCGTGCCAAAGGGCGTCCTGCCCGAATATAACCCGCAGGAGCTGCTCCGCCATAAGAACACCCATCAGGCTCACGTGATGATAGGCAACCGTGCCTACAGCGTGCACGACAACAGGCGCATGGCCCTGTATCTGCTCAACAACATACTCGGCGGACCTGGCATGAACGCCCGTCTGAACATAGCCTTGCGCGAGAAGCACGGACTGGTGTACACCGTAGACAGCTCGATGGTGAGCTATTCAGACACCGGAATGTGGTGTGCCTACTTCGGCTGCGACCCTAAGGACGTGAAGAAATGCCGTCGCCTCGTGATGCGCGAGCTCGACCGCATGGCGCAGAAACCCATGTCGGCAGCGCAGCTTGCAGCCGCCAAGAGGCAGATAAAGGGACAGATAGGCGTGGCGTGCGACAACCGCGAGAGCTTCGCCCTCGACTTCGCAAAGAGCTTCCTGCACTATGGATGGGAGAAAGACGTAACGGCGCTGATGAGCCAGATAGACCGTCTGACCGCCGAAGAGCTGCAGGCCGTGGCAGCCGAGGTGTTCTGCAAGGACAAGCTCACGGCGCTTACATTCGTCTGATCCGCACCAGTATCATCGCAGTTTGTCGTGTTTGCGTAATGCCTTGATATACAATAGTTTACAGGGAGCATTGACTCCGCTTTCCAAAAGGTCACCTTTTAGCTTGCAAAAGGTGGCCTTTTGTCGTCTGAAAGACGGCCTTTTACAATGCAAAAGCATACCTTTCAGAAATCGCCCCGCATACAGCCGTCTGCCGGTTGAGCGCAGGCGGCATAAAATCAGACGTGCAGCCCTTATGTATAGACAAATGTCCTATTTGTCGCAAAAGATGGAATAAAACTTTATTTAATCAAAAAGTTTAGTATAAAAGGTGTAATTTTTGTTAAAATAATTTGGCGTACATTGATTTTTGGAATATCTTTGCAAGATATTAAATCATACCCGTATCATAAATGAAGTTCACCAATATACTTCTGACAATCGCCGTATGCAGCTCGTTGACATCCTGCTTTAAGGACGAGCCGCTCAACGCTGAATGCGACATCGAGCAGGCATACGTACACACAGACAATCCTTCAGACATATTCTTCGCGCCCAGCGACACGCTGGTAAACGTGCTTTCAGATGCTAATAACATCGTTTTTGAAATTAAAGAGGGCGCAGATGTATCTGCAATGGCGCCGATATTTCATATAACCGAGGGCGCAAAGATTGAGCCGGCAAGCGGTTCGGTGCACGATTTCAGCGACGAAAAGGAAGTAACTTATAAGGTTACGTCTGAAGACGGTAATTGGAGCCGTGTTTACAACGTGTCATTTAGGCTTACGGAATCGCCAAACAAGTTTGATTTTGAGAACATAAGGCTTGTAGACGGCAGTGCCGGCGGTCAGTTCTATGAATGGAGCGACCTTTCAAAGTCTGGCGGCTGGATGGGCAATTGGGCAACAGGAAACCCCGGATTTAATTTAAGTGCACAGTTTATTGGCGGCTCAATACCGCCGGAAAACTATCCCTCCTCACCAATAACAGATGGATATAAGGGAAAGGGCGTTAAACTTGAGACGATGAGCACCGGCAGTTTCGGCTCAATGGTCAATATGGGTATAGCTGCAGGAAATCTCTATATAGGAGAATTTGATGCGAGTAAGGCACTCAGTGGAACTGACGGTGCATTGCAGGCAACAAGTTTCGGGCGCACATTTGATAAAGTTCCGTTAAAGCTGACAGGATGGTATAAATATAAATCAGGCGGCGAATGCGTTGACGGAAAAAGGAAACCGATACCGGGAACCTATGACAAAGGCGATATATATGCTGTAATATACAGAAATCATGACAACAATAATAAGGCCATAACGCTCCATGGCGACGATGTGTTGACAAGTCCTTATATTGTAGCAATTGCCCGCGTGCCGGAAGTTAAAGATACACAAGAGTGGACATCGTTTGATGTTGACTTTGAATATCGTTCGGAGATAGACAAGCAACTACTTGCTGACCATGGATATAACCTAAGTGTGGTATTCACATCAAGTATCGAGGGAGCGTCATTTAAGGGTGCATTAGGCAGCACGCTTATAGTTGACGAAGTTGAAGTGGTCTGCGAAGAAACAACCGAATAGTCATGAAGAAAACGTTTATCACATTAGTCCTGACCGCACTTACGGCCTCTGCGGCCTTCGGAGCAGGCATATTCGACAATCTTGTTTACAACCTGCGCTTCGGCTACAGCGTGGGAGGCACAGCCCCCATAGGCATGCCGGCGACGATAAGAAGCCTCGACAGCTACAAGCTCGAGCCCAACTTCTCGCTCGGACTGGGCATATACAAGCCCCTGTCAGACAAGTGGGGACTCACCACCGGACTGCATCTTGAGAACAAGGGAATGAACATCGACGCCACCGTCAAGAACTATCACATGGCCATCGTGAGGGGAGGACAGAGGCTCGAGGGCCAGTTTACCGGCCACAACGCTTCCGAGGTGGAGATGTGGATGCTCACACTTCCGCTGCAGGCAACCTACGCCCTTAACAGCAACCTGCACCTGAAGCTCGGTCCCTATCTGTCTTACGTCAGGTCGCACTCCTTCCGCGGATATGCCTACGACGGCTACCTGCGTGTCGGCGACCCCACCGGAGCAAAGGTGGAGCTTGGCTCTGACGAGGGCAGCCGCGGCACTTACGACTTCAGCGACGACATGCGCTCATGGCAGCTTGGCATGATGCTCGGCGCCGAATGGTACTTCCACAAGCAGTGGGGAGCCTTTGCCGACGTCTCATGGGGATTCACCGGAATATTCAGAAAGCACTTTGATACTATCGAACAGACGCTTTACCCGATTTACGGAACAATAGGTGTTTCATATAAAATAAAGTAACATAATAACAAAACAAGGAAAAAGATGAAGAAAATTTTTACTATTATTGCGCTCCTCGCACTCACTCTTACAGCAGGAGCTAAGGATTTTACCGACCAGCTTTCAATCTCTCTGGGCAGCGGCGAACCTACAATATCTGAATCAACAATATCTGTTGAGGAAGTAGAAGGCTCTGACGGACTCTACAACATCACCCTGAAGAACTTCTCTTTCGGCCCGTTGAACCTCGGCGACATCAAGGTTGAGAACGTAAAGGGCAACGATGAGGAGCCAAGCGGATATACATGGTTTGAAGAGACAAAGGCTTCTGTAAAAGTAAACATAGGAGTCCCTGTTACAGCTGAGGTTACTGTCAACGAAGGCAGCTACATGCATGGCGACAAACTCTACATGACAATGACAATATCTGCTGTCGGAATGAATATCTCTGCTGTGTTCGGAACACCCGAAAGCCAGGCTAAGAGCTATACAGACAACCTCGTTGTTACAGTTATGGGCAGCACAATGCCGGCTCAGCAGGCTACAATCGAAGTTACAAAGCAGTCAAACGGCAAATACACTCTTGCCCTGAAGAACTTCGAGCTTACAGGAGTTATGGCTGTAGGTACTGTTGAAATGACAGACGTTGACGCCGTTGAGGAAGACGGAGTTGTTAAACTCAGCACCAAGCAGACCGTAACTATCAAGGACGGTGACGATCCTGAGGTTAACTGGGCACTTGAAGGCGTACCCGTAGACGTTGACATGACAGCTGATATGACTGACGACAAGCTGAAAGCCGACATCAATATTCTGTATTCAATTCCAGGTGTTATGGACATGGATATCAATGTTAAGTTCGGTTATGAGTCAGCAGGCATCAGCGCTCCTGTAACCAACAGCGGCGTTGAAGCTGTATATGACATCAACGGAAACAAGCTGAACGGCATGAAGAAGGGTCTCAACATCCTGAAGAAGGCCGACGGAACAACCGTTAAGGTTATCAAGAAATAAGGACGCGCGACAATGATTTGCGCCGCTGAAGGCGCAGACTTACGGCGCTTAAAGATAAAAATCCCGTACAGGAAACATCTTGTACGGGATTTTTTCGTATCTTTGTATTGCGCTGAAATGGGCGCAAAGGCCGCACAAAGGCCTGCAACCGACTAAGAACTGCATAAAAAACACGCTTATGGAAAAGCTTCTTCATTATGTATGGAAGCACAAGATGTTTCCCGTAAGGCCGCTCCTGACCACCACGGGCGAGAGCGTTGAGGTGATAGACGCAGGTCTGCCAAACACCAACGCGGGGCCCGACTTCTTCAACGCGAAGGTCAGAATAGGCGGCACTATGTGGGTAGGAAACATCGAGATACACGACAAGGCATCCGACTGGTATGCGCACGGACACGACAAAGACAAGGCCTACGACAACGTTGTGCTGCATGTAGCTGCCGAAACGGGGCAGGACATCATAACGTCCGACGGCCGCAAGGTGGCGCAGATAAGGCTCGATGTGCCGCAGGAGGTTAGCCGCAACTATGACGAACTTATCACCACAGACCATTATCCGCCCTGCTACGCCATCATACCGCAGCTAAGCCGGCTCACGGTTCACAGCTGGATGAGCCGCCTGCAGGCTGAACGGCTGGAGCAGAAGACCGACGCCATAAGGCAGAGGGCCGACAGATGCGGCGGCTCATGGGAGTCGGCGCTCTTCGTAACGATGGCGCGCAACTACGGATTCGGCGTCAACGGCGACGCATTTGAGGCTTGGGCAATGAGCGTTCCGCTGCAGAGCGTGGCTCATCACCGCGACGACCTGTTCCAGATTGAGGCCATATTCATGGGACAGGCAGGTCTGCTTGAGTATGACACCATACCCGAACCTTACCGCGACGACGCAATCAAGGAGGGCTATTTCGACCGTCTGCGCAAGGAATATCAGTATATGGCGCATAAGTTTGGCCTTACTCCCATCGACGCCGGCATGTGGAAGTTTCTCAGGATGAGGCCTCAGAACTTTCCTCACATACGCATATCGCAGCTGGCACAGCTCTATCATTCGCGCCAAAGCGACCTTAGCCGCCTTGCCGAGTGTACATCCGTCGAGCAGCTTAAAGACCTGCTGCGCACCAGGGTTACGCCTTACTGGGAGACTCACTACACCTTCGGCAGCACGAGCGTTAAGAACCGCAAGAGCATTTCCGACCCGTCGCTCAATCTGCTCATCATCAACACCGCCGTGCCCATGCTCTTTGCCTACGGCCGCCACCGCCACGACGACACGCTGTGCAGTCGCGCGTTCAGTCTGCTCAGTGAGCTGCGGGCAGAAAACAACCATATAGTAAGACTGTGGGAGCAGTGCGGACTGAAGACCGAAAACGCCGGAGACAGTCAGGCGCTGATACAACTGAAGAAGGAATACTGCGACAAGAAGGACTGCCTTAGGTGCCGCATAGGATACGAATATCTGAAGACAAAGCGCTGACAGGACAACAGAAATGTGCCTTTTTATCGCAATCCGTGCCATATAAAGCGGCATATCAGAAGCCGGATTGAGGCAGATTTCACGGACATTTGTAACCTGTTGATTATCAATATGATACAAACGGCTTTCTAAAAGGCCATGTTTTAGGCTCCAAAAGGTGCCATTTCATCGTGTAAAAGGTGCCCTTTCGCAAGCCAAAAGGCCACCTTTCAGAAAACGCTCCGTCATGCCCCATATCACAAGGGCATAAACATGACTAAGAAACTGCCGTGAAGACAAAACAAATCTTTTAGCACAAAAAAACAGAAAATAATACGGAAAAAGCCTTATCTTTGCATCCATTATGGAATATATATTCACCACACGAATGATGGTTCGCGACTATGAGTGCGACATCGAAGGCATTGTGAACAACGCAAACTATCTGCACTACACCGAGCACACGCGCCACCTCTTTCTGAAAGAGTGCGGACTCAGCTTCGCCGAGATGCACCGCAAGGGCGTCGACGCCGTCGTGGCCCGCATGAACCTGCAGTATAAGACGCCGCTGAGATGCGACGACGAGTTTATATCATGCCTCAACCTCAAGAAGGAAGGCTTGCGATATGTGTTCTATCAGGACATCTACCGCGCCTCTGACAACAAGATATGCTTCAAGGGCGTGATAGACCTTGTATGCCTGGTGAACGGCAAGCTGGCCAACAGCAAGGAGTATGACGAGGCTTTCAGCCGCTGGCTTTAGGCAGCAGCGGCCACAGGCGCACGCGCCTTCAGCCCCCACATCCCTCCCATAAGCCCCATAAATCCCGTCCCTCCCATCCTCAAAAACCATCCCCGCCATGCACGAACAAGAGATATTAAACATGCTTACGCTCAGCAGAATCAGCTATTTTAATTCTGCCGAGATAACCGCATTGTGGCGCAAGGCGGGCAGCGCTACGGCAATAATGGACAACCGCCGCAACATATGCGACCTGATGCCCGACTGCAACAAGCGCACTGCCGAGGCGCTGGCCGACACGGCTGAGGCAGAGGCGAGGGCAGAGAGCGAGATTGAGTTTGCGGCGCGCAACGGCATAAGCATATTGTGCATGGGCAGCGAAGACTATCCGCAGCGGCTGAAGGAGTGCATTGACGCCCCGCTCGTGCTGTTCTATAAAGGCACGGCAAGGCTCAACCGCATGCGCGTAATCAACATCGTCGGCACACGCCACTGCACCGCCTACGGTCAGGACTGCATACACAGCTTCGTTAAAGACCTGTCTGCAATGTGCCCCGACGTGCTCATTGTAAGCGGACTGGCATACGGAGTGGACATATGCGCGCACCGAGAGGCTCTGGCAAACGGACTCGACACGGTGGCCGTGTTGGCTCACGGATTAGACTATCTCTATCCGCCACGCCACCGCGACACGGCCGACAAGATGCTCACTCAGGGCGGACTGCTCACCGAGTTCTTCTCAAACACCAATGCCGACAAGCTCAATTTCCTGCGACGCAACCGCATTGTGGCAGGCATATCCGACGCCACGGTGCTGATAGAGAGTGCCGCCCATGGCGGCGGACTTGTAACGGCGCGCATTGCCAACGGCTACAGCCGCGACGTGTTTGCCTTTCCCGGCCGCACGGGCGACATGTATTCAGAAGGCTGCAACAACCTTATACGCGACAACAAGGCGGGCCTTATATGCGGTGCCGCCGACTTTATAAACGCCATGGGATGGCAGACCGACGCCCGTCTGGAGCAGGCTCGCCGCAACGGCATAGAGCGCACGCTCTTTCCCGAGCTTACAGCCGACGAGCAGGCCGTGGCCGATGCCCTGCAGAAGGAGAACGACCAGCAGGTAAACAGTCTGACCCTGACCTCCGGCATCCCCGTCAGCCGCCTCGCCGCCACCCTGTTCACGCTCGAGATGAAAGGCATGGTGAGGTGCATGGCAGGAGGAGTTTATCATTTAATTAATAACTGAAAATAGAAAAAACGTCAGGTAGTTAAAGGAGTTAAAGTAGTTATCGCTCACGCGGTGAGCTAGTAGTTAAAGTCAAATGCCTTGTGGCTTATCCCGGCATAAGTCCCATTATGTCCCATAAGTCCCACAAACACCAGCAGGACATTCGGCTTTAACTCCTAGCCGGCACAGCCGGCGATAACTCCTTTAACTACTAGCTCACCGCGTGAGCGATAACTACTTAAGACCAAACCATCAACCCTACACGCAATGAAAATAGGAAACATACAGTTTGGCGACCGGCCTTTGCTGCTGGCGCCGATGGAAGATGTAACCGACATAGGATTCCGCCGGCTGTGCAAACGCTACGGAGCGGCCATGGTATACACCGAGTTTGTCAGCGCCGAAGCACTGGTGCGTTCGGTAAAGAGCACCATGAACAAGCTCACCATAAGCGACGACGAGAGGCCCGTGGGCATCCAGATCTATGGCCGCGACGTGCCGCAGATGGTGGAGGCGGCAAAGATTGTAGAGGAGGCCGGCCCCGACCTGATAGACATCAACTTCGGTTGTCCTGTCAAGAAGGTGGCAGGCAAGGGCGCCGGAGCAGGCATGCTGCAGAACATTCCGCTGCTGCTCGACATAACACGCGAGGTGGTCAAGGCGGTGAAAGTGCCCGTAACGGTGAAGACAAGGCTCGGATGGAACAGCGACAACCTCATAATAACCGAGCTTGCCGAGCAGCTTCAGGACTGCGGAATACAGGCTCTGACGATACACGGACGCACAAGGGCGCAGATGTATACAGGTCAGGCAGACTGGACTCTGATAGGCGAGGTGAAGCGTAATCCGCGCATACACATCCCCATAATAGGCAACGGCGACATCACTACGCCCGAAGAAGCCAGGCAGGCGTTTGAGCGTTATGGCGTAGACGCGGTGATGATAGGCCGCGCAACGTTCGGTCATCCGTGGATTTTCAAGGAGATTCGCGACTATCTTAACGGCAAGGAGCCAGACCCAGAACTCGACTTCAACCGCAAGCTGGACATCCTCGAGGAGCAGTTGCGCATCAACGTGGAGCGCATAGACGAGTATCGCGGCATACTGCACACGCGCCGTCATCTCGCCGCCACGCCAATATTCAAGGGCATTCCCGACTTCCGTCAGACGCGTATAGCCATGCTCCGCGCCTCGACCGTGGACGAACTGATGGCCATTCTCGAAGATTGCAGGAAAAGACTGGGTAATTAATAAGTAAGAATTAAGGATTAAGAAAGCATGACTTGGCAGCTGAAAACACAGCTGAAGATGGCCCTTTTAATTGAGACTTAAAGTCTAATGCATAATAATAAGAGGGCATAGAACCTGCCAGATTATGAATTATTAATTGTGAAACGAAGTTCGGCATTAGCCAATTATGAATTAATCGTGTGATAGAATTTTATGAACAGCGATTTATCAAGAACCCGACTGCTGCTCGGCGACGATGCAACTGAAAGGCTGTGCGCAACGCGTGTCATTGTGTTTGGCGTGGGCGGCGTAGGCAGCTGGTGCGTTGAGGCACTGGTGCGTTCGGGCGTAAGACATATAACCATTGTAGACCCCGACCGCGTGTGCCCGTCGAACATCAACCGGCAGCTCATGGCCACCACGTCGACCGTGGGCAAGCCGAAGGTGGAAGTGCTGCGCGACAGACTGCTCGACATCAGTCCCGAGGCTGAGGTTGACGCGCGTTTTATGGCGTTCAGTGCCGATACGGCGGCAGAATTTAATCTAAACGACTACGACTATGTTGTCGATGCGATAGACAGCATAGCCGACAAAATGCTGCTGATACGCACGGCATGCCGCTCAAAGGCCACTCTGCTGTCGTCTATGGGGGCAGCGCGCAAGCTCGACCCGTCGCGCATCAAGGTTACAGAGTTCTGGAAGGTGGAGGGCTGTCCGCTTGCCCGCAAGCTGCGTCAGGAGTTCAAGCGTCAGGGCGACAAGCCTGCACGCAAGTTCAGATGCGTCTATAGCGACGAGATTCTGCCCAACCAGGGCACGTCAGACGAGGCGCGCGCCAACGGCTCAATGCTCCACATAACCGGCATCTTCGGCTTCACCCTGGCAAGCCAAATCATCAATGACGTATTCAAAGAGAGCTGAAGGGGAAGACAGGGAGTAATAATTAAAAATTAAAAAGTAAAAATTAAGAATTAAGAAAATTAGCCCAATTATTAATTAATACATAATTTTTGGGGACAATTAACCAACCCAATTATGAATTGTGAATTATTAATTATGAATTAAAAATATAACTATGAAAGGCTATAAGACAAAAGAATTCGGCGTGCCCGTAAAGCGTTACTGTCAGACAATGGAGCTGAAGGACGACGCAGAGCTTATCCGCCGCTATCGCGAGGCCCACGACAAAGAGCACTTCTGGGACGAGATTAAGGAAGGAATAAAGGCAGTAGGCATATTGGAAATGGAGATTTACATACTCGGCAACCGCCTGTTTATGATTGTCGACGCACCGTTAGACTTCGACTGGGACAGTGCGATGGCGCGCCTTGCCACGCTGCCGCGACAGCAGGAATGGGAAGAGCATGTGGCAATGTTTCAGGACTGCGCCGCCGACGCCACGTCAGACCAGAAGTGGCAGATGATGGAGCGCATGTTCTATCTTTACGAATAACGCATCATATTGATGCCTGATGAAACAAGCCCTGACGCCATTTCAGAAGCGTCAGGGCTTGTTCTTTTATCACAAAGCCTTGCGGCCGCTCCTTGCCCTTAGCCCTGCCGCAGCCCCTTATCATGCCATAAGCGGTAAGCCTTGTTACCTTCTGTTTTCCAAAAGACGGCATATCGCATTGCAAAAGGTGCCCTTTTACACGCTGAAAGGCCACCTTTTAGAAGCTAAAAGACGGCCTTTTGCAAGTGTACTGATAGTCAGTCTGTTATTAACAAATATTCATTTCTGTCAGACAAGACGGCAGATATGCAGAATTTATGATTATATACATACATCTGCCAGACCAGGGCCTGCATGCTGCAATGTAGAATATTGCGGCTATTTGACCATGACTTTCTGTGTAGATGTGCTTCCGTCTGTATATGTCACCACGCGTATGTTAATACCTTTGACCATACCGTTGGTTTCACGTCCTGACACATCATAGTATTTAATGTCCTTGACGGCTTTTCCGTCAGCACCGATATCGCTGATGCCAGAGGCTGTGCCCCTTTCCATCTCGATGTTGTCGAGATAGATGACATCCTGATAACCTCCGGTAAATCCGTAGAATACAAAACTTATGTGAGATGCTCCGGCAAACTTGTCGAGCTTGACTTCATACTGTTTCCAGCCCTCTTCTGTGTCAGAGCCTACTACGTATTCGCCTGCAAACTCAATATCGCCGTCGTCGGCACGTACATAAACCATCACGATAGGTTTGTTGTTTGGATATGCCGTGGCGATGTTGTAAACCCAGAACTTCAGTGTAGAGTTCCAGTCGCCAAGGGCTATCTTCGGCGAAACGAAGCCTGCTCCGGTAAATGTTTCATACTGGTTGCCGTTGTACATATAGGCCACTCCGCCGTCGTTGTCCTGTGGCGTTGCTCCGTTGTAGCTCTCGCCGTCCGGATTAGTTACGCCCCATGTGATGTATGTATCCAGGCCGTTAACCACCATCCACGGCTCGGTTGACAGCTCCTTGTTGGCAAACGACTCCTTGAACGGCATCTCATAGAGCTTGCCGAGCACCACTTCTCCTACAAGAGCCTGGCCTTCGCCCTCTGTGTTTACTGCCGACACGGCGTAATAAGCCGTTTTCTGCTTGTCTGAAGGTTCGTTTTCTACCACGTATGAGTTATCTTTGACACCTTTCTCGATAAGTGTAAGAACCTTGTCTGTAGGATCATATTTGTAGACATTGAATGAAATCTCATCGGCAACAATCACTCCTCCGTTTGCACCGGTTTCAGGAATGTTCCATGAAATTATGGCATCCATGTTGTCGGCAGAGCCTTTCACCCTATAGTCTGACACCACCATCGGCACATCGCGTCCTACGAACAGCATGTCATAGAGCACCTCGCTGCGTCCGTAAGAGTTAGAAGCCACAAGCATATATGTGTTCTGTCCGTGCAGAGCCTGAGTGTCTGTCCACTTAATCTCTGCTCCAGGCACTACGTCTTCTTTACTGAAAACAGGCGTGGGGCTCTGGCCTCGGTAAATCTCAACCTTAAGATTCTCTGTAAGTTTGTTGCCGTGATAGTCAACGGCGGGAGCCTTAAACGAGATGTCGGCCATCAGATCGCCATTGGCATAAGCCTCAGACTTGAAGTCGGTGAACTCGAACGGAGATGAAGCCGACTTGAGATAAGTGAGCGAAACATCGTCTATCTCGGCATTAGGATAGGCATACATGCCCGAAGCCTGAATGTTGAAGCCGAAGCAGAACTTGCCGCCTTCGGTCGTAATAATATTATGACTCTCCTTTATCGGCATATATCCTTCGTTTAAAGTCATGTCACCAATATATTCGCTTTGTGCTTCTTTCTCTTGCTCTGTGCCCATAAACACCTTATAGGTGATGTCGCTTCCTTGCATAGACATGATATTCGAATTATAGCCAAGCTCATACACAGAATTGGCATCAAGCTTGAACATCGGTGTATAGAGCCATGCATCAAGCTTTGTCTCGTCGTCCATGAGGTAGGCATAAAACGTCATTTTCTTATTGTTTTCGTCATATGTCCATCCGTAATAAGGATTAGCCTCAAGGTCGATTCCATCGAGAGTAGATTTATATAGCTCAGAAGCAGCGCGTGTGTCGAAGCTTTCAAGATATGGTGCTGTGTATATTCCTACAAAAGCAGAGTCGGAAACCACGCCGCCTTCGCCATATTCATTCTCTGCAACTACAGAATAGGTGTTGACGCCAACCTTACTGACAGTGGCGTCTGTCCAGCTGAGCGCAGTATTGACAGCCGGAGAGTCGAATACATGTACCGGACTTGTACTTCCGTTTCTGTAAACATTCACCTTGCTGATAGCTGAAAGCGGCTCATCATTAAGGTTCTTGTCAGGTGTTACAAAGCTTATTGTCGCAGCCATGGCATCGTCAGCATCAGGAGTAATCTTAAGTCCGCTGACAGGAGCCGGAGCCTTTGTCGCACCAATTTTTGTGACCGACACAGACTTGATCAGCATTAGCGAACCATTATTTTGTTTGTCGCTGAGATAGCGTATGCCTACATAATAGTCACCGTCTGCATCAATGTTAAATTCAGCTTTATAGTCGGAATAAGTTTCATAAAGTTCCAGTCCCTCTTCCTTTTTAAACAGCTTAAATGTGGAAATATCCTCAGGATCAGTGCCGATATACAATTCGAAGTCTTCAGGGTAGCCATTCATAAAAGTCTTCATGTTCATAGTAAAGCTATATCTTGTGCCTCCGTCCAGCTTTATGGCAGGCGTGATAAGCCAGTCGTCACCTTTAGATGTTTCAGATATTAAGTCTATACGCACGTCGCCGCTGTATCCGCTACGCCATGTGTTGCCGTCTTCGTTGGCGTCAATGACAGTGAAAAACTCTGTAAATACTGACGCATCGGCAAACGACTGCGAATAAGGTGTAGTGAAAGCATTGCCGCATATAATCTTGTTAGATTCAGAGTAGTTGCCTGATTTCCCGTTGTTAACGGCATAAACTCTGTAAGAATAGTTGCGCAAGTCCTGCGGTTCGTCTTCTGTAAAGGATGTTTCTTTGTAATTGTCGGCCACAGTTACACTGTCCGGCATACGCACGATGGTGTAAGTAAGATTGTCATAATCGACATAACCGCCATTCAAGCCACCTTCGGGGGCAGTCCAGCTTATGGTGTTCTTACCTTCGGCTTTGTCGTATGTAAACGTTAAGTTGCCTACTGTCTTAGGTATGTCATAACCGGCGTATTGGTCGACATATGCCAGTGGAGAGAAGCCCTCGTCATTGCTTAGGTTAACGGCAACGTAATGGTTGCCCTCTGTCAGCGACACCGGTATCGACACTCTGCTGCCTGCTTGTGCCTCTTCAGTCTTGATAATCTCACCGTCGAGCCACACATAAAGTACTGACTTTCCGAGCTGATTGCCGTCAAACGTAGTCGTAGGTACCTCGAACGATATAGTTCCTTCAAGTCCTCCGTCCTTATCGTAAGTCATCTTCAAGTCGTTTGCCTGTGCCGGAGCACCGTCCGGGGCCTCGTTGTCGAGAGACCATAGGGCCACAAACTGCTCGTTATTCTTGAAGTCGAGAATCTTCTTCGTCTCTGCCGTTGCCGGGTCAACAGAATATAGTGAGCTGCCGTCAGATGTCTGTGCTGCCCACAAGAACATGCCAGTGCGGCCGTCGTACATCATGTTCTGTACATATAGAATAGGCGTAATGCCGGTATATCCCACCAATGACGGCCGGGCAGTCTTGCGGTCTATCTTGTAAAGATCACCGTAGCCGTTGATGAAATACATCTCTCCATTGGGCACGGCAGCAAGCGTTACAACGTTATATCGGCCTCGGAAAGAGGCTATCTTGTCCATTTCGTCATAGTCAGGATTATATACGCACCAGTCAAGTCCGCTCAAGTCATCTTTATACTGAAATGAGTATATCCTGTTGTCCATAGGATTATATGCCATCGCAGACGACAGCAAGCCATAGCTCTTCTTGTCTGTGCCATAGGCGATGTTCTTCATCTCTGTCCAATTCTCGGTGTCAATGGTGATATATCTTGCACCATTCAGCATGCCCATTATAGACATTGCCGTGATGCCCACAAATCTATTGTGAGAATAAGCGCCTGTAAGGAAGTTATAGCCGAAGTTGGTTATATATCCCGTTGTCTGAGGCGACTCATTCATTTCAAACGAATACAATCCATACGGAACATCTGTAATTGAAGTGTTGGCCCACTCCGTGCTGTTTACTAAGGCTCCGTAGATTGTCCGCCCGTAAAAAGCATCAGTATCTGCAGCCGCATTCTTTCGGTCTGTCTTAAGTATCTTGGACATCTTTCCGGCTATTTTGGGCTCTGTCGGAACAAGCTTGAGCTCTATAGGTCCGGGCTTTCTGTTGTCGTTGACTGCTCTTTCAGAAATCTGTGCCTCCGCAAATGCTGTATGTGAAAGCATCGCGGCAATGGCTAAAAACTTAAATAATATGTTTTTATTCATATCTGATATATTGTTAAATCCTTATTTATTTTACAATCTTTACAGTTCGGCTACCCTGTCGGAGAATATAAATGCCTTCGGGAAGAGAGTTGACATCTGTGTTTGGAAGTCTTACACCGTTGATGTCATATATTGTAACAGGTTCGTTGCTGCCAGCCTCAATGCCGTTGACAGATGTAGTGGCATCAAGCTTAAACTGACAAACAGACATCTCGATAGGGCTCATGAAAGAGTATGTATTACCGTCGTAAAGCATCAGGCAGGCTGTGTATGTCTTGCCGGGAACGCCATTTTCAAATTGACCTCCGAACGAAACGCTCTTTGTTTCGCCTTCTGTCAGGAACAGATACTGTGGCTCAAGGCTGCCCATCTGCAGCGCTCCGCTCTCGTTGAAAAGGAAAAGACATAGCCATCCGCCAAATACGCCATCGCTGCACTTTACCTCTGTCGTGATGTCCATCGACATACGGTCTACACAAGTGTTGTCGGCGAATGACAGCTGTGATGCCGGTTCAACCACGGCAGCTTCTGCCGGAGCGGGCTTTACGGTGATGTCGCTGAACGAAGCTATGCGTCTGTTGTCGTCATCTACAATAGTCAGGCTGTAGACTCCTTCACTGAGATTGTATGCAGATACAAGTGAAAGGTCGATGCTTGCGCCCGGCTTGAGGTCGATTTTATACGGATTGCCGTCTGTTACACTGCGTTTGGTGTCTTTATCGACAATAGAAACCATTACTTCTCCAAGATAGTCAACGTCTCCGTTGTTTGTTATTGTGGCCTTAACTTCAGCGGGTATGCCCGAATAAACTTCAGAAGGAACAGTCATGTCGGTTGCATCCAGGTTAAAATAGTTTGGATATGAGAAGTGCTGCTTGCCGTTCTCAACGTTTACATAGATATAATTTGCATAGCCTACGTATTCGCTTCTGATGCGGTCCCAGTTGCCCTTGCCGCCCTGTACACGGCATACGGGGTATAAAGTGTATGTGCCGTCATTGAGAGTTCCGAGCGAGATGTTGTCAAACTGCGGGCCTACTATCTGATAGCCTACGGGCAAACGGACGTTCATACCTGTGTCGATAACCTTCAGAGTGTTTCCTGTTGCATCTGTCAGCATAAGTCCGTAGGTGTAGTTTGCGTCTTGCCAGCCTGCGTTGGCAATCATTCCGCATAGCCTGAAATTGAGAGTTGCGCCGTTGTCTACGGTTTCTTCAGAGGCTACAAGGCCTTCGGTAGATATCAGCTCGATGTCTGTCTCGCTGTCGGCCTGAGGACGCTGTATACCTGTAATTATATATTGATCGTAGTTGAATCCTCCTGTTGAACCGCCAATGCCCTGTGATGACGGCTCAAGGGCTGACGTGCGGAAGTAGCCGTTGCTCATGCCTCCCCATCCCCAGTTGACGTGAATCAGGCCGTTGCGGTCGTATCCGTCGAACACGAAGGCATGTCCTCCGGCAGAAGAACGGCCGAGGGCAACTATCGGGCGGCCGTTGTCTATCTCATTGATTATGATGTCGTCCCATTCGGCACAGCCGTAGTTGGTGCGTGTACGATAGGCAATGCCTTTGTCATAATTGAAGTATGTGTAGAGTGCAAACGGCACCGATTCGCTGGTTGCGCCGCTTGATATAGAGTATTCCATGTCTACTGCGATACCGCAATGCAGCATAAGCTGTGCAACAGCCTCGCGGCTTGCATCGCTGCTGCTGTCGTCGTATTTGGGAAGCATGTCGTTCCAGGCATACGAAGTGCTGCCAAAATCGGCTGTAAGTGAGCCGCCGTTGAGTATAGAAGGCATATATGTATGAGAGCCTTTGCCTTGTTCAGGCCACTTATGATAGTACATCACCTGAGCCATGGCTGTGGCCACGCATCCTGTTGCGCATCTCGAATTGAGGTCGTATACGGGACACATGTCGTTGTATGGAGAGTCCTGATTCCACTGTATGTCGCCGAGCAGGGGCTTGACTTCCTTGTCCAGGATGTTATTTTCTTCGGCTGTGGCTGTCGTCTTGCTGTTTCTTATATATGTAATTTGGTCAATGTATCCGGTAAACCAGTTTTTAATATGTGCCGGAAGCTTGTCATAGTCGAATGTTCCGGTGTCGCTGTATCCCAGAATCGCGCTGGCTCTGTCGTCGGCCGACACGATAACGAAGCCGTTTGCTGCGTCATTGTTAAACACATAAAAGCATTTTTTGCCATCTGTGTTTGCTGCTGTGTAAGCCAACTTCAATGGTTTCAGCACTGACGGGGCGATTCTGTTGGGTCCTGCCGGACTCTTTAAGAAATTCTCCGCGATTTTCTGTGCCTGAGCTTGCGTTACATCCTTGGCCGCGGATGTCAGCGCAAACAATGCACTTAAAAGAAGAAGAGTAATTGTTTTCATAATGTTACTGTTAATTGGTTTCACGCTCACAAATATAGATAAAATGAAATAAAAGTGGGTTAAAAAGTAACAGTCAAGTATTTCTAATTCTTAAATTAGAAAGTAAAAGTCCATGAAATGGGCGTTTTCTTACGCTAAATCAAATTTCTTTTATTGGAAAGTTGATTCAACGGATATGTGTATCAGGCATGTTGCCTGAATGTGAAGAATGCCATGAAAATGTATTTCCGGAATGTTCAGATGCTGCTTTTTGAAATCTTCTGGTAAAGTGAAGGAGTCATTCCTGTCATTTTTTTGAAAGCTGCGATAAAGTTAGAGGCTGACTTGTAGCCAACGCTTTCGGATATTCCTTGTATGCTGTAGTTGCCGTAGTGTTCGTTGTCCATCATTCGCTTCATCGCAACCTTTATGCGGTATTCGTTTACAAAGGAGCGGAAGTTCTTGCCGAAAGTTGAGTTTATGGTCTGTGATACATAGTTGGTGTTCGACTCTGTCATCCTTGCAAGTGTCTGCAGGTTGAAGTCCGGGTTACAGAATGTCTCCTCGTCTTCCATGACCAAAAGTATTTTCTGCAAAAGGTCATCGTGTCCTGTGGCCGTGGCAGCCTTGTCGTCGTGTTCCTCCGCACCGTCTGAAGTTGTTTTATGTTCTTTCCGTTCCATGCTCATGCGGTATCTGCGTTCAGCTTCAAGCAGTTCGCTGTTGCGTCTGAACAGCTCCACATTAGCTGTGTGTAACTTTTGTCTCTGTCGGTATACCACAACAACGGCAAGCACGGCGATGACTACAATCATGACTAGCATCAGCAGCATTGCCTGCTGCTGTGAATTGGTTTTTTCCAGATTGTTTATGGTGTTGGTAGTGCGTTTCTTTTCGTTGGTCTGATAATTCGTCTTAATCTTTGAAAATTCATTGAGATTAAGCAGTGAGTCGGCATATCTGAAATATTCACTCTGGTAGTGTAGGGCGCGTTCTTTATCTCCCATCTTTGTATATATGCGCATAAGCCCTTTGTAGCAGTCAACATAAAGAAAGGCATGGTTGGTTACATGAGCCAGTGAGTCGTATTTATGAAGATATACTAAAGCTTCGGTTAAATTGCCTTTGTTTTCGTAACATTGGTATATTTCCGAATATGCATATATTTTCATTTCTTCCGGCAGCTTATATTTATCCACGATGTTTAATACCTTTTTCATCCACAAAGCTTTGGTGCTGTCGTCTTTGCGGTTGCCGGCAATAAAGCCCTTGTTGAAACAGTAGAAGTATGCTATCTTTCCGCGGTTTATGCCTTTAAGCTGTCTTATCTTGTTGTTGGTGTATTCTGCATAGTTGATGTCACCTATTTCGCAACTGGCTCCGACCATGTTATTCAGAAATTTGAATTGCATCTCAGAGTTGCCTGCGTCAACGCTGAGAGAATAGCCTTTTTTGTAAATTTCGAGTGCTTGTGCATAATCAGAATACAGCGAATAAATACCTCCTACGTTGTAGTATGCGTCCGTAAGGCGTATGGTGTCATGACTCTTCATCTGCTCTTGCGCCTGTATGTATTTCAGAAAGGCAGACAGAGAGCTGTTATATTCATTCTTGTTGAATTCGGCCTTTGCTTTATTATACAGTGCGCCTGTATTGTCTTTGCTGTATGCCTGTGTGGCTGGTGTGGCAAAATAAAGACATAATAACAGGATGGAGGTATTTAAGATGTTTTTTATGGGCAGCATCGGAGTAAGTAAATATTGATGTGCAAATATCATAAATTTTTTATTATCTGACAAAATAAAGATATGATATTTACTAAAACTGTTCAATTATTTCTAATAAGTGATATTGCGGTGCTTTGATGAGCGGCAGCGTATCGTTGCTTGTTTCTTTATGTCGTCTGTATATGGAGATGACGGCTTTTGCTTCATGAATGGTGTATGTGCAAAGTAAGTAAATCATCCGCATTTTCCAAAAGACGGCATATCGCATTGCAAAAGGTGCCCTTTTACACGCTGAAAGGCCACCTTTTAGAAGCTAAAAGACGGCCTTTTGCAACGCACTGAGCCACAGCGTGTTACAAGGGCGGATGCCGTCGGCGTGCGTTCTGCCTTCATTATGGCCGCCGGCAGCCGGCGTTGCGTGCCCTGTGCGGCTGTTTCGGCCTTGTCAGTAGGCCCGTTCCGGGGGCTTATATCGGCGCAAGTGGCGGTGTGGCAGCGTGTTGCGTGCATAAAAATAAGTTATGCAGAATTAAAAAAACTCTTTTATTTTGTTTTCTCTCTGACTTATGTTATCTTTGCAGATGATTTAAATCGCGATTTAATTATGAAAATAGCTCTTATCGGCTATGGCAAGATGGGCAAGATGATTGAGCAGATAGCCCTTGGCCGTGGCCACCAAATTGTAAGTATAATCGACATCGACAACCAGCAGGACTTCGACAGCGAGGCCTTTGCCTCGGCTGATGTTGCCATCGAGTTCACCAATCCTACTGCCGCCTACGGCAACTATCTCAGGGCCTTTGCGCACAACGTCAAGGTGGTGTCGGGCTCTACGGGATGGATGAAAGACCACGGCGACGATGTCAGAAAGATGTGCGCCGAGGGCGGACAGACCCTCTTCTGGGCCTCTAATTTCAGTATAGGCGTGGCCATATTCTCGGCCGTAAACCGCTATCTGGCAAAGATAATGAACGGATTTCCGCAGTATTCGGTTACAATGGAGGAGACTCATCACGTGCATAAGCTCGACGCTCCGAGTGGCACGGCAATAACTCTTGCCGAGGAGATAATAGACAATCTCGACCGCAAGGACAGCTGGGTGAAGGGCACTCTGACGGCTCCCGACGGCCATATAGAAGGCTCTGCCGACTGCGCCGACAACGAGTTACGCATCGACTCGGTGCGCCGTGGCGAGGTGCCGGGCATACACACCATTGCATACGACAGCGAGGCCGACTGCATAACCATCACTCACGACGCCCATTCGCGCAAGGGCTTTGCCCTGGGAGCAGTGCTCGCAGCCGAATATACGGCACAGCACAGCGGACTGCTGACGATAAGTGATATGTTTAAGTTTTAAACTTTAGGAGTTAAAGTAGTTAAAGAAGTTATCGCAGGCTGTGCCTGCTAAGTAGTTAAAGTCATTAGCCTTGAAGGCTTTTTGCACGTGTGCAATGTGTATGTGATTATTTATATCAATAATAATCCTCAAGGGTAATGACTTTAACTCCTAAGCCGTACTTGTACGGCGATAACTACTTTTAACTCCTTTAACTACTAAACAATAAATATTTACACCAATGATTGACAAAGAAAAGAAAAAACTTAATATGAAGGTGCAATGGACCAAGTTTGCCGTTGTAACCCTGTTGTATCTCATTTTCCTCTACTGGCTTGAGAGCTGGCTCGGACTTATCGTCGTTCCGTTTATCTTCGACGTCTACATAACAAAGAAGATACGCTGGCAGTGGTGGAAAGACTCAGAGCGCCCCGTGCGCTTCATCATGTCGTGGGTAGATGCCTTGGTGTTCGCCCTCGTGGCCGTCTATTTCATCAACCTGTTCTTCTTCCAGAACTATGTCATACCTTCTTCGTCGCTCGAGAAGTCGCTTCTCACCGGCGACTACCTCTTCGTGAGCAAGGTAAGCTATGGTCCGCGCATACCGCAGACGCCCCTCACCATGCCGCTCACACAGCACACGCTGCCCGTGTTCGGCTGCAAGTCGTACATCGAATGGCCGCAGTGGGACTATCGCCGCGCAAAAGGCCTGGGCAAGGTTGAGCTCAACGACATCGTGGTGTTCAACTATCCGGCAGGCGACACGCTCGTGTCAAGCCCGCAGTATCAGGCTGCCGACTACTATCAGATGTGCTATTCTTACGGCAGTCAGCTGATAATGGACCATCCAGACATGTCGAAACTCACTCCGCAGCAGCAGCGCGACTGGTACAACAGAGTGTATAACATCGGACGAAACTACATCCTCGACAATCATCCTGAGTTCGGTTCGATAATCTCAAGGCCCGTTGACCGCCGCGAAAACTATGTTAAGCGCTGCGTGGGTCTGCCCGGACAGACGCTCCAGATAAAGGACCGCATAGTGTATCTCGACGGCAAACCCAACAAGGAACCCGACAATGTGCAGTATACATACAACGTGAAGCTCAACCAGCCGCTGCCCGATGACCTCATGCATGAGCTGGGAATAAGCATGGAAGACCTTACGAGTCTTAACCAGAACGGATACATGCCGCTGACTAAGAAGGCCGCAACGGCACTGGCAAAGCGCCGCGACCTCGTGGCAAGCATAGCTCTTAACACCGAGGCTACCGTGGGAGACATCTATCCGCTGAACGCCTACACGGGATGGACACGCGACAACTATGGTCCGGTATGGATTCCGCAGAAGGGCAAGACCATAACTCTCAATATGAAGAACATTGCCGTTTACGAGCGCCCTATACGTGTATATGAGGGCAATCAGCTTGAAGTCAAGAACGGAAAGATATACATAAACGGCAAGCAGACAGACAAGTATACGTTCAAGATGGACTATTACTGGATGATGGGCGACAACCGCCACAACTCGGCCGACTCGCGTTACTGGGGCTTTGTGCCTGAAGACCACATCGTGGGCAAGCCTATCTTCATCTGGTGGAGCAGCGATCCCGACCGCAGCGGATTCTCAAAGGTGCGCTGGAGCCGCCTGTTCCGTTTTGTTGATAATATAAAATAAAAGCAATATATTAAGGACTTTGAACTGAGAAAGGAAGTAGGGCGCCGGCCGTAAGGCCCGTTTGCACGGCGCAGGCAGCGTCTTGACGCGCCACGGCATCTGCCGCATCGGCAAATAACAAGGCTGTAAAGAGAGGCCGGCAAGCATCAGCCCGACGGGTCTGCGCCTTACTTCTTCACTCTTGCTTCATAACTCTTAATCCTAAGGACTATGAGAAGTGCACTCAAGTTTGTGATGGCGTTGATAGTCACAATCTTGTTGATGTTGGCTTTCCGCGCTTTGGTGTTTACCGTTTACACGGTCAGCGGCTCAGGGCTTGAACCCTGCTTTGTCAGTGGCGACCGCGTGCTGGTAAACAGGTGGAACTATGGCCTGCGCACGGGCGGCGGTCCTTACTTCAGATACACGCGCTGGATGCCATCGCCCGTTGAGCGCGGCGACCTCGTGGCCTTCAACTGTCCGGCCGACTCATCCGTTCCATTCACAAGTCTTCCTGTAAGCGCCTGCTATTGCACTGGCGTGCCCGGCGACACCGTCATGGCCGACGGCGTCAGACTGATGGTGCCCGGCAGAGACCACATAGTAAAGGTGAGCGAGAGCAACATGCGCCTGCTCTGCTTTCTGTATAACAGATACGAGGGGCGCAACGCAGAGATTGCAGACGGCCGCCTTATCGTGGACGGAGCAGAGACACGCTGCGCAGCCTTCGGCAACGACTACTACTGGTTCAGTTCGGGCCGTCCCTCAGAGCCATACGACTCGCGCTTCTTCGGCTTTGTTCCCGAGACACACATCATCGGCAAGGTGTCGGTGCTGCTCTATTCTGTCGACCCTTCGCTGCCGTTCTACGAGTGCCTGCGCCCCGGACGCAACATGCAGCTCATAAGAAAGCCCAGACCACTTGACGCAGAATAACTGCACTGCCGGGCTTAATCCTGCCGTCTGCGGCGCTCTTGGCCGCCATTCTTATGACGGCAGACAGCCGCGTTGAGGCGTTGAAATGGCGCATTAAGATAACAGCAAACATTTAAAGAAACAACAAATCCACCCCATATCATGTCAGAAGCATTGCTTTCATCGGCCTATTTCGGCCCCGTACAATGGTATCAGAAACTCAACCGATACGACAAAGTCAGGGTTGAGGCTTACGACAGTTTCATCAAACAGACCTACCGTAACCGCTGCGTGATAGCCACCGCCAACGGCCTGCAGGCCCTTACGGTGCCCGTGGAGCGCACCGCCGACGGCCAACGGCCCGATGAACAGGGGCAGGTGCCAAAGTGCCTTATGAAGGATGTGCGCATAAGCAACCACGGCAACTGGCGCCACATACACTGGAACGCGCTGATGAGCGCCTATGGCGAGTCGCCGTTCTTTGAGTATTATGCCGACGACATCAGGCCGTTTTTTGAGAAGGAGTGGACCTTCCTTTACGATTTCAACGCTGAGATATGCGCCAAAATGTGCGAACTCATCGACATAGAGCCTCATGTGGAGCCTACTGCGGGCTACATGTTCAGCGACGAGGCAGAAGGCATGGGCATCGACGACTACCGCGACGCCATACGCCCTAAGCACAGCATGCCCGACCCGATGTTCGCTCCAAAGAGATATTATCAGGTGTATGAGCAGCGCCACGGCTTTCAGCCTAACCTCAGCATACTCGACCTGCTGTTCAACATGGGCACCGAGAGCGTGCTCTATCTGTAGACATAACGGCTCAATGAGGCCCTGTCCGGCTGCCTGATTGAGCCGATTTTCTTGCGGTTTCATCGTGCCAACACGCCCGGAAACGCTGCCGGCTTTCGATTTTTTAACTCTTGCGCTTTCGCGTTTCTTTACAAAATAAATTTCCGTTTGAGACATTCCGCTGTCCGTTTTATAACACTCCGCACAGCCGTTTATGGCTGTTTTTTCCCATTTCACCGCCATTTACGGCCAAATCTGCCATGTTTTGCGCCCAGTTTCACTGCTTTTTGCCATGCAGTTGGCTACATCTTGCCGTGTAAAAGGTGGTCTTTTGCATGCCGAAAGGCCACCTTTTGCACGGCAGCCGCATTGCTATTGATGCGGCTTAAGACGTAAGTGACATGCAGCCAGGCGGTTACGCATTTAACACAAAAACGCCTGTTTTTTCCGTTCTGACCGCGCTTTCGTGCCCGGCATTGCCGTTCTGAGAGCCTTAACCGGATTTGCGGCTCATGTTGCTTTAACACAGTTTAACCCGCTGCCAGCCTTGGCCGGTCAGCCGTCGGCGGCATGTCGCCCGTCGTTCAGAAACATTCTCACCGGGCATCGGTGCCGAATGGCTGCGGCAGAAGGTATTAGAAGCTGTGCAGCTGCGCACGGTGCGGCGTGTAAACCCTTTGTAAACAAATACAGCAAGAACATTTTTCGTAGATTAAAATGACTAATTTTTCGGTTTTTCATATTTTTTATTACTACATATCCACGTTTTTTAAATTATTGTATTAGATTTGTAACCTGTTAATTCATTTAAACTAAGAAAACCATGTACAACAAAACATTAAAATCTTTTCTTCTTATCATGATTGCCTCAGTGGTCATGAGTTCTTGCATAGGTTCGTTCGGCCTGTTCAACAAAGTGCTCGACTGGAACAAGGATGCCACGGGCAACAAGTTCCTCAACGAACTTATCTTCATCGTCATTTCGCCCGCCTACGTGCTGTGCGGAACGGCCGACTTGCTTGTCCTTAACACCATCGAGTTCTGGTCAGGCTCAAATCCTCTGGCCGAGAATGTAGGCAAGACGGAGAGCATAATGGGCAGCGACGGCAAGCTGTATGCCGTTACCACGCTCAAGGACGGCTACGAGATAAAGGATGCCGACGGCAATGTGATGAACTTTACATATAACGAGAAGGACAACACTTGGGCTGTTGAAAAAGACGGAACCACAACCGTGCTGCTCAAGATGAAGGGCAACGACACGGCGCAGATATATCTGCCGGGCGGCAAGACCATGGACGTTACGCTCGACAAGCAGGGCCTTTATGAGGCAAGAATGGCTGTCAACGAGGGCGTTTACTTCGCTGCAAGATAACAACGGGGCGGCGCTGCCGCTGTAAATACGCATTAAGGGCGGAAAGATGCGTGCCTGCGCGGCATGCGGTCTTTCCGCCCTTAACTGTTGTTATGTCTTCATTCTATTTGCGCCCGAGCTTCTCTGCACATTCAGGGCAAAGGCCCTTTATCACGTAGTTGATGCTGTTGAGCACGAAACCGCCCGGCAGGCTCACCACGGGCACGTGTATGCGCTTCAGGCAGAACGTGCGCTGACAGTTCTCGCAGTAGAAGTGTGTGTGTTCGTCTTCCACTCCGCAGTCGCAGTCGTCGCTGCATACGTTGTATTTAAGGCTGCCGCTTCCGTCGTCCACCACATGTATGAGGCGGTTCATCAGAAACACCGACAGAGTGCGCGATATGGTGCTCTTGTCTACTGTCGGCAGCAGTTTCTCGAGCTGCGGCAGCGACACCGTCTCGTCGCCCCTGAACATCGCCCGCAGAATCAGCAGGCGTGTGGCCGTCGGCTTTATGCCGCGGTGCTTCAGTTTGTCTATATAGTATTGTTCAGATGCCATTTCGGTGCAAAAATAACTCTATTTGTCCGAAAAGCAAAATTTAGTGGCCATTATTTCTGTTTGTGCCGCTGCGCTCTCCGGCCGCTCTGCCGAAGAATATCCTTGTGGCGTTGAGCACGGCCAGCAGTGTCACGCCCACATCGGCAAACACAGCCCCCCAGAGGTTTGCCATGCCCGCAAGTCCGAGCAGCATCACTGCCACCTTTATGCCGATGGCCATCACTATGTTCTGCCTTACCACGCTTACGGTGCGCTTGCCGGCCCTTATGGCCTCAGCCACCTTCGACGGATGGTCGGTCTGGATGACCACGTCTGCCGTCTCGACGGCCATGTCTGAGCCCATCGCACCCATGGCAATGCCCACGTTGCTCAGTGCAAGCACAGGCGCGTCGTTGATGCCGTCGCCCACGAAAGCCACGTTGCGGCCCTCGCGCTGCAGCTGTTCTATATGCCTTACCTTGCCCTCCGGCATCAGGTCGCCGTATCCCTTGTCCACCTTAGTCTCGGCTGCCACCTTGTCTACGAGTGCCTGCTTGTCGCCCGAAAGTATGTCCATGCGGCTTATTCCGCACTTTCTGAGCCTTCTGACGGCCTCTGCCGCGTCGTCCTTAAGCGTGTCGGCAAGTAGTATGTAGCCCTCATATCGGCCGTTCTTGGCGCATGCCACGATGGTCTCGGGCACGCTCTTCAGCTCCTCCGGATAGCTTATGTTCTCGCGGTCGAGCAGCCTTAGCGTTCCGGCAAGCCATCTGTCGCCGCCTGCCGTGGCCGTCATGCCGTAGCCGGGCAGGTCTTTCACGTCGCTCACCTCTGCCGTCCTGTCGCCTGCATATGCAGTTATAGCCTTGGTAATGGGGTGGTTGCTGCTGCGCTCCATAGCCGCAACGGTGGCCAGCAGCTTGCCGGTGTCGTTGCCGCAGACCTTAGTTACGGAGAATACTCCGCGCGTCAGCGTGCCCGTCTTGTCGAACACCACGGTGTCGATATGCGTCACGGCGTCGAGCCAGTTGCCGCCCTTGAAAAGTATGCCGTGCCTTGATGCCGCGCCGATGCCTGCGAAATAGCTCAGCGGTATGCTTATGACGAGGGCGCAGGGGCACGATATAACGAGGAATATCAGTGCGCGGTAGAACCATGTGCTGAAGTCGTAGACGAAGCCGGTGCCTGCTGCCGACCAGATGTAAGGCACGATGACGGTGAGTGCTGCCAGCGCTATTACGGCAGGGGTGTATATCCTTGCAAACTTGCGTATGAAGAGTTCGGCAGGCGCCTTGCGCTCCGATGCCTCCTCGACCATCTTCAGTATGCGTGCCACGGCGCTCTCGCTCTCGGGCCGTGTAACCTTTATCCGCGCCACGCTCTCCGTGGCTATCATGCCGGCAAGCACCTCGTGCCCGTTCTCAATGGTGCGGGGTATGCTCTCGCCGGTAAGCGCAGCCGTATTGAAGGCAGCGTCGCCGCTTGTCAGTATGCCGTCGAGCGGCACGCGTTCGCCCGGCTTAACCTCGATGATTTCGCCCGGAATGACGTTTTCGGGCTTGTCGGCCACCTTATGATTGCCCCTTACTATGACAGCCATCTTGGGGTGAAACTCCATCAGGCTGCGTATGTTGTCGCGCGCCTTGTCGACGGCCATGTCCTGAAGTGTCTCGCCCACGCAGTAGAACAGCATCACGGCCACTGCCTCGGGATATTCGCCTATGATGAAGGCGCCTATCGACGCTATTGTCATGAGCATGAACTCGCTGAACACTTCCTTCTTCATTGCGCACTCCCATGCCTCGCGCATCACGCCGAGTCCTACGGGCAGGAACGCCAGGATGAACCATGCCAGGCGCACAATGCCGTTGTTGAAGATTACGGCTCCTCCTTCGGTGAAGCATATTCCGGCCATGAGCATGAAGAAGGAGATTATCGGTTTCTGAAATTTCTTGGTTACCATGTCCTTTGTCTTTAGTTTGTCTTTTTACTGATGCAAAGGTAGCCGATATGCGATGCAACCCGGTTGCAAAGTTGGGGTAACAACGAAAAGAGGCCCGACAGCGAGTGTCGGGCCTCCGTGTGAGCATGATATTGTGATTATTTTGATCTCCAATGTCCGTGCAGGTTGCAGTATTCGCGTGCGTACACGTTCTTGCAGTCGGTGTAGAACACAGCCTCCGGCTTCTCGCCCGGCTTGAGGTGCTTGCGCTGAACCTTGTCGCACTCAACCAGTTCGATCCACTCGATGTAGTGGTTTTCGAGCATCGGGTGCTCAACTTCGCCCACTTTAACTCTGTAGCCGCCCTCGATAGGCTCTACAACGGGCACGTGCTTCTCTGTAGCAGCGTCAACGGTGTTCTCTGTAAGCAGCTCCATGGGCTGTCCGCAGCACGACAGTGTGCCTCCTGCCTCGTGCATAACTTCTACTATGTTGCCGCATACGGCACAGCGGTAAACTTCTTTCAACTTTGTCATGATAATACTCTTTTTTAGTTGTTTAAAACTCTTGTTCGTAAGATACGGATAGTTTCTGTATCTGATACAAAGTAACTAAAAATATCTGAGAATCCGTTTCTTTTTTCGCCATATTTTTGTTTTACCGGCGTTTTTTATGGTTAAAACACTTATTAATTCTTATTTTAACTATACCCGTGCCGCATTCTGCATGCTGTCATGTCTGTTTTCGTATGCTCGAAAACAACCTGTATTCTGCCGCCTTTCATGCAGTCGGGATATGGCCTGCGTGCCGCCGTTTTCCGAAAGGTGGCCTTTTGCCTTCTGAAAGACCACATATTGCACGCTAAAAGGCCACCTTTTAGAAGCTAAAAGATGGCCTTTTGTAAGTCGTTGAATATCAGGCTTGTCGGCGGCTTGCCCGTCGTGGCTGTTCCGGTTGCAGCCGGAGCGTCTTCTGCCTTATGTCTCTGCCATATACAGCTTGAGCTCTTCGGGCGTCATCCTGCGGTAGATGCAGTAGAGTTCAGTGGGCCCTTCGCCGTTGTTTCCCTGCAGTCTTCTGATTATTCTCATTTCGTGGTCGTTGAGAGTGATTATCCTGAAGCCCCTGTCGGCATCGGCGGCCAGCTGGAAACTGTTGGCCCTGTACGTGTATCTGATGCTCTCGCTGGCCGTTGCCTCAGCCTCGCCCTGCTGCGTCATCCATGTTATGGTGTCGGCGGCGATGAAGCAGCTGTATGCCATGTCTTGCCCGTTGTCGCTGTATATGTTGGCCACGTCGTATCTTCCGGCCATCTCCATCCTGTGCGCCTCGGTGCATTTCCATCCTCTTCCCACGGCGTAGCGGCTGAAATATTCGCTCGTTATCCTCATCTGTTCAGGCAGAGTGGGGTACTTGTCGTTGAGCGAGTCGAGGTCGTAGGGATGGTCCTTTATGCATTCTGCAAGTTCGGTGCTGCTCATTGCCCTGTATGTCGAGTAGACATAAATCTTCTTTCCGTTGCCGTCGATGGCCTGGTATTTTATCAGTTTCATCTCGTTCTCGTTGAGCGAGATTATCTTGAACATCTCTTTTCCGTCGGCCATGAGGCTGTTGGAGCCTTCGTCGTAGGTGTAGCTCCTCTTGCGGTATCCGCTTATAGGGTAGGCGTCGATGTACGAGTAGGTGGTTACGCTGTCGCCGCTGAACGAGTAATCCGAAGGACTTGCGCCCACCAGACCGCTCCAGTATTCTTCTTTCTCGAACGTTCCGTTGCTCTTTATCTCGTGCGACTCAACGTGCGTCCATCCCTTTCCGTCGAGAGTAGCGGTTACATATTCCGCCGTCATCTGCTGCGGTATGGGTATGTTGAAGTCTTCATCGTCGCTGCATGCGGTCAGGGCCGACATTGCGAATGCCAGCAAAAGCATCGTAAAGATATTCAGGTTTTTCATAAGCATTGTGTTGAAAGTAACATCTGCAAATATAATGTTTTTCTGTTTAGATTGTAGCTTATCTGACATAAAAAAGCGAAAAAATGTTTCGTTTTAACAAAATATCTGCCGTCTTGCCCCTCATGCCGCATCCCGCAGGCGCTTCAGGAGCGCTGCCGCCGGGGCATGCTGTTGCCGCATATATGACGCAAAAGAGCCGGCGGACAGCCTGTGCACGGTCTGTTGTCGTGCTGCTGTCCGCCGGCTCCGTTATGTCTTGCGCCCCCGCTCATGCCTGCCGGCTCGCCGGGCCGCTGTGTCTGTCGGTTGTCAGAAGCTCCTGAGCCATGCCTTCAGCTCAAGCTGCATCTCGTTGTGATACTTGAAGCTGTCGCGGTTGCCCCATCCGTGGCCGCCCGAGGGGTATACATGGAGCGTGGCCGGAACGTCGTGGCGGTAGAGCTCAATGTAGTAGTTCACTCCGTTGGCCGGCAACACCACGCGGTCGTCGTCGCTCAGGGCTATGAATGCGCGCGGCGTCATGCGCGACACGTGCAGGTCGTTGCTGTAGCTGTTCTCGTCCTTTTTCCTTGCGTTGCTGCCCAGCAGGTTGTCGTGCGAGCCCTTGTGGGTAATGTCGGGCATCATGGTTATCACCGGATAGAACAGTATCTGGAAGTCGGGGCGCGCGTCCTTGGCTGCATGCGTGGCAACGGTAGATGCCAGATGGCCGCCTGCCGACGAGCCCATTATGCCCACGTCGTCGGGATTTATGTTCCAGTTGGCGGCGTTGCGGCGCACCAGTCTGATAGCCTCCTCGGCGTCAGATATGGGCACATCCTTCTCGCCGTGCGGCATTCTGTATTTCAGCACGATGGCAGCTATGCCCATGTTGTTGAAGAACGGCGCCCAGTCGTAGCCCTCATGGTTCATGGCCAGATGCTGGTAGCCGCCTCCGGGACATATCACCACGGCGCGTCCCGTGGCCGATTTCTTTTCAGGAAGAAACACCTTGACCTTTGCCGTGTCGCCCGCGTCGCTGCTCTTCACGGCCGGACCGTTGGGCCAAAGGTTTATTTCATAACTCTGTTGTGCGCTCATGTTGAGGTTCAATGCCAGCATCGCTGCCGCAAATAATAGTTTTTTCAGTGTCATTGTTGTAAGGAATGATTGTTAATGCCTTGTTTTTTGTTAATTTATTCAAGGCGTTTTTGCAAATATACTGATTTTTTTTGTAATATTGCAGTCTGTTTGATTATTATAACAAAATATAAAACAGACAGATTATGCGTAAACTATTTTTAATGATTTCAGCCCTGTTCCTGATGCACGCAGGCATGCAGGCAAAGGTCAGGCTGCCTCATGTCCTGGGCGACAACATGGTGATCCAGCAGGATGCCGACGTGCGCCTGTGGGGCAGTGCCAAGCCTAATTCTACGGTGAAGGTCAGCGTGTCGTGGAGCGGCGATGCCTATTCGGCAAAGGCCGACCGCAAGGGCGAATGGCAGCTGACGGTGAAGACGCCCAAGGCTGACAACAAGCCGCTCACCGTAAGGTTTGACGACGGCGACGGCGAGGTGGCCCTCAGCAACCTGCTTGCAGGCGAAGTGTGGGTATGTGCCGGACAGAGCAACATGGAGATGCCCATAAAGGGATTTGAAAACTGCCCCGTGGAGGGATATAACGACGTGGTGGCCGATGCGGTCAACTCATCGCTGGTGCGCTTCGTGAAGATACCGAGCGTGATGAGCATGACGCCGCTCAGCGACGCCAACTGCGAGTGGAAGGTGTGCAGCCCCACAACGGTGGGCGACGCAAGTGCCACGGGCTACTTCTTCGCACGTAAGGTGAGCCGCATGCTCAACGTGCCCGTGGGTCTTATCATGGCCAACAAGGGAGGCTCGAAGGTGGAGAGCTGGCTGACAAAGGAGAACCTGAAGAAGTATACCGACGAGCCTGTTGACTCGCAGGCCATAGTGAAGAAGTATCCTGCCGACTATCACCGCGCACTGATGTGGGGCAACGGCACGTTCAGTCCGATACTGAAGTACACCGTGAAAGGCATTCTCTTCTATCAGGGATGCTCTAACGTCGGCGACCCGGGCAACCAGTATTCAGACCGCCTTGCGCTGCTGGTAAGGCAGTGGCGCGACGCCTTCGGCTGCGGCGAGATTCCGTTCTACTTCGTTCAGATAGCACCTTACGACTACGGAAACGTTGACGCCGACTGGGGCGCAAAGCTGCGCGAGCAGCAGGTGAGGGCGCGCGACATAATACCCAACAGCGGCCTTGTGTGCACCAACGACTGCGTGTATCCGTGGGAGGCGCGCCAGATTCATCCCGCACAGAAGCAGAAGGTGGGCGAGCGCCTGGCTTTTCTCGCACTGAACAAGACCTACGGACAGGAGACGATATTGTGCGAGAGCCCTGAGTTTAAGGAGCTTAAGATAGAGGGCGACACATGCTGCATAAGGCTGAAGAACGACTACGGAGGCGTAAGCCGTCTTGACGACATGCAGGGATTTGAGGTGGCCGGCGCCGACAAGGTGTTCCATCCTGCCAAGGCAAGCTACGACAACGCCAGGGGCATAGTAGTAACCTGTCCTGAGGTTAAGGCTCCCGTGGCCGTGCGCTACTGCTTCAAGAACTTCCAGCTGGGCAACGTGGCCAACATGGGCGGGCTGCCCCTGCTGCCTTTCCGCACTGACAATTGGTAAAAAGACTATATCAAGCTTCACGGCCCTGCGCGGCCGTGGAGCTTTTTTAATGTAAAACGCAGAGATATGAATCTATTGGAAAAGTTTGAGTATTGCCCCGTTTGCGGCAGCTCCCATTTCGAGAAAGACACGCAGAAGAGCAAGAAGTGCAGCAACTGCGGCTTTGAGTATTTCATGAATCCGGCGGCCGCCGTGGTGGCATTCATCACCAACGACAAGGGCGAGCTGCTGGTAGAGAAGCGCAACAACGAGCCTGCCAAGGGCACGCTCGACCTGCCCGGCGGATTTGCCGACGTGCTTGAGACGGCCGAGGAGAGCATCATGCGCGAGGTGAAGGAGGAAACCGGGCTCACCGTTACCGAGGCACGCTATCTGTTCAGCCTGCCGAACGTATACCGCTATTCGGGGCTCGACATACAGACGCTCGACATGTTCTTTGCCTGCAAGGTGGAAGACGCGTCGCAGCTCAAGGCCATGGACGATGCCGCCGAGTGTATGTGGATAGCCCCCGAGGACATCCATACAGAGCTGTTCGGCCTGCGCTCTGTGCGCCAGGGCCTTTATGAGTATCTCAACATCGACGGAAACAGACGCTGACGGCAGCGCTGACGTCGGGATACGGCAGCCGCCCTTTGCAACACATTGAGTTTCAGTGTGTTGCAAAAGGCGGCTTTTTAGCTTCCAAAAGACCGTCTTTTACAAGGCGAAAGGTCACCTTTTGCAGTGCGTTTTGCCGTCTTTTGCAAAACGTGCTGCCGGGGCCCGGCCTTCGTGCGCATATATGTAAACATATTTCATGCCTGAGATGCCCGCAGCAGCTATGCCGGGCGGTTTTAAATATTGATACGTGTAAAATACTTAAAAGTTATGCAAAAAACTAAAAAAACAGAAAAATAGCCTATTATATAAGGTGTATGAAAAAGTTTTGCTTACATTTGCGCCCTAATTGAAAATATAAACCGTGATGCAGAAAAATCTTGTAATTGTCGAGAGTCCGGCAAAGGCCAAAACGATAGAAAAGTTTTTGGGCAAGGACTACAAAGTTATGTCAAGCTACGGACATATACGCGATTTGAAGAAAAAGCAACTCAGCATAGATATAGACACTCTTCAGCCCGACTATGAAATACCTGAGGAGAAGAAGAAACTCGTCACCGAGCTGAAGAACAACGCGCAGAACTCTGAGAAGGTGTGGCTCGCATCCGATGAGGACCGCGAGGGAGAAGCTATTGCCTGGCATCTGTATGAAGTATTAAAACTAAAACCGGAAAACACAAAGCGAATCGTATTTCACGAAATTACCAAAGGTGCTATTTTAAAAGCAATCGAGCAACCACGCAATATCGACCTCAACCTCGTAAATGCACAGCAGGCACGACGAATCCTGGATAGAATTGTAGGTTTTGAATTGTCTCCTGTACTTTGGAGAAAAGTTAAACCATCTCTGTCGGCAGGACGCGTACAGTCGGTAGCTGTCCGCCTGATTGTAGAACGTGAACGCGAAATTCATGCGTTCAAATCAGAAGCCGCTTACCGGGTTATTGCCATATTCCTGGTTCCCGATACAGACGGCAAGCTGGTAGAAATGAAAGCGGAACTATCACGCCGTATCAAAACGAAAGAAGAAGCAAAAGCATTCCTTGACGCATGTAAGGGAGCGACTTTTACGATTGAAGATATAACCACCCGTCCGGTAAAGAAAACACCGCCGGCTCCATTCACAACTTCCACCCTGCAACAGGAAGCGGCACGCAAACTGGGATATACCGTAGCACAAACGATGATGATCGCACAACGTTTGTACGAATCCGGATTTATCACTTATATGCGTACGGACTCCGTCAACCTGTCGGAATATGCAACAGCCAGCAGCAAAGACGCTATCATACAGATGATGGGGGAACGCTATATACATCCGCGCCACTTTGAAACAAAGACGAAAGGAGCACAGGAAGCGCACGAAGCCATTCGTCCGACTTACATGGAAAATCAATCCGTGGAGGGCACGGCACAGGAAAAGAAACTGTACGATCTGATCTGGAAGCGCACCATCGCATCACAAATGGCGGATGCGGAACTGGAAAAGACTACTGCTACCATCTCTATAAGCAAAAGCGATGATGTATTCACTGCTATCGGCGAAGTTATCAAGTTCGACGGTTTCCTGCGTGTATACCGTGAGTCTTATGACGATGAGAATGAACAGGAAGACGAAAGCCGTCTGTTGCCTCCTTTAAAGAAAGGCCAGAAACTGGAATATGGACCTATCGTTGCCACTGAACGTTTCACTCAACGCCCGCCACGCTATACGGAAGCAAGCCTTGTACGCAAACTGGAAGAGTTGGGCATCGGTCGTCCGTCCACATACGCTCCTACAATTTCTACTATTCAGCAACGCGAATATGTGGAAAAAGGAAATAAAGACGGTGAAGAACGTACATTTAATGTGCTGACACTGAAAGACAATCAGATTAAAGATGAAAGTCACAATGAAGTGACGGGAGCAGAAAAGTCGAAACTCTTTCCTACAGATACAGGAACTGTGGTGAATGACTTCCTTACCGAATACTTCCCGGATATTCTGGATTACAACTTTACCGCCAGTGTAGAAAAGGAATTTGACGAAATAGCGGAAGGAGAAGTAAAATGGACTTCGATCATGAAGACTTTCTATGATCAGTTCCATCCGGCAGTAGAAAAGACATTATCCATAAAGACAGAACATAAAGTCGGCGAACGTATGCTGGGAGAAGAACCGGAAACAGGCAAGCCTGTATCTGTGAAAATCGGTCGTTTCGGCCCTGTAGTACAGATCGGTGCCGCAGATGATGAAGAGAAGCCTCGCTTTGCCCAGATGAAGAAAGGGCAGTCCATGGAGACCATTACCCTGGAGGAAGCACTGGAACTGTTCAAGCTACCGCGTACTTTAGGGGAATATGAAGGAAAGACTGTCACTGTAGGTATAGGTCGCTTTGGTCCTTACATCCAGCATAACAAGGTCTATGTATCACTGCCGAAAACACTTGATCCGATGAAAGTTACTCTGGAAGAAGCAGAGCAGCTGATTCTGGAAAAACGGGCGAAAGAAGCAGAACGCCATATCAAGAAGTTTGATGAAGAACCGGAACTGGAGATTCTGAATGGTCGGTACGGACCTTACATTGCATACAAAGGCAATAATTACAAGATCCCTAAAGACATTGTTCCTCAAGATCTAAGTTTGAAGAGTTGCTTGGATCTAATCAAAATACAAGATGAGAAAGGTCCCAGCACTTCTGCCAAAGGTAAACGAACTGCAAAAAAGAAATAATATTTGCATCCAATAAGACATCAAAGTCCGGTAACCTATATCAACTGGTTACCGGACTTTTGTTGTATTTACCATGCTATATATTTCTTTTTAAACGATTTATTTCCAAACTCTTTGTTTTGATATATTAAATGCATACATTTGCGGGTCACAATCAAATTATCAGAACACAGTTATGCAAACAAACAATTTCAAATCTCTCTCAATGGGGGTACTATGCGCACTCTCGTTAGTCGGTTGTATGGAAAAGGACTTATATCAGGCTCCAGAAGAAAAAACTGCAGATGAATATTTTGGCTTTACAACATCCTCCAGTTGCACAGTTGATGTAAACTATGGTTTAAATTATCAAGTTGTATTTGAGTTATATGCCGAAAATCCACTTGAGGAAGATGAGGATGGAAACATTATAAAGACAAAAGAAGAGCCTGTCTATCGCGGGGCTACGGATAAAAAAGGAATTTTTAATGATTTCATATCCATTCCATCTTATCTTACAGAACTTTACCTTTATTCAGACTATCTGGGAACTGTCAGCCCGATTCAACTACAAATTACAAACGGAAAAGTTTCTTTTGATCAGAAAGCTTTTATACAAAGTAAGAGAAATGCGAAGGGTACGAGTAGAGGGGTTACCAATAGCGGCTACAAATATCCGGAAGGTTTTCAGATTTTAGGTGAATGGAATGAGATAGGATGTCCTACTTATCTTTCTTCTACTCCGACGGAAATAGATGGGCAGCTCATGTATAATATCCGCGAAGTTTTTATTAAACCGGGTGGAAGTGCAGCGATGGAAGATTATTATCCTGAATATATAGATGATAATGTAAATATAGAGATCAATATTAAGAAGCCTACGGAAATCGGACTGGTTATGCTCAGCAGTACAGGTACCAAGCAAAATACAGTCGGTTATTTCACCTACCCTACCGATCAAAAGCCGACTGATATAAGTCAAGTTACACCGATCATTGCCTATCCGCGCATATCGACTGCCGTGTGTAATTCCAGCAGTACAGCAGGTAGTATGTATACCGGCGACAGAGTAGAACTGAAATATTGGGATGGCACAAAGTTCGTGAACGAGTTCCCTGCGGGAGTAAGCATAGCATGGTTCCTTATTGAGTCCTCCTACAACCAAAGCACAAAGGAGGTTCTGAACAATAAACGTACTTTCTATTCGATTCGTGATCTGAATAAGAGCAAAGAACACCGTACCATTGCCCTAAAGAACAAATCAGGAGAAGTCGTTGCATTTGGTATGGAGGATGCAACCAACTTTGAACCGACAGGAGATAATACCAGAAAAGGAAACTTTGGCGATGCCGTATTCTATCTTGATTTCTCAGATGGATCAGCCATTGAGACTGGTGGTGTAGAAGAACTCCCTGACAAATCCATTAACGACAAAGAGATTTATAACTCCTTTAAAGGCGTATTATCATTTGAAGATTTTTGGCCATCCAAAGGAGATTATGACATGAATGATATGGTTGTCGAATATAAGCGTGAGATTTATAAGAGCGTTCTCACAAGTAAAGTCGTAAAAGTTATAGATACATTTGTGCCTAAACATGATGGTGCAAACTGGCAGAATGGTTTTGGTTACCAGCTCACAGGTATAGCAAATAGTGATATAAAGAAAATAACCGTAGAATCCGACGGAATCGTCTCACAATTCATGGAGGGGCAAGACCGGGAGCCTGGTCAAAATTATCCCACTATTATCCTTTTTGACAATCAAAAAACAGCTATAAACAAAACATTTACAGTAACGATAGATGTCGCTCAAGAAAGATTTACAGAAACGGCATTCACCCCTTTCTTTAATAACGAATATTGGGAAAAGACATACAGCAAATTTAATATGAACCCCTTTATCATCATTTCTACCAGCACAGGACGTGATAAAGAAGCACATATTGTGAAATTCCCTCCGACAAACAAAATGAATTTCTCTTATTTCGGTACAGGCAGTGATGTATCCAGGCCTGATGAGGGATTATATTACGTAAATAATGAGAATATGCCGACGGGACTACAGATTAGCGGTATCAGTGTAGGAATCAAACGAAGTGCCGATTTTCTCGTACCAGTAGAAACGACAAGCATTTTGGAAGCGTATCCTAAATTTGGTGACTGGGCATCCAGCTTCGGCGCTTCCAATCCATATTGGTGGAAAGATCCTGATAATTCGAAAGTAATTACCCAATAATACAAAGACTGTCTGAAAAGTATGTAATCCCTATCATTAACTTTACCCAAAGCCTTTCTTAAAGATAGTGTACAATTCCTTTTCGGACAGTCTTTTTCTATTCAACAACATCCCAGTCCCGTTCCGGAACACATAAATATATTTTGTTCAGGGCAAGTATTACATTCTGGAAGGTACCTCAATGCCCAACAAGCCCATTCCTAAACGAACCACTTTTGCTACATTGGCAGACAGAGCAATACGGAATACTTTTACCGCCTCATTCTCTTCACGCAGAATGCTGAAATCATGGTAGAACTGATTATATTCTTTCACCAGATCATAGGTATAATTCGCGATAATAGACGGACTGTAGTCTTCTCCGGCCTGTTTTACAACTGCCGCAAAGTCAGCAACCATCTGAATCAGTCCTTCTTCCTTCTCGCTCAGCTCGATACCAGCAGGAATCTGTTCAGGTATCACAATTCCAGACTCAGCCGCTTTACGAAGCACAGACTGAATACGGGCATACGTATATTGAATGAACGGTCCTGTATTACCATTGAAGTCAATAGACTCTTTCGGATTGAAAGTCATATTCTTACGGGCATCTACTTTGAGAATAAAGTACTTCAAAGCACCCAGACCGACAATACGGGCAATATCATCCGCTTCTTCCTGCGTCAGACCATCCAGTTTTCCAAGTTCCTGCGAAGTTTCTTTTGCAGTCGATACCATCTCTTCCATCAGGTCATCGGCATCAACGACTGTTCCTTCACGAGATTTCATCTTACCTTCCGGCAATTCTACCATACCATAAGAGAAATGTACAAGGCCTTTACCCCATTCAAAACCGAGTTTATCCAACAGAATAGAAAGTACCTGGAAGTGATAATTCTGTTCGTTACCAACGACATAAATCATTTTATCAATCGGATAATCAGCGAAACGAAGTTTGGCTGTACCAATATCCTGCGTCATATAAACAGAGGTTCCATCGCCACGAAGAAGCAGCTTATGATCCAGCCCCTCGGTAGTCAGGTCAGCCCAGACAGAGCCGTCTTCTTTTTTGAAGAAAAAGCCTTTTTCCAGTCCCTCCATTACTTTCTCTTTTCCTTCGAGATAAGTATTGGATTCATAATATATCTTATCGAAGCCGACACCCATCTTCCGGTAAGTCTCATCAAATCCGGCATACACCCAGTTGTTCATCATCTCCCACAGGGCACGTACTTCCGGATCGCCGGCTTCCCATTTCACCAGCATTTCGCGGGCTTCCTGCATCAACGGAGAAGCAGCTTCCGCTTCCTCTTTCGTCATGCCTTTTTCCATCAGTTCGGCAAGTTCCGCTTTATAATGCTTGTCGAAAGACACATAGTAGTCGCCTACCAGATGATCACCTTTCTTGCCGGTGCTTTCGGGAGTTTCACCGTTTCCGTATTTCTTCCATGCCAGCATGGATTTGCAGATATGGATACCACGGTCGTTTACTATATTCGTCTTTACTACTTTATTTCCGTTTGCAGCCACAATGTTAGCCAGCGCATTTCCCAAAAGATTGTTGCGCACATGCCCCAAGTGAAGCGGCTTGTTGGTATTCGGTGAAGAATACTCAATCATCACCAACGGAGAAGTTTCGGTAGCTTTCACCAGACCGTACTCTTCATCCGACTGAATCTCATTCAGCAACTCAATCCAGGTAGCCGATGCAATAGTCAGATTCAAAAAGCCCTTTATTACATTAAAAGCAGCTACAGCTGGTTCGTTCGCCTTCAGATATTCGCCAATTTCCTGCGCTGTCTGTTCCGGTCCTTTTCTTGACATTTTCAGAAAAGGGAACACCACCAGCGTCAAATGTCCTTCAAATTCTTTCTTCGTTTTTTGCAACTGCACCATCTTCTCAGGGACTTCCTGACCGTAAAGTGCTTTTAGTCCGTTGATGACGGACGCTACAAGTTTATCTTCTATCTTCATAATCAAGTTGTTTCTTGCGCGCAAAGATACAAAAAAAGGAGACGCACGCGCCTCCCTCTTCTAATTTCTTTCAACTATATGTTTATTCAACAGCTGCAGACAATTCAGCACCAGCTTTAAATTTAGCTACTTTCTTAGCAGGAATAGTAATAGCTGCCTTTGTAGAAGGATTAATACCGGTTCTTGCTGCTCTTTCACTTACAGAGAACGTTCCAAAACCAACCAAAGCTACCTTGTCACCAGCTTTCATAGCGTTAGTAACTGAAGAAATGAAAGCATCAAGAGCTTTCTTCGCATCGGCTTTACTCATTTGAGCTTCAGCAGCCATTGCACTAATAAGTTCAGACTTATTCATGATACGTAAAATGATTAATTAATATATATGTTACACAAAAGATTTCCCATTACGACTTTACAAATATAGATGAACAAAACAACATATCAAATAAAAACATAAAAAAAACGCAGCAAATTATTGAAAAAGAGCTAATAGGAAGCGTTTTTCATGCTTTAAAACAGAATTTATTCGTACTTTTGCGTTCATTACTTAAATATTCAGAATATAAAATTATGCCAACTGTAACTAAAAACCTGATAATTATCAATGTACTAGTCTTTTTCGGGACACTTGTCGCCCAACGATACGGTATCGATCTGACTAATTATCTGGGATTGCATTTTTTCCTCGCCAGTGACTTCAATCCGGCACAGCTTATCACTTATATGTTCATGCATGGCGGATTCAGCCACATTTTTTTCAATATGTTTGCCGTTTTCATGTTTGGAACTGTTCTTGAACGGACCTGGGGACCGAAACGTTTCCTTTTTTATTATATCGCCTGTGGTATCGGTGCAGGACTCATCCAGGAAGGAGTGCAATACATCAAATATATAGTAGACTACAGCCACTATTCACAAGTGGATATAGGAACGGGGATTATTCCTATGGGAGAGTTTTTGAACATGCTGACCACCGTGGGCGCTTCGGGAGCTGTATATGCCATTTTGCTCGCATTCGGTATGTTGTTCCCCAACAACCAGCTATTTATCTTTCCGCTGCCCTTCCCTATCAAAGCTAAATTCTTTGTTTTCGGTTATGCTTTGATTGAACTGTATGCCGGTTTTGCCAATAATCCCGGAGATAATGTCGCGCATTTCGCCCACTTGGGAGGTATGATATTCGGATTTATCCTGATTATGTATTGGAGAAAAAAAAGTAGAAACAATGGGACATATTATAACTGATTTAAAAGAAACGTTCAGAAGAGGAAACACTTTCATCCGACTGATTTACATTAACGTAGGCATCTTTGTTATCGGTACGTTAATCAGTGTCATATTGCAGCTGTTCAACCTGAGTGCAACGGGAATATTCGATTTATTCGCCCTTCCAGCTTCCCTTCACCAGTTTATTCTTCAGCCATGGTCATTGCTCAGCTATATGTTCATGCATGCAGGCTTCCTGCATATCCTGTTCAACATGCTCTGGCTGTACTGGTTCGGAAGTTTGTTTCTCTATTTCTTTTCGGGAAAGCATTTACGGGGATTGTATGTATTGGGAGGTATCTGCGGAGGATTGTTCTACATGATAGCCTATAACATCTTCCCTTATTTCAGCCAGACATTGCCGTTCTCCACACTCGTCGGGGCTTCCGCTTCCGTGCTGGCCATCGTAGCTGCCACCGCCTACAGAGAACCGAACTATCGGGTACAGCTTTTCCTTTTCGGCGCCGTCCGTTTGAAATATCTCGCACTAATCGTTATCGGAACGGACCTGCTCTTTATTACATCCAACAATGCCGGAGGACACATCGCCCACTTAGGCGGCGCACTTGCCGGGCTCTGGTTTGCAGCCAGTCTGAGCAAAGGCAAAGACGTGACTTACTGGATCAACTGGTTCCTTGACGGCTTCGCTTCCCTGTTTCAGAAAAAGACATGGAAACGCAAACCAAAAATGAAAGTACATTATGGAAGCGATACAAGTCGCGAGAAAGATTACGATTATAACGCCCGTAAGAAAGCACAATCGGATGAAGTAGACCGCATTCTGGAAAAGCTGAAAAAATCCGGTTATGAAAGCCTGACGACGGAAGAGAAAAAGAGCTTGTTCGACGCAAGCAAAAGATAAAGAATGGAACACATTGGCAAATTTGTCCTGTATTTGATATTGGCAGTCAACGCACTCTTTGTAGGGATGTTGATTCTGAGTGCCTATAGCCCGTATCTTCAACCGAAAATACACCCGATAGCTTCTTGCCTGGGGCTTGCCTTCCCCATCTTCCTTGCTGTCAACATCTGTTTCACCCTCTTTTGGGTAATCATCAGCTACCGCTATGCCTTATTACCGGTCATCGGTTTTCTGGTATGTATTCCACAGATACGAACCTATATTCCCATCAATTCTACAGTAGAAACGATACCGGATGGCAGCATCAAATTCCTCTCTTACAATGTGATGGGATTTAACAATCTGGAGAAAAAGGAAGGAAAGAATCCGATATTATCCTATCTGGCTGACAGTGAGGCTGACATAATCTGTCTCCAGGAGTACAATTCAACCAAAAACAAGAAATATCTGACAGACGAAGACATCAGAAAAGCATTGAAAGCATATCCCTACCGTTCCATTCACAATCCGGAAAAAGGAGGCAGTCAGTTGGCCTGTTTCTCCAAATTCCCCATACTTTCGGCACGTCCCATCAAGTATGAAAGCACCTACAACGGTTCGATGCAGTACACCCTCAAAGTTAACGAGGACACTATCACCCTCATAAACAACCATTTGGAATCCAATAAACTAACGAAAGAGGACAAGGTGATTTATGAAGATATGATTAAAGACCCGAACGCAAAGAAGGTAAAAACGGGTCTCCGGCAATTAATAAAGAAACTGGCGGAAGCATCGGCCATCCGTTCTTCGCAAGCGGATTCGGTAGCCGTCGCCATCGCAAACAGCAAATACCCGACTATTATTACCTGTGGCGATTTCAACGACGCTTCCATTTCATATACCCATCGCATCCTGACTCAACAGCTGGATGACGCCTTTACACAATCCGGCAGGGGACTGGGCATCTCCTATAATCTGAATAAATTCTATTTCCGGATAGACAATATTCTGATCAGCCCCAATCAGAAAGCCTATAACTGTACCGTAGACCGTTCGATCAAAGATTCGGACCATTACCCGATCTGGTGCTATATAGGCAAGCAATAAAACAGAAAAAACTTTAATAAATACCATGATGATTAGAAAAACTTTAACCATTTTAGCAGCAAGTTGTATGATGTACTCCTGTGGAACAAAAACAGAAAGCAACCCTTTCTTCACTGAATTTCAAACAGAGTATGGTGTTCCTTCCTTCGATAAAATCAAACTGGAACATTACGAACCCGCCTTTCTGAAAGGTATTGAAGAGCAGAATCAAAATATCCAGGCCATTATCGCAAGCCCGGAAGTGCCTACCTTCAACAATACGATTGTAGCTTTGGACAACAGCGCACCCATTCTGGACCGTGTAAGCGCCATTTTCTTCAATATGACGGATGCGGAAACAACCGATGAACTGACCGAGCTCTCTATCAAAATGGCACCGGTCCTTTCCGAGCACGAAGATAACATCTCCCTGAATCAGGAGCTTTTCAAACGTGTAAACGCTGTATATCAACAGAAAGATTCCATGAATCTGACCACGGAACAGAAACGTCTGCTGGACAAAACTTACAAAGGATTTGTGCGTTCGGGTGCTAATCTGGATGCAGAGAAACAGGCACGTCTGCGTGAAATCAACAAAGAACTTTCCACTCTCGGCATCACATTCAGCAATAATATACTGAATGAAAACAATGCTTTCCAGCTTTTCGTAGACAAGAAAGAAGATTTAGCTGGATTGCCCGAATGGTTCTGCCAAAGCGCAGCCGAAGAAGCCAAAGCTGCCGGACAACCGGGAAAATGGCTGTTCACCCTGCACAACGCCAGCCGCCTTCCGTTCCTGCAATACGCTGAGAACCGCCCTCTCCGTGAGAAAATGTACAAAGCATACATCAACCGCGGCAATAACAATGACAAGAATGACAACAAAGAAACGATCCGCAAGATCGTCTCCCTCCGTCTGGAAAAAGCAAGGTTATTGGGCTTCAACAACTACGCCAACTTCGTACTGGATGAGACAATGGCAAAGAATGACAGCAACGTAATGAGTCTGCTGAACAACCTTTGGAGCTATGCCCTCCCGAAAGCGAAAGCCGAAGCCGCAGAACTTCAACAGTTAATGGACAAAGAAGGTAAAGGCGAGAAACTGGAAGCTTGGGACTGGTGGTACTACACAGAAAAACTCCGCAAAGAGAAATACAACCTCTCCGAAGAAGACACCAAACCTTACTTCAAACTAGAGAATGTACGCGAAGGAGCTTTCGCAGTCGCCAACAAACTATATGGTATCACGCTAAGCAAACTGGAAGGTATCCCGACCTATCATCCGGATGTAGAAGTCTTCGAAGTGAAAGACGCTGACGGCTCCCAACTGGGTATATTCTATGTAGACTATTTCCCGCGTTCCGGAAAAAGCGGTGGCGCATGGATGAGCAATTACCGCGAACAGCAGGGAGCAACCCGCCCCTTGGTATGCAACGTATGCAGTTTCACCAAACCGGTCGGCGACACCCCTTCTCTGCTGACTATGGACGAAGTAGAAACCCTGTTCCATGAATTTGGCCATGCCCTGCACGGCTTGCTGACAAAGTGCGAATACAAAGGGACCTCCGGCACCAATGTCGTACGCGATTTTGTTGAACTTCCTTCTCAGATCAACGAACATTGGGCTACCGAACCGGAAGTGCTGAAAATGTATGCCAAACACTATCAGACAGGAGAAGTAATCCCCGATGAAATCATCGAAAAGATTCTGAAACAGAAAACGTTCAACCAAGGATTCATGACCACCGAGTTACGGGCTGCCGCCATTCTCGACATGAACCTTCACATGATAACAGATGTAAAGAATCTGGATATGCTTGCTTTCGAAAAAGAAGCCATGGACAAGCTCGGTCTGATCCCCGAAATTGCCCCCCGTTACCGCGTCACTTACTTCAATCATATCATTGGCGGATACGCTGCCGGATACTACAGTTACCTTTGGGCGAATGTACTTGACAATGATGCCTTTGAAGCCTTCAAAGAACATGGAATCTTTGATAAAAACACTGCCGACCTCTTCCGCTACAACGTATTGGAGAAGGGAGACAGCGAAGATCCGATGATACTTTATAAGAATTTCCGCGGTGCGGAACCAAGCCTGGAGCCGTTACTGAAAAACAGAGGAATGAAATAAAACGGCAAAAAAGCCCTTAAACATCAAATATTTGAGGGCTTATTACATATGAATGTGAAAAAAAAACTATATTTGCAGCCTTGTATGCGGCAAAAAGAACTTGTGTACGACAGAATTTAACTGAAAATTAAATTAAAAAAGTAATCATCATAAATTAAAAGTAAAATGCAAAACAAAGGATTTGTAAAGGTTTTTGCGGTATTACTCACGCTGGTATGCGTGTTCTACCTCTCCTTCTCCTTCGTAACCCGCCATTACACTAATAAGGCGAAAGAGATTGCGAACGGCGACCCGAAAGTAGAACAAGACTACCTTGACTCTCTCTCCAATGAGAAAGTAATGCTGTGGAACTGGACGCTGAAAGATTGTCGTGAAATGGAGATCAGTTTAGGTTTGGACCTAAAAGGTGGTATGAATGTTATCCTTGAAGTTTCTGTGCCTGATGTTATCAGAGCATTGGCTGACAACAAGCCGGATGAAAACTTCAATAAAGCGCTGAATGAAGCTGCAAAACAAGCTGTCAACAGCCAGGACGATATCATTACCTTGTTCGTCAGAGAATACCAGAAGACTGCTCCGGGCGCAAAACTTTCCGAACTTTTCGCAACACAACAGTTGAAAGATAAAGTTAACCAGAAATCATCAGATGCCGAAGTAGAAAAAGTATTGAGAGCAGAAGTAAAGGCTGCCGTTGAAAACTCATACAACGTGCTTCGTACCCGTATCGACCGCTTCGGTGTTGTTCAGCCGAACATCCAAAGCCTCGAAGATAAGATGGGCCGTATCATGGTGGAACTTCCGGGTATCAAGGAGCCGGAACGTGTGAGAAAACTTCTTCAAGGTTCGGCCAACCTCGAATTCTGGGAAACATATACTGCAAAAGAGATTCTTCCGGCTATGCAGTCGGCTGACTCAAAATTGCGTGCTATCCTGTCACAGGAAACTGCCGCTGATTCTACAGCCACTAACGCAACTGCAGACACAATCCCCGCAGCCAAACTGGCAGAAGCTACTCCGGCAAAGAAAGCCGTAAGCGTTGCCGACAGTCTCGCAGCTACTCTGAAAGGAGATGCCAAAGACGAAAAGGCGGGAGCAAATATGGAAGAAATCAAAAAGCAATATCCGTTGCTAGCTGTTCTTCAGTTGAATTCAAGCGGTCAGGGTCCGGTGATCGGCTATGCTAACTATAAGGATACAGCCGATATCAACAGATATCTGAGCATGCCTGAAATCCAGTCAGAACTTCCGAAAGACCTTCGTCTGAAATGGGGTGTTTCTCCTTCTGAATTCGATAAGAAAGGACAGACATTCGAATTGTATGCTATCAAGTCTACCGAACGTAACGGCAAAGCTCCGTTGGAAGGTGACGTAGTAACAGATGCAAAAGACGAATTCGACCAATACAGCAAACCGGCTGTAAGCATGACCATGAACTCTGACGGTGCACGCCGCTGGGCACAGCTGACCAAGCAGAACATCGGTCGTTCTATCGCTATCGTTCTTGATAACTATGTATATTCTGCTCCGAACGTAAACTCTGAAATCACAGGCGGACGTTCACAGATTACAGGTCACTTCACCCCGGAACAGGCAAAGGACTTAGCTAACGTATTGAAATCAGGTAAGATGCCGGCTCCGGCCCATATCGTACAGGAAGATATCGTAGGTCCTTCTCTGGGTCAGGAATCTATTAACGCAGGTATTTTCTCATTCGTTGTAGCTTTGATCCTGTTGATGATCTATATGTGTTCCATGTATGGCTTCATCCCGGGTATGGTTGCCAACTGCGCATTGTTCCTGAACTTCTTCTTCACGCTGGGTATCCTTTCATCCTTCCAGGCGGCACTGACCATGTCCGGTATTGCCGGTATGGTGTTGTCACTCGGGATGGCGGTGGATGCGAACGTACTTATCTATGAACGTACAAAAGAAGAGCTTCGTGCCGGCAAGGGTGTGAAGAAAGCATTGGCTGACGGTTATTCAAATGCCTTCTCTGCTATCTTCGACTCCAACCTGACATCTATCATCACCGGTATCATCCTGTTCAACTTCGGTACAGGTCCTATCCGTGGTTTTGCCACTACATTGATTATCGGTATCCTTGTATCCTTCTTCACTGCTGTGTTCATGACTCGTCTGGTTTACGAACACTTCATGAATAAAGACAAGTGGCTGAACCTGACATTTACTTCCAAGATTTCCAGAAACTTGCTGGTAAATACCCGTTTCGACTTCATGGGAACCAATAAGAAATCACTGATCATCGTAAGCGCTATTATCCTTGTTTGTATCGGTTCGTTTGCATTGCGTGGTTTAAGTCAAAGTATTGACTTCACCGGTGGACGTAACTTCAAGGTACAATTCGAGAATCCGGTAGAACCGGAACAAGTTCGTGAACTGATCGCTGACAAGTTTGGTGAAGATGTAAATGTAAATGTGATCGCTATCGGTACAGATAAGAAAACAGTACGTATCAGCACCAACTACCGTATCGCAGACGAAGGTAACAATGTAGACTCTGAGATTGAATCATACTTATACGAAACACTGAAGCCATTGCTGACACAGAACATCACATTGGCTACTTTCATCGACCGTGACAATCACACAGGCGGTAGTATCGTAAGTTCACAGAAAGTAGGTCCGAGTATCGCAGACGATATCAAGACAGGTGCCGTATGGTCAGTTGTTCTGGCTCTGATCGCTATCGGTCTGTATATCTTGATCCGTTTCCGCAACATCGCTTACAGTATCGGTTCTATCGTAGCTCTGACTTGTGATACGATCATGATTATCGGTGCTTACTCATTGCTGTGGGGTATCGTTCCGTTCTCACTGGAAATCGACCAGACATTTATCGGTGCTATCCTGACGGCTATCGGCTACTCTATTAATGATAAGGTGGTAATCTTCGACCGTGTACGTGAGTTCTTCGGCCTGTATCCGAAACGTGACAAACGTCAGTTGTTCAATGATTCATTGAATACTACACTTGCACGTACTATCAATACATCATTAAGTACATTGATCGTATTGCTGTGTATCTTCATCCTCGGTGGTGATTCAATCCGCAGCTTCGCATTCGCTATGATTCTCGGTGTTGTTATCGGTACTTTATCTTCCTTGTTCATTGCATCTCCGATTGCATACAACATGATGAAGAACAAAAAAGTAGTGGTAGCAGCTACGGAAGAATAATAAATTCCAGAAATAGAAAAAGCCTCTTCCGAACATTCGGTAGAGGCTTTTTCTATTGATTATTAAAACAAATAGAAGCTATAAGACGTTAATCTTTAAAGAAGCCATTGTAATACTTAAAACTCAATACAGTATGAAGCAAAACAACACCGCCTCCCGCAGATTTCTCTTAGTAGCCCCGAGGGGAATCGAACCCCTATCTAAAGTTTAGGAAACTTCTATTCTATCCGTTGAACTACAAGGCCGCTTTTATTTTGGTTGCAAAGATAACGGTTTCTGTTGATTTAACAAGAATAAAAATGCAGGTTCCTTTCAGTAATTCCAATTATTTGGCGTCAATAGGACAATAAAGTTCGATTTATTTTGATAATTCGATTAACTTTCCGACCTTTGCGCTCACAAATTGAAAGTAAAATCAGTTTTTAAATTAAATATAGTAATTAAAGTTATGGCAGACGAAATGATGGTTAAAGAATTGGAGGAAGTCGTAGTACGTTTCTCCGGCGACTCCGGCGATGGTATGCAGCTGGCAGGCAACATCTTCTCGAACGTGTCGGCTACGGTAGGAAATGACATCTGTACATTCCCCGATTACCCGGCAGACATCCGCGCTCCGCAAGGTTCGTTAACCGGGGTTTCCGGTTTTCAAGTACACATCGGCGCCGGGCAAGTTTACACTCCCGGAGACCGTTGTCACGTATTGGTAGCAATGAATCCTTCCGCACTAAAAACACAAATCAAATTCTGTAAACCGCAAGGACTTATCATTACCGACTCCGACTCGTTCGAAGCCAGAGACCTGGAAAAAGCACAATTTAAGACCAACAATCCTTTTGAAGAATTAGGCGTTAAACAAGAAGTGCTGGAAGTGCCCATCTCTTCTATGTGCAAAGAAAGTCTGAAAGATTCCGGACTGGACAATAAAACGATTCTCCGTTGTAAGAATATGTTCGCGCTCGGACTGGTTTGCTGGCTGTTCAACCGCAATCTGGCAGCAGCAGAAAAGATGCTGCGCGAGAAGTTCGCCAAGAAACCGGAAATCGCAGAAGCAAATATCAAGGTATTGAACGATGGCTACAACTACGGCGCCAACACACACGCTTCTACCTCTACTTATAAGATTGAAAGCAAAGCCCCGAAATCAAAAGGGCTTTATACAGATATTAATGGTAACAAGGCAACGTCTTACGGACTGATTGCCGCAGCCGAAAAAGCCGGTCTGGAACTATATCTGGGTTCGTACCCGATCACTCCGGCTACCGACATTCTGCATGAACTGGCCAAACATAAATCACTGGGAGTAAAAACCGTACAGTGCGAAGACGAAATCGCCGGTTGTGCTTCTGCCGTTGGTGCAGCTTTTGCAGGTGCGCTGGCAGTAACGACAACTTCCGGTCCGGGCATCTGCCTGAAAAGTGAGGCGATGAACTTGGCCGTTATCGGCGAACTTCCGTTGGTGATTGTCAACGTACAGCGTGGTGGCCCGTCTACGGGTCTGCCTACCAAATCGGAGCAGACCGACTTGCTGCAAGCACTCTACGGTCGTAACGGTGAAAGCCCGATGCCGGTTATCGCCGCCACTTCACCGACCAACTGTTTCGATGCCGCCTACATGGCAGCCAAAATTGCTTTGGAACACATGACTCCGGTCGTATTACTAACAGATGCTTTCGTAGCCAACGGCTCTGCCGCATGGAAACTTCCTGACCTGAATGACTACCCTGCCATCAATCCTCCGTATGTAACTCCGGACATGGCAGGCAACTGGACTCCGTACCAACGTAACGAAGAAACAGGCGTACGCTACTGGGCGACTCCGGGAACAGAAGGTTTCATGCACCGTATCGGTGGGCTTGAAAAGAGTAATGAAACCGGAGCCATCTCTACCGAACCCGAAAACCACAACAAGATGGTTCACCTGCGTCAGGCAAAAGTGGACAAGATTGCAGACTACATCCCCGAACTTGAAGTGCTGGGCGATGAAGACGCAGACTTGCTGATTGTAGGCTGGGGCGGTACCTACGGACATCTCCGTCTGGCTATGGACTTCATGCGCGAACATGGAAAGAAGGTTGCATTCGCACACTTCCAGTACATCAACCCACTGCCGAAGAATACAGCCGACGTATTACGTAAATATAAGAAGATCGTAGTAGCCGAACAGAATCTGGGACAATTTGCCGGTTACCTGCGTATGAAAGTACCCGGACTGAATATCAGCCAGTTCAACCAAGTGAAAGGACAGCCTTTCGTTACGAGAGAATTGATAGATGCATTTACTAAATTATTGGAGGAATAAGAGATGAGCGATAAAGTATATACCGTACAAGATTATAAATCAGGTCAGCCTCGCTGGTGTCCGGGATGCGGTGACCACGCTTTCCTGAACTCACTGCACAAGGCAATGACCGAACTGGGAGTAGCTCCACACAATATCGCCGTAATTTCCGGTATCGGTTGCTCTTCCCGTCTGCCTTATTATGTAAATACGTATGGTTTCCATACCATCCACGGACGTGCCGCTGCCGTTGCAACGGGTGCTAAAGTGGCTAATCCGGATTTGACTATCTGGCAGATTTCCGGTGACGGTGACGGTCTGGCTATCGGTGGTAACCACTTCATCCACGCTGTTCGCCGTAACATCGACCTGAACATGATTCTGTTGAACAACCGTATCTATGGACTGACCAAAGGACAGTATTCACCGACTTCCGAACGCGGATTCGTCAGCAAATCATCCCCTTACGGAACGGTAGAAGACCCTTTCCATCCGGCAGAACTGGCATTCGGTGCACGCGGACGTTTCTTTGCACGTTGTATCGCTGTAGACGGCGCCGCTTCTGTAGAGGTTCTGAAAGCAGCAGCCAACCATAAGGGTGCATCTGTTGTGGAAGTTTTGCAAAACTGTGTAATCTTTAATGACGGAACTCACGCTTCTGTTGCAACGAAGGAAGGACGTGCAAAGAATGCGATCTATCTGGAACACGGCAAACCGATGTTGTTCGGTGAAAACAAAGAGTTCGGACTGATGCAGGAAGGTTTCGGACTGAAAGTGGTAAAACTTGGCGAGAATGGCATCACAGAAAAAGATATTCTGATTCACGATGCTCATTGCCAGGACAATACTCTTCAGTTGAAGCTGGCTTTGATGGAAGGCCCCGATTTCCCGATTGCACTCGGTGTGATTCGTGAGGTAGAGGCACCTACCTACAATGACGCTGTAGCAGAACAGATTGAAGAAGTCAAAGGCAAGAAGAAATATCATAATTTCCAGGAGTTGCTGATGACAAACGATACTTGGGAAGTGAAGTAATTCATTTTACTGAGAAAAAATAGAAAAGCGCAGGCAAAGGAGTTCGTCTCCTGCCTGCGCTTTTTGTTTATATAGTTTCTACATAAATACATGAAACACTCTGTTCCATTTTAGCAAACTCCTCTACAAAGCACCTACACCTCTGTATTCAAAGGTTATAGCCTTTTTCTTCTTCAGCCAATTACAGAAGCCGCTTGCTTAAGTAACGCACTGGATACCATACTGACAGGAATCCCACTGCTAAAACAGTAATAAAAATAAGCACTACATCCCATGCATGGACGCTTACCGGATAAGCGTCCACCACAAAAGTTCCACCACCTCCGCCAAGGGTAATGATGCCAAACTTCTGCTGAATAAAACATAATATCAACCCCAGTATAATACCGGAGATAGCACCAAAGAGAGAGATGAGCCGTCCCTCAAATAAAAAGATACGGGATATCAGTTTATCACTGGCTCCCAGACTGCGCAAGGTTATGACATCGTCTTTCTTATCCAGAATCAACATAGAAAGAGAACCGATCACATTAAAACAGGCAATCATCAGAATAAAAGTAAGAAACAGATAAGAGATCAACTTCTCTATTTCCATGATACGGAAAACATCTGCTTGCTGCTGATAACGGTTCTGTACCACAAAGTCATCACCCAGCATTTTTTCTATTTTAGACTGTACGGATGATATATTGGTATTCGGTTTCAGTTTCAACTCAATGCCGGAAACCTCTGTCGTATAGTCCAATAAGTTACGAAGGAAATCAAGGGAAGTGAGAATATAGCTTTCATCATACTTCTGTTGGTTGACCACGAACACAACACCCGGTGAATAAAGATAGTCGCGATTGAAAGAAGCCCCGGGATTCGCCATATTCACTTTGGCATTACGCTTGGGAAGATACACCTGCAAAGGATCTACGAACGCCAGTCCGGTACCCAAAGTCGAAACCAGTTCCACGCCCATCACCCCATAATTCACTATCGAATCATGAAGAATAAACTCGCCGGCTCCGTAAAGAATGCTATCTATTTCGGTTAAATCCTCAAAGTTATCTTCCACGCCTTTCAACACAACCATAGCCTGACGGTCTTTATATTGCACCATCGCATTCTCTTCCAACGTCTCTGTAGATACCGAGACATCCGGAAGCGCACAGACCGCACGAATCTTTTCATCCTGTCCGTCGAAGACTTTTCCCTCGCGGATGGTAATCTTCAACTGAGGATCAAAAGCTGTGAAAAAGCTGGCTACCATATCCTGAAATCCGTTGAATACGGAAAGCGTGCAGACCAGTGCCAACGTAGCAAGTGCCACCCCGCATACTGATATGCCGGAAATAATATTGATAGCATTATGCTTCTTTTTCGAGAAAAGATAACGCCGGGCTATGTAGAAGGGAAAATTCACTTCAGCAAAGAATCAATCTTCTCAATATAATCCAGTGAGTCGTCCACGAAGAACTTCAATTCGGGAATAATCCGTAATTGATGACGCACACGGGTTCCGAGCTCAAAGCGAATGGACTTCATGTTCTCATTGATATTCTTCACCATTTCTTCTGCTTTCTCTGACGGGAAAACGCTCAGGTACACGCGCGCAATACTCATATCAGGACTGATACGAACTGCGCTGACCGATATTAATATACCTGGCATTGCCTTTGTCTGAAGCAGGAATATCTCGCTCAGCTCCTTCTGTAACAGGCGGGATATCTTATTCTGTCTGGTTGTTTCCATAAATTTACTCCTTATCTTACTTTTTTCTTATTATAGTTAACCCATCACGCAAAGGCAGGATTACTTTCTCCACCCGGTCGTCCGTCACAAGGGCGTCATTGAATGCTTTGATGCCAATGGTCTGCGTATCCGCACTACGAGATTGTTCCAACACATGACCATCCCACAATGTATTGTCGGCAATGATATACCCACCTGTGGAAAGATGCTTTAAAACCATCTCGTAATAATCGATATATTTACGTTTATCACCGTCAATGAAGGCCAGATCGAACGTAACGCCCAAATGAGGAACAAGCTCCAAGGCATCTCCTATATAAAAGCGAATCTTGTCCGCAAAAGGAGAATTCTCCAGCCAGGGACGGGTAAAGTCCTCTTGTTCATCATTAATTTCAAACGTATGCAACATTCCGCCCTCCGACAAGCCTTCCGCCAGACAAAGGGCAGAATAACCGCTATACGTTCCGATCTCCAGTATATGCCGGGGGCGAATCATCTCCACAAACATTTTCAGCATCCGCCCCTGTAAATGCCCGGAAGCCATACGGGGACGAAGCAGTTTCACATGCGTATCCCGGTAGAGTGCCTTCAGATAGTCACTTTCCGCATCGATATGCTGCAAAATATATTCATCAATAGATTCAGTCTCCTGCATAAAAACCTTATTTTAGATGTAACAGTTAGAGATAACGATTGTTGTTAGGCAATACAGTTTCTCCCGCATGTTTCAACGCATCTTCCACGACATTGATTTCGAGGAATGAAGTTTGTGTACCTGCCTTACCGCTACTCAAATATCCTACCATATCAGTCGGCTGCAAACGTCCTTCCTTCAACAGGCGGCGCAAAGCGGCAAAATAATATTCCTGTCCGTTGGCCAACTCCGGCATATAGATTGCTTCCACTCCATAAGAAAGTGCCAGATGACGCATGGTCTTTTCTTTATAGCAGATAGCCAATACCGGGAATTTACCACGGAAAGCTGCCAGATTACGGGCGGTCCGTCCGCTATAGCTGTCTGTGATGATAGCACGTATCTTCAGTTTCGATGTAGCTTTCACTGCCTGTTTAGCAAGGAAGGCCGTTACATCGTTACTGTTTTCGTTCAACGGGATACGGATATCATTCTCTTCCAGTTTATCTTTTTCAGCCTGGGCCGCGATCTTGGTCATTGTCTTGACTGCATCTACCGGATATTTGCCATAAGCAGTCTCACCGCTCAACATCAGAGCATCCGTACGATAGTAGATTGCATTCGCGATATCGGTCACTTCCGCGCGGGTCGGACGAGGATTGTTGATCATGGTATGAAGCATCTGAGTCGCAACGATCACCGGTTTCTTTGCCAGGATACATTTGCGGATCAGCACACGCTGGATACCCGGAATACGTTCCTGCGGCACTTCGATACCCAGGTCACCACGGGCTACCATCACGCCGTCCGCCACTTCAAGAATCTCGTCGATGTTGTCCACCCCTTCCTGATTCTCAATCTTGGCAATAATCCGGATATCACTATTGTGAGCATCCAGAATTTCACGGATATCAAGTACGTCCTGACGGTTGCGCACGAAAGAGTGAGCGATGAAATCAATATCCTTTTCAATCGCGTAAAGTATATTGTTACGGTCTTTCTCTGTCAATGAAGGAAGATTGATACGAACACCCGGGACGTTCACGCTCTTGCGGCTTCCCAACGTTGCATCGTTTTTCACTTCGCAAAGCAGATAATCGGCTGTCTTATCGATTACTTCCAGTTCAAGATCACCATCGTCAATCAGAACCAGACCTCCGATATTCAAATCGTTCACAAAGTTAGGATACGAAACAGCGATACATTCACGAGTCGTCTCCTGATCAGGATTGCCGACAATCTTTACTTTATCACCTATCTGATATGGAATCGGTTCCGCATTGGCAGTTGTACGTACTTCCGGTCCTTTGGTATCCATGAGGATTGCAATCCGGTTGGATACGGAACGTACATTGGCAATCAACGCTTCAAAACCTTCACGGCTAGCGTGAGCCGTATTCATACGTACCACATTCATCCCAGCTTCAAACAGCTGTTTTATAAAGTCCACATCGCAACGTCTGTCCGAAATGGATGCGACGATTTTTGTCTGTTTCAGTAACATAGCCTTTTTACCTATTTAATATATTAATACCTTATTTATTACCTAACAAAGCCTCCAGAGCCAAACGATACGAGTTCAGCCCGAAGCCACAGATCACTCCTTTGCATGCGCAGGCGATCATAGATACATGCCGGAAAGACTCACGGCTATGTACATTAGAAATATGTACCTCGATCACCGGAGAAGTCACAGAACGAATGGCATCCTGCAGAGCGATGGAGGTATGTGTATAAGCGCCGGCATTCAGAATGATGCCGTCTACCTCAAAACCTACCTGCTGAATGCAGTCAATCATTTCTCCCTCAATGTTCGATTGAAAATAGTCGATCTCCAAATCAGCATATCTTTTACGAAGCTCAGCCAGATAGTCTTCAAATGTAACACTTCCGTATATGGAAGGTTCACGTTTGCCCAACAGATTGATGTTCGGGCCATTAATAATTTGTATTCTCATCGCCGTAGTCCTGCTTTTTTAATACCTTTGTATCCAAAGAACAATATTTCAGGCTACAAAGGTAGAAAAAAGAAATGGAAATCAACGAAAAAAACAAGAAGAAGGAGCAACAAGCACTGATAATCAGAAAGTACCAGCAGTACCTCAAGCTGGAAAAGTCTTTATCCCCCAATACATTGGACGCTTATCTGACCGATCTGGATAAACTGATGAGTTTTCTGACTCTGGAAGGGATAGATGTTCTTGAAGTATGCCTGTCCGATCTCCAGCGTTTCGCTGCGGGATTGCATGACATCGGCATTCATCCTCGTTCTCAGGCACGCATTTTATCCGGCATCAAGTCCTTCTTCCGTTTCCTTATTATGGCGGATTATCTGGAGGCTGATCCCAGCGAACTGCTGGAAGGTCCCAAGATAGGATTAAAACTCCCCGAAGTGCTGACCGTAGAAGAGATCGACAACATCATCTCCTCCGTAGACCGCAGCAAAGCCGAAGGACAGCGCAACAGAGCTATTCTGGAAACATTATACAGCTGCGGACTCCGTGTATCCGAACTTGTCAGCCTCAAATTATCCGATCTCTATTTTGATGAAGGCTTCATCAAAATAGAAGGCAAAGGAAGCAAGCAACGTCTTGTTCCCATTTCCCCCCGTGCCATTAACGAGATCAAACTTTATTTCTTGGACCGCAACCGGATAGAAGTTAAAAAAGACTATGAAGATTTTGTGTTTGTCAGCCAGCGGAGAGGCAAATCACTTTCCCGGATTATGATCTTTCATATGATAAAAGAATTAGCACAAAATGCGGGTATCACCAAAAACATCAGTCCGCACACTTTCCGACACTCCTTTGCCACTCATTTACTGGAAGGTGGCGCCAATTTACGGGCCATCCAATGCATGCTCGGACACGAATCGATTGCGACGACCGAAATTTATACCCATATCGACCGAAACATGCTTCGCAGCGAGATTATCGAGCATCATCCCCGAAATATCAAGTATCGGCGAGAAAAAGAGTCGGGTTTTCATTAAATTATGATAAAAACCTCCTGCTAACTACATAATTATATTAAGAATTAATATCTTTGCGATGTTTTTCCTTTATTAGGATTGAAAAGGGGTTATAAATATGACGATATTTCAATTACAAACATTTAATTTATACCTAAAATGACAAAGAAGTTGTACTTGCCTTTACTCATGGCAATTGTTGTTGCACTTTTCTCTTCGTGCAAGAAAATGGGTCCCCTGTCAGCGGACTACTTCACTGTTACTCCACAAGTGTTGGAAGCAGTAGGTGGTAAAGTTCCTGCTACCATTAATGGTAAATTCCCTGAAAAGTATTTCAAGAAAAAAGCTGTAGTAGAAGTTACTCCGGTTTTGAAATGGAATGGCGGTGAAGCTAAAGGACAAAGTGCTGTGTTCCAAGGAGAAAAAGTAGAAGGAAACGATCAGACTATCTCTTACAAAGTAGGTGGTAGCTATACGATGAAAACATCTTTCGACTATGTTCCTGAAATGGCAAAATCTGAACTGTGGCTTGAATTCAAAGCTAAAGTTGGTAAAAAGGAAGTCGTTATCCCCGCTGTGAAAGTAGCTGATGGTGTAATCTCTACTTCTGAATTGGTAAATAACACATTGGGCAGCGCTAACCCGGCTCTGGGCGAAGATGCTTTCCAACGTATCATCAAGGAAAAACACGATGCTAACATCATGTTCTTGATCCAACAGGCTAACATCCGTTCAAGCGAGTTGAAAACTGCTAAAGAATTCAACAAGGAAGTTGCTAACATAAACGAAGCTGCCAACAAGAAGATCAGCAACATTGAAGTTTCTGCTTATGCTTCTCCTGATGGTGGTGTAAGCCTGAATACAACTCTGGCAGAAAACCGCGAAAGCAACACCACCAAGATGTTGAACAAAGACTTGAAGAAAGCTAAGATCGACGCTCCGGTTGACGCTAAATATACTGCACAGGACTGGGAAGGTTTCCAGGAACTGGTTTCTAAATCTAACATCCAGGATAAAGAACTGATCCTTCGCGTATTATCTATGTATCAGGATCCTGCACAGAGAGAACAAGAAATCAAGAACATCTCTTCTGTATACAAGAACCTGGCTGACGATATCCTTCCTCAACTGCGTCGTTCTCGTTTGACTTTGAACTACGAGATCATCGGTAAGTCTGACGAAGAAATCACTAAGCTTGCTTCTTCTAATCCTTCTGAACTGAACATCGAAGAATTGCTGTATGCTGCTACACTGACTAACGATCCTGCAAAACAGGAAGCTATCTATACTCAGGCAACAAAACAGTTCCCTAACGATTACCGCGCATACAACAACCTTGGTAAGCTTGCTTATCAAGCTGGAAATGTTGACAAAGCTGAATCTTACCTGAAGAAAGCTGCCAGCGTAAACGCTGCTCCTGAAGTAAACATGAACTTAGGTTTGATCTCTTTGATCAAGGGTGACAAAGCTGCTGCTGAAGCTTACTTCGGTAAAGCTGCAGGTACAAAAGAACTTGGCGAATCTATGGGTAACCTGTACATCGCTCAAGGCCAGTACGAAAGAGCAGTTAACTCATTCGGTGACGCTAAGACTAACAGTGCTGCTTTGGCTCAGATCCTTGCTAAGGACTACAACAAAGCTAAAAACACACTGGCAGGCGTAGAAAAACCAGATGCTTACACAGACTACCTGATGGCAGTTCTAGGTGCTAGAACTAACAATTCTTCTATGGTAACCAGCAGCTTGAAGAGCGCTGTTGCTAAAGAACCTGCGTTGGCTAAGAAAGCTGCAACAGACTTGGAATTCTCTAAGTTCTTCACAAATGCAGACTTCATGAGCATCATCAAATAAGAGAATTACCACTCTATTTTAGATATTGAGAATTGCTCGTCATTACAAATGACGGGCAATTCTTTTTTTTATCTGTAAAAAACCGTACTTTCGCAGAAAAGAAATCAAAGCAATGAAAAAGAGTAGTATTTTAATCCTCATCATTATCTGTCTGGTCGGATGCAAGAAGGGCTCCAATGAGACAACCATCACCGGAGAGATCAAAGGACTCGGAACAGATACACTTTATTTGTACGGCATGGACGAACTGTACGACCGGATAGACACCATTTATGTAGAAAACGATAAGTTCTCCTACACTACCAGCGTAGATACGATCACTTCTGCCTATCTGTTACTCAAGAACCGGATTGAATATCCTGTCTTTCTTGATAAAGGTAACAAGATCAAAATAAAAGGAGATACGATCAACCTGAATTTCCTGACTATCAGTGGAAATATATACAATGAGGAGTTTACAGACTTCCAAAAAGCACTGGAAGATCCGGCTGATCCTTCAGAAAAAGCCGGCGAAGAAACAGTGGATAAAAGAATAACTGTAGAGAAAGCAAACACTGCCGAAGAAATGGCGGAAGAGTTCATACTGCAACATCACTCCTCCTATGTAAGCCTTTACTTATTAGACAAATACTTCGTTCAGAAAGAAACGCCTGACTTCAGTAAAATTAAAAAGCTAGTTGAAGTAATGACAGGTGTATTACAGGACAAACCGTATATCGAACGTTTGAATGAAACAATCACTCAGGCAGAAAAATCGGAGATTGGCAAATATGCACCTTTCTTCAGCCTGCCCAATGCGAAAGGAGAAAAGATTACCCGTTCATCAGACGCCTTCAAGCAGAAAAGCCTGCTGATCAACTTTTGGGCTTCCTGGAACGACAGCATCTCTCAGAAGCAGAGCAACAGCGAGCTAAGAGAAATCTACAAAAAGTATAAGAAGAACAAATATATAGGAATGCTCGGCATCTCACTGGATGTAGACAAGCAGCAATGGAAAGACGCCATCAAACGCGATACGCTGGACTGGGAACAGGTATGCGATTTCGGCGGACTCAATTCTGAAGTAGCCAAGCAATATTCTATCTATAAAATACCTGCCAACATACTTCTCTCGTCGGACGGAAAGATTTTAGCTAAGAACCTTCGGGGAGAAGAGCTGAAAAAGAAAATAGAAAACATCGTTGAGGAAGCGACAGAAAAAGAAAAGAAAAACAAACAGAAGAAATAAACGGTAATCAAACGTGCTAATTAAAGTTTTCGGAGCGGCTGGTCAAGGGATTGATGCAACACTCATCACAATCGAAGTA